>ERZ1699656.3-NODE-3-length-76906-cov-187.125259_pt1 | contig 76906 bp, 75 predicted proteins | sample MGYA00581514_ERZ1699656 | MGnify/ENA primary metagenome ERZ1699656 (study PRJEB42348, sample SAMEA6618691) | metagenome | isolation source: Polyester-degrading enrichment culture growing on monomer 1,4-butanediol, B | collected 2019-04-14 ...
CAGAGAGTGAGAGAGAACCATGGCGGGCAAGACCTTATACGACAAATTGTGGGACGATCATCTCGTCAAACAGCGCGATGACGGCTCGGCGTTGATTTACATCGATCGCCAGCTGCTGCACGAAGTGACATCACCTCAGGCATTTGAAGGCCTGCGGCTGGCTGGACGGAAGCCATGGCGGATCGATGCCAACATTGCGACGCCGGACCATAACGTGCCCACCACGGATCGCGACCGCGGTGTTGAAGGCATTGTTGACCCGGTTTCCCGAATTCAGGTGGAAACGCTGGACAAGAACTGCGACGAATTCGGGATTCTTGAGTTCAAGATCAAGGATCAGCGCCAGGGCATTGTGCACGTGATCGGGCCCGAACAGGGTGCAACTCTGCCTGGGATGAGCATCGTCTGTGGCGATTCCCACACCTCTACCCACGGCGCCTTTGGTTGCCTGGCTCATGGTATTGGTACCAGTGAGGTTGAGCATGTGCTGGCCACCCAGTGTCTTGTCCAGAAAAAGATGAAGAACATGCTGGTGAAGGTAAACGGCAAGCTGGGGCCTGGCGTTACCGGCAAGGATGTCGTGTTGGCAATCATCGGTAAGATCGGGACTGCCGGCGGCACTGGTTACGCCATCGAATTCGGCGGCGAGGCCATTCAGGGGCTGAGTATGGAAGGGCGGATGACCATCTGCAACATGTCCATCGAGGCCGGTGCACGGGTTGGTATGGTCGCGGTTGATGACACCACCATTGAGTATGTCCGCAATCGTCCGTTCGGGCCCAAGGGGGAGCAGTGGGACGCTGCTGTTGAGTACTGGCGTACCCTGCACAGCGACAGCGATGCAGTTTTCGACAAGGTTGTCGAGCTGGAAGGCTCGGAAATCCAGCCACAGGTGAGCTGGGGTACGTCGCCGGAAATGGTGGCCGGAATTGATGGCAAGGTGCCTGATCCGGAACAGGAAGCCGATCCGATCAAGCGGGAAGGCATTGTTCGTGCTCTCAAGTACATGGGTTTGCAGCCCAATATGGCAATTACTGACATCAAGTTGGACCGGGTGTTTATCGGCTCCTGTACCAACAGCCGGATTGAAGACCTGCGCGAGGCAGCCGCCGTGGTGAAAGGTCGCAAGGTCTCTCCGATCCTGAAACAGGCCATGGTGGTGCCGGGGTCCGGGCTGGTGAAAGCCCAGGCGGAGCAGGAAGGGTTGGACAAGATCTTTATCGAGGCCGGTCTGGAATGGCGTGATCCGGGCTGTTCCATGTGTCTGGCCATGAATGCCGACAAGCTGGGGCAGGGTGAGCATTGTGCCTCTACCTCTAACCGGAACTTCGAGGGTCGGCAGGGCTTCGGTGGGCGAACCCACCTGGTAAGCCCGGCGATGGCTGCCGCTGCCGCTGTGACAGGGCATTTCGTTGATGTCCGTGAGCTGATGAACTGATCCACAGGAGAGAACCATGCGCGCATTCAAGCAACATCAGGGCGTTGTCGCCCCCATGGACCGTTCCAACGTGGATACGGACATGATTATTCCGAAGCAGTTTCTGAAGTCCATCAAGCGCACCGGCTTTGGTCCGAACCTGTTTGATGAACTGCGATATATGGATGAGGGCAAGCCGGACCAGGATTGCTCCACCCGACCTATCAATCCTGATTTTGTCCTGAATCAGGATCGGTACAAGAACGCCAGTGTACTGTTGGCGCGGCGTAACTTTGGCTGTGGGTCCAGCCGCGAGCACGCGCCGTGGGCGTTGGAAGATTTCGGTTTCCGGGTGATCATCGCCCCGAGTTTTGCCGATATTTTCTATAATAACTGCTTTAAGAATGGTCTGTTACCCATTGTTCTTCCTGAGGAAGTGGTCGACCAACTGTTCAAGGAAGTCGAACAGAGTGAAGGCTATCAACTGGCGGTCGATCTGGAAGCTAAAACCGTGACCACACCGGCCGGGGAAACCGTCACGTTTGAGGTGGATGATTTTCGTCGTCATTGCCTGCTCAACGGCCTCGACGATATCGGGGTCACTCTGGAAGATGCGGAGTTGATCCGATCTTACGAGGAAAGCCGCCGGAAGACGGCGCCCTGGTTGTTTGGGGCTGGCAGCTGATTTTAGTGTCGGATTACGCAGGCGCTAATCCGACCTGCCTGTCATCTCGCAGGAATAGCCGAAAACGTAGGTCGGATTAGCCGGTGGCGTAATCCGACATTGAGGAATAGAACAAGGAAACAACATGTCCAGAACAATCCTGATGCTCCCAGGCGACGGTATCGGCCCGGAAATCGTTGCCGAAGCGGAAAAGGTACTTCATAAGATTAACGATCAGTTCAATCTCGGTTTGAGCTTCGAGTCCGGCCTCGTGGGCGGCGCGGCGATTGATGAGGCCGACACGCCGCTGCCGGATGAAACCCTTGAGAAGGCAACCAAGGCCGATGCGATTCTATTGGGCGCTGTTGGCGGCCCACAGTGGGACAGCCTGCCCATGGCTAAACGCCCCGAAAAAGGCCTGCTGGGCCTGCGCTCCAACCTCGAGTTGTTCGCCAATTTGCGCCCGGCCATTCTTTATCCGCAGCTGGCTTCTGCCTCCTCCCTGAAGCCCGAGGTTGTTTCCGGTCTGGATATCATGATCGTCCGCGAACTGACCGGTGGAATCTATTTCGGTCAGCCTCGTGGTGTGCGTGAGCTTGAGAGCGGTGAGCGCCAGGGCTACAACACTTACGCCTATACCGAATCGGAAATTCGTCGTATTGGTCGCGTTGCCTTTGAGGCCGCCCAGCAGAGGGGCAAGAAACTGTGCTCTGTGGACAAGGCCAACGTGCTGGAAGTAACTGTTCTGTGGCGGGAAATCATGAACGATTTGCGCCGGGAATATCCGGATGTCGAGCTGTCTCATATGTATGTGGACAATGCCGCCATGCAACTGGTCCGCGCACCCAAGCAGTTTGATGTGATTGTGACTGGAAACATGTTTGGTGATATTCTCTCGGACGAAGCGGCTATGCTCACCGGCTCCATTGGCATGTTGCCATCGGCGTCGCTGAACTCGGAAAAGCAGGGTATGTATGAACCCTGCCACGGGTCTGCGCCGGATATTGCCGGCCAGGGTATTGCCAATCCGCTGGCCACTATCCTCAGTGCCGCCATGATGCTGCGGTACAGTCTGAATGAGGAAAAAGCCGCTGAAGCTATTGAAGCGGCGGTCAGCAAGGTTCTGGATCAGGGGCTGCGTACTGCGGACATCATGTCCGAGGGCGCGAAGAAGGTCTCCACCCGGGAAATGGGTGAGGCGGTTCTGGCAGCGCTGTAAAGCCGAGGCCCCGGCCAGTGTATTTGAGACCCGACGGCAACGGGACGCAGTTGCCGCGGGATCATCCATCCTGTCCCTGCCAGCGATAAAGGTAGAGGGCGGGCATAAAACGAGGTCTAAAGATCGCACATGAAGCGAGTTGGACTTGTAGGTTGGCGTGGCATGGTGGGCTCGGTCCTCATGCAGCGCATGCGTGAAGAAAACGATTTCGCCGACATCGAACCGGTGTTTTTCACCACTTCCCAGGCTGGCAAGCCTGCACCGGACGTAGGTAAGGAAGACGTTCCGCCTCTTCAGGACGCATTTGACGTCGAGATTCTGAAAACGATGGATGTGATCGTGACCTGTCAGGGTGGCGATTACACCGGTGCGGTTTATCAGAAGCTGCGGGACGCCGGTTGGGAAGGCTACTGGATAGATGCAGCCTCCACGCTCCGGATGGTCGACCATTCCGTGATTGTTCTGGATCCGGTCAACCGTAACGTGATTGATGCTGCCCTTGAGAAAGGCGTCAAGGACTACATCGGTGGCAACTGCACCGTGAGCCTGATGATGCTCGCCCTTGGTGGCCTGCTGGAGCAGGATCTGATTGAGTGGGTCTCACCCATGACCTACCAGGCGGCTTCCGGATCTGGCGCACAGAATATGCGCGAGCTGCTGAACCAGATGGGTGAGCTCAATCAAAGCGTGAAATCCGAGCTGGATGATCCGTCCTCTGCGATCCTGGAGATCGACCGCAAGGTAACCGAAACCATGCGTTCGGATGGCTTCCCGACCGAGCACTTCCAGGTGCCCCTGGCGGGCAGCCTGATTCCGTTTATCGACAAGCAGCTCGACAACGGAATGAGCAAGGAGGAGTGGAAAGCGGGTGTTGAGACCAACAAGATTCTTGGTCGCTCCGATAACCCGATTCCCATTGATGGTATCTGTGTGCGGATCGGCGCGATGCGCTCCCACAGCCAGGCGCTGACCATCAAGCTCAAGAAGGATCTGCCGGTTTCTGAAATCGAATCGATCCTTGCCAAAGCGAACGACTGGGTGAAGGTCATCCCCAATGATCGCGATGCGACCATCGAGGAACTGACCCCGGCGAAGGTGACAGGCACATTGAGCGTGCCGATTGGCCGCATCCGTAAACTGACCATGGGACCGGAGTACATTTCTGCGTTCACCGTGGGCGACCAGTTGCTTTGGGGTGCCGCTGAGCCACTTCGTCGGATGCTCCGGATCCTTCAGGAGCGTTAAAAATTGTTACACAGAGGCAATAAATGCCAACTGTGTCCGGTTTCAGTGAACCGGTAATGGGGCGGAGGCTGATTTCAGCCTCCGCCCCTGTTATTTTCAAGAGCGCTAGGTAGTTCCGCGCGATTGATAAAAAAATGGTACAAGGATTGCGGCTGATTGATTGATAAAAGAGGTTTTATCAACAATACTTGCCGGACTGAAAATTAAAAAGAACTCATAATAACGAGAATGATCCAGACGGAAGTCATCCAACCTCGTCCGATTCTGTTTGAAAGAGAGCAGTAACGAATAACGGAGACTGGAAAGGAAAAAGCATGAAGGTACGCAAGCTTGCGGTTGCCCTGGCTCTGGCGGGAGGGCTCGGATCCGGCGTCGCACAGGCCCTGGGGCTGGGTGAAATTGAACTTCAGTCCTATCTGAACGAGCCACTGGATGCAGAAATTGTTCTGCCCCAAAGCCGTGGCGTCAATCCAGCGGACGTGTTCGTCAACATTGCTTCGGAACAGGCATACGAGCGGGTGGGGCTGGATCGCAACCAGTTTCTCAGCAAGCTTCGTTTCCAGGTGGTAACCGGCAACGATGGCAGTCTCATTGTCAATGTCTCCTCCCGGGAACCGCTCAGGGAACCGTACCTGAACTTCCTGCTTGAGTTGACCTGGCCAAGCGGCCGGTTAATGCGGGAATACGCGGTGCTTGTGGATCCGCCTGTCTACGCGGAAGAGTCTGGCGTGCAGGAGCAGGTCAGTACTCCAACAGTCACTACGGCTCGGGCAACCAGTCAGCCGAGCACCACCCGCAGTGCCGAGTCAGTGCGTCGTCAGCAACAGGCCGAGCGCTCCCTCAGCACCGGGTATCAGGCCAATACCTTCGGGCCCACCGGTGCTTCGGACACTCTCTGGACCATCGCTTCTCAGGTGCGTCCTGACAACAGCGTTTCCATGCAGCAGGTCATGCTGGCAATCCAGGACCTTAATCCAGACGCTTTCATTGGTAATAACATTAACCGCCTGAAGCGCGGTGAAGTCCTGCGCGTGCCCTCTCTCGATCAGATCCAGAGCCGGACTCGTGCTGAGGCGACCCGTCTGGTTGCCCAGCAGAATGAAGCATTCCAGGCTCCCCAGCGTACGGTGGACGCAACCGCTCAGCGGCAACCAGAACCTTCAGCTCAGCAAGAGGCTGCTTCCGGTGGCGATGAACTGAAACTGGTGGTCTCCGAGGAAACCGGCACCGAGTCGAGCGAAAGTGGCTCTGCGGGCGGTGACAGCGAATTGCCCGGCGGTGTTGATGCGGGCACTGCAGTCGCAATGGAAGAGCTTGAAAGCGCCCGTCGCGAAAATGACGAGCTGAACAGCCGCGTAGAGGATCTTCAGGATCAGGTTCAGACCCTTCAGCGGCTGCTTGAGCTGAAGAACACTCAGCTTGCTGAAATGCAGCAGGCAACCGGCGCCGAACCTACTGAGCCGGCCGAGTCACTTGAAGGTGAGGTTGCGGATTCGGCGGCAGACGAAGCGATGGCTCCGGAAGGTACCGAAGCAGCAGACGAGGTTCCTGAAGGAGAAGCGTCCGTAGCCGTTGATGCCGACATGACGGATGGTGACGCAGAAGATTCCGAAGGCTCTGCCGAACCTGCAGCCATGGCTGAGTCTGATGCCATGGCTGATGAAACCAGCACCATGGCTGAGCCGGGTGAAGGAACTGATGAGCAGGCAATTGCGGAGGCTGGCGAAGCTCCGGAAGAGTCAGCGATGGCAGGTGCAGAAGAGCCGGCTAGTGCGGAAGCTGATGAACCCGTTGAGGAAACCGCTGCTGCAGCGCCAGCTGCGTCGGAGCCAGATCAGGCACAGGAGCCTGCACCCAAACCGGCACCCCAGGCACCCGCGGCGGATAAGGGCTTCCCGGGTAATGTCATCGATGCCATTACCGGTAATCCGATGTATCAGATTGCCCTGGGTGGCGGTCTGATTCTTCTTCTACTGCTGCTTCTGTTGCTTGCCCGTCGCAATGCAAACCGGGAAAAGGCGTTTTATGAGCAGCTCAACAGTGAAGCTGACGAGGGAGCTGACTCGTTCGACCTGAGCCTGGATGAGGAGGATCAGGAATCGGCCGCAGGCGACGCCCTTGCAGAGGCGGATTCCTACATAGCCTATGGCCAGCATGATCAGGCGGCGCAAACCCTGGAGACTGCAATCTCTCGCGAGCCCAGCCGTACTGATCTGCGCCTGAAGCTTCTGGGTGTCTATGCAGACACTCAGGACCGCGATTCCTTTGAGAAGCAGTTCGGTGAGATTGAGGCGTTGGAAGACGACGAGGCGCTGACAAGTGCCAACGAACTGCGGGCCCGGTTGGAGGAAGCCGAGTCGATGCCCAGCATCGATGATCTCGAATCGCAATTGCGTTCGGATTCCTTCGCAACCTCTTACGACTCGGAAGACACTGGTGAAGAGCCGGAAGAAACGCAGGATAAGCCGGAATCCGAAGAGCTTCTTGCGGATCAATTCGATTCCGAGCGCGAAGAGCCTGTCGAGAATGAATTCGGTGACTTCGACTCTGATCTATCCGAGACTGACCTTTCCGATTTCGAGCTGAATGAATTCGACGAGCAGGAGACTGCCGAGGCTTCCGAAGGTGAAGAGGCTGAAGGCGGTAAGGAAGAGAGCCCCGACGACATGATCGAATACGATCTGTCTGGCCTCGAACTGGAGTCTGATGAAGAAAAGGCTGAGGCTGAAGACGCCTCGGAACTGGAAGAATCCGGTGATTGGGACCTGTCTTCCGAGTTCGACGAGAGTACTGAAGAGTCATCTGTTGCAGAACAGGGGCTTGGTGAATCCGAAGAAGACCTGAGCCTGGATCTCGAAGAGGGTGATCTCGCCGATAGCGATCTGTCTGAGGAGCAATCAACGACCGAGCCGGAAGCGTCGACTGAAGAGCTTGCAGAGTCGGATGCTGAGGCGGACATTGATTCACTGGACGAATCCTTCCTGGATGAACTGGATGCAGAACTGGACAAGGTCGCCGGCGAAGAAGACGAGCTCGGCGGCAGCGAGATTGAAGAATCTTCGCTGGACGATCTTGAGCTTGATGTCTCTGACGAAGATCTGGCCCTGATGGAGGAGTTCTCCGACTCTGCAGATTCGGCCAATCCTGAGGAAACTGAAGAAGCGTCTCTCGACGAAGTGCTTGGTCTTGAAGATGCCCTTGGTGAGGGCGATGCGGACGAAGCCAATCCAGAGCAATCTGTAGAGGGTGCCGAGGAACTCGAACAGCAGGGCATCACCGAGGAACTGGAAGAATCTGACGTTGCGGCAAGTGACGAGGCAACTTCGGAAGAAGGTCTGGATCTGCCGGTGGCTTCCGATGAAGTTTCTGATGGATCGGGTAAAGCACAGACCGCTGATATTGAAGAAAGCGAGCTCGGTGACGAAGATGACTTTGATTTCCTCGCAGGCACCGACGAGGCGGCCACCAAACTCGATCTTGCACGGGCATACATCGAGATGGGCGATGCTGACGGAGCCCGCGATATCCTTGAGGAAGTTGCACTGGAAGGAAACGAAGATCAGAAAGCGGAGGCGCAGGACCTCCTTAAAAATCTGTCCTGATTCGTTATAATCGGATCTGACAGGCAGCAAGCGCCGGCTGCCGGGTAAACACCCGGCAACAAGCCGGCGTTTTGTTTTTACAGCAACACTCTTTCCGGATTCACACTTGTTTCTCGAAACCCAGCAACTGACTACGGATAATGCCATCGGGGCAGGGCGTGTCGCCCTCGCGTTTGAATATGATGGGCGAGGCTTTCATGGTTGGCAGCTGCAGAAATCCGGCGTCCGTTCGGTGGAAGCGGAACTGACAAAGGCTGTAGCGAAGGTTGCGGATCATCCGGTCGAGCTGGTGTGCGCGGGGCGAACCGATGCCGGCGTCCATGCCAGTTATCAGATTGCCCATTTTGATACCCCTTCTGTCCGTAAACTCCGTTCCTGGGTAATGGGAATCAATACTGCTTTACCCGAAGACATTTCAGTTCATTGGGCCGGAAATGGCATTGGCGATTTTCATGCCCGGTTTTCCGCCACCTACCGGCGTTACCGATACATCATTTATAACCACCCCGTGCGCCCCGGCATTCAAAGAGGGCAGGTTAGCTGGACATTTCGTTCCCTCAATGCCGAGCGCATGCATGATGCGGCGCAGGTACTTGCCGGGGAACATGATTTCTCCTCCTTTCGGGCCGCCGGCTGCCAATCCCGGACGCCCATCCGGTTTCTCGAGCGGATTACGGTAACCCGGAAACAGGACTTTGTCGTAATAGACGTGCAGGCCAATGCCTTTTTGCACCACATGGTCCGGAACATTGCCGGTGCCCTCATGGCCGTTGGTTCTGGAAAAGAGCGACCGGAGTGGATTCATGAGATACTGGTTGCCCGGGACCGGACAGCTGCGGGTGTCACCGCGCCTCCCCATGGTTTGTACCTGGTCGATGTGGGCTATCCCGAGGAGCTCGGGATACCAGCAGCAGAATGTGGGCCGGGGTTTCTGCGGCCATGGTTCACCAAGGCCGAAAACAGCCCGGTCAGACCAACGCACATTCATGTCAAACAGCGGGTTCCGAGCCAATGAGTACAAGGGTTAAAATTTGCGGCCTCACCCGTCCCGAGGATATTGATGGTGCTGTTCAATCCGGCGCCGACGCTCTGGGCCTGGTGTTCTATGAGCCCAGCCCCCGGTCCGTGACTGTGGAGCAGGCCGTGGAACTGGCAAAACGCGTTCCGGCGTTTGTGTCGGTCGTGGGGCTATTCGTAAACCCCAGCCAGCAGTTTGTCGAGAGTGTTCTGGAACAGGTGCCGCTCGACTTGCTGCAGTTCCATGGCGACGAAGAGGCCGGGTTTTGTGGCGGCTTTGGACGCCGTTGGATCAAGGCTATTCGGGTTCGTGAGGCCGGCCAGATAGAAGCCGCGTTTGACGAGTTCCGGAATGCTTCTGGTTTGCTGGTAGACGCCTGGGATCCTGACCGGTATGGCGGAACAGGAAAGTCGTTCAACTGGGACCTGATTCCCGACCATCGGCCACTCCCGATCGTATTGGCCGGTGGGTTGTCATCTGATAACGTATCTGCCGCTGTAGAGCAGGTGAAACCCTGGGCTGTGGATGTCAGTGGCGGTGTTGAGCAGGGCAAAGGTATCAAGGACATCCAGAAAATTTCTCATTTCATTAAAGAGGTTCACCGTGTCTGTAAAACTGACTGAAGAAATGCTGAGCGCACTGCCGGACGCGCGGGGTCACTTCGGGGCCTTTGGTGGGCGATTTGTTTCCGAGACCCTGATGGATTCCCTGATGACCCTCGAGAAAGAATACGCCCGTCTGAAGAAGGATCCGGAATTTCAGGCGCGGTTCGATAAAGAGCTCGCCGATTATGTTGGTCGGCCAACGCCGCTGTATTTCGCCGAGCGTCTTAGCCGTGAAACCGGTGGCGCCCAGATCTGGCTGAAGCGCGAAGATCTCTGTCACACGGGCGCTCACAAGGTGAACAACACCATCGGCCAGGCCCTGCTTGCAAGCTTTTTAGGCAAAAAGCGGATCATCGCTGAAACCGGCGCCGGTCAGCACGGTGTTGCCACTGCCACGGTCTGTGCACGTCTGGGTCTGGAGTGCCATGTGTTCATGGGTGCAGAAGATGTCCAGCGCCAGTCTCTGAACGTGTTCCGTATGAAACTTCTGGGTGCAACTGTGCATGCCGTGGAAAGTGGCACCAAAACCCTGAAAGATGCCATGAACGACGCCATGCGTGATTGGGTGGCCAATGTGGACGATACCTTCTACATCATCGGCACCGTTGCAGGCCCGCATCCTTATCCTCTGCTGGTCCGGGATTTCCAGTCCGTGATCGGTCGTGAAACCCGCCGCCAGGCACTGGAGAAAACCGGGAAACTGCCGGACGCGCTGGTGGCCTGTGTGGGTGGTGGCTCGAACGCAATCGGGATGTTCTATCCGTTCCTCGCTGATGAGTCAGTCAAAATCTATGGTGTTGAAGCGGGCGGCCTTGGTATTGAAACTGGCAAGCACGCAGCGCCCCTGTGCGCCGGGCGCCCGGGCGTGCTCCATGGCAACAGAACCTACCTGATGGAAGACGAGAATGGCCAGATTGCGGGTACGCATTCAGTGAGCGCCGGTCTCGACTATCCGGGTGTGGGGCCGGAGCACAGCTGGCTGAAGGATATCGGCAGGGCAAGCTATGTGTCCGTGACTGATGATGAAGCCATGGAGGGATTCCGGAAGCTGACCCGCGTGGAAGGTATCATGCCTGCTCTGGAAACGGCTCACGCTGTCGCATATGCCATCAAACTTGCTGCGACCATGGACAAAGACCAGACCGTCGTGATCAACGTTTCCGGCCGCGGAGACAAGGACATCAACACTGTTGCCAAGCTTGAAGGCATCGAGATCTGAAGAATTAACAGGAGCAGGCATGAGCCGAATTGAAGGGGTCCTCAAGGCCCTGAAAGGACAGGGTCGCAAGGCACTTATTCCCTACATTACCGCCGGTGACCCTCATCCCGATGTCACGGTTGATCTGATGCATATGCTGGTGAAAGCAGGTGCCGATATTATCGAGCTCGGTGTCCCGTTCTCCGACCCGATGGCGGACGGGCCGGTTATACAGCTGGCCTGCGAGCGGGCATTGGTTCATGGCACCTCCTTGCGACAGGTGATTGCCATGGTCAAGGAGTTTCGCAAGACGGATGATGCGACCCCGGTGGTTCTGATGGGTTACCTGAATCCGATGGAAGCCATGGGGTACGAGCAATTTGCCGACGCCGCCAAGGAGGCCGGCGTGGATGGGATCCTGACCGTGGACCTGCCGCCAGAGGAGGCTGACGAGGTTGCCCCGCTGTTTACCCAGCGAAATCTCGACGCCATCTTCCTGCTCGCACCGACCACGACCGATGACCGGATCCGTGCAATCAGTGAGCACTCATCCGGTTATGTGTACTATGTTTCTATCAAGGGTGTGACAGGTTCCGCCACCATCAACGTGGATGAGGTCGCTCAGAAAGTGAATCATATTCACGAGCTGACCGCGCTTCCCGTGGGTGTCGGCTTCGGCATTCGCGATGCGGAAACGGCTGCCGCCGTGGGTCGGGTATCCGATGGTGTAATTGTTGGCAGTGTCCTGGTCGATACAATAGCCAGAAATCAGGCAGATACCGACCAGCTCAAGCGGGCATTGACGGATCTGCTCCACCCGATGCGTGAAGCACTGGACAGTCTCGCCTCCTGATTGGAGAGGAGCGGGGCAAACAGGCGTCAAAGGACAGGATGAGACCATGAGTAACTGGCTGGACAAGATCATGCCGAGCAAGATTCGCTCGGAATCCAAGCAGAGAACCGGAGTGCCGGAGGGGCTGTGGAAGAAATGCCCCAAATGCGGCGCCTTTCTCTACAAGCCGGAACTTGAAAAAAACCTGGATGTTTGCCCCAAATGCAATCACCACCTGAGGGTGACGGCCCGCCGTCGTCTGGACGTTTTTCTTGATCCGGATGGTCGGGAAGAGATTGCTGCCCAGCTGGAGCCTTGGGATCGTCTGAAGTTCAAAGACAGCAAACGCTATAAGGATCGTCTGTCCCAGGCCCAGAAAGGTACCGGTGAGAAAGACGCTCTGGTGGCCATGAAAGGCACCACACTTGGCGTGCCTCTGGTTGCTTGCTCCTTTGAATTCGGTTTCCTGGGCGGCTCCATGGGCCAGGTCGTCGGCGAAAAATTCGTCCAGGCTGCCAATGTTGCCCTTGAAGAAAGAATTCCTCTGGTCTGTTTCTCCGCCAGTGGCGGCGCCCGGATGCAGGAAGCCATCCTGTCGCTCATGCAGATGTCGAAAACAGCGGCGGTCCTTGAGCGGATGAAGCTGGAGGGGATCCCCTACATTTCGGTGATGACCGATCCCGTGTTCGGCGGCGTTTCCGCGAGTCTGGCCATGCTGGGTGATCTCAATATTGCCGAGCCGAATGCGTTGATTGGTTTCGCCGGTCCGCGGGTCATCGAGCAGACCGTTCGTGAAAAGCTGCCGGAGGGGTTCCAACGCAGTGAGTTCCTGTTGGAGCATGGCGCGATAGACATGATTCTCCATCGGCACCAGATGCGTGAACGTATTGCCCACGTGCTGGCCAAGTTCACTGGCCAGGAACGTCCGGGAACCGAAGAGCCCATCGAGTTTGAAGTGACGGAAAAGCCTGAAACCGATGCCCCCGCCGAGTAACCGTTCGGTCCAGCCCCCGGCTTCACCGGGGGCTGGCGCCACTGTTGATCAGTGGCTTGCCTACCTCGAAGCGATACACCCAACAGAGATTGACCTCGGCCTGGATCGGGTGCTCGTGGTTATGCGCCGGCTTTTCCGGCGAAAGCCGCAAGCCCGGATCATCACGGTGGCCGGCACCAATGGCAAAGGCAGTGCTGTGGGCGCTACAGAAGCGCTGTTGCGCGCCGCGGGTCGTCGGGTCGGATCCTATATCTCGCCGCACCTCCAGCGCTATAACGAACGGGTGCGCCTCAATGGTGACGATATCTCCGACGACGCACTGGTGCGGGCCTTTGAAGCGGTTGAAGCCGCCCGCGGCAATGTGTCACTGACTTATTTTGAATTCGGGACTCTTGCTGCGTTCGTGGCTTTTGCCGACTCAGGCCTGGACGACTGGGTCCTTGAAGTCGGCCTGGGCGGACGACTGGACGCAGTCAATGTTCTGGATGCAGATTTCGCCATACTGACATCGGTGGACATCGACCACGTGGCTTTTCTTGGCGATAACCGGGAAGTCATCGGTTTTGAGAAAGCAGGGGTGCTCCGACCGGGTATTCCGGCGGTCTATGCGGATACCGATCCGCCGCGGTCGGTGCTTCAGCAGGCGGCGGCCCAGAAGATCCGGTTAGCGATGTTGGGGCGGGACTATCAGTTAAGTTCAGAACCGCAGTCTGGTTCCGGGTTTCCTGAGGTGATTCTGGACTATGAAAACCAGCCGGTACGCCTGCCCGCAGGGCCCTTGCCGGTCAAAAGCATGGCAGCTGCCGTCGTTGCTGTGCGGCAGCTTGAGCCGGGTCTGTCGGTTTCCGCCATTGAGCAGGTGCTCGGAAGTCTGAGCGTTCCCGGCCGATTTGAGCGTCTGGGATCTTCCCCGGATGTTTATCTGGATGTCGGGCATAATCCCCATGCCGCAGAATGGTTGGCCGGACAACTGAATAGCCTGAAGTCCTCTGGCCGGCGAGTCCATGCGGTCTACGGTGCCCTGGCAGACAAAGACGTGGAAGGTGTCGGAAAAGCAATGGCTGGTGTGGTTGATGCCTGGTATCTATCCAGTCTAAAGGTGCCGAGGGGGCTGTCTGCCCATGATTTGCAGGCACGGTTGGCCAAAGCTGGTGTCGCTGATGCCTCGGCTTTCGAGTCCGTAGGTGAGGCCCTCGAGTCAGCTTTGTCAGCCTGCAGTCCCGAGGATATCGTGGTCGTTTTCGGCTCGTTCTTCATGGTCGCAGAGGGTCGCGAGATTCTGCTTCGCTGAAGAATCAGGCCGAAGCCAGGCGAAACCCCCTTAAACTTTGTCCATGGCAGCGGGTAGCACTTTGAGTTCCGGCTTTCGGGCAGTTAGTATCTGCGAATAGGTGCCTCTCGAGGCGCGGTCATAACAGTTGGGAGCCTTACGACGTGGATGGACTGAAACAGAGAATAATCGGGGCGCTGGTCCTTGTTTCCCTGGCGGTTATCTTTGTTCCCATGCTCTTCGATGAGCCTCATTCCGAGCGCACTTCCACCACCATAAAGATTCCAGAGGAACCGCCATTTCCCGAGGTTGAAGCACCTGAATCCGGGGTGGAGCCCCCGCCATCTTACGGCCTTGAGACCAACGAAGGCGGTGTAACGATACCGGCTGTCGAGGAAGAAAGCGCCGATTCGCCGGGGTATCGGATCCTTGAGGAATCCCCGGGCGAGGAGACAGTCTCCGGGGATGCACCATCGTCCGAAAGCCCGCAGTCCCAAGCCAGCACGTCTCAGGAACCGTCCAGCGCTTCCGCCGAGACCGACAATCAAGCCTCGGAGAGCTCTGTCACGGAAACCGCTGAGTACGAACGATCCCTGGAAGGCGCCTGGGTGGTTCAATTGGGAAGCTTCGGCAATTCCGATAATGCCCGCCGGCTTAGAGACCAGGTGCGAGAAAAAGGCTATGGCTCCCACCTGCAGGAAGTTGTTCGGGGCGATACCACGTTAACCCGGGTATTCAGTGGTCCCTTCGCATCCAAACCCGAAGCTGAATCCGCCAAGAGGGCTCTGGACGATGCCTTTGGGCTCAATAGCCTGGTCACCTCCGGCGAAAAATAACGCTCGGGGTCCGGTTAATGTGTGTCTGGCGGTTTGGCGAGCAGGGGTTTCCTGATAGAATTCGCGCTTCCTTTTCTCCACCGGGTTTTCAATGGAAGCGCTGATCTGGATTGACTGGGTCATTATCGCCCTCATTACAGTTTCCACTCTCATCAGTCTGAAACGGGGCTTTGTTCGGGAAGCGCTGTCGCTGGTGACCTGGGTGGGCGCGTTTATCCTGGCCAGAACCTTCCATCCCCAGATGCAGTCTCTGCTGGAAAGTACGGTTGAAACGCCACTTGTCCGGCTGATTGCTGCCTTTGCCATACTCTTTTTTGGAACCCTTATTGTTGGCGCCATCATCAATAACATGATTGGCCATCTGATCAGGGCCACTGGGCTGTCGGCCACTGACCGGGTACTCGGTATGGGGTTTGGACTTCTGCGCGGTGTGGTGGTGGTGATTGTGGCCATTGCGTTTACCCGGTATACGCCGCTGGCACAGGACACCTGGTGGCGAACCTCAATTATCATTGATCGCCTGGCCGTGGTGGAAGATTGGTCCAGACGGACCCTGGGCGATGAATTTGCACGCTTTCTGGGGCCTGCACCGGAAAATGCGCTGGAACCGGAACCCGTTACAGAGCAGGAAGGCGTGGAACCTGCGTCCGCGTCCCGCTAACATTCAGTTTTAACACTCGGAGATACCTTTATCCATGTGTGGCATTGTCGGCATCGTCAGTACTTCCAACGTCAATCAGTCGCTCTATGATGCGCTGACTGTACTTCAGCACCGGGGCCAGGACGCGGCGGGCATTGTGACATTTCAGGATGATCGGTTTTTCCTGCGCAAGGATAATGGCCTAGTGCGGGATGTATTCCATACCCGGCACATGCGCCGGCTGGTGGGTAACGTGGGCATCGGCCACGTGCGCTATCCGACAGCGGGCAGTTCCAGTTCCGCTGAAGCCCAGCCGTTTTACGTAAACAGTCCCTACGGCATTACCCTGGCCCACAACGGCAACCTGACTAACGCGGATGATCTGAGCAAGGACCTGTTCCGGACCGATCTGCGGCACATCAACACCAACTCCGATTCGGAAGTTCTGCTGAATGTGTTTGCCCACGAGCTGCAGAAGCTCGGCAAGCTCGACCCGACCAAGGACGAGATTTTCTCCGCAGTGAGAGCCGTTCACAAACGCTGCCGGGGTGCCTACGCCGTGATTGCCATGATCACCGGTTACGGCATTGTGGGCTTCCGTGATCCGAACGGCATACGTCCTGCCTGTTACGGCGAGCGCACGTCCGAAGATGGCCGCAAGGAATACATGATTGCCTCGGAAAGCGTTGCCCTCAATGCGGCAGGTTACACACTGGTGCGGGACATTGCGCCGGGTGAGGCGGTCTACATTGAAACCGACGGCACGCTATATACCCAGCAATGCGCCGAGCAGCCCCACCTGTACCCGTGCATTTTCGAACACGTGTATTTTGCCCGCCCGGACTCCATTATCGACAAGGTGTCGGTTTACAAAGCCCGTCTGCGCATGGGCGAGACCCTGGCCGAGAAGGTGCTTCGCGAGACGCCGGACCACGACATCGACGTGGTGATGCCCATACCTGATACCAGTCGCACCTCAGCCATGCAGATGGCCCACCGTCTGGGCGTGAAATTCCGGGAAGGCTTCATCAAGAATCGCTATATCGGGCGGACGTTTATCATGCCCGGCCAGAAAATGCGTAAGAAATCGGTGCGCCAGAAGCTGAACCCGATCGATCTGGAGTTCCGTGGCAAGAATGTCATGTTGGTGGACGATTCCATCGTGCGTGGCACCACCTGCAAGGAAATCGTGCAGATGGCCCGCGATGCCGGTGCTCGCAAGGTCTATTTTGCCTCTGCGGCACCCCCCGTTCGCTACCCGAACGTCTACGGGATCGATATGCCTTCGGCCAGTGAACTGATCGCCCACGACCGCACCGTTGAGGAAATCCGTGAACTGATCGGGGCCGACTGGCTGCTCTATCAGGATCTGGAGGATCTGGTAACCTGTGTCAGTGATGTCAATGACGACATCGAAGGCTGGGAATGTTCCGTGTTTACCGGCAACTACGTAACCGGCGATGTTGATGCAGCGTATCTGAACCGTCTGGAAGAACTGCGTAACGATGACAAACGTTTCAAGAGCGCCGGCGCCACATCTGGCGATAACGGTATTATCGATCTGTACAATGACGAAGACTGAAAGAGCCGTAGCAGGCAGGAGTAGTTGATGACCTTTCGCCGTGAAGAGACTGTCTGGATTCCCGAGTCGGACCTTGATGGTATGTCGGTGGACACACTGGCAGTGAGGGCAGGGCAGATCCGCACCGGGCAGCTCGAGCACAGCGATGCCATTTTCCCTACGTCCAGCTTCGTCTATGGCAGTGCCGCGCAGGCAGCGGCGCGATTTGGCGGTGATGAGCCGGGCAACATCTATTCCCGATTTACCAATCCGACGGTCCAGGCTTTCGAAGGCCGGATTGCCGCCATGGAAGGTGGAGAGCGGGCAGTTGCTACCGCCTCCGGTATGGCCGCGATCCTGAGCACCTGCATGGCGCTGCTGCAGAGCGGCGACCATGTAATCTGCTCCCGGGGTGTATTCGGCACCACCAACGTGCTGTTCCAGAAATACATGGCCCGTTTCGGAGTCCAAACCACGTTTGTCAGTCTGACGGACATGGAAGAGTGGCGGGCGTCGGTGCGCCCCGAAACCCGGATGCTGTTCATTGAAACGCCATCCAATCCCCTGTGCGAAGTTGCAGATATGGCGGCCCTCGGGCAGCTGGCCCGGGATAACGACGCGCTTTTCGTGGTGGATAACTGTTTCTGTACGCCTGTGCTTCAACGTCCGCTGGAGCAGGGCGCGGATATCGTGATCCACTCGGCCACCAAATACCTCGATGGCCAGGGCCGCTGTGTCGGCGGTGTTGTGGTCGGGTCCGAGAAGATGATGGAAGAGATCTATGGCTTCCTTCGGTCTGCTGGTCCCACCATGAGTCCCTTTAACGCCTGGGTGTTCCAGAAGGGTCTGGAAACCTTACCAATTCGTATGCGCGCCCACTGTGACAATGCGTTAGAGTTGGCGCTGTGGCTGGAGCAACAACCGGCGGTTGAACGTGTGTTCTACGCCGGTCTGCAGAGCCATCCCCAACATGAGCTGGCGAAAAAGCAGCAAACCGGGTTTGGCGGCGTGCTGTCATTCCAGCTCAAGGGCGCGAGGGAGGAGGCCTGGGCCTTCATTGATGGCACCCGAATGATTTCCATCACAGCAAACCTGGGTGACGTCAAAACCACAATTACGCACCCGGCTACGACCACTCACGGGCGCTTATCGCCGGAGGACAAGGCGCGGGCCGGGATTACGGAAAACCTGATCCGGATTTCCGTGGGCATCGAAGCTGTCGAAGACCTGAAAACCGATCTGGAGAGGGGCTTCCAGGCGCTTCGCAACGCAAGCACCGATAACGTCTGAGCATTCATGGCCGAATCTGCAAAAGCGAAGAAAGCACCACAGGAACTGACAGAGAAGCAGCTGCGCTTTCGCCGCCTGGCAGCCCAGGGCGCCCGGGAAGGCGCCGTTATTGCTCTGATAGCGCTCTGTATTTATCTTTCCATGGCGCTGGTGACCTTCAGTCCCTCAGATCCCGGCTGGGCCAGCATTGGTCATGACACCAGCGTCCAGAACTATGCCGGACGTACCGGCGCCTGGCTCGCCAGCCTTTTCATGGATTTCTTCGGCCACGTCGCCTATCTGTTTCCTGTGATGATCGCCGGCTACGCGCTGATGCTTATCCGGCGGCGCAACGATTCCCTGGACTTGCACTGGCCACTGTTCATGATGCGGTTCGGTGGCTTCCTGTTGATCCTTCTCTCGGCAACCAGCCTGTTGTCGCTCTATTCCGTGTTTGGTCTCGGGGCTTCCTCGGGCGGGGTGCTTGGTACGGCTGTGGCTGATGCCATGGTTCGGTTTTTCAATCTGCCGGCCACAACGCTTTTGCTGATCGCCATCTTTCTGTTCGCACTGACCGTTACAACCGGGTTGTCGTGGTTCTGGCTGATGGATCAGGTCGGTGGCCTGACCCTTCGGACAGGGCTGGCGATCAGCAGTCTGTTCAAGGGCAAGCCGAAGCCGGAGAAACCGAAAAAATCGGAAAAGCCAGATCCCGACAAGCCTCGCTGGTGGCATCGAATCCCCGGCTTCGGTCCGAAGAAGCCGAAGGCGCCGAAGGCTGCTTCAAAGCCCGACACCGCTCGAAAGGAACCGGCACTGGATGGTTTCTCGGCCGAAGTTGATCCGGAACCGGCGCGGCTTGAAAGTTTCAGCTCACGGGATGAGGCGCCTGTGGCTAAAGATAAGCCTGTCAAACCTGACGAATCCTCTCAGCCTACGGGGCGTTCGGTGAAGATCTCGCCCTTCAAGAAGGACGAACAGCCTTCCCAGTCGAAAGACAAGGGCAGCAAGCAGCCTTCGCTGCTGGAAGACATAGAAAGCCCGATCCCGCCGATTTCCCTGCTGGACCCGCCGGAGGAGCATAAGGAAAAAGGCTATTCGGAAGAATCGCTGGAGCACATGTCCCGGTTGCTGGAAGAAAAGCTCGGTGATTTCGGGGTATCCGTGGAAGTGGTCGAGGTCAATCCGGGCCCGGTCATCACCCGGTTCGAGATCAAGCCGGCCCCGGGCGTGAAGGTCAGCAAGATCTCCAATCTCGCCAAAGATCTGGCCCGTTCCCTGGCGGTACTGAGTGTTCGGGTTGTCGAGGTGATTCCCGGCAAGTCTGTTGTTGGTATTGAGATTCCGAATGAAGAACGGGAAATGGTCCGCCTGAGCGAAGTGCTTGGTGCCCGGGTGTTCCAGGAATCCAGTTCCCCTCTGACCCTGGCGCTGGGTAATGACATCGGTGGTAACCCGATGGTGGCCAACCTCGCCAAAATGCCGCACCTCCTCGTGGCGGGTACCACCGGTTCCGGTAAGTCCGTTGGCGTCAATGCCATGTTGCTCAGCATGCTGCTGAAGGCGGGGCCGGAAGATGTTCGCTTCATCATGGTGGATCCGAAGATGCTCGAATTGAGCATCTACGATGGCATTCCACATTTGCTGGCGCCGGTGGTCACCGACATGAAAGAGGCGGCCAACGCCCTGCGCTGGTGTGTGGCTGAAATGGAGCGCCGGTACAAGTTAATGGCCAGCCTCGGTGTCCGGAATCTGGCCGGTTACAACCGGAAGATCAAAGACGCCGTGGCCGCCGGTGAACCGCTTCTGGATCCTTTCTGGAAGCCGGACGAGTATCTCGCCAATGATGAACAGGAACGTCCCGAGCTGGACACCCTGCCATTCATCGTGGTCGTGATCGACGAGTTTGCCGACATGATGATGATCGTTGGCAAAAAGGTTGAAGAGCTGATTGCCCGCATTGCACAGAAGGCAAGGGCGGCAGGTATTCACCTGATCCTCGCTACCCAGAGGCCATCGGTTGATGTGATAACCGGCCTGATCAAGGCCAACATTCCCACCCGGATGTCTTTCCAGGTGTCGTCCAAGATTGATTCGCGGACGGTACTGGATCAGGGTGGCGCTGAGCAGCTACTGGGGCATGGCGACATGCTCTATCTGCCACCGGGGTCGGGCCTGCCGGTTCGGGTGCATGGAGCCTTTGTGGACGACGATGAGGTTCACCGCGTTGTCAGTGCCTGGAAAGCACGTGGCGAACCGGTCTACGTGGACGATGTCCTCAACGGAGCTGAAGGCGAGAGTCTGCCCGGGGTACCCAACCTGTCAGAAGGCGGTGGAGACAGCGAAGGCGATGCGCTCTACGACGAGGCGGTTGCGTTCGTGACTGAAGGGCGCCGCGTTTCAATTTCCTCGGTGCAGCGAAAATTCAAGATCGGGTACAACCGGGCGGCAAACCTGGTTGATGCCATGGAAGCATCCGGCGTGGTAAGCGCCGCAGGCCATAACGGCGCCCGTGAAGTTCTGGCGCCGCCGCCACCCAGAGATTAGGAGTAACGAGCCATGGCACAGTCTTTTCTGAAATACCTGTTAGTAATGGCAGCGACGGTGTTTTTCTTCAGCCCTGCGACGGCCAGTGAGGGCCAAGAGGGAGCCGACGAGCTGGCTTCGTTACTGAAGAGCTATGAATCCTATCAGGCGGATTTCATTCAGATTGTTGTCAACGAGAATGGCAACAAGGTCCAGGAAACCCGTGGTTCGTTGAAAGCAAAACGTCCGGGTCTGTTCTACTGGGAAACCAGCGCGCCCCTCTCGCAGTTTATTGTGAGCGATGGCGAAACCGTGGAGGTCTACGATCCTGATCTGGAGCAGGTTACGATTCATAAGCTCGATGACCGGGTGCAATCTACCCCGGCACTGCTGCTCAGCGGTGAAGTGGATAACCTGCAGGAAACCTACAAGGTCTCCGGGCGCCAGATCGGTGACAACACGCGCGAATTCACCCTGGAACCAAGGAGTCCTGATTCCCTTTTCACGTCACTCCGGTTGACCTTCTTCAAGGGCGAGCTTCAGGAGATGCGCATGCAGGATTCCCTTGCCCAGTTGAGTGTTCTGAGTTTTGACCGGATCAGGCTCAATGAACCGGTGGAAGCCGGTGCCTTCACCCTCGACTACCCGGAGGGTGTGGATATTATCCGGGACGGGGCCTGATGCAGGATAGCCTGTTCGGGGAATCCGCCGGTTTCCGGCCTTTGGCCGCAAGAATGCGGCCTGCAACACTGGATGACTACGTGGGCCAGGCACACCTGGTCGGGCCCGGAAAACCTCTTCGACGTGCGGTGGAGCAGGGCCAGCTTCACTCCATGATTCTCTGGGGACCTCCCGGAGTCGGTAAGACCACTTTTGCCCAGCTTCTGGCGAACGTCAGCGATCTTAGCTTCGAGACGGTGTCTGCCGTTTTGAGCGGTGTGAAAGAGATTCGGGCTGTAGTAGAGCGGGCGCGCAATCGAAAACAGTCCCAGGGGCGGGACACGCTGCTGTTTGTCGATGAGGTGCATCGATTCAACAAGAGCCAGCAGGACGCGTTTCTCCCCCACATCGAGGACGGAACGTTCATCTTCGTGGGTGCGACCACCGAAAACCCTTCTTTCGAACTTAACAGCGCCCTGCTGTCCCGTACCCGGGTCTACGTGCTCAAGAATCTTGAAGAAGAGGACATTCTTCAATTGTTACGTCGTGCGCTGGCAGCCGACGAGGGCTTCGCAGGCCGCCTGCTGGTTGATGAGGACGTGCTGACCCTGATGGCGGCAGCATCCGGCGGCGATGCCCGTCGCGCCCTTAATATTCTGGAGGTGGCGGCGGATCTGGCCGAGCCGGACGGCTCCGGAATGGACCGGGTAACGGCTGATCAGCTCGAACAGGTAATGCAGACAAGCCTGCGTCGGTTCGACAAGGGCGGAGATGTGTTTTACGACCAGATCTCTGCACTGCATAAATCCGTTCGCGGTTCCGATCCGGACGGTTCGCTGTACTGGCTGTGCCGGATGCTCGATGGCGGCTGTGATCCGCTCTATGTTGCACGGCGTCTGGTGCGGATTGCCAGCGAAGACATTGGTAACGCTGACCCTCGTGCCCTGCAGCTTAGCATGGATGCCTGGGATGCCCAGGAGCGGCTGGGGACACCGGAAGGGGAACTGGCCCTGGCCCAGGCGGTGACCTATCTGGCGCTGGCTCCCAAAAGTAATGCGGTTTATAACGCCTTTAATCAGTGTATGGCGGATATCCGCAAGGATCCGGACTACGAAGTGCCAGTTCACCTCCGCAATGCCCCGACCAAACTGATGAAAAGCATGGGCCACGGCGATACCTACAGGTACGCCCATGATGAGCCCGAGGCCTTCGCCGCCGGCGAGTCCTACCTGCCCGAGGCCATTCATCAGCGCCGCTACTATGAGCCCGTCAATCGAGGTCTTGAGATCAAACTGGCCGAGAAACGCCAGCGTCTGGATACCCGCAACGCCGAAAGCCCCCGAAAGCGCTACAACTGAGCCTTTTGCTGCGGTAGCCACGAGCGCCAGTGCAGGTATAATGGCCAGTCATTCAAATCATCGCTAACCGGAAGATTCAGGATAATCATGCTCGATCCCAAACGTGTCCGCACCCAGACAGAAGAGATCGCCCGTCGGCTGGCCATCAAGAATTTCGAATTTGATACCGCCACCTTCGAGCAGCTTGAGGAACGCCGTCGTGCACTCCAGGTAAGTACGGAAACCCTTCAGAGCGAGCAGAACAAGCGGTCCAAGTCGATCGGGAAATCCAAAGCGGCCGGCGAGGATATCCAGCCGCTGCTGGACGAGGTGGAAGACCTTAAGAAGCAGAGGTCTGAAGCCGAAGACGAGCTCCGCGCCCTTCAGGACGAGCTCAACGCGTTTCTGGCCGGTATCCCGAATCTTCCGGATGAAGATGTACCGGCGGGTGACAGTGAAGACGAGAACGTAGAGATTCGCACCTGGGGCACCCCAAAGGCCTTCGATTTCGAGCCCAAAGACCACGTTGCCCTGGGCGAGGGGCTGAAAGGCCTGGATTTCGAGACCGCGACCCGGTTGGCCCATTCTCGCTTCGCCGTCATGCGAGGCCCCGTGGCAAGGCTTCATCGGGCGCTGGCCCAGTTCATGCTGGATCTGCATACCCGCGAGCATGGCTACCTGGAGACTTACGTACCTTACCTGGTGAACGCAGACAGCCTGTACGGAACCGGCCAGTTGCCCAAGTTTGAGGAAGACCTGTTCAAGACTGAGGGCGAGCATCCGCTGTACCTGATTCCCACTGCAGAAGTGCCTGCCACCAATCTGGTATCGGACTCCATCCTGGATGCCGCTGAGCTCCCGTTGCAGATGGTCTGCCACACTCCGTGCTTCCGCAGTGAAGCAGGCTCTTACGGCCGGGATACCCGGGGCATGATCCGTCAGCATCAGTTTGACAAGGTAGAGCTCGTGCAGGTGGTTCGTCCGGAGGATTCAGATGCCGCGCTGGAAGCCCTGACTCGTCACGCCGAAAAAGTGCTTCAGTTGCTGGAGTTGCCTTACCGTGTGGTTGCGCTCTGCGGTGGCGACATGGGCTTTTCCGCGGCCAAGACCTACGACCTGGAGGTCTGGTTGCCAGGGCAGGACAAATTCCGTGAGATTTCCTCCTGTTCCAATACCCGGGATTTCCAGGCACGCCGCATGCATGCCCGTTGGCGTAACCCGGAAACCGGAAAGCCCGAGCCTGTCCACACCCTGAACGGATCGGGTCTTGCCGTTGGCCGTGCACTGATTGCGGTCATGGAGAACTACCAGCAGGCAGACGGCAGCATTGCGGTTCCGGAGGTTCTCAGGCCGTACATGGGAGGCGTCGAAAAAATCCAATGAGTGATCAGCCAGATAGCGCACCAGGGAAGGGCGTTGGTGCAACCCCTGCACCAGTAAGGTACAGGGTCAATCCGGTAACCTCGAACCCCAACAGCTCAGCGGGTGAGGTGGCTCTTGTCGGGGCCGGCCCCGGGGACCCTGAACTGCTGACACTCAAAGCCTGGCGGCTGATCACCGCTGCGGAAGTAGTGCTTTACGATCGTCTCGTGTCGCCGGAAATCCTGGCCATGATCCCGGAAACTGCCGAGATGATTCATGTTGGCAAGCAGCGGGCCAACCACACCTTGCCCCAGGATCAGATCAATCAGCGGCTGGTGGATCTGGCCAGGCAGGGACGAAAAGTGGTTCGTCTCAAGGGCGGAGACCCGTTTATATTTGGTCGGGGTGGTGAAGAGATTGAAACCCTTGCCGACGCCGGTGTCCGGTTCCAGGTAGTGCCGGGTATCACCGCCGCTTCCGGCTGCGCGGCCTACGCTGGCATTCCTCTGACCCACCGGGATTACGCCCAGTCGGTTCGGTTCGTGACGGGCCATCTCAAGAACGATACCTGTGATCTACCCTGGAAGGACTTTGTCCAGAACAACCAGACCCTGGTGTTCTACATGGGGCTGGTGGGCCTGCCCATCATTTGCCGGCAGCTGGTCGCCCACGGAATGTCGCAGGATATGCCCGTGGCGTTGGTCTCGAAGGGTACAACGAGGGATCAGCGCGTGGTGACAGGGAATCTGTGCAATATCGTCGAACGGGTAGGGGCTGAAGCTGTCCAACCGCCAACCTTGGTGATTATCGGTCACGTGGTAGCGCTGAGAGAAAGGCTCGACTGGGTAGGTGGGGTTATGAAAACGGGGAGCTGAGCTCCCCGTTTTCTCATCATGCTTTGCTCAGCCAATCTTGCGCTTGGGCAATACATCCTTGAGTTTGTCGCGCATGTCCCGGATCGCCTTCTCCGTGGTTGGCCAGTCGATACAGGCGTCGGTCACCGACACGCCGTATTTGAGATCGGCCAGATTCTCGGGAATGGACTGGTTACCCCAGTTGATGTTGCTCTCTACCATAAGGCTCTGGATGGAGGTATTGCCTTCCAGAATCTGGTGGGTTACGTCCTGCATGACCAGCGGCTGGATAGCCGGATCCTTGCTTGAGTTGGCGTGGCTGCAGTCAATCATCATCGATTTGCGCAAGCCTGCTTTATCCAGCGCCTGCTCGCAGAGGGCGACGCTTACCGAGTCGTAGTTGGGTTTGCCACCGCCGCCGCGAAGAACAACGTGCCCGTAATTGTTGCCCTTGGTGCGGATAATCGCCACCTGGCCCTGCTGATCAATACCCAGGAAACTGTGGGGATGGGAAACCGACTTCATGGCGTTCACGGCAACATCAAGGCTGCCATCAGTGCCATTCTTGAAACCGATTGCCATGGAGAGGCCGCTGCTCATTTCCCGGTGGGTCTGTGATTCAGTAGTACGGGCGCCGATGGCCGACCAGGCAATGGTGTCCTGCAGGTATTGTGGGGAAATTGGATCCAGTGCTTCTGTGGCTGCGGGGAGGCCCAACTCGTTGATATCCAGCAGCAAGCGACGACCGATGTGGAGGCCCTGCTCAATATCAAAGGTGTCGTTCAGGTGCGGGTCGTTGATCAGACCTTTCCAGCCAACGGTTGTACGAGGCTTCTCAAAATAGACACGCATAACGATCAGCAGCGTATCGCTGACTTCATCGGCAAGCTTCTTCAGGCGCGCGGCGTAATCCCGGGCCGCTTCTACATCGTGAATGGAGCAGGGGCCCACCACCACGAATAGCCGGTGGTCTTTGCCGTCCATGATGTCATAGATGGCCTGGCGGCCGTTTGAGACGGTTTCTGCGGCCTTGTCGGAGAGTGGCATCTCCTTCTTTAGCGCTTCAGGAGTGATCAGTGCTTCCTGGCTCGCCACATTCAGATTCTCTAGTTTGTTGCCCGACATGTTGTTCTGCTTCCCCGATTCTGATCGTTGCAGCCCTGGTGGACCATGGAATATGCCAACAGGGTTGCAGATTAACGCGAATAGCGCCGGTGCACGGTTGCGGTAAACCCCGGCGAGTTGGTTATACTGCGTTATTTACAGGGCCTTTTCAACGCTTCTTAGGTATGGGGAACGGATGTCGCAAAACAGGCAGAGACCGAAGGATGTGCCTTCCGTTGCAACGGTTTCAGGCAAGATAGACGATGTCCTGGCCGGCATACGTGTTCCTGACCTCCCGTACCCGGCGGGCAAGCTCGAACCAGAGTCTGTCAGCGACTGGCGTCCGCTTCTGATTTCATGCTGGTCCGAACAACGGGACGAGCGCGTCACCCACCTCATCCGGTCCGTCCATCTCGAGTGGTCAGCGCGTCAGGTGAACGCGGCTTATGTTGCCGACCGGATCATGGATGTCTTCCTGAAAACCAGTGGTTTGCACCCAAGTCTCGCGCGACGCGTAGCGAGACTGCGGTTTTATCTTGCCTGGCGCATGGATCTCGAGGGCAAGAAAGCCTTCAGCGGGCCCGTGCTTTCCTGGCTGGACAGTTTGCAGGAGTGGCGGGGCTGGAGCGACTCTGGCGGGCGTTCATCAAGGGTGCTTCTGGACCAGCTTGATTCGCTGGTTATTGCGGTGTCGGCCAGCTTTGAATCCGGCAGCACGGACCCCGTGGAAGCCTTCTGTCACCAATGGCAGGAAGAGTCGGCCCGAAGGGACGCCCAGGCCGGAAAGCTCCGCCAACGCCTGCTGGAGACGGAGCAGGGTGCTGCCAAACAGCGCAAGGCCGACCAGACTGCCCGCGCTCTTGTTGGCCGGGCTCTTCAGGGTCGCAGGCTTCCCATGCCGATCGTGCGGTTTATCCTCGATTACTGGCAGGGCCTGCTCAAGCAGTCCGTCTGGGACGCCGGTCTGGAAGGTGAGACTTTTCGGCATGGCAGCAAGCTTCTCGAGTGGCTGGTCTGGATCGGTGATCCTTCGCTTTCTGACAAAGACAGAAATCGCCTCTATCACGTTGGCGAACAGATCGGCGACCGACTTCTTGATGTCTGGAAGCGCGTGTATAACCAGGCGCTTCCGGCGGACTCCCTGGCAGGAATCGAAGGCGTGATGGTCTCGCGACTCAGAGGAGAAACGCCAGAGCTGGTAGATGCGTTACCCGCAGCAGGTGGGTTTCAGTGGGATAGCAGTTGGCTGAGCTTTGAGGTACCGACTGAGCAAGCCTTTAAACCGTTCGAGGGGCAGTGGTTTGTCGAAGGCGAAGGGGGAGCGGAGCAGCGCCGGTATTTCTATGCCTTTCTGACCGAATCGGCAGAAATCCTTTGGACTAACGGTGCTGGTGTAAAACTGGGCCTGCAGACCTGGACTGATTTCCAGGCCGCTCTGGAAAAAGAACAGATCCGCCCCCTGCCGAAACTGACGCCATTTGGAACCGTATTGGCGGAGACCGTCGAACTACTCGCGGGTGTTTGCGATAAACAGCGCCGGCAGCGGGAACAGGCTGCAGAGGCAGCAAGGCTCAGGGCCGAGGAGCTGCGGCGGGAGAAAGAAGCCGCAGAAGCTCGCCGCAGGGCGGAGGAAGCGAAGCGCGAAGCAGAGCTGGAGCGCCAGCGTCAGGCGGCCGAAGAGCAGCGCATCGCCGATGAAAAGGCCGAGGAGGCGCGGATCAGGAAGGAGCGCACCCTGTTGGCTGAAAAACAGGTAGACGCCATCAAGCTGGGCGGTTGGATTGTGGTTGAACCGGATGAAACTTCGGATGAGCCGGCCCGCCTGAAGCTGGCCGTACGCATCAATGCGTCCAGAAAGCTGGTGTTTGTCGATCGGCTGGGCCTCAATCGTCGTCAATTTCTTGAGGACGCCCTTGTAGAGAGTATTGTCGAAGGCCGGATCCGGGTTCTGGGAACCTCCGCAGAATTTGATGACACCCTCAGCAGGGTGGTTGGCCGAATCCGTGTGGGCCGAAACTGATATTGCCGAAGCAGGAAAAATAACAATGGCAGACAACGATTACACCTTTGGAACCCGGAATGATCCTCCCTTTGAGAAGGACAACCGTACCGATTACCGCCTGACCGCCAGAGCCCGTGCAGTTCTCGAGCTTGAATCCGGCTTACCGGAAGAGGAAACGCCCGAGGCCAGGGAGCTTGTCTGCGGTATTCGGGATATTTCTGCGAGCGGCCTTTGTTTGTCTTCCGGGGAGCCCCTGTCCCTGGGCGCCCTGTTACCAGCAAGCGTATCACTCGGTAACCATAACGAGCCTTTCACCTTGATGGTCGAGGTGGTCTGGTGCAGGCCGAATGAGTCGGGGTTTCTGGTGGGCGTGCGGATCATCGAATCCGATGAAACCGCGTACGTTGAATGGGTAGAGGCTGTGGCGTCCGCGATGGACCAGGGTTGACGAAACACCACCCCGTTTAACGAAAAGAGCCGGCATAAAGCCGGCTCTTCCTATCCGGGAACGGAAACTTACTCTTCCAGTTCCGCCATTCCGGTGATGTTGAAGCCCGCGTCCACGTACATGATCTCGCCGGTAATACCGGAGGCCATATCGGAACCCAGGAACGCGGCGGCGTTGCCCACTTCGTCGATGGTGACGTTGCGGCGCAGCGGTGCGCGTTTGGCGTTTTCAGCCAGCATCTTGCGGAAGCTCTTGATACCGGAGGCAGCCAGGGTCTTGATCGGGCCGGCGGAAATGCCGTTCACGCGAATACCATCACGGCCCAGGCTAGCAGCCATGTAACGAACGTTGGCTTCCAGGGATGCCTTGGCCAGGCCCATTACGTTGTAATTCTGCAGAACTCGCTCGGCGCCAAGGTAACTCAGGGTAATGAGCGAGCTGCCCTCGTGCATCATGCTGCGGGCGCCCTTGGCCAGGGCCACGAAGCTGTATGAGCTGATGTCGTGTGCAATACGGAACCCGTCACGGGTGGTAACGTCAACGTAGTTGCCGTCCAGCTCGTGACCCGGGGCATAGCCAACCGCATGAACGATAATGTCGATATTGTCCCAGTGCTTGCCCAGTTCCTTGAAGACATTTTCAATCTCTTCATCGCTGGCGACATCGCAGGGGAAGGTCAGCTTGCTGCCCCATTGCTCGGCGAATTTCTCAACACGTGGCTGGAGCTTTTCGTTCTGGTAGGTGAAAGCCAGTTCAGCGCCTTCGCGGGCAAATGCCTCGGCGATGCCGTAAGCAATGGACAGTTTGCTGGCTACGCCAACGATCAGTGCTTTTTTGCCACTGAGGATTCCCATGGGTCGTTCTCCCTGTGTTCCTGATTTGGGTGCATTATCCCTGAGTGCTCTGGCCGGGGTAACGCTCAAATAGTCGTAGTTGTGTTCTGGTAAAAGAACGCGGCACTCAGCAGCTCACGGGTATAGTCCGCGCGAGGTGAATGGAAGATCTCATCCGCATTACCGTATTCCACGATCCGGCCGTGTTGTAGAACCAGGAGTTTGTGGCTCAGGGCGCGTACAACGGCCAGGTCATGGCTGATAAAGATATAGCTTAGACCATAACGGGTCTGGATATCCCTCAACAGTTCAATGACCTGCTTTTGTACCGTGCGGTCCAGGGCAGAGGTGGGTTCATCCAGAATGATCAGGTCGGGCTGCAGTACCAGTGCCCGCGCAATGGCAATGCGCTGCCGCTGGCCGCCGGAGAATTCATGGGGGTACCGGTGACGCGCCTCGGGATCCAGGCCGACATCGGTCAGCGCACCTATGACTTTCCTATCGTGTTCGGCGGCGTTTTCCGCATCGTGAATTTCCAGCCCCTCACGGACGATTTCTGCGATGGACATTCTCGGGCTCAGGCTACCGAACGGGTCCTGGAAGACGATCTGGACACGCCGCCGCCAGGGCCGGAATTCCTTCTGGTTGAGAAATGCCAGTTCTTCGCCGGCAAGGCGGATACTTCCAGTGCTTGCGGTAAGCTTCAGCAAGGCATGGCCTATGGTGGTTTTGCCGCTGCCGCTTTCCCCGACAATACCAAGGGTTTCTCCTCGACCGAGCTGGAAATCCGCACCTTGTACGGCGTGAAAGGATTCCTTTACCTTGCCCAGAAGGCTTTTGCGGATCGGGAAGCGCACGTCCAGGTTTTCGACGGCCAGCAACGGCTCTGCGTGGTTTCCAGGGGGCAGGGGAGCTTCCGGAGGTTCGGCATCCAACAGCTTTCGGGTGTAGGCATGCTGTGGGCTGGCGAAAAGGGTGTTGGTATCAGCTTCTTCCACGAGTTTTCCGCGCTCCATAACCGCCACCCGGTCTGCGTAGCGTCGTACGATGGTCAGATCGTGGGTGATCAGCAGGATGGCCATTCCCAGTTTCTTCTGCAGATCTCGGAGCAGTTCCAGAACCTGCTTCTGGACTGTCACATCCAGCGCGGTGGTGGGCTCATCCGCGATCAGTAGGTCCGGCTCGTTGGCCAGGGCCATGGCGATCATCACACGCTGCTTCTGTCCGCCCGACAACTGGTGAGGGTAAGCACACAGCTTGGACTCCGGATTCTGTATCCCCACAAGGTTCAGCAGTTCCAGGCATCGCTGCCTGGCCTGGGGCCCACGCATCCCCTTGTGCAGCTCCAGGGTTTCGCCAATCTGCTTTTCCACGGTGTGTAACGGATTCAGGGATGTCATCGGTTCCTGGAAGATCATGCCGATCTCCCGGCCACGAATCTGGCGCATTCGCTTTTCTGTAGCAGCCAGCAGGTCCTCGCCCCGGTACCGGATTTGCCCGCTGGGGTAGCTGGCGTGGCGTGCATCAAGAAGCCGAAGGATCGAAAGCGCGGAAATGGATTTTCCGGAGCCGCTTTCGCCTACTAGCGCCAGGGTTTCTCCTTCCCGAATAGCCAGCGATAGCGATTCGACCGCTGCGGGCCCCTGATCGAAACAGATGGAGAGATCTGAGATCTGAAGCAGTTGGTTCATATCAGCTCTTCCTGGGATCAAAGGCATCGCGCACGGCTTCGCCAACAAACACCAGCAAGGTGAGCATCAGCGACAACGAGACAAAAGCAGAAATGCCCAGCCAGGGGGCATGCAGATTGGCCTTGCCCTGGGCGATCAGTTCACCCAGCGAGGGCGAACCAGAGGGCAGACCGAAGCCAAGGAAATCCAGGGAGGTCAGCCCAGTAATCGCTCCGGTAAGAATGAACGGCAGAAAGGTGAGGGTGGCCACCATGGCGTTTGGCAGGATATGCCGGAACATGATCTTGCGGTTGTCCAGCCCGAGCGCTCGGGCCGCTTTGACGTACTCGAAGTTGCGGGCCCGGAGGAATTCCGCCCGGACCACATCCACCAGCCCCATCCAGCTGAACAGCAGCATGATGCCCAGCAGCCACCAGAAGTTTGGCTGCACAATACTGGACAGAATGATCAGCAGATACAGAACCGGCAAGCCAGACCAGATCTCGATAAACCGCTGTCCCAGCAGATCGATCTTTCCGCCGTAAAAGCCCTGGATAGCACCGACAACAACGCCAACAATGCAGCTTGCAATGGTCAGGGTAAGACCAAACAGAACCGAGATGCGGAAACCGTAAATCACCCGGGCGGCAACATCCCGGCCCTGGTCGTCGGTGCCGAGCCAGTTCTCGGCACTGGGTGGCGCCGGTGAGGGCACCTCAAGATCGTAATTGATGGTGTTGTAGCTGAACCGGATGGGTGGCCAGACCATCCAGCCATTGGCACTGATCTCATCTGAGATAAACGGGTCCCGATAATCCGCCTCCGTGGGCAGAAAACCACCAAAGGTCTCTTCTGGTACCGACTGGATAACTGGAAAATACAGGTCACCCTTATAGGAGACGATCAGCGGAGAATCGTTGGCAATCAGCTCGGCCGCCAGTGACAGACCGAACAGAGCCAGAAAGATCCACAACGACCAGAAACCACGCCGGTTTTTCCGGAAGTTACGCAGGCGTCTCTGCTGGATTGGAGTCAGGGAACGGAAACTCACGCACCCTCCCGGCTTTCAAAATCGATCCGGGGATCGACCAGGACATAGGTGATGTCGCTGATCAGCTTCAGGATGAGCCCCATCAGGGTAAAGATATACAGGGTGCCGAAGATCACCGGGTAGTCACGATTCAGGGCGGCCTCAAAACCCAGCAATCCGAGCCCGTCGAGGGAGAAGATGACCTCGATAAGCAGTGAGCCAGTAAAGAAGAGGGCAACCAGAACACCCGGCAAACTGGCAATCACGATCAGCATGGCGTTGCGGAATACATGCCCGTAGAGCACTTCTTTCTGGTCCAGCCCTTTTGCGCGGGCAGTCACCACGTACTGTTTTCCGATTTCATCCAGGAACGAGTTCTTGGTGAGCAGGGTGAGGGTGGCAAAACCGCCAATCACGTTTGCAGTCACTGGCAACGCCAAGTGCCAGAAGTAATCCCCGATTTTCTGGTACCAGGTAAGCTCGTCGAAATTGGACGAAGTCAGACCGCGAAGCGGGAACCAGTCAAAGTAACTGCCGCCGGCGAACAGCACGATGAGGAGTATGGCAAACAGGAAGCCGGGGATCGCATAGCCCACCACAATGGCCGAACTGGTCCAGACATCGAACCGGGAGCCGTCAGTGACCGCTTTGCGGATGCCCAGGGGAATGGATATGAAATAGATAATCAGGGTCGACCAGAGGCCCAGTGAGATGGATACGGGCATCTTGTCGAGAATCAGCTCAATGACGCTTTTCTCGCGAAAAAAGGAATCGCCGAAGTTGAAGGTGGCGTAATCGCCGAGCATCTTGAAGAAGCGTTCGTGGGCCGGCTTGTCGAAGCCATACATGACTTCGATTTCCTTCAGGAGTTCGTCCGGTATGCCCCGGGAGCCACGGGTGTCGCCGGAAGAATCGGCCACCTCGCCACCGGTGCCGCCGCCAGAGGCCCGGGCAAGGGCGCTGCCTCCATGGCCTTCCATTTCCGCAATTAACTGCTCAACCGGTCCGCCCGGAGCGGCCTGCACGATAACAAAGTTGAGCAGCATGATCCCAATCAGCGTGGGAATGATCAGCGCCAGACGCCTGAGTATATAGATGCCCATTTAGCGGCGTTTTCCTCAGGGCTTCGCCCACCAGTTGTCCAGGTCGATGCCGTTCTTGGGCGTCTCGGCCGGACGTTGCAGATGGTTCCAGTAGGCGACGCGATCGCTTCTCAGGTGCCAGTGGGGAATCACGTAGTGGTGGTGCAGCAGAACCCGGTCCAGCGCACGAACCCGGTGCACCAGCTCCTCGCGGTCGGGCGCCTGAATCACCATGCTTACGAGCTCGTCGATCACCGGATCGCTAACGCCCATGTAGTTCCGTGAGCCTTTGGCGTCCACGGTAGAAGAATGCCAGTATTCCCGCTGCTCGTTACCCGGTGAATCCGACTGGCCGAACACCTGGGTGATCATGTCAAAATCGAATTCCCGCAAACGCTGGATGTACTGGTTGCTGTCTACCAGGCGGACAGTGACATCAATGCCAAGCCGGCCGAGGTTGTTCTTGAAGGGTAACACCACCCGCTCGAAACTCTTCTGGAACAGCAGTATCTCAAATGCCAGTGGTTTGCCGGACTCTCCGTGCACCATTTTGCCGTCCCGGATCTCATAGCCCGCTGACTTCAGGAGCTCCATGGCTGTCCTGAGGTTTTCTCGCAGCCCCTGCTGACCCTCGGTTGTAGGCGGCTGATACTCTTCTGTGAAGACCTCTTCGGGGAGCTGAGCCCGGTAGGGCTCCAGTATCTCAAGTTCCCGACCTTCTGGCAGCCCAGAGGAAGCCAGGTCACTATTCTCGAAATAGCTGTCTGTGCGGGTGTACTGGTCAAAGAACAGGTTCTTGTTGGCCCACTGGAAATCAAAGCCATAAGCCAGCGCTTCGCGCACAAGTGGGTCGGAAAACACCTTACGACGGGTATTGAAGGCGAAACCCTGCATACCCGAGGGGCGGTGGTGTTCAATGGCTTCCTTGATAATGGTGCCATTTTCAAACCGTTCACCAGTGTAGGCCGTTGCCCAGTTCTTGGCGGAAGACTCCAGACGGAAATCGAAACTGCCCGCTTTGAAGGCTTCAAGGGCCACGGTGTCATCCGTGTAGTAATCGTAGGTGATCTGGTCGAAGTTGAACCGGCCCTTCCGGACCCCGATGTCTTTGGCCCAGTAGTCCTTTACCCGCTCATAGGTTATGGACCGGCCTGCCTCGAAGTCGCCGATCCGGTAGGGGCCACTGCCCACCGGCGGATTGAGCCCGTTCTTGCCAAACTCACGATCGGCCCAGTAGTGCGCCGGCAAGATCGGCATCTGGCCCAGAATCAGCGGCAGCTCCCGGTTGCTGGTATCGCTGAAATCAAAACGTACCCGGCGGGGGCCCTCTACCGTCACCGAACTGACGTCGGCGTAGTAGTTTCGAAAAAAGGGGTGCCCCTTGTTTGTCAGGGTTTCGAACGAAAATTTCACATCTTCTGCGGTAATGGCTTCGCCATCCTGGAATTTCGCCTGTTCCCGGATATTGAACACCACGTAGCTCCGGTCTTCAGGGGTTTCCAGGGATTCGGCAATCAGGCCGTAGGCAGAAAAGGGTTCATCATCCGAGGATTCCAGCAGGGTATCGTAGAGATAGGTGCTGATACCTGCTGCAGCCACGCCCCGGATATCGAACGGATTGAAGGAGTCGAAACCGTTGGCCACCACGGCCATCTTCAGCGTGCCGCCTTTCGGGGCGTCCGGATTCACGTAGTCAAAATGAGTGAAACCGGCGGGGTATTTGGTGTCGCCGTGCATGGCAATGCCGTGTGCTGGCATTGCCTCTTGGGCGGCGGAAAATGGAGAAATGAACGGTGTGGCAATCAGAGCCAGGGCTGAAAAAAACGACGTAAGGGATGAGGCTTTCCGTGTTCTTGTCATAAGTCTCGCACGTCAGGGACTGTTTCGGATATCAACGTAGAGTACCAGACTTTGCCCGGGTTGCAGATAACGGGCCGTATTCAGGTCATTCCAGCTTGCGATGTCCCGCACATTCACGGAAAAACGGCTGGCAATCCGGGCCAGAGAATCGCCTTTGCGTACCCGATAGCCGACTTTGCGCACCATGGCTTTGCCGCGAGTACTATTGACTGCCACCATCGTGGGCTGACTGGTTTTGGACCAGATGACCAGTTCCTTGCCCGGGATCAGCGGGTCACCGGGAGCCATACCATTCCAGGCAGCTACTTCACGCACAGAAACCCGGTGCTCCCGGGCAATGTCCCAGAAGGTATCGCCTTTGCGAACGGTGTAGCGCACCTTGTTTCCTTCTCGCTTACGCTCCTGTTTGCGCTCGAGGCGCTGGGAGGCGCTCAGGGCGTAAGCGTCACTACCCTTGGACGCGGACGGGATCATAAGGCGCTGGCCAATGCGGATCAGATCGCCGTCCAGGTTGTTCACCTGCTGCAATACAGACGGAGTCGTCGAGAATTTACGGGAAATTGAATTCAGGCTGTCGCCGGATTTGACCTTATAGTTGCGCCAGGAGACCCGCTGATTTGCAGGAATCTGGGCCAATGCCGTGCGGAATTTCTCGGCGTTCTGAACCGGAACAAGCAGCCGGTGAGGGCCGTCCGGAGAGGTTGCCCAACGGTTGTAGGAGGGGTTGAGCAGGTAGATTTCGTCCACATCCACTCCGGCCAGTTCAGCAGCCTGGGCGAGATCCAGCTGGGAGCCTGTTTCAACAATCTCGAAGTAGGGTTCGTCCTTCAGTGATGGCAGCTCTATGCCATAGGCCTCGGGATTATCGAATATTTTCGCCAGCGCAATCAGCTTGGGAACGTAATGGCGGGTTTCCCGCGGCAGCTGCAATGACCAGAAGTCGGTCGGCTTGTTGCTGTTACGATTCCGACGCATGGCGCTGGAAACCGTGCCACCGCCGCTGTTGTAGGCGGCCAGGGCCAGGGTATGGTCGCCGTCAAACCGGTTCGCCAGACGGTCAAGGTAGGTTAGGGCGGCGTCGGTGGCGGCAATAACGTCCCGACGCTCATCGTGCCACCAGCTCTGGGTAAGACCGAAGTACTTTCCTGTCGATGGAATAAACTGCCAGAGACCGGCGGCCCGGCCATGGGAATAGGCGAAGGGATCGAACGCGCTCTCAACAATGGGGAGCAGGGCATACTCGGCCGGCAGGCCGCGCTTTTCAGTCTCATCGACAATGTAGTGCAGGTAGCGGCTACCACGCTCCACCACCCGGTCGATGTAACCGGGATGGCGGGCATACCAGTTTAACTGGTCCCGGACGCGCTCATTGTCGATATCATGATCCAGTACGAATCCGGAGCGAAGCCTGGCCCACAGGTCCTGCTCGACCGCTTCTGCTTCTGTTGTTTTCTGTACCGGATTGTCGAGCTTCTCCCGGGCATCCCTGGCAGCGTCCTTGAGTTCGGGCGCAATGGCTTCGTCAAGCGGCTCGTTGCGAGCGACGTCGCCGTTCTCTCCGGTTTCAACGGCTTTTTTCAGCCCCTCGTCGCCAGCGGCAACGGCAACTTCCTGAGTGTTCAGGGGGCTTTCCTCGCCCTGATTGATCAGGCTACTGCAGCCGCTGGCCAAGGCTCCGGCGAAAAACATCAAGGACAATCGACTGACCGACATAAAGGCATCCGGTTTCAGGTTGAGGCCGGACTCAGCAACTGAAAACCCGGCGTATTGAATAATTTACGGTAACAAAGTTGACACGATTCTATGGGACCGCTTTTTAAAGGGTCAAGAAACCTCTCGTTACGGCTCTGAGAGGATTTGTTAAGTGCGTAGCGCAGGCCGTCAGAAGTTATCCTTGCCGTGGCGTATGGCCGCAAAGATGGCGTTTTCGGAATCCGCCGGCAAACCGTGGCTCGCACAATAGGCTCGGGCCGAATCCACGACAGCCGGATCATCCCAGCGGAGAAATGGATTCAGCCGTTTCTCGTCATCCAGTACCGAGGGGACGGTGGGCCTTCCCTCATTACGAGCGGCCTGGCACTGCTGCTCGAAATCCCGCAGTCCCTCGTCTTCAGGGAGCCAGCTTCTGGCGAAACGGAGATTGGCGAGGGTATATTCGTGGGCGCAATAAACCGCGGTTTTACCCGGCAGGGCCCTCAGGGTCTGCAGCGATTGGCGCATCTGCTCAGGAGAACCCTCGAACAGGCGACCGCAACCACAGACAAACAGGGTATCGCCGCAGAACAGAACTGGCCGGCCCTGAACCTCTACATCCGTGAAATAGGCTATGTGGTCCAGGGTATGACCGGGTACGCCCAGCACCTGGAAAGTGATGTCCCCCCAGATCACCTCGTCGCCCGGGTGAACCAGGTTGGTACTACCTTTATAGGGGGAGTCCGCGGGGCCGGTGACACGGCAATCCGGAAATCGGGAAATCAGCTCCTTGACGCCGCCAACGTGGTCCGGGTGGTGATGGGTCACAAGGATGGTGTCCAGTGTCAGGTTGTTCGCGGCCAGGTGGTCCAGAACCGGTTGAGCCTGCCCCGGGTCCACAATCAACGCTTTATCGCTGTTGGTGTCCGAAAGGCACCAGATATAGTTGTCACTGAACGCGGGTATGGCAGAAATGGTCAACATAGGGCCCCACATGTGCTTATCGAATGTGACTGATATGATAGAGCATTAAATACAAGGCCCCAACCACAGGTTCCGGCTTCCGGGAGTGCCGCTTTGGTGAGTGAATCCGACGCAGTTGATTATTCCGCCAGACATGAAAGCTTTGAGCGCTGGTTCCAGACCCCGCTGGGGCGGGCACTTCTGGCAGACCAGAGGCGGTTTGTGGACGCCGAACTCCAGCGCCTCACTGGCGCCAGACAATTGCAGGTAAGCATCAGCCACCGCCTGCCACTGGCTACGGGAACGGATTTCTCCCAGAAGATCATGACAACGCCGCGATGGTATCCCCACATCCCCGAGGGAGTCGCCATTTGCGATGCTGACGAGTTGGCCTTTCCAGGTGACTCCATGGATCTGGTGGTGCTGCACCACGCTGCGGATTTTTCACCCTTTCCGCATCAGGTGATTCGGGAGGCAGCGCGTGTGCTTCGCGGAGAAGGGATCATGGCTTTGTTTGGATTCAATCCGCTCAGCCTCTGGGGAGCACGGAAACTGATCACCAGGAGTAGCGAAGGCCCCTGGGGCGGTCGTTTCCTGTTGCGCGGTCGGATGGAAGACTGGCTTCACCTGCTGGGGTTCAATGTCGAGGCGTCCGTCACGAGGTTCTTCCGAGCGCCTCTCCAACGCGCCGGACGAAAACCACGGTCCCGTATCGATGATCGCCTGTCGGGAAATCGACTCCTGCCAGTGGGCGCCTATTACTGTATCCTTGCCAAAAAACGCGTGCATGCACGGCTGCCAAGGCGCCCTGTCTGGCGACAAAGCAAGGTCATTGCCTTGCCGGGGACTGGCACCGTTGGCGCCTCCCGGGGCTGCAGCCGGAGCGGTTCGTCCCCAAGCAAGCGTAAGTGATCCATTGATTATCGAACCAGGAGACTGAATGGCCGGCAAGGTAACCCTTTACACTGATGGCGCCTGCAAGGGCAATCCGGGCCCGGGCGGCTGGGGGGTGGTTCTGCGCTATGGCGATAACCGCAAAACCCTGCACGGCGGAGAAGCCAGAACCACCAACAATCGTATGGAGCTCATGGCGGCCATTCGGGGCCTCGAGGCCCTGAAGCGCCCGTGTGAAGTGGAGTTATTCACAGACTCACAATACGTTCGCAAGGGTATTACTGAATGGATGGCGGGCTGGAAACGCAATGGCTGGAAAACCTCTGCGAGAAAACCCGTCAAGAACGAGGATCTCTGGCGGGAGCTGGATTCCGAAGTCGCCCGGCACAAGATTAACTGGCACTGGGTCAAGGGGCATTCCGGCGTGCCCGACAATGAGCTGGCGGATGAACTCGCCAATCGCGGTGTCGAAGAGCTTTCCAACGCATAACTGCAGATAACCAGGTACAGGCAATGAGACAGATCGTACTGGATACAGAGACCACGGGTATTGATCCCGCAGAAGGCCATCGAATCATCGAGATCGGCTGCGTTGAACTTATGGAGCGCCAGCTCACCGGTCGCAACTACCACGTTTATATCAATCCCGACCGAGAGGTTGAGGCCGAGGCCATCACGGTTCACGGCATTACCAATGAGTTCCTGGCCGATAAACCCCGATTTGCCGAGATTGCCGACGAATTCTTCGAGTTCATCAAGGGAGCGGAACTGGTTATCCATAACGCCGCCTTCGACGTGGGCTTTATGGATTCGGAATTCGCCCGGGTGAAGCCGGTGCGTAAGACCGCTGATCACTGTTCGATCGTCGATTCGCTCGCCATCGCAAGGGCACGCCACCCCGGGCAGAAGAACAATCTGGATGCGCTCTGTAAACGCTATGGCGTGGACAACAGCAACCGTGACCTTCACGGCGCTTTGCTGGATGCGGAAATCCTGGCCGACGTTTACCTGCTGCTCACCGGCGGCCAGACCGCGCTGTCACTGGATGCCGGCTCCGAAAGTGGTGGCGGCAACGGCGGAATCAGGCGGCTTCCGGCTGACAGAAAGCCGCTTTCCGTTGTTCGAGCGTCCAGTGCTGAAAATGAAGCCCATGACGAGTTCATGTCGCTGCTCGAGAAACAGGCCGGTGAAACCGTCTGGGGTAAACTCCAGAGCGCAGAATGAGAACTGGGTCGGCCTGTACTAAATGTTACATTCCGCCTTTCTTGAGGTACTTGAGTTTTATGTTATAAGTAATGATAAGTTCGCCAGTTTTTTGCGAACTGTCTTTGGCCGGATAAGGGGTTAACCGGCCCAGAACAAAAAGGCCTGGTCCGCTGCAGCCGGACCAGAGACCACCAAAGAGGATGCGGTAGTCTCCGCAATATTAACGGGAAGCGTTTATGGTTCAGTCGTCTCTCGCGACGAAATCGCAGTCGTTTGATCTGGTCAAAAGTGAAATCGAACAGACCATCAAGCAGGCAGAATCCAGCCTTGAACGCTTTCAGGAAAACCGCGAAAGGGGTGAGGATCTCCAGAACTGTGTTGATTTCATCAATCAGTTGCGGGGCATTTTTATCCTGGTGGAGCTTCGGGGCGGCACTTTGCTGTGCCAGGAAGCGGTCACCATGGCCAACGACGTACCCGTTGGTGCCAACGACGACAAAAACATCCTCCTGACCACACTGAACAGCGCGCTATTTATTCTCCGCCGCTATGTAGAGTATTACCACCAGCAAAGGGAAGATCATCCCGAACTGCTGCTTCCTGTTATCAATGATCTCCGGGAAGCCCGGCGGGAGAAACCCTATCCCGAATCCTGTTTTTTTGATGTCGATGTCAAGGAGCGCCCGGATTTCTGTGCCGGCATGACGCTGCAGGCCTTTGACGGCAATGAGGCCGATTACGAAATTATGGCCCGCCGCATGCGGCTGACTTTCCAGGTTGCGCTTCTGGGCATTCTGCGCGATCGAAACGACGTGGTGAATAAAAAGCTGATCGGGCGAGCGTCTCGTGGTTTTGCACGCCTGTGCCAGGGAGCGCCCATGGGGCAGATGTGGTGTCTTGTCGGGATAGTTGCGGACACCATGCTTGATCGGGCGATGGTGTTCACCAAGGCCCGCAAGCGCATGTTCATGCGGATCGAAAAATACGCCCGGGAAGTGGTTTACGTTGGCAAAGTCGCCACCGGCAAAGACGCCCCGGATTCCCTGATCCGCGACCTGGTCTATCTGTTGTATCGCAGTGGCTCTGCCAACCCTGAAGTCACCCAGGTGCTGTCCGCCTATCATCTCGCGCCAGCCGATTTTCCCGACTCCATGCTCGAGGCCCACGCCCGCAGGTTATATGGCCCCGGCAGCGACGTTCTCAAGTCCCTGTCAGAAGCGCTGCAGGATGAATTGAACCAGTTAAAAGACAAGCTGGACATCATCGAGCGTGGCATAGAGCCGGATCTGGCCGAGTTGTCTTCCATTGCTGATGCCCTAGAGCGTCTGGCAAACACCCTGGTTATGCTCGACCTGAACAAGCTGGCGAGCGTTTCACGGGAAGAGGCGGGCAAACTCCGGAGCTGGGAAGAAGAATCCCGGCTGCCTGGTGATGATGAGCTTTACCGGCTGGCGGATTCCGTTCTGGGCATTGAAGATGCGGTAATGCAGATTGTCACCCGGGGTATTACGTCGGAAACCGATGCCCTGGCCAGTGGTGGGCGCAAGCGTGAAGAGTCTGTGTACCTTCGGGAAGCGCTGTATGTGGTTGCCGATGAAGCCCGTGGTGCTCTGACCCTGGCCAAACGAGCGATTACTGCCTTTATCGAATCCGATTACGACAAACTCCATCTGGCGAATCTGCCGGCAACCCTGCACAGTATCTGGGGCGGCCTGCAGATGGTTAACGACCCCGGGGCGGCAGGCGTTCTTGAGCGTGTGGCAGCCTCTATCCAGGAGCGTTTGCTGGATGCCAAGGAAGCCCCCGCAGCTCAGGTGCTTGAAGCCCTTGCCGACGCGCTGACGTCACTCGAGTACTACATCGAGAACATCGGCAAGAGTGAGGACCGTAATGTTGACCTGTTGAAGCTGGCAGAATCGTCGCTGGACGATGTAGGTTTGTAGTTCCATGTCCCATACGCTCGCGACCATTGTCCTTGCCGCTGCAGGCGCGGTGATGGTTATCGCGGGCCTGCTGTTTTTCAGACACCCCGGATGGCTGTTGACCTGGCTGAAGGGTACGGTGGTATTCGGCGTTATCCTTGCCGGGCTTTACGTCCTTGTTATTGCGGTAAACCTCACCAGCTACCAATCGCTGGTCGGCATGCAGACAGTGGCAACCATTTCTACCCAACGACAGGCCGAGCAAATCTGGGAGGTTTCTCTCCAGGGCCAGAATGACATGGCCGCCATACGGACACTTCAGGGCGACCAGTGGCAGATCGATGCCAGGATTATTCGGTTTACCGGCCCGTTCCGATGGCTGGATATTGCTCCCGGCTATCGGCTGGAACGATTGAGCGGGCGTTACACGTCTCTTGAGCAGGAGCGGTCTGCGCCAAGAACAGCCGTAGGGCTTTCCGAGGGCATCTGGCCGGATCTATGGCAGTGGGATCAGCAGTACAACTTGCCGTTTCTGGAGGCGGTGGACGGCAGCATGACTTTCATGCCAATGCGGGATGAGGCTGTTTTCGAGGTTAAACTTTCCGCCTCGGGACTGGTGGCCGTTCCGGTGAACGATCAGGCGAGGGCAGCCGTCCAGTTCTGGAACCAGTAGAATCCCGGGGTACAAAAAAACCTGCGTCGAAACGCAGGTTTTTTTACAACACTTGCCGGGGCCAATCAGCCCATCTTGAACAGTTCGCCCAGCTTGGTTGCCAGCATCATGTCGCCTTCGGCGCGCAGCTGGCCTGCCATGAATGCCTGCATGCCGTCGGTCTCGCCGGAAACGATGCCGTGCAGGGTTTCGGAATTCATGATCAGGGTGACGGAAGGGTCGTCATGGGCGCCTTCATGCATCTTGCAGGTGCCGTCATTGATGACCAGGTGATAGGTTTTGTCGTCTTCGATGTCGAACTGGAATACCAGGTCAAGGCCTTGAGCTGCGTCTGCGTTGAAATTCTGTTCGAGTTGTTCAAATACCTGAGCTACAGACATTGTTTTACCCTTTTGATGGTTGTCTAGTCATGATCACGACGGCTTGATGTCCCTGGCTGCACGAGCCTGATCGGTTGCCCGGGTAGAGCCGACCTCGCAATCCGACTTTATGGTTAGTGGTCCGGTCTGTCAAGATCGATCGAACGCTTGTTTTAATTTTTTTGCTCTCCTTATCACCATAAATTCGGTAAGTTACACTCTTGCCTTTGTACATTCAGTTGGAGAAGCACTTTGGAGTTCCTGACAGAATACGGTTTGTTTTTGGCCAAGATCGTTACCTTCGTGGTGGCGGCTCTGGTGGTGATCTCTGTCGTCATGTCCGCAGCCCAGAAGGATCGGGGTGATCATGAGGGCGAGGGAGAGCTCAAGATCCGGAAGCTCAATGAGAAATACGAGAAACTGCGTGAAACGATTCAATTCCGGCTGATGTCGGATCAACAACGCAAGCTCTTCCAGAAGGCCCGGAAGAAAGAACAGAAGGCCGAAAAAAAGGCGGCCAAGGCCAAGAAAGATAGCGACGAGCATGAGGACAGTCGCGGCCGAGTTTACGTTCTCGATTTCGATGGCGATATCAAGGCAAGCGACACCGATCCGCTTCGCCGCGCCATTACCGCCGTACTGAGCATCGCCGATCCGGAAAAGGACGAAGTTGTTATCCGCCTGGAAAGCGGTGGCGGACTGGTTCATTCGTATGGTCTGGCTGCCGCCCAGCTGGATCGCATTCGAAGCAAGGGCGTACGCCTCACCGCCTGCGTTGACAAGGTCGCGGCCAGTGGTGGCTACATGATGGCCTGTGTGGCAGACCGGATTGTGGCCTCCCCGTTTGCGATACTTGGCTCCATTGGCGTGGTTGCCCAGCTCCCGAACTTCCACCGTTTCCTGAAGAAAAACGATGTGGACTTCGAAGTGCTGACCGCCGGCGAGCACAAGCGCACCATGACTATTTTCGGTGAGAACACCGATAAAGGCCGTCAGAAATTCCTGGAAGACCTTGAAGACACCCACGGACTGTTCAAGGAGTATGTCAGTGAACGACGGCCGGACCTGGATATCGCTGCAGTTGCCAATGGCGATATCTGGTTTGGCAAGCGGGCCCTGGAGGTAAAGCTGATCGATGAGATCAAAACCTGCGACGAATATCTCATTGAAGCCTGCGACCGCGCAGACGTAGTCTCAGTGGCATACCAGCGCAAACGGAGCCTTCCGGAAAAGCTCGGATTGGCAACCAGTGCGGCGCTTGAACACACGATCTGGAAAGTACTGGGCGCGTTCCGCAACCAGAAGTTCCAGTAGACCACTGAAAACGGGGAGCAACGATGACAACCAATACCGAATTCAAAGCCTGGCGTGTCGAAGAGCAGAACGGAGAGTATGTCGGCGCCGAGAAAACCCTGAGCACCGGTGATCTGCCCGATGGCGAGGTCCTGATCCGGGTCAGCCATTCCTCGCTCAACTACAAGGATGCGCTGTCCGCCTCCGGCAACAAAGGGGTCACCCGTTCTTTCCCTCATACCCCGGGTATCGACGCCGCCGGTGAGGTTGTTGAGTCAGCTACGGGAACGCCGTCTAACGGCAGTTCCGTTATTGTGACTGGCTATGACCTGGGCATGAACACCGACGGTGGCTTTGGCGAATACATCCGCGTTCCTGCCGCCTGGTGCGTCCCCATGCCTGCCGGTTGGAACGCCCGTACCGCCATGATCTATGGCACCGCCGGTCTCACCGCAGGCCTCTGTGTCCAGAAGCTTCTTACCATGGGCGCCAAACCGGAGCAGGGTAAGGTTGCCGTTTCAGGTGCCTCCGGTGCCGTTGGCACCGTTGCCGTTGAGCTGCTTTCCAAACTCGGGTTCGAGGTCGTCGCCATCAGTGGTAAGGCCGAGCACGCGGATGATCTCAAGGCCCTGGGTGCCAGCGAAGTGGTGGGTCGTGAGACCCTGGCAGAAGAAAAGAAACCTCTGGTCAAACCCGGGTTTGCCAATGCGGTGGACACGGTGGGTGGCGGCCCGCTGGCCGAACTGCTCAAACAGATTCAGCCTGGCGGCTCCGTATCCTGCTGTGGCCTTGTCGCGGGACCCGGTCTTCAGACCACGGTACTTCCGTTTATCCTGCGTGGCGTGAATCTGCTGGGTGTGGATTCGGTAGAGATTCCGCTGGCGGAGAAAGAAGCCGTTTGGAAGAAATTCGCAGGGGAGTGGGCGTGTCCTAAAACGGAAGCTTCAGCCAGAGATATTGGCCGGAAGGATCTGGATGGCGCATTGAAGGCGTTTCTAAAAGGTGAGTCGTCCGGGAAGATTGTTCTGGATCACGCCAAGTAATTGGGAGTGAAGAGAGGGGCGAACCCCTCTCTTCATTCTTCCGGTCGAAATCAAGAGGCCCGACGGCGGAAGAGAGGTATGTCGGTGTCGGTAGCGGCCTGGTAGCCCTGGCTGAAGAAATTCAGGCACTTTTGCGCCTTGGTGATGTCCTTGTCTGCCCTCAGCACATAAGCATCGAATCCGCAGCGCTTCATGAACTGCAGCTGATCCAGCAGCACGTCGCCAATGGCACGCAGTTCGTTCACGTAGCCAAAGCGCTCCCGCAGCAACCGGCCAATGCTGTAACCCCGGCCATCACTGAACTTCGGGAAGTTCACGGCAATTACCGGCAGCTCATTGACGTGGCCATCCAGAATCTCCGGTTCGTCGTGGCTGTCAAACCACACGCCGATATCCTCTCTTCCGGTGAAGTGCTCGTAACCGGCCAGCCACAGATCCGCCGGGATCAATGCCGGCTGGTCAGCCGGAATGTCCAGTGATTCACCCTCAGCCGGGCGGGGGACCACAACCCAGTTGTCCTGACGGATGCTGCCGTCCGGAGAAATAACGTTAGGCATATACCCGCTCCTTGAAAGGATCAATTCCTACACGACGATAAGTATCCAGGAAGGTCTCTTCTTCCGTGCGCTTATCAACGTAGACATCAATGATCTTGGAAATCACCTTGGGCATCTCGTCCCGGGCGAATGACGGCCCCAGGATTTTACCAATCGAGGCGTCGTGGTGGGACGAACCGCCAAGGCTGATCTGGTAGAACTCTTCACCCTTCTTGTCGACGCCAAGAACACCGATATTGCCGACATGGTGGTGGCCGCAGGCATTCATGCAGCCGGAGATGTTCAGATCAATGTTGCCCAGGTCGTACAGGTAGTCCAGATCATCGAACTGCCGCTGGATGGCTTCGGCCACAGGGATGGACTTGGCATTAGCCAGCGCGCAGTAGTCGCCGCCGGGGCAGCAGATGACGTCCGTCAGGGTGTTCAGGTTCGCGGTGCCGAAACCCATCGGAGTAATGGCCTGCCACAACTCTAAAAGGCGATCCTGGCGCACATCTGCCAGCACCACATTCTGCTGGTGAGTTACCCGGACTTCGCCAAAACTGAATTCGTCCGCCAGATCGGCAATCTGCTCCAGTTGTTTGTCGCTGACATCTCCCGGGGGTGTGCCGGTCTTTTTCATGGTCAGGGTGACAATGGCGTAGCCCGGCTTTTTGTGGGTATCCACATTGTGGGTCAGCCACTGATCGAAGCCCCGGTTCTCAAAGCGCTGGCTGGCCAGCAGGTCTGTGGCATTATCCAGCTCGGCGTAATCCGGCTCGGTAAAGTAAGCCTGGATGCGTTGAATCGCCTCCGGTGTCAGCCGGGTAGGGGAATCCTTGATGTGCTGCCACTCGGCTTCCACCTTCTCGGCGAAGCCTTCGGGAGTGAGCGCCTTCACCAGAATCTTGATCCGGGCCTTGAACTTGTTGTCGCGACGACCGTAGCGGTTATAAACCCGCAGAACGGCCTCGAGGTAGGTCAGCAGATCCAGTTCCGGAAGGAACTCGCGGATAACCGGGCCAACCATGGGGGTACGACCCAGGCCGCCACCAACATGAACACGGAAGCCGATTTCGCCAGCCTCATTGCGCACCATCTGCAAGCCGATATCGTGCACCTGAATGGCGGCGCGATCGGTATTCTCGGAGGCATTTACGGCAACCTTGAACTTTCGCGGCAGGAAGGCGAATTCCGGGTGAAAAGTGGACCACTGGCGAATAATTTCGCAATAGGGACGCGGATCCGCGATTTCATCGGACTGAACACCGGAGAACTGGTCTGTGGTGGTGTTACGAATGCAGTTGCCGCTGGTCTGGTTGGCATGCATTTCCACCTCGGCGAGTTCCGCGAGAATATCCGGAACGTCTTCCAGCGCCGGCCAGTTAAGCTGAACGTTCTGGCGGGTGGTGAAGTGCGCATAGCCTTTATCGTAGTCCCGGGTAATCCGGGCAAGTCGGCGAAGCTGGTCCGAACGCATCATGCCGTAGGGAACACAGATCCTGAGCATGGGGGCAAGACGCTGAACGTACAGGCCGTTCTGCAGGCGAAGGGGAAGAAACTCGTCTTCTGCCAACTCACCGGCCAGAGCCCTTTCGGTCTGGTCACGGAACTGGGCAACCCTCTCGGCAGCCATTTGCCGATCGTGTTCATCGTATACGTACATAGTGGGAAGATCCTGCTTGAAAGCAACATATCGAGGCCGACGGCCTTATATCTGGGGGGAAGGATAACAGCGGGTTTTTATTCTTAAAATGATTATTTCAAAATATGTTTATCGATTCAGGCGATAAGCAAGCGGAACAATGGACTGGACGAATATCAATTAACTGCTTAACTTAACAAAGGCAGCCGGGCCGATGTGCCGGGCTGCGTGAAAACAAGAAAAACACGAGACCCAACTCGGAAAGAGGAACAGACATGAAAAAGACCGTACGCTCAGATAGTCAGGCCGATGCCGTTGCCGCCGTTCTGCTGGTGGTGCTTGCCGTTGCGTTCGCCGTTGTCTGGGTGGCTGGCCAGTAATCTTACTGGCTCGCCAGGACCAGATTCACGATAACGATCAGGCCCACCACAAAGCTGGCTGTAAACAGAATGCCGGCGATGATATAAGGCCAGGGGCTATGGCTTGAGAAGTCCTCTTCCCGCCGCTTGTCGGACTGTACCCCGAAAGCGCCGGCCAGAATGCTTTGCATGACTTTTAAAACGCCGGGTCCGCGCTGCTTCTCTTGATCCTTTCTTTCTGCCTTTGAAGACTCCGTCATACATCCGCCCCTGGTCTGTGCGTTGGCCGAAGTTTATTCTGCCGGATCGTACGCCAGGCTTGGCGCTAGCCAGCGCTCTGCTTCGGCCTTGGAAATGCCTTTGCGTTCAGCATAGTCCTCAACCTGGTCAACGCCAATTTTGCCTACTGCAAAGTACTTGGATTCCGGATGTGCAAAGTACCAGCCGGATACGGCCGCAGTCGGGAACATGGCGAAATGTTCAGTCAGCTCAATACCTGCCGTGTCAGTGGCTTCAAGCAGGTTGAACAGGGTTGCCTTTTCGGTGTGGTCCGGGCACGCCGGATAGCCGGGTGCAGGCCGTATCCCGCGGTACCTTTCCTTGATCAGGTCTTCATTGGCCAGCTTTTCATCGGCCGCGTAGCCCCAGAACTCCTGTCGGACCCGTTCGTGCATGCGTTCTGCGAACGCTTCCGCCAGTCGGTCGGCCAACGCCTTCACCATAATGGCGTTGTAATCATCGTTGGCGTCTTTGAATTCCAGTGAGAACTCTTCCGCGCCAATGCCTGTGGTCACCGCGAAACCGCCGACGTAGTCCAAAGTACCGGAGCCCTCAGGCGCTACGAAATCAGACAGTGCCATCATAGGTTTGCCGGGTGCCTTTTCATCCTGCTGACGGAGGTGGTGCAGGGTGGTCAGCTCCTCGCTGCACGACTCGTCTGTGTACAGCACGATATCGTCTCCCCGACGGTTGGCTGGCCAGAAACCAATAACGCCACGGGCCTGGACGCGTTTTTCGTCAATCATCCGGTTAAGGATCTTCTGGGCATCGTCGAACAGATGCCGAGCCGCCTCGCCGCGTTTCGGATCATCAAAGATGGCCGGGTACTTGCCGGAAATGTCCCAGGACAGGAAGAACGGTGTCCAGTCGATGTAATCCACCAGCTCAGTGAGGTCATATTCCTCGAATACACGGATACCGGTGAATGCCGGCTTGGGAGGCTGGTAGCCTTCGAAGGAGATTTCCGGGGTGCGGTCGCGGGCTTCTTTCAAAGACACCAGCTTGGTCCGGTCGCCCCGGTTTTTCCGGCGTTCACGAATCTCGTCGTATTCGGTGCGGGCCGCTTCGACAAATTCCGGCTTTGCAGTCTTGCTGAGAAGCTGGGATGCCACGTTCACGCAGCGGGATGCATCCGACACGTACAGGGCAATGTCATTTTTGTACTGGGGCTCGATTTTCACCGCTGTGTGAGCCTTCGATGTTGTCGCACCGCCGATCATCAATGGGATATTGAAATCCAGCCGTTGCATCTCACGGGCCACGTGGACCATCTCGTCCAGGGATGGCGTGATCAGGCCGCTCAGGCCAATAAGGTCGACATCATGCTCTTTGGCGGCGGCAAGGATTTTGTCGCAGGGCACCATCACGCCAAGGTCAATCACCTCGTAGTTGTTGCACTGGAGCACAACGCCCACGATGTTCTTGCCGATGTCGTGGACATCGCCCTTCACCGTGGCCATGAGGATCTTGCCCTTGGCTTTCTGGTCTTCGGTCTTTTCTGCCTCAATGTAGGGAATCAGGTGCGCGACGGCCTGCTTCATCACTCGGGCGCTCTTGACCACCTGGGGCAGGAACATCTTGCCGTCGCCGAAGAGATCACCGACCACGTTCATGCCGTCCATGAGCGGGCCTTCGATTACCTCGATGGGGTGGCTGGCGTTTAAGCGACAGGCTTCGGTGTCCTCGACGATATAGGTTGTGATTCCTTTCACCAGGGCGTGTTCGAGGCGCTTTTCGACAGGCCATTCACGCCAGGCGAGGTCTTCTTCCTGGGTTTTGCCGCCTTTACCTTTGTACCGTTCGGCAATCTCGAGCAGGCGGTCGGTGGCATCATCGCGCCGGTTCAGGACAACGTCTTCCACCAGCTCCTTGAGCTCCGGATCAATTTCATCGTAGATCACCAGCTGGCCGGGGTTCACGATACCCATGTTCATGCCGGCCTTGATGGCGTGATACAGGAACACCGAGTGGATGGCTTCCCGGACCACGTCATTGCCCCGGAACGAGAAAGAAACGTTGCTCACGCCGCCGGAAATCGAAGCGTGGGGCAGGTTTTCCCGGATCCAGCGGGTGGCGTTGATGAAGTCCACCGCGTAGTTGTTGTGCTCTTCGATGCCGGTGGCAATGGCGAAGATGTTGGGGTCGAAGATGATATCCGCCGGGTTGAAGCCAATACCGGTCAGTACATCATAAGAGCGTTTGCAGATTTCTGTCTTGCGCTCGTAGGTGTCGGCCTGGCCCTGTTCGTCAAAGGCCATCACCACCACAGCGGCTCCATAGCGCATGCAGTCCCTGGCCCGTTTTACGAACTCCTCTTCGCCTTCCTTGAGACTGATGGAATTCACCACGGCTTTGCCCTGGATGCAGCGCAGGCCTGCCTCGATCACATCCCACTTGGAGGAGTCGATCATGATCGGTACCCGCGAGATATCGGGCTCGGAGGCAACCAGGTTCAGGAAGGTAACCATCACCTCCTTGGACTCCAGCATGCCCTCATCCATATTGATATCGATGATCTGGGCACCGTTCTCAACCTGGTCCCGGGCAACGCTGAGAGCTTCTTCGTACTGTTCTTCCTTGATCAGACGCAGGAAACGCTTGGACCCGGTGACGTTGGTTCGCTCCCCCACGTTAATGAACAGAACATTGTCGTCCCCGGTAAACGGCTCGAGGCCAGACAGGCGTAACGCCTTCGGGCGTTCGGGAATCTTCCGGGGTGGGTATTTGGCCACCGCCTGGGCAATCGCTTCAATGTGGTCCGGTCGCGAACCGCAGCAGCCGCCGATGATGTTCAGGAATCCGTCGCGGGCAAAGCCTTCGATAATCTCGGCCATTTCCTCGGGGGTCTGGTCGTATTCGCCAAACTCGTTGGGAAGACCAGCGTTCGGGTGAGCGCTGACGAAGGTTTCCGCCTTGTCAGATAGCTCCTCCACATATGGGCGTAAAGCGTCTGCACCCAGCGCACAGTTGAGGCCTACTGAAATAGGTTTGGCGTGTGCTACCGAGTTCCAGAAGGCTTCGGTGGTCTGGCCGGAAAGGGTCCGACCGGAGGCATCGGTGATGGTGCCGGAAATCATGATCGGCAGGGTGATGCCACTGTCCTCAAAGTATTGCTGCGTGGCGTAGATCGCCGCCTTGGCGTTCAGGGTGTCGAATATGGTTTCGATCAGGATGAGGTCGCAACCACCCTCGGCCAGTCCTTCGACAGCTTCATAATAGTTGTCGACCAGGGTCTGAAAATCGACGTTCCGGTAGCCCGGGTTGTTCACGTCCGGTGAAATGGACGCGGTGCGCGATGTGGGCCCGACGGCGCCAGCCACAAAACGGGGCTTGTCCGGATTTTTGGCGGTGTATTCGTCTGCAATCTCACGGGCCAGCCTGGCAGCGGCCACGTTCAGTTCCTTGGCAATTGCCTCCAGTCCGTAATCTGCCTGGGACAGTTGGGTGGAGTTAAAGGTGTTGGTTTCGATAATATCTGCGCCGGCATCCAGGTAATCCGCATGAATATTGCGGAGCAGGGCAGGCTGGGTCAGGTTCAGAAGATCATTGTTACCCTGGACTTCCCGATCATAGTCGGCAAACCGATCACCACGGAACGCCTTCTCGTCCAGCTTGAGATTCTGGATCATGGTGCCCATGCCGCCATCAAGGATCACAATGCGTTCCTGCAGGGCCTTATGGAGCTGGTCGAGACGGGTGGTGCGATCGGTCATAGAAGTACTTCCGGATGTCGTTAATAACGCAGTATTAATGTCAATGGCGCGGGATCATAGCAAAAATGCCTGAGCCCGTCTTAGTACGAATGACGATTATCAACTGCCTTCTGCAAATACCTGCCAATACGGGAAATTGATTACCTTCGTAAAGCCCGACTATTTTACTTGGTCTTTCATGTTCCCGCGAACTCCCTTAAAATAAACTCAAACTTTCAAACGAGTTGAAAACATGGCTCAGGTTACTGTGACAGATCCCGCACGGGACTATCTTGCACAACTTATCGAAAAACAGGATGTGGAAGGCATGGGTGTGCGTATATTCGTTACCCAGCCCGGCACCAAGAACGCCGAGACCTGTCTGGCCTACTGCCCACCCAACGAAGTTGTACCGACGGACGAGCAGGTGGATCTGGACAAGTTCATCCTTTATCTGGACCACAATTCCGTTCCGTTCCTTGAAGAAGCGTACGTGGATTACTCCAAAGACCAGATGGGTGGCCAGCTCACCATCAAGGCACCGAACGCAAAGGTGCCGAAGATTGATGACGATGCGCCGCTTCCGGACCGGGTGAATTACATTCTGGCTTCCGAAATCAATCCCAACCTGGCAGCCCATGGCGGCGAGGTGTCTCTGGTAGAGATCGTTGACGAATCAGTGGCGGTGTTGCGTTTTGGTGGCGGCTGCCAGGGTTGCTCTGCAGTTAGTCTGACCCTTAAACAGGGCGTAGAGACCACCCTTCGGGAGCGTGTTCCGGAAATCACTGCCGTAAGGGATGTGACCGACCACTCTTACACTGAAAACGCCTACTACCAGTAAGCGCCAAGGTCTTTTCTTTCCTGTGGACCGCGCCCTCCGGGCGCGGCGCCCACTCAAGACTGCCGCAGTACCCTCATCCCCCTGGCTACACGGCCAATGTTGTGACATTTCAATTACTTCATCATTCGTCACATACACGGAAACATCAGGCATGTACCATCCTGGCTGCCTGTTAACAGCATTATCACCGGCTTGAACGGATTACACTCTTACACCGGGGTCAAACTTGTACGACGTTGCGCTTCTGTCTGTGCCACTCATGGCGGCCGTTGTTGGTTGGCTGACCAACTGGCTTGCCATCCAGATGTCCTTTTACCCGGTTCAATTCATCGGCGTGGGCCTGGTGGGCTGGCAGGGGGTTATTCCCCGCAAGGCGGAAAAGATGGCGCACATCTGCATCGACAGGACCCTCCAGCAGTTCGGCGACCTCAACGCCGTCTATCAGAAGCTCGAACCCCAGCGCATCGTTGAGCAGGTTGTTTCCCAGGTCACACCCAGAATGGATGAGTACATTGATGAAGTCATGTACGAGATTCAGCCGGTCCTCTGGGACAATCTACCCCTGTTTCTGAGGAATCGGATTTACCAGTGGGCACGGGAGCAATTGCCGTCCCGGGTGGAGGAGCTGGTCGAGGACTTTGGCGATGATCTGGATGAGCTGGTGGATCTCAAGGCGTTGCTCAGCCGGGAACTGGAGAAGCACCCGGATATGATGAACCGGATCTTCCAGCAAGCCGGGGCGGTGGAACTCCAGTCCGTGATCAACCGTGGCGCGATTATCGGCGGCATCCTCGGGGCAGTCCTCGTGCCTTTGTGGACCCATTATCCAGAACCCTGGCTGTTGCCCCTCGGGGGCTTTGTGGTCGGGTTCGTAACCAACTGGATTGCGATCAACCTGATCTTCTCCCCGCTCAGGCCGCGCCGGTTTCTGTTCTGGAAAATCCAGGGACTGTTTCTGCGCAGGCAACCAGAGATCAGCGATGTCTGGGCAAAGTTGGTGGCCGAAGAACTGATCACGGTTGAGAAAGTTGCCGATGCCATGATCAATGGCAGTCAGGGCGACAGGACCCGGGCGATCATCCAGAAACATCTTCGCCCCTTGCTGGACAATTCCGTCATCATGAAACTGACAGCGCAGGTGACCATGGGCATGACGGGTTACACCGAACTGCAACGGGTGATGAACCAGAAGGCGGTTCTGGCCACCGGAGATGTCTTTAGCGACCCCGCGTTTAACCGGGAGAGGGCGCCGGTGGTGGCGGAAGTGTTGTCGGGGCAGATGAAGGCACTGAAACCGGATGAATTCCAGGACATTCTTCGCCCGGCGTTCAGGGAAGAGGAACTACAACTGATGCTCGTGGGCGGTATTTTCGGTGCCCTGGCAGGGCTGCTTCAGTTCCTATCCTTTGTCGGTATGTGAGCTGCTGCGCGGCGCTACAGGCAATTGGTGGGGCGGGGAAGCCCGGCTATCCGGCAGGCGGTCTTGGCTGGAGTTCCGGGAAACAGTTGCATCAGATAAATGCTGTTGCCCTTGTCCTCGCCCAAGGCCTCTTTGACCGCTTTCACGAACAGGCGGTTCGAGGGTGGCGATATTTCATGTTCCTTATAAAAAGACCGCAAAAACTCTATGATTTCCCAGTGTTTTTCGGTCAACTCCATTCCGTCCTCAGCGGCTATGGTAGCCGCGACATCTTCCGTCCAGTCTCGAGCGTCTCCAAGAAAACCTTCGTTATTTCGTTCCGGCATTGTGGTATTGGTCATGGCTTACCAACTGATTACCCGTTGTGCTTGAACTGACAGCGAAACCATCTCCGCGTAATCCACAGCGCTGACGTTACCTGCCAGATTGGCCAGTCCCCGGGCATCGAGGTCCTGCGTGAGTGCAAATACCCTGCTGATCCCAGGCAGATTATCCGTTGCAAGAAGTAGAACGCCCCCGCCGATCAGCAAGAGGCAATCCTCCTCAGCGACCATCTCAAGGCAGCGGGTTGCACGCGGGTGGTCCGGAGACTTGTTTAGAATGTGCAATGTCTGGATGGCAGTCATGGATCAACCTGCGAAAGCGGTGTGGTCATAGGCGGCAAGTAGGGCGGCGTCTGCATCTACCTGAGTTACGCCCCCAATGAGCGAGTTCTCATCCAGTCCGTAGGTGCGGCATGCGGCGCGATCCGCCAGGATGGCTTCTATACCGAAAATAGGCGCAGCCGCGAGATTCTTGTCCACTGACTTCTGGCCAATGCCTCCGGCTTCCTGGCCCTTTTTTAACCAGTTGACGCCAGCTCCGGTGAATAGGAGTGACGCCGCTTGGTCAAAAGCTGCCAGCGAAAACGCCATATCCAGTGCTTCCCGCCCGCTCCAGGTGCCGTAAGGAGCCTGGTCAATCATGATCAGAGTGCTCACGGTCAGTCTCCAGCGTGAAAGTAGAGAGTTCGGGTGGACTTTATCCGTCCTTCGACCCATTCGCCGAGCCCTGCAATTTCAAACGGGGCGCGCAGATTGGATGCGGGCAACTCGTAGCGTTTCTGCTCGGTTTCGTTTACCAGCCCACGACGCAGCGCAGAGGCAATGCAGGCAACACCGGGAATGCTGTGCTCGGTGAGAAACTGCGACCACGCCTCGGGCCAGTGGGTTTCGTCCGATGGCGGTGCGCTCAGTGCTGACGCAAGATGCACGCCATCACCGTAGAGAAAAACCCGGTCAATGCGATGGCCAGCGTCTACCGCCGCCTGCGCAAACCCAAGGGCGGTCTGGGGAGCCTGGGAAGAGTAGGGCGCGCCGGTAATTACCAGCGTGAAGCTTTCAGAAGCAGTTTCGGCCATATTTCCTGTGTGTTCCTGATCTGTCGTTCAGGGCTTTCAGTTTACCGAAAGCAAAAACCCCGGCAACTGCCGGGGTTTCGAGCCAGCTTAATCAGCCTGGCATCAATCTTCGCCGCTGAACGCAGACAGCAGGTGCAGCAGGCTGACGAACAGGTTGTAGATGGATACATACAGTCCAACGGTGGCGATCACGTAGTTGCGCTCTCCACCTTTGATGATCTGGCTGGTTTCAAACAGGATCATGATGGAGGCGAAAATAGTGAAGCCAGCAGACACTGCCAGATGCAGAGCAGAGCTCTCCATCAGGAAGGCCAGCAGCATGGCGCCGATCAATACGAAGGCACCAGCGGTCAGGAAGCTGGACATGAAGCTGAAGTCTTTTTTGGTAATGATTGCCGTGGCAGACAGACCAACAAAGGCGACAGCCGTCAGTGTCAGAGCCTGGGCAACAATCTGGGAAGCGCCGGCGGCTACGAATGCGCCGATGATCGGGCCCAGGGTGTAACCCATGAAGCCGGTCAGCGCGAACGTGGTCACGATGCCCCACGGGCTGTTCTTCAACTTATAGGTTGCGAACAGCAGGCCAATGTATCCCACAATGGTGATCAGGAAGCCCGGATGGGTTCCGTTCATGTTCAGGAATGCGGTGAGCGCCGAGAAGGCGAGGGTCATGCCCAGGAGCATGTAGGTGTTGCGCAACACCTTCATCGCGTCATCGCTGATACCAGTGGTCGCGCGCTCGGTCTGGGGAGTCGAATAGGCTCCCTGAGAGTTCTGAACGCCGAATCGTCTGTCTTCCATTGCCATCTCCGTTTATAACGACTGGATACTGTGTCCCATAATAGTGTCAGATACGCAACTTTCAATCATTTACGACAGGAAACCGGCTCCCGGATTCCATTAAAAACCGTTAATGTTGAAAAATACGGCGGGTTTTATGCAGAGCGTTGACAGCACATGCAATTCCGGTATCATGCACACCGCTGTCGCAATGGCGGCGAATGGAAAAACCGGTGGGCTGGCAGAGTGGCTGAATGCAGCGGTCTTGAAAACCGCCGAAGGTTAGTAGCCTTCCCGGGGTTCGAATCCCTGGCCCACCGCCATTTTTCCTTCTATCCCTTGTCTCACCGAAGAACTCTTTAGCACCAATTCCCCACGGATCGTCGTGTTTATCCCTACTTGGTTTGGCGCCAGGTCACCCTCACTATCCAGTTAACGAACGTATGAGGGCGAAACATGACTAACTTCCAGAAGAATCACCCATCACGCGACCGCTCAATGGAACGCCGCGATCGGAAGTTCTCTGTCTCCGCAAATCGGGGTAAGGCCAGTCACAGGGTGCGTTACGTGGAGGCAGGCGGTGCTGCGGTTGATGCTGAGGAATGCACGTTCTGCCAGTCTGTACCGGATCTTTCAGCGAATGAGCGGGAGACGGGGGAGGAACGGAGCAGCTGATACTGCCCCGGTTGTAAGCCTGGGCCGGCTCAAAGATCCCGGCCCGGATAGGTCATTTCTTTCTGCTCATCGGCTCTTTGTTGCCGTGCAGCCAGTGCATCAGGTTCGTTCTTGGGCACCTGCCAGCCTTCCAGATTATCCTCGATCAGATTCACCAGGGCTTCGATGTGGCCGGGCGTCGCGTTCAGTGCAGTGATATAGCTGAACCCTTCACCGCCGGCTTCCATGAAGTACTCGCGGTTTTCCTCGTCGATTTCCTCAATGGTCTCCAGGCAGTCTGATGAGAAGCCGGGGCAGAACACGTCGATGGATTTCACGCCCTTGCCCGGCAGAGATTTCAGGGTTTCATCTGTGTAGGGCTTGAGCCATTCTTCCTTGCCAAATCTGGACTGGAAGGTGGTCATGTAGTCTTCCTTGCTCAGGCCAAGGCGTTCCGCCAGCAACCGTGAGGTTTTGTGGCATTCACAATGGTAGGGGTCGCCTTTGGTCAGGTATTTCAGTGGCACCCCATGATAGGAGAACACCAGCTTCTGGTTCCGCCCGTGGTTCGACCAATGGGCCTCGATGTGGCGCGCCATGGCTTCAATGTACGGCGGGTAATCCGGGTAGTGAGAAATAAACCGGAAATCCGGCAGCCAGCGTCTCTTGGTGAAATCCTTGGCGATGGCGTCGAAAGTCGATGCGGAAGTCGAGGCGGAGTACTGGGGGTACAGCGGCAGAACCAGCAGTTTCCGCACTCCCTGTTCCTGCATCTCATCCAGAACCCGTGCTATGGAAGGATTGCCGTACCGCATGGCAAATCCGACGACCACGTTGGGCCCATACTTACGCTTGAGCGCCTCCCGGATGCCCTCAGCCTGCTTTGCGGTGTGGAGCAGCAGGGGAGAGCCCTCTGGCTGCCACACACTGGAATAGGCCTCCGCACTGCGCTTGGGCCGAATGCGGAGGATAACCCCGTGCAGGATCAGCCACCACAGAGGCCTCGGCAGCTCCACCACTCGCGGGTCCGAGAGAAATTCAGCCAGGTAACGCCGGAGTGCCGAGGTGGTCGGGGCGTCCGGGGTGCCCAGGTTGGTGACCAGCACGCCCAATCGGTCAGGCTGGTTGTGGCTGAAATTCTCTGAACCTTTGTATTGCATGCGGTGGATCCTGAACGTAGATGAAACGGTTGGATTATCAGCTGTTACCGGCGGCCTGCTGTGCCATCCTCGGCGCAAGGCCTGAGATGTCGTAGCCGGCGTTGCGTGCCTTGGTAAAGATTTCATTGGCTGATGTATTTCTGGCCGCGCTCAGTGCCCACAATACGGTGCAGCGGGTTCCGGAGCGACAGAAGGCCAGTACGGGCTTTTCCGCGTCCCGGATCATTGGCGCAAATCGGTTTACATCGTCATCGGTGATGTTGCCTGACTCCACCGGCATATAGACCCACACAAGGCCCTGTTCCCGCGCGGCCGCTTCAATGTCTGCCATTGCCGGCTGGCCGGGTTCCTCGTGATCGGGGCGGTTTGCTACCAGGGTCTTGAAACCCAGCCTGGCGGCCTCTGCCACATCTTCGACGGAAATCTGGGGTGCAACTGAAATGTTGTCATCAATCTTTCTGATATCCATGGATGTCCTCTCCGGATCGAGTAGTGGGGCTGCCGCCATGATCGCATAGCCTCCGGGCTGTGTCAGAATGGCGGCAGGGAAATTAACAGAAACTACTTATGCTTTCGCGCGGCTGCGCTCAATCACCTCGAAGATGCCCATACCCGCGACCATGGCGGCCACAAACACCGCTGCCTTGATTTCACCGGCACCGAGCGCCACCAGCCCGGGGCCGGGACAAAAACCGGCTATGCCCCAGCCGATACCGAACATCAGGCCGCCCAGGATCAGCCGTTTGTCGATATGGTTGCTGGTGGGCATCTTCATCTCGAAGCCGAGAAAGGAAAGGGTACGTTTACGGGCAACGGCAAACGCGACCACGCCCACCAGGATGGCGCCGCCCATCACAAAGGCGAGTGACGGATCCCAGGCGCCGGCAATATCCAGGAAGCCGAGCACCTTTTCGGGGTTTGCCATACCAGACACGATGAGGCCCAGACCAAAAACCAGGCCGGCAAACAATGAGGCAAATGAAAATTTCATGGCGTCAGACTCCCAGAAGATGACGAATGACATAAACAGTGACAAATCCGGCCGCCATGAAGCTGAGGGTGGCGGCCAACGAGCGAAGTGAAAGCCGCGACAGCCCGCAAACCCCGTGACCACTGGTACAGCCGGAACCGTATCGCGTGCCGATACCGACAAGCAGTCCGGCAATAATCAGAGCCGGATAACCGGCTTCGATTTCAATGGGGGGAAGTTCAGTAGCCAGTACCCAGACAGCCGGAGCACCGATCAACCCCAACAGAAACGCGAGGCGCCAAGCGATATCGCCCTTTGCCGGCGCGAGAAGCCCGCCGAGAATTCCGCTGATGCCGGCAATACGACCGTTCAGAAGCAGAAAGCTGGCAGCGGCGATGCCCACCAGAATGCCCCCCAGAAGCGCGGACCAAGGGGTGAAGTTACTCCAGGCGATTTCAATCATCTGTTACTCCGAGTGTGAGAAGTGGCTGTTTTGGAATAAGCATATATCTGGGGGCGATAATACCAAAAAAAAGCCCGGCAAAGGATGCCGGGCAGAGGCGTGCGAGTAGTATCCATGAAAGACTTCCAGACAAACCGGCATCAGCAGGGACGCCGGTATTGGGAAGTATTGACTATATTTTGAACACTTCAAGCGAGAGTCACTTTCGTTTGAAAACATTTTTTCATATCGGATACGTCTTTATACTGCGGCCTTTCACTGTGCGGCTCTCAGGCCGACTGAAATCCGGCCAAACCTGTAATACAATAGGCCATCGAAAGAAATATACGTACCCCCGAGGTTGTTACATGTCTGACGAGAACGACAATAAGCCGGAGAATGATCCGCAACTGGCGGCAAAAATCAAGGATTCCGCCCGCCAGATCTGGTTGGCCGGGCTGGGTGCTTATACCAAAGCCGAAGAGGACACCGGCCGATTCTTTGATCGTCTTGTTCAGGAAGGTGAGCAACTGGAGAACAAAACCCGGGGCGTGGTCGAGAAACAGATCAAGTCCGTGGAAGACCGGGTCGAAGGGGTTCGTGAACGTGCCACCGGTACCTGGGACCGGCTTGAGCACATGTTTGATGAACGGGTTTCCGGGGCACTGAGGCGCCTGGGGATCCACCGCAGGGAAGAGATCGAATCCCTGGAACGGAGGATTGAAGCCCTTGAATCAGAGCTTGCCCGCCTGCGCAATCGTGCCGGCGCCGATGAAGAGGAATAATCATGCCCCTTAGAGATAGTCCCGGCTCATCAGTCGGGCTTCTTCCCGGTGGCCGGGTTCGAGGTAGGGAAGGATCAGGTGCATCATCTGGTAGACCCCGCGGCCCGGATCGACCGATTCCCTGTCATCCAAATGGGATAGGGTGTCAAAAGCACTCCAGTAACAGGCAGTTAGCGTTAACTGCTCACACAAAGACTCAAGTTCTTCAGCGTCTATTGCCATGATTTCCTGGCGCCGGAAGCTGTCGCAAATGGTTCTGAACGCGACGATTTTCTTCTTCTGGATGCGCTTGAAACGAACCTGCAGTTGATCGTAGCGGGACAGAACGTTCACCAGATCCTGGTAGAGAAACCGGTAGCGGGCGACGGTCTCAAACAGGAGGTGCAGGAAAAACCCCTGTTGATCGAGGGTGATGTCCGCATCTTCCGGAACCGCCAGAAGATCCATCATGTCGTGCTCGAACTGGTCGAACAGCTCCTCGACAATGTCGCCCTTGCTCTTGAAGTGGTAGTAAAGGTTACCCGGGCTGATATCCAGCTCATCGGAGATCAGCAATGTTGTGACATTGGGCTCGCCAATGCTGTTAAACAGCGCCAGGCTGGTCTGAAGAATACGGTCGCGGGTTTTGATTTTTTTCATGTCGCGCCCGGCCAGCCCCTAGAGTTCGAAGCTCGCCCAGACCGGACAATGGTCGGACGGCCGTTCCATGGCTCGGATGTCGTAGGAAACGCCTGCCTGGCGGGCTTTGGGCAGCAGACTGTCGCTGGCCATGATCAGATCGATCCTGAGACCGCGTTTGGGATCCCGTTCAAATCCCTTGCTGCGGTAATCGAACCAGCTGAATGTGTCCGCCTCGTCCGGGTGCAGGTGGCGGAATACATCGGTGTAGCCGCGCGACTCAACCTGGCCCAGCCATTCCCGCTCCTCGGGCAGAAAGGAACATTTGCCGGTGCGCAGCCAGCGCCTGGCGTTGTCTGCGCCAATGCCAATGTCCTTGTCGGTTGGAGAGATGTTCATATCGCCCATGACCACGACATGCCCTCCGGCTTGCTTGAGATCGTCCAGGTAGCGCATCAGATCGGCATAGAATTTTTCCTTGGCAGGGAACTTCACCGGGTGGTCGCGGCTCTCGCCCTGAGGAAAGTAGCCGTTAATCACTGTCAGTTTTTCCCCATTTACGGTGAACTGGCCGGTGATCAACCTGCGCTGGGAGTCCTCGCCGTCCCAGGGGTAGCCTTTGACAATCTCTTCCGGCTCAGCCTTTGAGAGCAGCGCAACACCGTAGTGGGTCTTCTGGCCATGAAAGTGGACGTGGTAGCCGAGTTCGCGGATTGCTTCGACGGGAAAGTCGTCGTCCTGGACCTTGGTTTCCTGAAGACCGATAAAATCCGGAGCCAGGGCGTCGATGACGGCCTCAAGCTGATGCAGGCGGGTACGGATACTGTTGACGTTGAAAGAGACGAACATCATTACGAAAAACTCTCCGGCGTTGGTTCCCGGCGGAGTTTAACACACTGACCCCCTGGGTCTGCCTTGGCAGGGGCGACAGTTTCAGGGGGTCAGTTCACAATCCGGGCTGGTATGTACGGAATAGCGAATATGTGCGGTGTAGTTCTCGTCCTGGTTTTTCCGGATGTTGGTCAGGCCAAGATAATCGGAAAGGGCACCGGCGTTGTTGTAACCCAGTACGATAGGATCCACCAGGAACCTCAGCACCATGCCTGTCGGGCGTATCTGGACCACATGGTCGGCATCTATTCGTTCGTTCTCGACACGTTCCAGTACAAAGGGATAGTGCTCGCCCCGGGTAGGCCCGAGGAAGCGGAATTCCACAGGGTCACCGGCCAGGACGCTTTTCCAGTTCTGGCGGACAAAGTTGTCGAATCCCGCATCGACAACGGTATTGGAAGGGTACTCCACCTGGAACTGCTCCGAGTCGCCCTGGGGCGTCTGCCATTTGATCACCAGAGTGTCGGGTTCGGGATAGGTGATCTCCATTTTTTCGTCGAACGTGGGCTGCAAGAAATCCACGGCCGGTCGCAGAACTGACGCTTCATATTCCAGGGATTTACGCGCGAACGACGCTTCCGAGCCAGGCTTGTGATAGGCCACTTCATGCTGTCGGGGCCGGAAGATTCCTTCCTCACAGGTTCCATCAACGGCATGCCTTTCCTCGTAGATGACGTTACCGCCGTCGGTGGTCGCGGTACCGGTGAAGCGAAAATCCTGTGCCACCGCCGGCAACGCTGCAGTCATCAAGGTAAAGGAAACGACCAAAGGCCTGGTTCTCATTGCACCAGCTCCGGATAAAGCGTTTTGCGGGCGTACAAAAGCAATGGAAAAACCACTAGCCAGCCAAATGCGAGTGCGATCAGTGAGGGCATCAACTCCGGCAGCTGCACGGCGCCGAGCTGGCTGGCGGACCAGTAGGCGAACGGGCCAGCGAAGGGTGCAAGAACGAACGGCAACCACGCCTTCTTGCTGATCCAGTCCAGAGAATGGCTCAGAGTGGTCATGAAAATGGCCCAGATGGCCACCAACCACGGTGGCGTCAGCATCACCTGTCCGGTTCCGTCGTCCAGGATTCCGGTCCGGAACCAGATGCCGTCCAGAACGGAGCCAACCACGGTTCCCAGGCCGATGAACTGCAGCTCTGTCATTCGGTTCTGGCTCACAAGCACAAAGTGCAGCACCAGAAAAACCACCACCACGCCAGCTCCGATCAGGCCCGGATAAAACACGCAGGCAAACCAGCCTGCCTGGAACAGCAGAAAGTTCAGGATGTTACGGGCAGTTTCAGAGGCGATCATACGCTCAGGATGTTCTCACGTTTGTTGCCGGGCTTGGCGAAAACCAGCTGCGCCACGCCAATGGCACGTTCACTGAAGCCCGCCTCGCAATAGGCAAAGTAGAAGTGCCACAGGCGACGGAAGGCCTCGTCGTAGCCCATGGAATCCAGCTTGTCACGCTGAGCCATGAAGCGTTCACACCAGTCGTGAAGCGTTCGGGCATAGTGAAATCCGATGTCTTCGGCATGGGTCAGCACCAGTTTGCTCTCATTGCGGACGGACTCCAGTATCGCGCCGAAAGAGGGAATAAAGCTGCCCGGGAAGATGAAGCGCTGAATAAAATCGACGTTTTTCAGGGCCCTGTGGTACCTCTGCTCCGGCATGTTGATGGCCTGCACAAGTGCCAGCCCATCGGGCTTTAACAGCACGTTGATCTGGGAGAAGTAGCTGTCCAGGAACTGCGGGCCGACGGCTTCGATCATCTCGATGGATACCAGCTTGTCGAACTGGCCTTCAAGATCCCGGTAATCGTCAAACAGAAGGGTAATACGGTCTTCCAGGCCTTCCTTCTGAACCCGCGCCTTCGCCAACTCCAGCTGTTCCCTGGAAATGGTCGTGGTAGTCACGTGGCAGCCGTAATGTTTGGCGGCGTGGATCGCAAAGCCGCCCCAGCCGGTGCCGATTTCAATCACTTTGTCGCCAGGCTGGAGATCGAGTTTCCGGCAAATGGTATCCAGCTTGTGCACGGCCGCTTCTTCGAGCGTGGATTCGGCACTTGGGTATATGGCTGAGGAATACATCATGGTTGGGTCCAGGAACGCCTCGAACAGATCGTTACCCAGATCGTAATGGGCGCTGATGTTCTTCCGCGAGCCTTCCTTGGTGTTCCGGTTTAGCCAATGCAACCCTTTCAGGGCCGGTTTGGTAACCCAGCTGAACCGGTCTTCAAACTCGTTCATTCGGTCAACGTTACGGGTAAAGAAACGGAGCAGGGCAACCAGGTCGGGCGTGGACCAGTCACCGGCCACAAAGGCCTCCGCAGCACCGATACTTCCGCCGGTCAGAAGATCACGCCAGGTACTGTGATCGTGAACGATCAATTCGGCAGGTTGGTACTGGCTGCTATCATCTCCGAATACCAGATCTTCAAAACCGGATTCCCTGACTGTCAATTTGCCTTCGCCCAGTAGACGGAGCTGCTGAATCACCAGAGTCCTTGCAAACCGGCTAAGAACCGGCAGGCTGCCGGAGTCGGATGAGGTGTTTTCAACTGAGGTATTCAGGTTCTCCATGAGCTTACCCTTCCACGGATCTTGTCATTGGTCTCGGAGCTGGTGACATCCAGCCCGGAATCATCGTGCCCACGGCGGTAGGCGCTGTCGTCTTCGGGAAGCTTGTCCGGGTGGCTGTAGAATGGCGCCCCCTTCAGCTTGAGGCGCAGCGCATGCCAGTAAATGCCGGCCACAACCTTGAACGCTTCCAACGGAAACTTTCGAAGACTTCTGTGCACATCTTTACGATTGAGAGGGGTGCGTTGGACTACCAGGGTGGCATCAAAATGTTTTCGGTCGCCCTCAAGAACATTCATGTGAATTCTGAGATCCGGGCCGCGGAAACTGAATGTCCATTCGTAGTGCTGGTTCATGCCATTGAATGGCGAGACGTGAAAACGCTTGCTGAAGCCGAACCGCTCGGTGCGCCACCCGGCCTGGTTAGGTTCTGCCCCCATGGTTTCCAGACAATAGACATGGCGATCGTGCCAGGGGGTGTTGGTAATCTGGGCAACGATCACTTTGGGAACCACGCCATCAGCCGGGCGCTCCCCGGACCGGTAGCAAAAGTAGAAACTGACCGGGTTGAACACATAACCGAAATACCGGGGATGGGTGATCAGCTCCACTTCGCCGTCGGGGCGCCAGCCCGTGGCCTCCTCAACGTGATCTCGAACCGCAACCGAGAGGTGCCCGATGTCCGGCCGGAAGTAATCCCTGCGTTTCAGGGAAATCCAGTTAAAACGTTCCAAGGAGAACAGCGGACTGACCCCTGAAACCGTGTCCCACTCGTCGGTGTCCAGGGCCAGCATGCCCGTGCTGTAGCTGAATTCGTGTTGCACCGGGTACTTCCGTCTGTGCCGGACAGTACCCTCCAGCCACTGACTGTTCATGATCAAAGCTCCACCCCGAAGGCCTCGGTCACCCGCAGCGCACTGCGAACACCGTCTTCGTGGAACCCGTTAAACCAGTATGCACCGCAGAAATGGGTTCGATTCTGATTGCCGATTTCGTCGTAGCGTTCCTGGGCAGCCACCGCGTCCAGCGTGAATACCGGGTGAGCATACTCGAAGCGTTTAATGACCTTGTCGGGATCAATATCTCGGCTGCGGTTCAGGGTCACACAGAAAGTCTCCGGGGCATCGTGGAAATTCTGCAGGATATTCATGTTGTAGGTAACCGAGACCGGTTCGGTACTATGGGTCGGGATGAAATAGTTCCAGGCCGCCCACGCCCGGCGATTATCCGGTAACACACTGCTGTCGGTATGGAGTACCACATCATTATTCTGGTAGGCCATGGCGCCCAGAATGTCGCGTTCCTTGTCGGTTGCGTCGGCGAGCATCGCTAACGCCTGGTCGCTGTGACAGCCAAAGATCACCTGGTCGAAGTGGTGTTCCTCGGCTTTCACAGTAAGCGTAACGCCGCCTTCATTCCGGACAACCCTGTCAACAGGGCTGTTCAGATGCATGCCATCACTGAGCCTGTACATCATTTTCTTTACGTACTGGGCGGAGCCGCCTGAAATCACCCGCCAGGTGGGGCGGTCATCCACCGAAAGCATGCCGTGATTGTTGAAAAACTGCAGGAAGAAGCGGATCGGAAACTGTTCCAGTACGATTTCCGGCGCTGACCAGATGGCCGCTCCCATGGGCACGATGTAGTAGTTCCGGAAGTAACGGGAATAGCCATTCCGGTTCAGGTATTCGCCCAGGGTTTCTTCGTTGTTGATGTTGCCCGCTTCCAGGTCAGCCCGCGTTTCCTTGTTAAACCGAAGAATCTCCCGAACCATCTTCAGGAACGGCAGGTTGAACAGGTTCTTCCGCTGGGCGAACAGGGTGTTGAGGCTGGTGCCGTTGTATTGCAGGCCGGTGCTGCTGCAATCCACACTGAAGCTCATATCGCTGACCTCAGATGCAACTCCGAGCCGCTCCATCAGCTTGATGAAATTGGGGTAGGTCCAGTCGTTGAACACGATGAACCCGGTGTTTACCGGCCAGGTACGACCACCGGCCTCTACCTCTTCGGTGTTGGTATGACCACCGGCGTAGTCGCCGGCCTCAAAAACCTGAACCTCGTGTTTCTCGGCCAAAAGCCAGGCAGCCGTGAGGCCGGAAACGCCGGCCCCAATGACAGCAATTCGCTGACGTTCACTACTCATCCATTGTTTTCCTGTTCGGCGTTACTTTTACGGGCCATGGAGGCCGACATCCGGTCAATCAGGGGCCGGGGAAGGGCACCAAGCACTTTGAGCATCCAGGTAAATCGCTTCGGGAAAGCGATTTCGTTCTTGCCACGTGCCAGCCCGCTTACAATCCGTTCTGCCGCGTCCTCGGCCGAGACCAGGAAGGGCATCGGGAAATCATTGCGGTCGGTCAGAGGGGTTTTTACAAAGCCAGGAGAGACTACAACCACATCAATACCCTCGGCCGCGAGATCCGCCCTGAGGGATTGGGCAAAGTAGGTCAGCGCAGCCTTGGAAGCGCCGTAACCTTCGGCCCGGCCAAACGGAAACCACCAGGCAGACGAACTGACAATTACCAGGGTGGCCGGTTGTCCCTTGGCCCGGCTGCGGCGCAGAGCGGGCAGAGCAATATCCAGGCACCTGGCCGTGCCAATCACGTTGGTGTGTATATTCCTCTCGATAACATCACTGTCATAGTGTGCTATCTCCAGATACTCACATGTACCGGCGTTGAGAATCACCATGTTCAGGTCGCCGTGGTTCTCAAGTGACCCCGCAATGGCTTGAAGATCCTCCTTGCTGGTGGTGTCCGCTGCAGCCGGGATAATCCTGTCGGGCGCCACGGATGCCAGTTCTTCGAGCGCTCCCTTGCGTCGCCCGGTAATAACGAGCCGATGACCGCCGCGTGCAAGCGCGCGGGTAACGGATTCGCCAATGCCTGAACTGGCACCGGTTATCCAGATATTCGAGGTTTCCTGAAGTCGATCACTCATCCTGCCTGATCCTTGATCCAGCGAATGACCCTGCCAACTAGTGGCAGGTTTTCGTAGAGCATTTCCCCAGCGTCAAAGTAGTCGCGGTGGTAGCACACCATGCCATCACGTATCTCCAGATGGCTTATGCCCCGAACCTGGACCTCCCGCCCCTTGCGAATCCGCTTGTGGCGGAGGTGCATCACCCAGGGCACGGCGGCAAATTCTCCCTGTACAATCGCTTCGCCAAAATCGAAGCGGCAGGAAATAACGTTTGCATAGGCACCGGCGAAATAGCGGGTGAGCTCATCAAGCCCTTGTACTGTCTCCAGCGGGTCCTGAAAGCGGATATCCTCGCTGTAGACCTCTGAAAGTTTGTTCAGATTGCCTTTATCGAGTTCGTTGAAGAGCGCCCTGAAATGGCCGAGCGCCGCCGGAAGCGCCGAGTTCCGCTTACCGACTTCGATCTTTGAGGCGGTTGTCATTTGTTGCTCCTCCTCGCTTTATCCAGTTCGCGTGTCTCCTCCTGAATATGCTTGGGAATCGGATTAAGCTCCCAGATGATTCCCAGCTTCGACATCAGCCACAGTCCATACCATGTGATATCGATTTCATACCACCGAAAGCCCTGCCGGACAGACTGTGGCCAGCGGTGATGGTTGTTGTGCCATCCTTCCCCGAGGGTAATCAGAGCCAGCCAGAAATTGTTTCTGCTGTCGTCGGATGTCTCGAACCGGCGTTTGCCCCAGACGTGGGAGAGGGAGTTGATCGACACAGTGGCGTGGAACAACACCACGGTCGAGATAAAGAAACCCCACACCAGCAGCTGCAGCCCATTGGTACCCAGGCCCGGAGCCCAGGCTGCCAGAGCTTCGCCCAGGGCATAGATGCCGACGGCTGCCAGGGCGGGAACCAGCGCATCAAACCGGTTGATCAGTTTGAGCTCTGGAAACTTGAGCCAGTCGCGAACGCGGCGTTCGTCTGTTGCAAACCCGGCGTCACAGGTGAACCAGCCCATGTGTGACCACCAGAAACCGCCCTGGTGAGGCGAATGAAGGTCCAGTTCATCATCGGAGTGCTGATGATGGTGTCGGTGATGCGCTGCCCACCACAGGGGGCCACGCTGGGCAGCGCTGGCGCCCAGAACAGCGAAGACGAACTGGGCAGGGCGACTGGTCTTGAACGTTTTGTGGGCAAAGTACCGGTGATAGAATCCTGTAATCGCGAACATCCGCACCAGGAAAAACGCAAACGCAAACCCGATGGCGAATGCGCTTGCCCCCGTGTAAAACGCCAGCAAACATGCCAGATGAAGCGCTATGAACGGGATAACCCGCAAAAAATTGAATGATCTGGATGTCGTGTCGATGTGATCCGAACCCGCCTCGGAATCGAACCACCTCAGAATGTTTGTAAACCAATGCTGCATTCGGGTCATACCCTGATTGCCCTTTCTCTTGTATGGAACCTTGATCGCACGCTCAGCCCTGTGGCCGAAGCCGTTTCATGGGATGTTGTACGATCTGACTACCGGAATTGGATGCACGATAAACCATGTTTAATCAAACCTTTGATTCACCACTTATACGCCGTATCGCTATCGTTGGTTCAGGCCTTGCTGGGCTGACAGCGGCGATCCAGTTACGAAGCCTGGGCCATGACGTTACGGTCTTCGAGAAAAGCCGGGGGCCCGGTGGCAGGCTCGCGGCAAAACGGGTAACCGGCGGTTCGGCGGATGTGGGAGCGCAGTACTTCACCTCCCGGAATCCGGATTTCCTGCCGTTTCTCCGCAATTTCGCCGGCCCGGAAAGTTTCGGACCGTGGGAAGGGCGGTTTGGTTTCCAGACCGAAGCAGGCAATTGGGAGCCATTTCCGGACGAAACGCGATTCGTTGGAACCCCACGCATGACGGCCATTACCCGCGCCCTGTCGGCCCACGCCACCGTTGTTACTGAAACCCGGGTGGGCAAGTTGGCCCGAAACGACCAGTTCTGGCGCCTCCTGGATACCTCTGGCACTCAACTTGGCGACTTTGACCAGGTGATCATTACCGCTCCGCCGGCACAGGCCCGGGATCTTCTCGCCGACAGCGGTCTGGAAGAGCTTGCTTCGCAACTTGATGATCCGGTGAGTCGGGTTTTGCCATGCTGGGCTGTCGCTGCTCATTTCCCTGAGTCGCCCTGGCCGCACCATGAGGGAATGCGCTGCCAGCATCCGGCATTGTTCTGGGTGGCCAACAATTCCAGCAAACCCGGTCGGGAAGACAAAGGGCAGTGGTGGGTTTTGCACGCCAGTCCGGCCTGGACCGAAGAGCATGTGGATGCGCCTGCCGAACAAGTAGCCGACAAACTCCTGGCCGCATTCCGGGAATTGACCGGCTTTGAAACCCCGCCAGACGAATGGGTCACGCACCGCTGGCTCTATGCCCGCTCCGAGGGTGGCGACCAGCCCGGGCACTTATGGTTTCCGGATTACGGGCTGGGGCTTGCCGGCGACTGGCTCAGTGGCGGACGGGTTGAAGGCGCCTTCGACAGCGCCAGCGGCCTCGTTGCCGAACTGACCACTGGGGCTGTTAATCAGTGAGAGCCTCCTGGCTGCCCGTAGTAACATCCGGGCGAGTGTAGAAATGGGTGATGGTGCCGTCGCTGAACTTGCTGAAGAAGGCGCTCACATCGGTGATCTTCTTCAGTGAACGGCCACGGTGAATGGGCTCGCGTACCAGCACCTTGATGCCGTTGAAATTGTCCTGGATATTCGAGAAGCGCGCCCGCATGGAGCAGGTCACCACCTGAGCCGGGTTGAGCGAAAGCTCGCCGGCCAGCCAGGCGCTGTGCCGCTCAATGCCCCTGGCGGACAAGTCTTCACGGGTATCCAGGTGGTTCAGCTTTACCCGGTTTACAATGCAGAAGGAAAAGCTCTTCGGATGTTTGCGGGCCACTTTCCGGAAGGCCTCCCAGAAAAAGTTGTCGGTCAGCTCGGCAAAATAAGCCATGTCGCTCAGGCAGGTATCCACCCATTCAAAGTTCTCCGGGTCATCAAGTACCTCATTGATCGCTTCCCGAAGCAGCCAGTCAAAGCCGAGTGCGGTCTTGTGGGCATACACCTTCCGGTACATCTGGTGGCGACTGTAGACAAAGTCTTCCAGCGCCCCCAGCCCCTTCTGGGTAATGGCCAGCCCCAGCCAGGGTTCAGAAACATCCCAGCCAAAGCGCAGGTTGCTCAGCAGGTGGTCCAGATTGAAGCCGCCGATGGTCACCGACGAGTGGAAGCCATCCCGCAACATGTAATCAGCGCGGTCGGCATCGATTTCGCCCGATACAATGGATGACAGCAGATCCATTACCAGGCCCGGAATGTCTTCGCTCAGGGGAGTACCGGCTGCCGCATCCTCTCCCGCGATAAAGGCCCAGAACGTTCGAGCGTGGCGGCAGAATGTTTCGCTGGGCCTTACTTCGGTCGTTTCCATGATGCCGATGACATCCCGGGCGTATAGGCCGGCACTCTCCAGATCCACGGCCGTTAATACATCGTGGGCGACTCGCACGGAGTAGTGTTCGTGTTCGAGTTCATCGGGCTCTTTCGGGTGGTACGTGGAATAATCCACGCCGTGCCAGAGATCCCGGAATCGTCCCGGCCGGGACATCAACTCCCGAATGCGTCGAGCCTGGGTGAACTGATGCGAGAAACTGGAGTGGCCACTGTCGTGCAGCAGACAGCCCAGACGGATGGTTTTTGCAAGGTAGTCGATGGCGTCGAGCTGGCTCAGGCTCAGGTCGGTTTGTTCACTCAGCTGGCGTTCCCGCAGATAGGCGTCAATCATCGAGCGGAACATACGGGTGCCCACGTGCATCACGCCGATGCTGTGGAGAAACCGCGAATGGGTTGCTCCGGGGAAGACCAGGCTGAGGATGTCGTTCTGGCAGATGTTTCGAAGACGCTGGAACAGCGGATGGTCGATCACCTGGATTTCGTGCCGGTAGAGTGGAATGCCTCCATGAACCGGATCCATGATCAGCTTGTCATAGGCTCCGAGTAGATCGTTTACGGCACGTCGCATCAGCTGGAATCCTCCGATTTCATGAACTTGGCCTTGTTATATCACAGGGGCGTGCCAGAATAGGCTTATTCAAGCCAATTTATCGTTTATCGCTGGTAGTTTAGGGCAGTCGCCATGACCTCGCGCACCGAGCGCATACTTATAATAGACGCCGATGAAAAGGCCCGTACGGATCTCGCCCGATACCTCGAAGCGCGGGGGTTCTACGTAACGGGGTATCCGGATCTCGCCGGCGCCAAGGCCCTGTTTGACGATAACATTCCCGATGTCATCTTTGCAGATCTGTCCCCGGAGGCCATCCGGGACCTTGCCAGCCGCCTGGAAGAAGCCGAAACCTTCACCCCGATCGTGGCCTGTTCCTCCAGTGAATCCAGTGCCGATGTGGTCAATGCGCTCCGGGCCGGGGCGGCCGATTTTGTCCTGAAACCCTGCAACGACGACAAAGGTGCCCTGGATGATGTCCTCGGGAAACTGTTTGACCGGGTTCGGGTCAATCGGCTGAATCAGCTGTACCGACAGGAACTGGAAGAGGCCAACCGGGATCTCCGGGACGGCATTGCCGAGTTACGGGCAGACCAGCGTGCCGGACGGAAAGTCCAGCTACGAATGCTGCCGGAGCACGAGCAGGTCATGAGCGGCCTGCACGTGGACCACATGATCAAGCCATCGCTCTATCTGAGCGGCGATTTTCTGGATTATTTCCGCATTTCCGACGACAAGGTGCTGGTCTACATCGCTGATGTCTCCGGCCATGGCGCCAGCTCAGCCTTCGTGACGGTATTGCTGAAAAACCTGACCAACCGCCTCCAGCGCAACCTCCGCCGGGGCTCCAGTGAGGATATCCTGCACCCGGACCGCTTCCTGGAACGAATCAACTCGGAATTGTTGGATACCGGTCTCGGCAAACACGTAACCGTATTCGTTGGCATCATTTCCCTGAGTGAGCGTAAATTGAACTACGCAGTGGGCGCACATTTCCCGATGCCCATCCTGTCCTTCGAGGGAGGGAAGACGGCTTTCCTGGAGGGGAGCGGGCTACCGGTCGGGTTGTTTGAAACCCCTGAGTGGGAGGTGTACGAAGTCCCCCTGAACAAACCGTTTCATCTGACCCTGTTTTCGGATGGAATTCTGGAAGTTATCCGGGAAAAAGGTCTGGATGAAAAGGAACGGACACTACTTGAACTCGTATCGGGAGGTCGTCACACTATCGCCTCTCTGAGCGATGCTCTGAATCTCGACCAGATCACAGAGCTGCCGGACGATATCGCTATCGTATCGGTTACTGATACCATTGGGACATCAGATAACACCCCGTCGAATTAGTGGCAGTGTGAGACATGGCTGGTTACAAGATCCTGCAAGCTGAAAAACAGGGCATTTATGTCCTGAAGTTTATCGGGGAAATCCGGCTGAACCTGTGTTCGACGCTGGACAATCTGGTTGAGTCCATTACCCAGGACCCACAGTTCAAGACTGTGGTAATCGACCTGACCGAAACCGAGATCATCGACAGCACCACGCTCGGACTGCTTGCCAAAATAGCCATGGCGGCCCAGAAACAAAGCCACTTCCTGCCCACACTGATTTCGACCAACCCTGACATTACCCGCATTATCACTTCCATGGGGTTCGACAAGATATTCATCATCGTTCGAGAACCCGCGTCCCGTATTGAAGAGCTTGAAGAGATACCTGTACTCAGAGCCAGCGAACAGCAGGTTCGGGACAAGGTGCTCGATGCCCACAAGGTACTGATGGGCCTGAACAACCGAAACAGGGAAGAATTCAAGAATCTGGTGCGCGCTCTGGAATGTGAAGAGCCCGGTTAATGCCTCCTTGCCTCGATGTGAGGCGCTGCCGGTTTCACACCTGATCTGACAAAACGGAAGAACTATGTCTGAACAATCGACGCCTCAAGACACCGGGGCAACCGGACCGGTGCACGACGTAGCGGTTCTCGGCGGTGGCAGCTTCGGCACCGCCATGACCAAGGTACTGGGTGAAAACGGCCACCGCGTGCACTTCTGGATGCGCGGCCAGGACCAGGCCGAGGAAATTCGTACCACCCGGGTGAACAGCCGCTATATGCCCGGCGTTGACCTGTCCGGAGATATTCAGCCCACCACGGACCTTGCGGATGCGGTCAGCAAGGCCGCAATTGTCTTCGTCGCCATTCCCAGCAAGGCCTTTCGGGCCGTCATTCGCGAAAACTGTGAAAAATTCCGCGATGACCAGATTGTGATCAGTCTGACCAAAGGCATTGAAGAGCACGGCTTCAAGTTGATGAGCGAGATTCTCCAGGAGGAGATTCCCCGTTGCCGCACAGGCGTGCTCAGTGGTCCCAATCTGGCAGGAGAAATCGTCAATCGAGATCTGACTGCTACCGTTATCGCCGCCAAGGATCCGGACGTGCGCCGTTCCGTTCAGGATCTGTTGGGCTGTGAATACTTCCGCGTATACGCCAATGTGGATGTGTATGGCGTAGAACTCGCCGGAGCACTGAAAAATATCTATGCAATCGTTGCTGGCCTCGCCTCTGCCCTGGAGATGGGGGAGAACGCCAAGGCCATGCTGATTACGCGGGGGCTTGCGGAAATGAGCCGGTTCGCCGTCAGCCTCGGTGCCAACCCGATGACCTTCATGGGGCTGGCGGGCGTTGGTGACCTGATTGTCACCTGTACCTCATCCAAGAGCCGAAATTTCCGAGTGGGCTATGCAGTAGGCCAGGGCCAGAAGCTGGATGATGCAGTGGCAGAGCTCGGGCAGGTAGCCGAAGGTATTTATACCCTGAAACTGGTTAAGGAAAAGGCCGAGGCGATCGGTATCTATATGCCGCTGGTCCGTGGTCTTTACGAGATTCTCTATGAGAACGCATCCATCAAGGCGGTGATCAACAGCCTGATGATGTCGGTCCAGAATTCCGACGTAGAGTTCATCTTGCCGCGTACCATCAGCCAGTAAAACGGTTTGCAAAGGCCGGAGACGGTCTGAAAGGAGAGAGCCCTTGCAACTGCTCATCATGCGTCACGGCGAAGCCGGCTGGCACACGCTGGATCAGGAGCGTGAACTGACAGAATCCGGCCGCCTGGGCGCGGCCGAAGTGGCTGCCCGCATCGCCGAGTCGCCCTGGCGCCCCAAACTGATATGGAGCAGCCCTTACGTCCGGGCCCGGCAAACAGCGGCGATTGTTTCCGAGATCCTGAATTGTCCCGTTGAAGAAAAGCTGTTTATCACCCCGGACGACGATCCCGGCGCTTGCCTCGATGCATTGATTGAACAGCACGAATCGCCATTGATGATTGTCTCCCACATGCCGCTGGTCGGTAGTCTTGCCACCCTCCTGGTAGATGCCCACCGCCGGGGCATTCCGTTCATGACTTCCCAGGCGGTGATGCTCGATATGCCGGTGGTTGGCCCGGGCTGCGCAGACTTGAAAGCGCAGTTTCTGCCCTGATACTCGGTTTATCCGATTTCTGAATTCTCAAATCCGAGCCTGATTATGTACAGCTTTCCGATTGACTACGTAGAGCCGGTATTCCGGCCTCCCAGTGAAGCCAAGTCATTGATCCTTCCGGTTACCAACGGGTGTTCCTGGAACAAATGCACCTTCTGTGAGATGTACACCCAGCCCCAGAAGAAATTCCGGGCCCGCAAGCCCGACGACGTGCTTAAGGATATCCAGAATGCAGCTCGCAGCCTGGGCGGTGTGCGCCGTGTCTTCCTGGCGGATGGGGACGCCATGGTGTTGCCGACCCGTCGCCTGCTGGAGATTCTCGGGCAATTACGGGAGGCTTTCCCCGACCTCCAGCGGGTTTCCAGCTACTGCCTGCCTCGTAATCTTGCCAAAAAAACCGTGGAAGAGCTGGCACAGTTGAAAGAAGCCGGCCTCCAGATTCTCTACGTCGGGATGGAATCCGGCGATGATGAGGTTCTGCGCCGCGTCAACAAAGGCGAAACCTGGGAATCTACCCGCTCGGCGCTGGTCAAGATTCGCGAAGCGGGCCTTACCAGTTCTGTGATGGTGCTGAATGGGCTTGGCGGTGAAAGTCTCTCCCGTCAGCATGCGATCAACACCGCCACCCTCTGTAATGAGACCCAGCCGGACTACCTGTCGACCCTGGTAGTGAGCTTCCCGCAGGGGGAGGGGCGTTTCCGGGAAGGGTTCGGTGACGATTTCGTTCCACTGTCACAGCAAGGGCTGTTCGAGGAAATCCGCCTGTTCCTGGAGCACCTGGAACTGGATAAAACCATCTTCCGAAGTGACCACGCCTCCAACTATCTCGTTCTCAAGGGGACGCTGGGCAGGGACAAACAGAAGATGCTGGACCAGGTGAACCTGGCTATCACCAATCCCGGTGCGGCGCCGCTGCGTGCGGAATGGATGCGCGGGTTGTAATTTACCGGACCGGGAGCCACGGTTATGAGCATGAATCCGGATAGTCTTGCAAAACAGGTGGAGGAAACCGTGAAGAATGCCGGAAACCCGCCCCTGGATAAGTGGAACCCCGAGCTCTCGGGCGATATGGACCTGCGCATCACCCGTGATGGCCAGTGGATATTCAAGGGTGAGCCATTAGCGCGGGAAGCCATTGTGCGTCTCTTCTCCACCATTCTCCGCAAGGAAGAAGATGGCGAGTACTACCTGGTGACCCCGGTCGAGAAGTGGCGAATCCAGGTTGAGGATGCGCCGCTTCTGGCGCACTCGCTCCAGGTAACCGGAGAGGGCGACCGGCAGGTCATCTCACTGACCACCAATGTGGGCGAAACCCTGGAGATCGGCCAGGACCACCCGCTGGAAGTGGGAACCTATCCGGGCTCCGACGAGCCTCGCCCGGTTGTGAAGGTTCGCCATGGCGTCGACGCACGCCTGGTCACGGCTGCCTATTATGATCTGGCTGACCATGTGGTCGAGCGAAACGAGGGTGGTCATCCGACCCTCGGCGTCTTTAGCCACGGAATTTTCTATAAAATCGGGCAGGGTGGTTGAAAACCCGTACCGCGGCCCCAGAATTACGGTAGAAAACGCATCAACTCAGTTGTTAAACTGTGTTTTCATACTTGTTATGAGCCTGGCTCTCTAACGAGGCCCGGTGGTCGTTAGTCCCTCTGTTCAGTCTGGCTGTTCACGATCACTTTCGATTGCCTAAATCAATTAAACAGTCATTGCGGACACGCAAGGAGATCACATGGCCCAACCTCGTGTTGTCACCATCCATTACACGCTCACCAACGATCAGGGAGAGCAGCTTGATTCCTCCCGTGTAGAAGGTCGCGAGCCTCTGTCTTACCTGGAAGGTGCACAGAACATTATCGGTGGACTGGAAAGTGCACTGAACGAAAAGAACGCAGGCGATCAGGTTAAGGTTTCTGTAGAACCTGCAGAAGGCTACGGCGAAGTAAACGAAGAACTGATCCAGCCGGTTCCACGTTCTGCATTTGAAGGTGTCGACACCATCGAGCCGGGCATGCAGTTCCAGGCACAGACCCCGGGCGGTCCCCAGGTTGTTCGCGTGGTTGAAGTTGGCGACGAAACCGTCACCATCGACGCCAACCATCCGCTCGCCGGGCAGACTCTGCACTTCGACGTAGAAGTGGTAGAAGCTCGCGACGCGACTGACGAAGAGCAAGAGCACGGTCACGCTCACTAAGCTTTTCAGAAGCGCAACGAAAAACGGCTCCTCAGGGAGCCGTTTTTTTATGTCCGAAA
>ERZ1699656.4-NODE-4-length-76062-cov-182.057899_pt1 | contig 76062 bp, 62 predicted proteins | sample MGYA00581514_ERZ1699656 | MGnify/ENA primary metagenome ERZ1699656 (study PRJEB42348, sample SAMEA6618691) | metagenome | isolation source: Polyester-degrading enrichment culture growing on monomer 1,4-butanediol, B | collected 2019-04-14 ...
GCTCTGGCTCTGGCTCTGGCTCTGGCTCTGGCTCTGGCTGTACAGGGTCGGGCTCGGTTACCGGCCCTGTCAACAGCGGCTCATCGGAGACGGGCTCGGATTCCTCCGTTTCAGGGCCAATGGTAATGCTCTTTCGCACCGGCTCCGGCGCTTTCACGACCTCCTCGGCAACCGACTCATCGTACTGGCGAGACACGAACCACCACGAGCCCGCGAGCAGAACCAGAGCGAACCCCGGCCAAAGAAGCTTTTTCCAGGGCAATGCCCGAGAGCGGGCACTGCTTGGCGCGGATACCATATCCAACCAGACGCCCGGCGTTACCCGCTTAAGCCTCGAAAAACTACCCTGGCTCAAGGCATGAATTTTCGAAACCCGCGCCGGACTGAGAAGCTCGGCTGTCTTACCACCAGCTGCATGAACTCTTGGCTCAAGGTAAGCCACAATTTCGTCTTTTGTCAGTGGGCGGAGATGAATCTGGTGCACGCTGGTGCTTGAATTATCCAGGCCCAGCATCTGCACCAGGTTATCGGTACCCGCAAACACCGGAACCGCAGAAGACCCGCGTTCTGAAGCCAGATAAGCAGACAAAATCAGTCTGAGCAACTCCGTCGGCGCTCTATCCGCATCGTCAATCAAAAGGACCATGCGCTGCCCCTTACGAACCCTGGACTCCGACCATCTGAAGAACTGATAAACCAGGTCTCGCGGGCTGTCTTCCTGGCCGAGACTGGAGCGGGCGACAGCTTTCAGGTCCCGGGCAAGCGCCTGGGCGCTGGTCAACGCTGCAGCCGGTATCCGGTGAAAATCAAGCCTGGACGACTCGCTGCGGACCAGCTCCGCCAGTATCCGGGTTTTGCCCGCACCCGCAGTACCGGTCAACAGCAGAGCCATATCACCAAAGCCGCAAAGATGGCGCAATGCCTCCAGGGCGTGATGACGCATGGCGTCCGGGAAAAACGGTGTTTCCATCTCCAGAGGGTTGGCACGGAGGCTGTAGCGTTGTTGCAGCCTGGGAAACAGGCCGCCGCCATCAAGACTGTTCAAGCTTTCTTCAGTCACGGGTCTTCCTTGGTCGCTGGTCCGTTACCAAATTATTGAAGCCTTCGGGCCGACATCATGTTGAGCTGCAAAAACGGGCAAACGTGAGTGCCAGGTTTTCAGGCTTTGCCTGGGATGTCACGACTGCATCGCCAATCGAACGAAGCAGGACGAGCCTGAGCAGGCCATCCACGTTTTTCTTATCGACAGCCATCAAGCTCATAAAGTCGTCTGCGGTCATTCCGACCGGAGGTTTGTTCGGCAATCCGGCCCGCAGGATAAGTCGGTTAATCCGGACGCAATCGTCACGGCTGATCATACCTTCAAGCGCAGACAGTTCGGCGGCCATGAGCATGCCAGTGCCTACCGCCTCTCCGTGGAGCCAGTTGCCGTAACCTGCAAAGGTTTCAATCGCATGTCCGAAGGTGTGACCAAGATTCAGTATCGCCCTCAGACCTCCTTCGCGCTCGTCCAGAGCTACAACCTCGGCCTTGCATGCACAGGAGCGGAAGATAGCTTCTGCCAGTGCGTCCGAATCAAGGCTGACCAGAGAATCCATGTGATCTTCAAGCCAGGCAAGAAAGCCCTCGTCACGAATCAGCCCATATTTGATAACTTCTGCAAGGCCCGCTGACACTTCCCGGGGAGGCAGAGTCTGCAGGCTTGCGGTGTCTATCAACACGGCCTGCGGCTGGTGAAAAGCACCAATCATGTTCTTGCCAAGGGGGTGGTTGATACCGGTTTTACCACCAACAGAAGAATCTACCTGGGACAGCAGAGTTGTTGGAATCTGGATGAATGGAACACCACGCTGATAGCAGGCTGCGGCAAAACCGGCCATATCACCAACGACTCCTCCACCAAGAGCAACCAGAGTGGTTTTCCGGGTATGCCGCTGCTCAAGCAGACCATCGAAGATCATATTAAGGGTCTGCCAGTCCTTGAACTTCTCGCCATCGGGAAGCACGACTGTATCGACCCGCTTCCCGGGGAAACAGGCTTTCGCGCGATCAAGATAGAGCGGTGCAACCGTCTCATTGGTAACGATCATGACCTGTGCGCCGGAGACATAGGGTGACAGATCCTGAGTGCCGAGAAGGTCCCGGCCGATAAAAATGGGATAGCTGCGTTCGCCGAGCTCCACCGAGAGTTCGCGATACCGATTAGACATGATTGCGACCCTCCTTCCTGACCTGCCTTTTATGACGGGGTGTTTTCGGGTTCAGCCGGTTAACCAGCTGGCGAACGACCAGCCTCGGGCTCTTCTTGTCGGTGAACATGATGATGTCTGCCAGACTGGAATACAGGGGATCCCGGATCGAGAACAGGTTCCGCAGAACCGCCTCCGGGTTATCGTTCTGGAGCAAAGGGCGATTTCGGTCCTTGCGTGTTCGCTCCACCTGCTGCTCTATCGAGGTCTTCAGATAGATCACCGTCGCATCCCTTTTAAGGATAGGATGGTTTTCCTCTCGCATGACCGCGCCGCCGCCCGTGGCCAGCACGGTATGATCCTCGTGGGATAACTCGTCCAGCATGGCCGTCTCCCGCAAACGGAAGCCATCTTCCCCCTCAACGTCGAAAATCCACGGGATATTGGCCCCGCATCGCTCTTCGATGATGCGATCAGAATCAAGAAAACGATAGCCGAGCTCTTTAGCGAGCATCCGGCCAATCGTGCTTTTCCCTGCTCCCATTGGGCCAACCAGGACAACGCGTTTCGGCAAAGACATAACTTCCGCTCAGTTTTGTTCAGGCGGGTGAGAATATCACAGGCCCCGGGATTGCATAAGTTCAGGACCGCCCCCGAGTCTGTTTCAGGCACAAAAAAGCCGCCGGTTTTAAGCGGCGGCTTTTGAACTGCACCGATTAACGAAGCAGGTCGTTCTTGATGATCTTCGGCGTAATGAAGATCAACAACTCGCTGCGCTCATCAAGGTGCTCTGTCCTTTTAAAGATACGACCAAGATAAGGAATATCTCCTAGGAAGGGCGTCTTGGTAGTCTGCGTCGCGACCTCCGACTGGAAAATACCTCCCAGAACTACTGTTTCACCATTGCCCACCAAGACTTGTGTTGTAACGGAGTTAGTATTGATGGACGGAATACCAGCCGTCACTTCGCCTCTTGAATCCTGGTTTACCACGAGATCCATAATGATCTTGTCGTCTGGCGTGATCTGGGGCGTTACCTCCAGTGAAAGAACGGCTTCCTTGAACTCGATGTTGGTCGCCCCACTTGAGGTAGCCTCCTGATAAGGAATTTCTTCACCCGATTTTATAGAAGCTGTTTGACGGTCAGCCGTAACCACTCTTGGCTGAGATACTACTTCAGCCTGGCCATCACTTTCCAAAGCGGACAACTCCAGATCAACCAGGAAGTTATCGCTGCCCCATCCTATCGCAAAGGAAGAAGTACCTTCGCCACTCACACCGAGATCAACCGCAAGCGCTCCCGGGAAAGAAATAGTGTTACTGTTCCCTGCCGCTGCATCACGGGCCTCTTGCAGGGACCCCTGCGAACCGCCGACGGTGAAAACATTGTCCCCGCTCACATCGTAAGCGGCACCACCCCAGCGAACGCCCAGGTTCTCGGCCACATTGGTCTGTGCCCGGACAATACGCGCTTCAATTGAAACTTGGCGTACAGGCACATCCCAAGTCGACACCAGCCTGCGAATTTCTTCCAGCTTTTCCGCGGTCTCCCGAACACTAATCGTATTTGTCCGAACGTCTGAGGAGACAAAGCCGCGATCTGAAATCAGCTCTTCGTCTTCCTTGATCAAGGCGACAATGTCCGCGGCCTTGGCATAGTTCACTTGAACGATGTCCAAACGAACAGGCGCAAGTTCTGCAATTTGCTTGCTGGTTTCGAGCTCCAACTTCTCCCGTGCAGCAATCTCGTCCGCAGGAGCTACCAGCAACACATTACCAATCTGACGCTTATCAAGCCCTTTGGTTTTGAGGATCAGATCCAGCGCTTGGTCCCAGGGTACGTTCTGAAGGCGCAGGGTAATGCTACCGCCTACAGTATCACTTGCCACCAGGTTCAATCCGGTGAAATCGGCAATCAACTGAAGGACCGAGCGAACCTCAATATCCTGAAAGTTAAGGGACAGCTTGTCACCGGTATACGGGAACTTCTCTTCCCGACGAGATTCCGCCTCTTCCTGGCTAAGCTCCTCAACACTCACGGTGAACTGGCTGCCAGACTGGTATGCAATGTAGTCGTAATTTCCCTCTGGGGTAATCTCGACCACAGCATTGCCACCTTCTACAAAGGTATCAATACGGGTAACGGGTGTTGCGAAGTCTGTGACGTCGAGTCGGCGCCGAAGGTCCGCAGGAACGTTAATACCATCCATCGTCAGACGGATCTTGCCGGCACGCTCAGTCAGGTCCACTGGCGTGCTGGAGCTGCCCAGGTCAACCAGAACACGGCCTTCACCATCCTTGCCACGACGAAAGTCCACCCCGGCCAGAGAGTCAGAAGACATTGCTTCCGCCGTCGAGCTGCTTCGAGGCTCACTGGTGGACGAGCTTGCTACCATGCCGCCTTGGGCCTGTCCGCCGATCGTCATGACCAGAGAATTCCCCGCACGAACCGTCTCATAGGGCACAAGCTCTACCAGGTTAAAAATCAACCGCGTCCGATCCTTGGTTTCCACAACTGTCATGCTCTGGGCGTTGCCCGAACCAAGAGGCACGCTTCGGCTATCAAGGCCGCTGGTTGTGTCCCGCAGGTCAACTGCAATTCGAGCGGGACGCTCTATGGTATACCCGGATGGTTCCGGCGGCGCCCCATCAAACTTCAGTGTGACTTCAAGCCGCTCCCCCGGTAGCGACGAAAACGACACGTCTTCCAGCGTGACCGCGTTGGCCAGGCCGGATAACAACCCAAAAGCAATCACGCTGACGTATACATTGAGTTTTCTGAACATCGCTAGCCTCGACCCTAAACTTTTTTGTACGTGCATGTTTCTTTCAACTTTCATCCAGCCGCTCCTTAGCCTGCGCCCTCATCCAGGGTCAGGGAGCGAGGACGCTCAACCCAGCCACCCCGGCCATTGGGAACGATTTCAATTAGCTCAATTCGGGTTTCACTGACGCCCACAATGCGGCCGTAGTTTTGACCCATGTAATTTCCGGTACGGACTCTATGAATGCCCCCAGTATCGTCTTCAATCAGGGCGAACAGGTTACCTGATGCGCCCTGAAGGGTACCGACCATTTGAAGCGCCTTAAGATCAAAATTCTCAAGAACTTCCCTTGGCCGATCCAAATCAGGTTCGACATCACTTATCGGTTGCTCGTCCACCATAGTCAGCTGCACGTCGATAGGTGGCTCAAAAGGGGCCCGACGATCAGCCGCGGAATAACTAAAGGCCTCGTAGGCTTTAAACTCTGGCAAAGGCTCCACATACCCTCTCGGTTTTGCCCGAGTCTCGGCCATGAATTGATCAAGATCTGAGTATCCGCTGCCCTGGGAACAGGCTGTCAGGAGAGACACCAGACAAACTCCCAGCCAGGCCTGCACCGCATGCTTTCCTGTCATGCTCATTCTCCAGCCCGGTAGCGGTATGTACGAGCCACAACCTGCATATCAAGTCGTTCTCCGTCTCCGCCAGTTGGTTTTATGGTCAAGTCGTGCAGCGTCACAATCCGAGGCAGGCTCGCAACACTGCTGACGAAAGATGCCAGCTCATGATAGGAGCCGGAAACCCGGATGTTGATTGGCAACTCGGAATAGAAGTCCCTGCGCTGCTCTGGCTGAAGAGCCACTTCCTGCAGAGCAAGGCCATTCCCCAGAGCGGTGTTGGTTATGTCTTCCAACAGCCCAGGCACTTCTGTTTCGCTCGGTAACTGCCGCACCAAAGCACCGAAAGTTTCTTCCATTTCCGCCATCTGTGCTTTGAACACCTCCAGGTTTGCCACCTGATAGGCCTTCTCTTCATATTTTTTTCTGAGATCCTGCTCGGTTTTCTCTACGCGTTCGAGCTGAACATACTGATCTTTAACGAAAAACCAATAGCCACCGCCGCCAATAAGAGCAAAGACGATCAAAACCACAATGGCCTTAATTGGAGCTGGCCAGATACCGGCATTATTGACGTCAAGATCGTTTATATCGAATTCATTCAGGCTTTTAAGTGAGTCGGCGAGGCTCATTGGCTATCCTCCCCCTCGGGCTCAGGAGTTTTTTGTTGAACTGAAAGATTGAATTGACTGTAACCCGCCCGACGACTCTCGGCAGCCGACACGTTGGACAAATCAGGATCCGTGAACCAGTCCGACTCTTCGAACTGACGCATCAGTGTAGATACCCGGCTGTTGGACTCAGACATCCCTACGATGTCAATCTGGTCTCCAGTGCGCTTGAGATCAGTGTAGAAAAGGCCATCAGGCAAAGTTCTGACCAACTCATCAAAAACGCGGACAATGACGGGCCTCTTACCCTGAAGATCCTGAATAACCTGCATACGCGCAAGCAACTCATCCCTCTTACGTTTGAGATCCTCAATTTCCTTGATCTGCTGATCCAGATTTTTCGTCGCCGTTTCCAGATAAGCATTCCGTGATTGCTGATAAGCAATACGGCTATCCATATCGGTCTTCCAGAGGAACACAAGCCCGCCCGCAATGATTGCGGCGCCAAGAATCATGACCACAAACTGTTTCTGTTTCTCCGCACGAAGTTCCTCGCGCCACGGTCGAAGGTTAATCTTTGCCATCAGTCGAAGCTCCTCATTGCCAGGCCGCAGGCAATCATCAGAGACGGCGCATCGTTACTGAGTGCCGATGCGTTGACCCGTGACCCGACCGCCATGTCTGCAAAAGGATTCGCGACCATAGTCGGTGTTCCCGTTTTTTCTTCGACCATCTCCGTCAGGCCCTGAATCGAGGCAGTACCACCTGCCAAAACCACATAGTCGACTGCATTGTACTGACTGGCACCAAAGAAGAACTGAAGCGCTCGGGCCACTTGCTGCACCACGGCCTCGCGAAACGGGGTCAGCACTTCGGATTCGTAGTCATCGGGCAGTCCGCCCTGCTTTTTGGCAAGTCCAGCTTCTTCCAGAGACAGACCATAGCGACGCTGAATTTCCTCGGTCAGTTGCTTGCCACCAAAAATCTGTTCGCGGGTGTAAACGGTTTTGCCGCCGGCCAAAACGCTCAGCGTGGTCATCGTGGCGCCGATATCAACAATCGCCACCACCAATTCTTCGCCCTGAGAGTCCAGCTGCGGCTCGATCAAAGCGTAGGCGCGCTCAAGGGCATAGGCCTCAACATCAACCACCTTGGTGGTGAGTGAAGCAATCTCGAGTGCATCTTCCCGAATGTCGACATTTTCCTTTCGGCATGCTGCCAGAAGCACATCTACCTGGTCGGGGTTACTTTCGGAAGGTCCCTGAACCTCAAAATCGATGGCCACTTCATCCAGCGGGTATGGAATATACTGATCGGCCTCGAGGGCAATCTGATCTTCCATCTCGAATTCGTTGAGGCCACCATCCATCTGGATGACCTTGGTGATTACCGCCGAACCTGATACCGCAACTGCTACCTGCTTTACGCCGGAACGGGACTTGGAAGCCACGCGCTTCATCACTTCGCCCACGGCTTCCACGTCGGTAATGTTCTTTTCCACCACGGCATTGGCCGGCAATGGCTCAACCGCGTAGCTCTCGACCTTATAACGGTCGCCCTGCTTCGACAGCTCCAGAAGTTTGACCGAGCTGGAGCTTATATCCACGCCCAGCACTGCACTGGATTTCTTTCCTAATCCAAACACGCGCTCACCCTATACCTGGTTAGATGCACCCGGTTACGTAACTTATGTGTTTTTTATTTAAGAGAATTTCTTCACCATTCCGTCTACAATGCCTGTTCTTCTTTAATTGAGAACCATTGCGACGGTGAAGCGACTCTTCCTTCCTAAAGCAATTTCTCAAATGATAGACCTATATCCAACAGTTGTCAGAAAAAAATGTCTCATTTGTTGCGCACATCTCGCCTTTTTGCCTGGTTGTTTCTTACCGGACTGAGTGTCGCCGTTATCGTAACCTCAGGCTTTTATCTTTACCTTCGCCCTGGCCTTCCGCCGGTACATCAGCTTCTGGACATCAAGCTTCAGACTCCATTACGGGTCTATAGCAAAGACAACAGATTAATAGCAGAATTCGGTGAAAAGAGAAGGGCACCCATCACAATCGAACAGATCCCAACAATTCAGTTACAAGCCTTTATGGCAGCTGAAGACGCGCGTTTTTATGAGCACTTTGGGGTCGACATCAAAGGCCTGGCGCGGGCTGCCATCGAACTGGTCTCAACCGGCGAGATCCAGTCCGGGGGCAGCACCATCACAATGCAGGTTGCAAAAAATTACTTTTTGTCACGGGACAGAACCTTTATCCGGAAGTTCAACGAGATACTTCTGGCTCTTCAGATTGAACGTGAACTGGACAAAAACCGCATTCTCGAGCTTTACCTGAACAAGATCTATCTGGGCAATCGAGCCTATGGCATAGCTGCCGCTGCACAGGTTTATTACAACAAGCCAGTATCCGAACTGTCGCTGGCCCAGATGGCTATGCTGGCCGGCCTACCCAAGGCGCCCTCGGCCTTCAACCCGCTGGCCAACCCGGACCGTGCAATGATTCGCCGGAACTGGATCCTCGGGCGCATGAGAGACCTGGGGTACATCACTCCGGACGCCCATGGACTTGCCGTTTCGGCCCCCATCACCGCCAGCTATAACAGCACGGAAACGGAAGTCGACGCCGACTATGTTGCTGAGATGGCACGATCTGAAATGGTTCGGCGGTTTGGCGAAGACGCCTACACTGATGGCTATACCGTCACTCTGACGGTTGACGGCGAAAAGCAACAGGTTGCCACCGAAGCGCTCAGGAACGGCCTGGAAGCCTATGATCGACGCCACGGTTTTCGCGGCCCAATCGGGCAGATCGAAGAGGACACTCTCGCTACGAGCGAATTATCCGACGTCATCCTGAATTACCCCAGGGTCGAGTCCTTGCTGCCGGCAATCGTCGAGGAGGTTGACGACGAATCGGGCAAAGTACGTGTTTACGCACGCGTCGTCGGCCCCGCCATTATGCCGTTCGAAACCATGACCTGGGCGAGGCGCTACAAAACCGAAAATCTGACCGGACCAGAACCCGAGAAACCTTCGGATGTTGTTTCGCCCGGCGACGTTGTCTATGTGCGCGCTCAGGAGCCAGTCAAGGCTTCCTCAGAAGCTGATGCCGACGAGAGCAGTCCGCAGGTTGACGATCCGGAGCAGCCGACTGCTGCGACCGTGGCACTTGCCCAGATCCCGAGGGTAGAAGGCGCACTGATTTCACTGGAAGCCAAAACCGGTGCTATACAGGCACTGGCAGGGGGCTACAGCTTCGGTCAAAGCAAATACAACCGGGCCATTCAGGCGCGTAGGCAACCGGGCTCGACTTTCAAGCCGTTCCTCTACCTGAGCGCCCTTGAAAGCGGCATGACGCCGGCCACTATTTATAACGATGCGCCCATCGTGTTCGACGACTCCGAACTGGAGACCGCATGGCGGCCGCAGAACTCCTCCGGACAGTTTTATGGCCCGACCCGGCTTCGCGAAGCGCTCTATCGCTCACGAAACCTGGTTTCTATCAGGCTCCTGCGAGACTTGGGCATTGAAAAAACGCTCAATTACCTCGCACAACTGGAAATCCCTACCGAAAACATGCCCGACAACCTGTCATTGTCGCTCGGCAGCGGCCAGTTGACTCCAATGGAACTGGCCAGAGGCATGGCTGTGATCGCCAACGGCGGTTATGACGTTGAACCTTACCTGATCGAGACGATCAGCGACTTCAGCGGCGAGATCATCTACCAGGCCCCGAAAACCATCCTTTGCGACGAAAACTGCAATGAGGTTGCAGAACAAGCGATCCCGGTAACGGACGAAAGCGACGCAGCTACTCCGGCAAATGCATCGCAAGGCAACGAAGAGCCGCCGCAGGTTCGCGTGATGCCCAGACTGGCGGACGAGCGCGCCGTCTTCATTCTGCACTCGATGATGCAGGATGTAATTCGCCGCGGTACTGGCAGGCGGGCGCTGGCCCTCGGCCGAGAAGACATCGCTGGCAAGACTGGCACCACCAACGAGCAGAAGGACACCTGGTTCGCCGGCTTCAATCACGATATCGCCACAACCACCTGGGTTGGATTCGACCAGCCGGCACCGCTTGGCAGGCGTGAATTTGGCGCCAGCACCGCGCTACCGGTCTGGCTGGACTACATGAAAGTTGCACTCGAAGGAGCGCCTTCTTCCCTGATGCCCCGCCCGAACGGAATCGTGAATATCCGCATCAATCCCGAGACTGGGCAGCGCGCCAGACCTGGCGAAGACGGTGTCTTTGAGGTCTTCCGGGAAGAGGACGCACCACCGCCACTGACGTCAGACACCGACGGTGATCGGAACGGAGGTTCTGAGGAAGACGATCTGTCACGCAGAATCTTCTGATTTGCAAACCGGCACAAAAAAACCGGCGGGATCACCGCCGGTTTTTTTTATGATCCAGAGGGACAGATCAGATAATGTCGTCCATGGATTTGAGCGGGTAGTGCGCAGGGTATGCATTGCGGGCAACCCCGGAATCAACAGCAGCACGGGCAACGGCTGCGGGCACCACTTCAAGCAAGCGCACATCCATCGGCTTGGGAATGATGTACTCTTTTCCGAACTCAAAGCTATCCACGCCATAGGCCTCACAGATTTCCTGAGGCACCGGCTCTTTTGCAAGCTCACGAATCGCATTGACAGCCGCCACCTTCATCTCCTCATTGATGGCAGTTGCACGAACGTCCAACGCGCCACGGAAAATGAATGGGAAGCCCAATACGTTGTTAACCTGGTTCGGATAATCGGACCGGCCTGTAGCCATGATCAGGTCATCGCGGGTTGCCAGGGCAACTTCCGGACTGATTTCCGGATCAGGGTTGGAGCAGGCAAACACGATAGGCTTGGGAGCCATTTTCTTGAGCTGGTCGGCAGTCAGCAGATCCGGGCCAGACAGGCCAAGGAATACATCAGCACCATCAATAGCATCATCAAGAGTACGCCTGTCAGTGTCGTTGGCGAACATCGCCTTGTACTGATTCAGATCATCACGACCAGAGTGGATCACACCCTTGCGGTCGAGCATGAAGATGTTCTCAGAGCGAATACCGCAGCTGATCAGCAGCTTCATGCAGGCAATAGCGGCGGCACCAGCACCCAGGCACACCACCTTCGCCTCTTCAATTTTTTTACCCTGCAGCTCTAGGGCATTGATCATGCCGGCTGCAGTTACGATAGCAGTACCATGTTGATCATCGTGGAAGATCGGCACGTTGCACTTCTCGATGAGCGCGCGCTCGACCTCGAAACACTCAGGCGCCTTGATGTCTTCCAGATTGATGCCACCAAAGGTGTCTGCAATCCGCTCAACTGTTTCAATAAACGCCTGCGGGCTTTCGGAATTGACCTCAATATCGAAAACATCAATTCCGGCAAAGCGCTTGAACAGTACGCCCTTGCCTTCCATAACCGGCTTGCTTGCGAGCGGACCCAGGTTACCCAGACCAAGAATCGCAGAACCGTCGGAGATAACAGCCACCAGGTTGCCCTTGGCGGTGTACTTGTATGCGTTCTCCGGGTCCTTTGCGATCTCGCGGACCGGTTCGGCAACCCCGGGGCTATACGCCAGGGAAAGGTCGCGGGAAGTCTTGGTTGGCTTGGTGATTTCAACACTCAGCTTACCAGGCCGCGGCTTGGCGTGATATTCAAGGGCTGCTTCTTTCAGATCTTGAGACATTGCCACTGTTCCGTTTGTCACGTTTAAAGGTAATGAACCGCCGGAGCCAGGGAACCTCCCCATCCAGCGGAGCGCGCCATTATGGCCCGCCAGACCCGAAACGACAAGTGGCCCATGAACATTTTGTGAACAGTCAATAGTGCTAATTGCGTATGTATACAATCAATACAGTATGATCTTCGGGCACAAAAAAAGCGCCCGAAGGCGCTTTCTTCTACATCCAGTGCGATCAGTCTTTCTTGCCGCCGATGCGGCCACCGAAACGCTTCTGGAAACGGTCGATACGACCACCGGTATCCATAACTTTCTGCTTGCCAGTATAGAACGGGTGGCACTGGGAACATACGTCCAGCTGCAGATCATGGGTGTAGGTAGAGCGAGTCTTGAACGTGTTACCGCAGGAACAGGTGGCGGTAATCTCTTCGTACTTGGGGTGGATACCTTCTTTCATGGTGAACCTCATTAGGTCATGCCGCTACCTGATCGCGGGGCATCTTGATTACCCAGGCGCCAGGCACCGCACGTTTGAATCAATTGAGAAGACGGGGCACAATCATGCCCAGCCGGAAACAGACCGCGAATCTTACTTGCAATTAGTGTCGCAGGCAAGCACCACCCTGACTTCCGGACCCGCCCATTCCGGATTTCGCGGCTGAGCGCCGACTGAAACAGGATAAGGAAAAACCGTGACACCTCTCATCCAGTGGAGCACTCAGTGCCATTGATTGCACGCATCGCCCTGAATCGTCCTCTGCGTCGACTCTTTGATTACATTATTCCAGAAGACCTTGAGTTGACGCCGGGCCAGAGAGTGCGAATCCCCTTTGGCCGACAGCAGGCAACGGGCCTGGTTGTAGAGGTGGGCGTTGAGCCGCCCCCTGGCATAAAGCTCAAGCCGCTGTCCTCGGCTATGGAGGATTGGCCGGCATTACCGCAAGAAACGTTCAAACTTCTCAGCTGGGCGAGCGACTATTATCAACACCCCTTGGGCGAATGCCTGTTCACCGCTCTGCCCCCAGCCCTCAGGCGGGGGCGAATCGCCGAAGAGAAAACGGAGCAGTGGTGGTATACACGTGACAACACTGCGACCTTGCCTGCGAAAGCCTATAAACAGAAGGCGCTTTTAGATTGGCTACGCCAACACCCGAGGGGTGCCCCGACCAAGGATATCCTGCAGGCCGGTTTCGCCCGGTCGCAGCTCAATACACTACGCGAGAAGCAGCTGATTGAGCTGGTTTTGCCGCCCCAGCCGAATTCACTTGAAGAAGATTCTGAGCTTGATGCGCGAAGACCCGAACTGTCCGCGGCCCAGGCTTTAGCCGCAGAAGAGCTGACTGTTCCCGATGAAGGGTTTGGCGTCTCACTCTTATATGGCATCACCGGCAGCGGAAAAACCGAGATCTACCTGCACTATTTGAAACAAAACCTTGAGGCAAAGGATCAGGCTCTGGTGTTGGTTCCGGAGATCAACCTTACACCGCAAACGGTTGCTCGATTCCAACACTACTTCGGCAGCCGAATTGTCGTATGGCACTCGGCCCTGAACGACGGAGAGCGCCTGTCTACCTGGCTAAAAGTCCGCAACGGTGAGCCGGTCATCCTGGTGGGCACCCGGTCAGCCGTGCTACTCCCCTTTACCAGCCTTCGCACCATCATTGTCGATGAGGAACACGACAGTTCCTACAAACAGGGCGAGGGTTTCCGGTATTCGGGCCGCGACCTGGCGGTTTATCGGGCGCACTTGAACAACTGCCCGATCATCCTCGGATCGGCGACTCCGTCACTGGAATCCGTACATAACGCGGAGCAGAAGAAATATCATCTGGTGAAACTTGAAGAACGGGCCGGTAATGCGGCGCCACCCGACATCAGCCTGCTGGATATTCGCAGCCGCCCTCTGGAGGGCGGCCTGTCCCGGCCCGCCCTGACTGCCATAAAGCAGACTCTGACAAAAGGCGAGCAAGCCTTGGTCTTTGTCAATCGACGGGGGTTTGCCCCGGTGATGATGTGCTTCGACTGCGGCCACATGGTCGAGTGCCCCCGGTGCGATACCCACCTGACCTACCACCGCCGGGATCGGGCCATGCGATGCCACCACTGCGACTACCAAACGGCAGCCACAGAACACTGCCCGAAATGCCACAGCGATGCCTTCAAACCTTTAGGCCAGGGCACAGAAAGGACCGAAGACATACTCGCCACCGCTTTCCCGGACACCCCTGTGGTGCGGGTGGATCGCGACAGCACTCAGCGCAAAGGCAGTATCCAGGGCATCCTGAAACAGGTGAACAGCGGCAAGCCCTGCGTCCTCGTGGGCACCCAGATGCTGGCCAAGGGACACGACTTCCCCAACGTCACACTCGTGGTAGTGGTCAACGCCGACGGCGGACTGTTCAGCGTGGACTTTCGCGCTCCCGAACAGCTTATTCAGACCCTTCTGCAAGTCAGCGGCCGCGCCGGCCGAGGCATCAAGCCCGGCCGAGTGCTTGTGCAAACCTGCCACAGCGACCACCCTTTGCTCAAGACGCTTTGCGACGGTCAATACCTGGACATAGCCGATCAACTGCTAAAAGAGCGGGAGGAAGGTCAATTCCCGCCATTCCGCGCCATGGCGATCTTCAGGGCGGAAGGCGACACTATGGAAAAGAGCTTGCAGTTGCTGGACGCAATAAAGCCTCTTACCTATTCCGCCGGCATCGAAACCTGGGGTCCACTACCCGCTATGATTGCCCGGCGCGCTGACAAACATCGGGCACAACTTATCCTCATTGCACGCAACCGGAAAAAACTTAACCGATTACTAACCGGAATCTGCCAGGAGCTTGACCAAAGAAAGCTGCCTGCCGGGGTAAAATGGATGATTGATGTTGATCCGCAGGAAACCGGGTAAAGAAGCTCATCCCGCTCTCAGAAATGTGAGCTACTGCCACGAACATAAAATCGTTACAAAGTTTTTCACAAAATGGCGTAACCTTGAGCGACGATAAATTTCGATGTGCTATGATTTCAGCGAACTAGCATTTTGTCTTATCAGGCTCCCTGAACTCTAAAGGGACTCGGGCGAGACCAAGATAAACGACACTTACGGAAAGTGGAGATAACAATGTCGGGGAAATTTGGCTTAACCATGGCAGCCAGCCTTCTGTCTCTTTTGCTCGTTGCCTGTGGCGGCGACAGCGGTTCCTCACCTCTTGCGGGACCTGGTAACAACAACGGTGGCGGGGACGATGACGGAGGACAGGTTACTGCCGGCTCGATCAATCTACTTTCCGATTCGCCTCAGATTGGCACGGCTGCCAACTCTCAGGTCACACTGACGGCAACTGTCCAGGATAGCAACGGCATCCTGTTGCCAGAAGTTCCAGTTACATTCAGCACCAGCGGCGCGGCACTTCAGGTTGTTAATGCGGTAACTGACCCTAACGGCAACGCCCAGGCAATATTGACCAACTCCAGCAATCCCCAGAACCGTACCATTTCAGTAACTGCCACGGCAGGAGGTCAGTCCGATACTGTATCTGTTCAGGCGACCGGTACGGGCATTTCCATTTCCGGGCCCACCGCAGTCTCAATTGGAGCCACTGCAAGTTACACCGTTCGACTGACCGATTCGAATGGCAACGGCATAAGCGGGGAAACTGTCAGTGTTTCAAGCAGCGGTTCAAATACGCTGACCAGCGCCTCTCAGACTACCAGTGCAACCGGCACTGTATCGCTGGGCTTTACAGCCAACACCGGCGGTACCGACACGATTACGGTGTCCGCGTACAGCGGAAGCAGCACTGTACAAGCCTCTATTGACGTACAGGTCGACCAGGACAGTTTCCTGTTTAACGACCCAGACCCTACTCAGATTGAAACGGTTAACCTGAACACTCCTGAGACAGTAACAGTTGTTCTGACCTCCGGCGGCGCCCCAGTAAACGGCGAGACCATTACCTTCTCCGCGACCCGTGGCACGCTGAGCGCCACACAGGTTTCAACTGCCAACGGCGAAGCTTCTGTTGACATCAGCTCTTCCACCGCCGGACCGTCCATCATCTCCGCCACCACCACTGACGGATTGACTGCGACCCGACAGATCGAGTTCGTTGCAACCAACCCGACCAGCCTTATCATTCAGGCAAACGACACTCAACTGAACCCACAACAGGAAACTGAGGTCACAGCTGTTTTGCGGGACGCCCAAGGCAACCTGGTAAAGGGCCAGCCCGTAACCTTCAGCATCGTTACCGATGAAAGCAATGGTCAGTTGCTTGAGTCACAGGCAATCACTGATTCTTTGGGTCGTGCAACAGTCACCTACCGCGCCGGCAACAGCGGCACAGGTAATGACGGAGTTGTCATTCAGGCTCAGACCAACGCGGGCACACAGCCTTCGTCGACAATCTCAATGACTGTTGGCGGCCAAGCGCTGAGAATCACTCTCGGTACTGGTAATGAGATTATTGAGCCGGATAGCGTTCGCTATGACCGAGAGTGGGTTGCGTTTGTGACTGACGTAACGGGCGCACCTGTGAGTGGGGCCAACGTTGAGCTCAAGCTTCTGCCGATTTCCTACGGCAAAGGTGTGTATGTCGCCACTGACATTGATGGAGATGGCGAGCCAGACCAATGGGTTCCAAACCGCTCGGCTACTTGTGATGCAGAGGACATCAACAATGGCAACGGTATCCTTGATCCTGGCGAAGACCTGAATAACAACGGAAAACTTGATCCATCTAACGATGCGACCTTCTCGCCAGCTACCCTGACAACGGCAGCCGATGGTTCTGCGGATTTCTCTCTGCTATACCCACAGAGCAACTGTTCCTGGGCTGACTTCCGCCTGACCGCTACGGTTGAGGTTGCAGGCTCTGAGAGCCAGGGAACCGCAGAATTCACGCTGTCGTGCTCTGCTTCTGACCTGAACAACATCGAAGCTTCGCCTCCCGGAGGAATCGAAAGCAAATACGGCTCTGCAGCCATTTGCTCAGATCCGAATTAAAAGCCAAGACCTAGAGAAAAGAGCCTGGGGACCAAAAACCCCGGGCTCTTTGGTTTGAGAATAGGCTACCTTTCCGCGATAATAGCCGCCTTCTGTTTTCAAAGGGCCTCCTGCCCCGAACCCAATTCTCCTGTAAACCGAGTCATCTGACAGCATGAAAGAGACCGTTTCCGATCTGCTCCAGTCCGCACTGGCGGCACTCCAAGCCGATGGCACCCTGCCTGCGGACCAGTCCTTCACTCCACAGGTGGGCAATACCAAGGACAAGTCCCATGGCGACTATGCCTGTAATATTGCCCTGGTTGCCTCGAAGGCCGCTGGCTGCCCGCCTCGAAAGCTGGCGGAGGCGCTTGTCGGGAAACTGCCGCAGAGCAAAGCGGTGGAGAAAGTGGAAATTGCCGGGCCCGGTTTCATCAACTTCTTTATGAGCACTGCCAGTGCTTTTGAAGTGGTCAACACCATACTGGATGAGGGCGACCGTTTCGGCCGCAACAATCAGGGTCAGGGTGAGAAGGTTCAGGTGGAGTTTGTTTCGGCCAACCCCACAGGCCCCCTTCATGTTGGTCACGGCCGTGGCGCGGCGATCGGTGACTGCCTGTGCCGGCTGCTGGAAGCCAACGGGTACGATGTCACCCGGGAGTTCTATTACAACGACGCCGGCGCCCAGATTGATAACCTGGCGCTCTCCGTCCAGGCTCGTGTGAAAGGTCTGACGCCGGACGACGAGAGCTGGCCGGCCGATGGCTACCGGGGCGATTACATCGTCGATGTGGCCAAGGCCTACCTTGCGGGCGATACCGTTACCGCGGACGACCGGGAAGTGACCGCCAAGGCGGACCCGGAAGACCGCGATGCCATCCGCGAATTCGCTGTCGCCTACCTGCGCCGGGAGCAGGATTTGGATCTGAAAGCCTTTGGCGTTCAGTTCGACGTCTATTTCCTGGAATCCTCCCTGTATGAGGACGGCAAGGTTGAAGCCACGGTCAAGCGGCTGCAGGAAAATGGCTACACCTATGAGCAGGATGGCGCCATGTGGCTGAAAACCACCGAGTTTGGCGATGACAAAGACCGGGTCATGCGCAAGAAGGATGGCGGCTACACCTATTTCCTGCCGGATGTTGCCTATCACCTGGACAAGTGGCAACGGGGGTTTACCACCGTTATCAACGAACAGGGTGCCGATCACCACTCTACCGTTACCCGCGTTCGCGCCGGCTTGCAGGCGCTGAATGCCGGCATCCCGGAAGGCTGGCCGGACTACGTGCTGCACCAGATGGTCATGGTGACCCGCTCAGGCCAGGAGGTAAAAATCTCCAAACGGGCCGGCAGCTACGTGACCGTCCGGGACCTGATTGATGAAGTTGGCCGCGATGCGACCCGGTTCTTCCTGGCCGCGCGCCGGGTGGATTCCCAGTTGACCTTCGATATCGATCTGGCTCGCTCTCAGACCAATGAAAACCCGGTCTATTACGTCCAGTATGCCCACGCCCGAATCTGCAGCGTGCTTCGAAAACTGGCAGAGGAAGGCGTCGAGCGTGACCGAAACGAATGCCTCGGCGATCTCTCACTGTTGACGCTTGATGAGGAGAAGGACCTGGCCAATCAGCTTGCCAAGTATCCGGAGCTCATTGCCAACTCCGCCGCCCAACGTGAGCCACACCACCTCACGCACTACCTGCGAGATCTGGCAGGCCAGTTCCACACGTATTACAACGCCCACAAGGTATTGATTGAAGATACCGCCGTTCGTGATGCCAGGGTCAGCCTCTACCTTGCCATCCGGCAGGTCATCGCCAACGGTCTGGACCTGCTGGGCGTCAGCGCACCGGAAGAGATGTAAAACGAATGTCCCGAGATTACGCCCGCAAGGACAGACCTTCCAAGGCCTCGGCCACTTCGCGCAAAAAGCCCGCGAGACAGGCAAAGCCGAAGGCCGCCCGGCCAAAGCCAGCGGCCAGTGCCCGCTCCCAGCACGGCGGCCTGTCACTCAAGTGGATACTGTCCCTCGCAGCCGTGGGCGGCTTTATCGGGTTTATCGTCTACCTGAACTCTTTGCCAACGAGCCCGCATTCCCAGCAGCCGGCAGTCATCGAAAAGCCGGCCCAGAAACCGGCGAAAACGCCTGCAGAGACCGCGAAAGCAGAAGATAAACCCGGGTTCCGCTTCTACGAAATGCTGCCGGAATCCGAGGTTGTGCCGCCCAAAGTCGAAGAATACACGCCCGGACCAACGCAAACAGATTTCAATTATCTGCTTCAATCCGGCTCCTTCCGCAGCAAGGAAGACGCGGAACGACAGCGGGCGCAGATCGCTTTCCAGGGTTTGCGGGCAAGCACCCAAAGGATTGACCTGGACAACGGCTCCGTCTGGTATCGCGTCAATGTTGGCCCCTTCACCTCCCGAAGCCAGATGAATTCTGCTATCGACAAACTGGTTTCTCTGAATATCCAGCCACTGGTCCGGAAGATTCCCAAGGAAGGCTGATCTGTCCGGGCCTGGTGCGAACACCTTGAATTCGCACCAGAAGCCACCATAACAACGGGATACCAATTTCAATCAGGCAATTGGAGCCCAAATGACTACCATTCTTTCCGTCAGGCGCGATGACGAAGTTGCCATGGGTGGCGACGGCCAGGTTTCCCTGGGCAACACCGTAATGAAAGGCAATGCCCGGAAGGTACGCCGTCTATACAACGGCAAGGTGATCGCCGGTTTTGCGGGCGGCACCGCCGATGCGTTTACCCTTTTTGAGCGCTTTGAAGCCCAGCTTGAGAAGCATCAGGGCAACCTGACCCGAGCCGCTGTGGAGTTGGCGAAAGACTGGCGAACAGATCGGGCGTTGCGAAGGCTCGAGGCCCTGCTGGCCGTGGCGGACAAAACCGCCTCACTGATCATCACTGGCAACGGCGATGTGATCGAGCCGGAGCAGGGACTGATTGCCATCGGTTCGGGCGGTCCCTTTGCCCAGGCCTCGGCCCGGGCCCTGCTGGAAAACACCGACCTGTCAGCACACGAGATTGTCGAGAAAGGTCTGGATATCGCCGCCGACATCTGTATCTACACCAACCACAATCGCACCCTTGAAGTGCTCTCCAAAAACGACTGATCCGGAGCGACCATGTCTGCAATGACTCCCCGTGAGATTGTCCACGAGCTCAACAAACACATCGTGGGCCAGGAAGAAGCCAAGCGGGCGGTGGCCATCGCCCTGAGAAATCGCTGGCGCCGGATGCAGCTCGATAGCAGCCTGCGCGATGAGATCACCCCCAAGAACATTCTGATGATCGGTCCCACGGGTGTGGGCAAGACCGAGATTGCCCGGCGCCTCGCCAAACTGGCCGATGCTCCGTTTCTGAAAGTGGAAGCCACGAAATTCACGGAAGTCGGCTACGTCGGCCGTGACGTGGAATCCATCATTCGTGATCTGGCGGATATGGCCGTCAAAATGCTGCGCGAAGCAGAGATGAAACGCCACGAAGAGCGGGCGCTGGACGCTGCCGAAGAACGTATTCTGGACGCATTGATTCCGCCGCCCAGGGATTTCGGCGAAGACAGCCAGCGCAGCTCCGATTCATCCACCCGCCAGCTGTTCCGGAAAAAGCTCCGGGAGGGCGAGCTCGATGACAAGGAAATCGAGATCGACCTGCGCAACTCCAGCGCCGGGGTGGAAATCATGGCACCTCCAGGCATGGAGGAGATGACCAACCAGCTCCAGAGCATGTTCTCAAACCTGTCTTCCGACAAACGCAAGACCCGGAAGATGAAGGTAGCGGACGCGCTCAAACGCGCCAAGGAAGAGGAGGCTGCCAAGCTGGTCAACGAAGAAGAAATCAAACAGAAAGCGATCCAGGCGGTGGAACAGAATGGCATCGTGTTCGTGGATGAGATCGACAAGGTGGCCAAACGGTCCGAAAACACCTCGTCAGATGTCTCCCGCGAGGGCGTTCAGCGCGATCTGCTTCCTCTGATCGAAGGCAGCACCGTGAGCACGAAATACGGCTCTGTGCGCACCGATCATATTCTGTTTATCGCCTCCGGCGCGTTCCATCTGTCCAAGCCCTCGGATCTGATTCCGGAGCTGCAGGGCCGCTTGCCGATCCGCGTTGAACTCCAGGCACTGACACCCGAGGACTTCAAACGCATCCTGACCGAACCGGATGCCTCCCTGGTGCAGCAGTACGAAGCGCTGATGCTGACCGAAGGTGTGAAACTGACCTTCCGGGAAGATGCCATCGCCCGAATTGCCGAGGTTGCCTGGAAGGTAAACGAGAGCACAGAAAACATTGGTGCCCGTCGGCTGCATACCGTCCTTGAGCGGTTGCTGGAGACACTGTCCTTCGATGCCGGCGACAAGGTGACCGATGGCTTCGAAGTTACCGCCGAATACGTGGATGAAAAGCTTGGAGAGTTGTCCGAAGACGAGGATCTGAGCCGGTATATCCTGTAAGTGTGAATACGGGGTCAGATGAAACGATCATCTGCCCCCTATCCAGCCCCTCAATATTACTGCGCCTTCGAAAAGAGGTGCGACACGTTGTCCAGACCGGCTGCCAGCCGGCCCTTCTCCGATTTTTTCTTTCTGCCCTTGGCCACATATAGTGGCAGCATTTCGCCGTACAGACTGGTGCTAATCGTCCTCTGCTCGTCTTCAAGGCGATCCCGGCGAAGCTTGATGCCATATTTCGCCAGCTTGGGCTCCAACTGGTCTGCGCGATTCAAAAGATCCCGCCGTGTCATCTGATAAGCGTGCTCACACACCATCCTGCGGGACTGGAAGCTGAATACGTTGGAGAAGAACAGCTTGGCGTCGTCTCGGGTGGGTTCAAACAGCAGAATATCCTTGTCCGGATAGTCCCGGGCATACTGGGCAATGCCGGACTGCATCCGGGAATACACCATGGTCCTGAAGGTCTGAGACAGAAGGTTTGGCATACCTGAGCGGGTCAGTTCGCCCGGCTTCATGGAACCGGCCCGGACCGCCGCACTGGCATCGATCGGCACCTGGGGATTCACGGCGAAAACCAGGTCGGCACCGTCTTCAAAAGCCACGGAGGCGTGCAAACCCTTGCGCAGTGTACCGTCCACATAATACCGCCCATCGATTTCCACTGGCACATACAACCCCGGCGAGGCAGTGCTGGCCTGAATAGCCTTGGAAATGGGCACATGATCAAAACCGGGAGCGCCAAAGCAGACCGCTTCGGTACTCTCAACATCGGCAGCCACGATGTAGAGGCTGCGCTTGAGCTGACGGAAATCATTGGTGCGCCCAAGCATGGTGAAGGCCCGCTTGAGATACTCATGCAGGCCTTCGTTATCAAACAATCCAGCCGGCGCTGCCTGGGCCAGAATGGTCATGGCTTCCAGCAGACTCTGATCGTAGGGGTTGTTGACGAAGCGACTCACTGCGGTCGAAACCAACCCGGGAATTGCCAGCAATCGACTGCCAATCTCCCGGAAAGCCGGGCGATAGAATACTTCCGGATGGAACGGGTGTACTTCCGCCTCGTTGCGCACGAAAATCCGGCAAAGTTGCGCCGTGGTCATCTGGTTGGCGAGATTCGCCGCCACAAAAGAGCCGCCGTTAACGCCGACATAGACATCGATGTTGTTGAAATCGAGACCATCGAGCGCCTCATCCAGCGCCCGGAGCGCTCCGATTTCATAAATGCCGCCCAGAGGACCACCGCCACCAAGGGCAAGCCCTATGCGGGGAGCGGGTTTATGATCAGCTGGCGAGCTCATAGACTTCCCTTTTCCGGATAAAGAATGCGGGCCCGTTATGTGGACCGCCGGATACTTCAGTACTCAAGATAACAACGGTATTTAGAGTACACACCCTATATTGCTGAAACCTGCCCCTGTATCAGGAGACGGCGGCCTCCGACACCGCCATGGCCGTCGACTTCCCCGGTCGCAGATAGCGGCCGAAACCGGCATTCCTCAACGCCAGATCAACGCAGCTCTTGATAACGTGAGGCGAATCCAGCAATAGCACATCTTCCAGCAACTGGATGGCCCACTCCCGACTGACACTGCGAATCACCGACTTGACCTTGGGCAGACTGGCCGCGTTCATGGACAGGGAATCGTAGCCCATGGCCATCAGCAGCAGCGCGCCACCGGGATCACCCGCCAACTCGCCACAGATGCCAACTGGTTTACCGACCGAATGCGCATCCTGGGCAATACGGACCAACGCCTGAAGCACCGCCGGGTGATACGAGTGATAGAGCTGAGCTACCCGCGGATTGTTACGATCCACCGCGAGCAAATATTGGGTCAGGTCGTTGGAGCCAACCGAGAGGAAGTCCACCCGGTCCGCCAGCTCCCGAATCTGGTAAACGGCAGCTGGGATCTCAACCATCACACCCACTTTGGGCATATGAATGTCGTAGCCTTCTTCGCGAACCTCGTGGTACACCCGATATATAAGGTGCAGGGACTCCTCCACTTCCGAGATATTCGAGATCATCGGCAGCATGATCTGTAGATTGTTCAGCCCCTCGCTGGCCTTGAGCATGGCCCGGACCTGCACCAGGAAGATTTCCGGATGGTCCAGGGTAACCCGTATCCCGCGCCAGCCGAGGAACGGGTTCTCCTCCTGGATGGGGAAATAAGTCAGCGCCTTGTCGCCGCCAATATCCAGCGTGCGCATGGTCACCGGGCTGGGAGCGAAGGCCTCGAGCTGCTCACGGTAATACTCCCGCTGCTCCTGCTCGGAGGGAAACCGATCCTTGATCATGAAAGGCACTTCAGTCCGATACAGACCGATACCCTCAGCGCCGTGGGAAAGTGAGCGGACAACGTCGGTCATCAGCCCGGTGTTCACCAGAAGTGAAACCCGATGGTGATCGGTCGTTTCACAGGGCTTGTCCTTGAGTACCTCAAGCCCCCGAATCAGCTCGTCTTCTTCATCGCAGATCGCCTGGTAATAAGAGCGGAGATCAGCAGACGGTGATGCAAATATCTGGCCCTCAAAGCCGTCGACAACCAGTTCCTTGCTGTCGAGCTGGTTTACCGGAATGTCCACCAGCCCCATAACCGTAGGAACACCCATGGCCCTGGCAAGGATGGCCACGTGGGAGTTACTGGACCCCTTGACCGACACCAGACCAACGAGTTGCCCTTTTGGAACCTCACCAAGCATGGCGGGCGTCAGCTCCTCGCTGACCAGAACTGTGCGCTCAGGATAATTCAGGTGTTTCTGTTCACCTTCTTGCAGGTGAGACAGAAGGCGACGGCCGAGATCCCGGATATCAACAGCACGTTCCTGGAGGTAATGATCATCCATCATTTCGAAGTGACGGATATATTGCTGAACCACCTGCTTCAGGGCACCCTGGGCCCAGATACCTTCCCGGATCTTGTTTGCCACCTCACCGGGCATCGCATCGTCACCCAGCATTCTCAGGTAGACATCGAACAGGGCCTGCTCTTCGGGACGTAGCTGTGAAGCCAGACGCTTTGCCACCCGCTCAATATCCCCCCTGACCGCTTTGACGGAAGCTTCAAAGAGCGCCAGCTCCTGATCAATATCGTCGGTGGGCTTCTCCGGCACCACATCAAGGTCCGCAGATGGATAAACGACAACACCACTGCCGATGGCTACCCCCGGGGCACCCGGAACGCCATTGAAGCTGACATCATGAGCTTCCTCACCGGTCAGGGAGAGACCGCTGATGGCACCGGTGGCTTCACTGTGGGCGATAACTCCTGCCAGCTGCGCGGAAACGGTTACCAGGAAGGCCTCTTCACCCTCATCAAAACACCGGGAACTCTCCCGCTGCTGAACAACGAGAACGCCCAGTACCCGGCGATGGTGAATGATCGGAACACCGAGGAAAGAACGAAACCGCTCCTCCCCTGTCTCCGGGAAATAGCGATAGCGTGGATGAGACGGAGCGTCTTCCAGATTGATGGGCTCCTCACGGGAGCCAACCAGGCCAACGAGGCCCTCGGAATAGGCCAGACTCACCTGGCCAACCGCCTTGCGGTAAAGGCCCTCGGTGGCCATCAGAATGTAGCGGTTGGTGGCTGGATCCAACAGGTAAACGGAACAGACCTCGGTGCCCATGGCCTTCTGCACCCGCGATACAATGATATCCAGCGCCTCCTGCAGATCGCGGGCGCTGTTTACCTCTTGTACTAGACTTCGCAGAATGCTCAGCATGGCGGTGTCAGTCCGTCATTTCTGGTGTTCCTGTAAACGCTGGTTTTGCTCTGCTTTGTGCCACTGCTCCATGTTATAGAACAGCCGCGGGGCAAGCTCTCTCAGCGCGCGTCGATACACTTCTCGCTTGAATGAGACCACCTGGCCCAATGGATACCAGTAACTTACCCATTGCCAGCCATCAAATTCCGGTGAATCCGTACCGTCCACGCAAACCTGCGCGTCCGGCGATAACATCCTCAGCAGGAACCATTTCTGTTTTTGGCCCACACAGACGGGGTGGGAGTTTTGGCGTACCATCCTCCTCGGGAGTCGATACCTCAGCCAACCTCGGGTGCAACTGATGATTTCCACATCGTTTGCACACAGGCCGATTTCCTCTCCAAGCTCCCGGTACAGTGCGTCCTCGGGGGATTCATCATGTTTGATGCCTCCCTGGGGAAACTGCCAGGAGTCCTGCCCTATTCGCCTTGCCCAGAGAACTTCTCCTCTGTGATTGGCCAGAATGATTCCGACGTTGGGTCTGAAACCGTCTGAATCGATCACGGCACAGTCCTCTCAAAAGTCGGTGGACCGGTCAAAAATTCACCGGTCGGAATTGTCCAAGTTGCTCTCATTCTTACAGAATCCCAAGGGTTCGGCAAACGGAGCCGTTGGGGACAGGTCATGATAGACTTGGCCCTTTACCGCAAGCCCTGTGATCACCGGAGGTAACCGCTTGACGCTCGCAATTTTTGATCTGGACAACACCCTTCTGGCCGGCGACAGCGACCACGCCTGGGGCGAATTTCTGGTAGAGGAAGGCATTGTTGATGCCGAGGAATACCGCCGGGCGAACGACCGGTTTTATCAGGAATACCTGAACGGCGAGCTGGACATCCTGCACTACCTCGGGTTTGCCCTTCAGCCCCTGGCCAGCCACAGCATGGAAGAGCTACTGGCGTGGCGGGAAGCCTTTATGGAGAAAAAAGTGCGCCCCATGATGCAGGCCACTGCAGATAAGCTGCTGGAGAGCCACCGGGAGCAGGGTCACACCCTGATGATCATTACCGCCACCAACCGTTTTGTGACTGAACCCATTGCCGAGGCCCTCGGCATCGAACATCTGATCGCCACCGAGCCCGAGCTTGTCAATGGCCGTTATACAGGCGAAGTGGCCGGTACCCCTAGCTTTCAGGGTGGCAAGGTCACGCGGCTGGATGACTGGCTCGCTGCACACAACAGGACACTCGAGGGAGCCTGGTTCTACAGCGACTCCCACAACGACCTGCCGCTGCTGAAGAAAGTGGACAATCCGGTAGCCGTCGACCCGGACCCGACCCTGGAGCAATATGCCCGGGATGCCGGCTGGAAAGTGATGTCTCTGCGGGGTTGAGACGTAAACAGAGGCTCAGATGAAAGCGTTCATCTGAGCCCGACTTCAACTGATCAGAAAAATCCGGTCATGGAGCGTACAAAGCAGGATTTGATGTAATCGGTTTCGGGAATGCCCGGAATCACGGGATGATCCGGCGCCTGATGCCCCTGCTCCAGCAACTGGACGAAGCGGTCGATCTTCCGGCCGCTGCCCCGGATGATATCGATCAGTTTTTCCTGTGACAGGTGCATCGAGCAGGAGGCACTTACCAGAATTCCATCGCGCTCCAGCAAACGCAGCCCCAACTGGTTCAGGCGGGCATAAGCCTCTTCCCCGGCCTTCTGGTCCCTGCGCCGGGGGATCAGTGCCGGCGGATCAAGAACCACCACATCAAACTTTTCCTTCTCATCAGCCAGCGCCTTCAGCGCCTCGAAGGCATCGCCCTCAATGGTTTCCACATTGTCCAGGCCATTGAGCCTGGCGTTGTGGTGCACCGAATCAATGGCACCGGCGGAGCTGTCCACACAGGTCACCTGGGCGGCCCCAGCACAGGCTGCCTGGATGCCCCAGCCACCGACATAGCTGAACACATCCAGAACCCGCTTACCCGGCGCGTAGGCCTGCAGACGGGCGCGATTCATCCGGTGGTCATAGAACCACCCCGTTTTCTGGCCACCTTCCAAAGGAACCTCGAACCGGACACTGTTCTCCTCCACTTCCAGAAGACTGACTTCAGCACCATGGGCCTGCTCCACGTAGGTATCCAGCCCCTCGACCTTGCGCATCTTGCCATCGTTTTTAAGGATAATCGCCTCCGGATGCGCCAGGCGCTGAATAGCCCGAACAACCGCCTCCTTCATCGCCTCCATACCAGCCGTGGAGATCTGAACCACCACCGTGGAATCAAAACGGTCGACCACCAGCCCTGAAAGACCATCACTGTCGCCAAACACCCAGCGATAGTATGGCTTGTCGAAAAGCCGCTCCCGCAGCTCAAGCGCAGCTTCCATCCGCTGGGTTAACCGCTGTGGCGTCATACCATGGCCCGGGTCCCGACTGATCAGCCGGCCACAAATCAGCGCATGGGGATTCACGAACACCGTCCCCAAAGGCTTGTCATTGGAGGCCCGAAGCTCCGCCTGGACACCAGCCTCGAAATCCGTCAGCGGGCTGCGACGGGTGTCCACTTCATTACTGTATACCCAGAGATGGCCAGCACGGAGACGGCGCTCCGCGCCTTTTCGAAGATACAGAACCGGAAAATTCATAGAGATGACCTGGGAAAGAATTAACGAGGGATTATTCCTCGGCAGCCACATGCTCCGCGTAAGCGGCGGAGTCCATCAGACCATCCAGCTCGCCCGCATCCGCCAGCTTCACCTTGTACAACCACCCGTCGCCATAAGGATCCTCATTGACCTTCTCCGGCTCATCTTCCAGGCTCTCATTCACTTCGATCACCTCTCCGGTCACCGGGCTGAACACGTCCGAAGCCGACTTCACAGACTCCGCTACGCCAGCTTCCTCTCCACCGTTAACGGTGACGCCCACATCCGGAACACCGATATAGACCACATCACCCAGTTGCTCCTGGGCAAAATCGGTAATGCCAACCGTCGCCGTGCCGTCATCAGACACGCGAACCCATTGATGAGTCTCAATGTATTTCAGGTCTGCGGGTATCTCACTCATAATCTGGTTTCCTGAACGAATTTTTTGCGCAGTTTAACTGAAGACGTTAACTCCAGCGAACCTCACGTGCCAGCTTCATGAACGAATTCAGGTAATCCACCTCCCTATCACGCTCCCGAAGCCCAAGGAAGATCTGCTTGGGAATTCCAGCCTCGCCCAGTTGTACCGCTCGAACCGGGATCCGGGCACCGTAATCTTCAACCAGCCACCGCGGAAGCGCCGCTACGCCGCGGCCTGCGGCGACCATCTGCAGCATGATATCGGTGGTCTCAATGGTTTTATGCCGCGCCGGACTGGCATGGGCCGGCAACAGAAACCGGGTGTAGATATCCAGACGCTCGATCTCAACCGGGTAGGTAATCAGGGTTTCTTTCTCCAGATCCCAAGGCTCCGCCCATGCCTTGCCCACCAGAGCATGGTCCTCAGCCACCACCAGCACCTGCTCATAGTCGAACACCGGTTCGAAGACCAGACCCGGACGATGCAGGGGGTCCGGAGTTACCAGCATATCGATGTCGTGACCAAACAGTGCTCCAATGCCACCGAACTGGAATTTCTGTTTGACGTCCACATCCACGCCCGGCCAGCTCTCAAGATAGGGCCCGACCACCTTCAGCAGCCATTGGTAGCAGGGGTGGCATTCCATCCCGATACGCAGCGTCCCCCTTTGTCCCTTGGCAAACTGACCAATCAGCATCTCCGCATGCTCCATCTGCGGCAACAGCCTATTGGCGAGTGACAGCAAGTATTCTCCCGACTGGGTCAGTCGTAACTGCCGCCCTTCCCGCACCCAGATATCGGTACCCAGCTGCTGCTCCAGCTTACGAATGGAATGGCTGAGTGCAGACTGGGTAAGATGCAGGCTCTCCGCCGCCGCAGTCAGCGAACCCTGCTGATTGACCGCCCTGAGAATCTCCAGGTGGCTCCGCTCGATCATAAATACTCCATATATGGCCAACAGGAAGAGGCTTTCCTGCCTTGACGGGCACCGTCGCTGCCGCCTGGGAATTGGCTGAAGGTACTCAGTAGCCGGTACTGTTCTGATCCAGTTCGAACTGGAAATCCTTTGCCCGGCGAACTTCCGAAGAGAAGTTCCCTGATTCGTGAAATTCGAACCAACGGTACCCAGGGGGAAGATCCTCGACCGAGAACTTGCTGGAACCGGAGGTAAACTGGATACAGGTAGACGGCGTGGCCATCAGTTGCACGCCATTGCGTTCTCGCTCATGTTCCTGATGAATATGTCCCCACAGCACGATCCGAACCTGAGGAAAACGATCAACCACCTGCCAAAAGGCATCCCGGTTGGTAAGCCCTATTTTTTCCATCCAGTCAGAACCGATATCTACCGGGTGGTGATGCAAGGCAACGACTGCCGGAAGATCCGGGTGCTGCTCCAGGGCTTCGGCCAGGAATTCCAGCTCTGAATCGGCCAGGGCTCCGAAAACTTTGCCAGGCACGGAGGAATCCAGCATGACAAACTGCCACCCCCCAAGGATCACTTGCCGGTCGCTGGCATCATATTCTCCAGCAACTGTGAGCAGGTTATCCGCATGATCATGATTACCGGCGATCCAGACTGATGGACAGGAAAATACCTTCAGGCTTTCGCCAAATTCGCGGTACGCCTCCACCGACCCATCCTGGGCAAGATCCCCGGTAGCCAGAATCAGATCCGGCTGACCGTGTACCTTCAGCACTTCCGCGATAACCGCCTGCAGGCTTTCACGGGTTCTGACGCCCAACAGATCTCCATCGGCACGCGCCATAAGGTGTGGATCAGTCAGCTGCAGCACCCGCAGTGGCCGGGCTTCTTCCTTTGTGGTCATGGCTTTCTGGATCTACTCACTGGCAATGCGTGGGATTCACTCAAGTGTACGACGCCGGTTGGCGGATTTATCACACTGGAATCGAACCGGAGTCACATTCTGGCCAGACTTTGGCGAAATATTGCAATTTTTGACAACTATGGCACATCGGCGCGCCATAGCCACACCACTTTAGTACGGGATAAGGCACTGAGACCGTCTCAGTCGACGCCTTCACCGGCGGACCAGGCGGCATGTTCCATGGGCAGGTGTCCAAACCGAAGACAGTAATCCAGCCAATCGGCCAGGAAACCGTTGACCTGCACCTTCTCGTCGGGATGGTGCATGAAGCGATTGGGGTAATCATTGACGGGGGCAATCTGGCGATCACGGTAACAGCTGATCACTTCGGCCATGTTGGCATCGTGGTAGACCCGCACGGTCATTTGAGGATTATTGAGCCAGCGCCCGGAATTGTGAACCTGCTCAAGCAACAGAGTTTCCGTAAATCTTGCAGTCTGGAGCACCTGAATCCGGACTCGTCCCAGATAGTGGTTTTCCCGATGCAACTCGAACTCGCAGACGGGCTTACCGTCTACCTCCAGCTGCCGCAATTTCTGTAACCGCTGATAGTTCCCGTCACACAGGGCACCAAGTTGCCTCAGATCCGGAACGTACCGCTTGGGCTTCATGGTCCATTCACCCATTACTGCCACCCTTTCCTCAAACGGGCCCGATTCAGTTCGAGCCACTGGAGAGCAATAATGGCGGCCGCGTTGTTGATACGGCCATCGTGGATCATCGCTATAGCTTCGTCCGAAGATACCACATGGGCGCGTATGTCCTCGTGCTCATGCTCCATACCATAGAGCCCGCCAGCGTCTTCGGTGCTCACTCGGCCACAGTAAAGGTGAATCATCTCGGTGCTGCCACCCGGGGACACCAGGTAATCGCAGATTTTTTCCAGAGGTTCAAAGGTAAGCCCGGCCTCTTCCTGACCTTCCCTCTGCGCCACTTCTTCCGGACTCTCATCATCTTCGTTCATCCCCGCTACGAGCTCCAGCAGCCACGGAGACTGGTCGCGGCCCAGGGCACCCAGGCGAAACTGTTCCAGCAGAACCACTTCATCCCGCTCCGGATCGTAGGGAAGCACGCAGGTGGCATCGCCACGAATAAAGAGCTCGCGCGTGAATACGGGCATGTCCCGGCCATCAAAACGCGGATGGGTCAACCAGAGCTTATCCATGCGGAAGAAGCCCTGGAAGACGGTTTCACGTTTCTCGACGTTGACGTCGTTGGCGGTGAACTGGAACGGTTTGGCCATTTTTCGTCCGGTCGTTGAATCGATTTGGAACGATAGCCTTTAGTCGGGTATTACTTCAAGTTCAAACCTTATCGTACAGCTTGCTCCCGGACTCCACGAACTCGCGGGATTTCTCCTGCATACCGGCATCCACCGCGGACACTTCATCCAGTCCATGTTCCTTCGCATAATCCCGGACTTCCTGGGAAATCTGCATGGAGCAGAACTTCGGACCACACATGGAACAGAAATGCGCCACCTTGGCGGATTCCTTCGGCAAGGTTTCGTCGTGGTAGGCGCGGGCGGTGTCCGGATCCAGCCCCAGATTGAACTGATCTTCCCAGCGGAACTCGAAGCGGGCCTTGGACAGGGCATTGTCGCGAATCTGGGCGCCTGGATGCCCTTTGGCCAGGTCGGCTGCATGGGCGGCGATCTTGTAGGTAATGATGCCGGTTTTCACGTCGTCCTTGTTCGGCAGGCCCAGGTGCTCCTTGGGTGTGACATAGCAGAGCATGGCACAGCCGTACCAACCGATCATGGCGGCGCCGATGCCGGAGGTGATGTGGTCGTATCCGGGGGCGATGTCAGTGATCAGCGGCCCCAGGGTGTAGAAAGGCGCTTCGTCGCAGCATTCGAGCTGCTTGTCCATGTTCTCTTTCACCAGATGCATCGGCACGTGCCCCGGCCCTTCAATCATGCACTGCACATCGTGTTTCCAGGCGATTTTGGTGAGTTCACCCAGGGTTTCCAGTTCGCCGAACTGAGCCGAATCGTTAGCATCGGCAATGGAGCCGGGCCGCAGACCGTCACCAAGGCTGAATGACACATTGTAGGCCCTCATAATTTCGCAGATGTCTTCGAAGTGCTCGTACAGGAAGCTTTCCTTGTGGTGAGCCAGGCACCACTTGGCCATGATAGAGCCGCCCCGGGAGACGATGCCGGTCGTGCGTTTTGCAGTCATGGGCACATGGTGAAGGCGTACGCCCGCGTGGATGGTGAAGTAATCCACCCCCTGCTCCGCTTGTTCAATCAGCGTATCCCGGAAGATTTCCCAGGTCAGGTCTTCGGCCACGCCGCCAACTTTTTCCAGAGCCTGGTAAATCGGCACGGTGCCGATGGGCACCGGGGAGTTGCGGATGATCCATTCCCGGGTTTCGTGGATATTCTTGCCGGTGGACAGATCCATGATGGTGTCGGCGCCCCAGCGGATGCCCCAGGTCAGCTTCTCCACTTCCTCTTCGATGGAAGAACTGACGGCCGAGTTACCGATATTACCGTTGATCTTCACCAGGAAATTGCGACCGATGATCATCGGCTCGATTTCCGGGTGGTTGATATTGGCGGGGATAATCGCGCGTCCTCGGGCGACTTCGTCACGGACAAACTCTGGGGTAATTTCCGGGGGCAGATTGGCGCCGAAGGACTGACCGGGATGCTGGTCTTTCAGCAACCCCTGTTCCCGGGCTTCCTGCAGTTTCATGTTCTCCCGGATGGCGATGTACTCCATCTCCGGGGTAATAATGCCTTGACGGGCATAATGCATCTGGGAAACGTTCTGCCCGGGTTTGGCTCGAAGCGGTTTGCGCTCATCCATGAACCGCAGCGGATCGAGCTGCGGATCTTTCATCCGACGGCGGGTGAATTCCGAAGAATAGCCGGGCAGTTGCTCCACATCACCGCGTTCGGCAATCCACGCGGCCCTCAGAGGTTTGAGGCCCTTGCGCAGGTCAATGGTGGCTTCCGGATCGGTGTAGGGGCCCGAGGTGTCGTACACCACCACCGGTGGATTCTTTTCCCCGCCCATCTCAGTGGGCGTGTCCTGCACGGTAATTTCCCGCATGGGCACCCTTAGATCGGGTCGGCTACCCTGTACGTAGATTTTGCGTGAGCTTGGCAGGGGTTTGATCGCAGCGGAATCCACCTGGGCGGAATCGCTGAGGTAATCAGGCATGTCGGTCATCATTCGCTCCCGGAACAATTTTTGGATTTCGGGTCGCGTATGACGGAGCCGTGGACACTCTTCCTCCCCGGAGGAATTATGGTCGGTCAGCACTGTGGTCTTAAATCCCTACGCCGGTATTATCCGGATCAGGTCGCGGGTTCTGCGATGCAATCTCAGCCGGTTGCCTCCAATTCTTCGGAAAGCAGACCAGCACCCCGTCAAGACGCGAATCTGTAAAGCATGACACCCAGAATGGGTGCCATTTGCAAGTGTAGAGCTGCGGGCATTTATTGTCCATAATGGCCAACCAGACCCGTCGGCCCATGAAACAATCGGGGCGAAGCAGCGTGTCTACCAGCCCGACACGCGCCCCGGATACCGGGCAAAGATGCGTAACCGTATTCAGGAGACAGAATGAAAAAGCGATTGCTTTCCGGACTAATTGGCCTCATGACGGCCCAGCCCGTCCTTTCCATGGATCTGGTCGAGACCTATGAGAAAGCACTTTCCTACGACTCCGGTATTGCCGCTGCCAGGGCAAGCTTTGAAGCGCAGCAGGCAGCAAGCGATGTCAGCCAAAGCGCATTGCTACCCCAGATCGGCGCCTTCGGTGAGGGCAACTACATCGATGTGGATGGTCCCAACCAGGATAACAGCTACCGGGAACTGAACTACGGCGTACAACTTACCCAGCCACTTTTCCGGGCCGACGCCTGGTTCCGTTACGACGCCAGCATGTTCCAGACAGAATCGGCGCGGGCCGAATACAATCTCGCCCAACAACAGTTGATCCTGGATGTTGCTACTGCGTACTTCAATGTGCTGAGGGCCCGGGATACCGTCACCACGGCCCGGGCAACTGAAGCTGCCATCCAGCGCCAGTACGAGCAAGCGCAGGAACGCTTTGATGTCGGCCTGATTGCAATTACAGAGGTCTATGAGGCCCGCGCCAGCTACGACGACAGCAAAAGCCAGCGCATCGCAGCCGAAAACCAGCTGAATGTTGCCCGGGAACAACTGGCCCGGCTGACTGGCGAGTACGCTGAAGAGCTGGACAATCTACGCCAGAACTTCCCCTTGGGCCGCCCGGATCCCATGGATCCGTCAGCCTGGGAAGCAACTGCCCTTGAGCAGAACTGGTCGATCCAGTCTGCACTCTTCGAGCTCAATGCCAGTGAGGCGGGCCTGCGGGAAGCCAAGGCCGGGCATTATCCCACTGTGGATTTGAATGCCTCCTATGGGGACACCAACATCGACGGTGGCTCACCAACCCAATTCGAAGGCACGCAAGCGACCATCGGGCTGACCCTGAACGTTCCTCTGTACAGTGGCGGTGGCACACAGGCGGGCGTTCGCCAGCAACGTTCATTGGTAACGGTTGCGGAACAGTCCCTGAATACCGTTCGCCGCGATGTCCGAGTGAACACCCGAAGCCTTTTCCTGACAGTCAACAACAACGTTGAAACCGCGTCGGCACTTGAGCAGACCATCGTTTCACGGCGCAGCGCCCTGGATGCCACCCGCGCAGGCTATGAGGTAGGAACACGGAACATCGTGGAAGTACTCGACGCCGAACGGGCCTATTACGTTGCCCTGCGAGACTATGCGAACGCCCGCTACGACTATGTGATCAACTCGCTTCAGTTGAAGCAGGCTGCAGGAACCCTTAGCCCTCAAGACCTGATTGAGCTGAACAACTGGCTGAGCGCGGCCGCACCTGGGATCGAAGCCCTGGCAAATGAGGAAGAAACCCTGAACGACCCGACCCAGTGACACTAAGGGCGGGCCCTCCGGCCCGCCAGCTTCCTATCTGAACAATGGGTAATGGGTCAAACCCGCTCAATAATACCATCCACCACTTTGTCGAGCGCCCCGCGGTTCTTGTTCACAACCTCCAATGCCCGAAGACCAATCGACTCGCGCTCCCGGTGATCACTAAACAGCGACGACACATGAGCGGCCAGATCGTCTGCATCGGAAACCAGTTTTACGCCCCGGTCATCCAGCAGACGCTGGTAGATTGTCTCGAAATTGAAGAAGTGAGGACCTGAAAACACGGGAATTCCCCAACCGGCGGGTTCCAGTGGATTATGGCCACCGCGCTCGATCAGCGAGCCGCCAACAAACGCCAGGTCGCTGGCGCCGTAGAGCATCATCAACTCCCCCATGGTATCACCGAGGTAGACCTGAGCCCCGGCCGGGTCTTCTCCCATCGACCGTCGTGCCAGCACCAGTCCTTCCTTCAAGGTCTTTTCCGCCACGGGCTCAAAACGATCGGGATGCCTGGGGACCAGGATAAGCAGCGCGTCCGGATGCTTTTCCAACACTTTCACATGGGCGGCAATCAGTTGATCATTTTCGTTGCCATGGGTGCTGCCGGCAATCCAGACCGGTCTACCCACCAGCTTCTGCCGGAGCGTCCTGGCAGCTGCCCGCACGTCCTCCGGAATATCAACGTCAAATTTCACGCTACCGGTGACAGCGACTTTGGCCGGTGCAACGCCGATTCGCCGGAACCTCTCAGCGTCTTTCTCCGCCTGGGCCGCCACCCAACTGATACTGCGCATGATAGGAGCGGCAAGCCCGCGAATACGCTCGTATCCCCGCGCGGATCGCTCTGACAGGCGGGCATTGATGAGGAACACTGGAACCCGTCGGGCCCGGCACTGGCGAATCATGTTCGGCCAGATTTCGGTCTCCATGATCACCAGAATCCGGGGATTGGCACGGTCGAGGAAGCGTCGGATGGCACCGGGCGTGTCATAGGGTGCGTAGGCGTACTGCACCTGATCACCGAACATCTTGCGCGCCTGAGCCAGGCCTGTGTCAGTCATGGCTGTCATCAGGATGGTGATACCCGGGTTCCGGACCAGCAGACGTCGGACCATTGGCGCAGCCGCGATGGTTTCACCTACCGAGACGGCATGAACCCACACCACCGTGCCGCTTGCCCTGGGCACAATGCCCAGGCGCTGGTACCAGTTGCGCCTGAGATCCGGAGCTCGACGTCCGTTCCACCACAGGCGTAGCAGGATGAACGGCAGAATCAGCCGAATAAGCTGGGAATAGATAAATTGCAGCACTCAGGACTCCGGGCAAAACAGTGCGCTATCATAGCGCAAAACCTATTGATTTGCTTCCGATTGATCGCTTGGGCCATTGTGTCACCGTTGATCGACTGAGACCTGGCAGGACCCTCTTTACGTGAAAAAGAAATACCGCAAATTGCCGCGAAACACAGATTACTCCGCCTACCGTCATCCCCGATGGTGGCCCACGTGGATAGCCATATCCCTCATGTGGTGTGTGTCACGGCTCCCGATCCGCGTTCAGTGGTGGCTGGGCAAACTGGCTGGGCTGTTGGCGCTCCGCCTTGCCGGCAGTCGTCGGCACATCGCCCAGGTGAACATCCGTCTGTGCTTCCCGGAACTTACAGCCGCCCAGCAATCAGCGCTGGTTCGCAATGCCTTTATCGCCAATGGTATCGGCCTGCTGGAACTTGGCATCGCCTGGTTTCGTGATCCGGCGAAACTCACGGGCATCACCCGAGTCCATGGCCTTGAACACTTCGAGGAAGCCCTGGCCCATGGCAAAGGCGTTTTGTTACTGGGGGGGCATTACAGCACCCTGGATCTCGGCGGCAGCCTGGTAACCGAATTCATTGAAGCAGACGTTATGCAACGGGATCACAACAATCCATTGATGAACGCGGTCATGACGAGGGCCCGGGAACGCCGATACGGAACTGTGCTGGGCGCGAGAGACCTCCGAGGGTTGTTCCGCAGCCTCAAGAAGAACCGTGCGGTCTGGTATGCCACCGATCAGGATTATGGCCGTAAGGATATTGTTTTTGCTCCATTCTTCGGCATACCGGCGGGCACTATTACCGCCACATCCAGAATTGCGGAGCGCAGCGGATGCAAGGTGGTTCCGTTCAGTCATTTCCGGCGCGACGATGGACCGGGTTACGACATATATTTCCACCCGGCCCTTGAGAACTTTCCCAGTGGGGATGATCTTCAGGATGCAACACTGATCAACCAGACTATCGAGCGAGAGGTGCGGCGAGCGCCTGATCAGTATCTCTGGATGCATCGACGATTCAAGACCCGTCCGGACGAGAACGACCCTGGCTTCTACAAACGCCGGTAACACAGAACCCTGGCAATACGGAGGCCGGCAGTGCATGCCGGAACACCATGGCCAAATCAGAGTCCAGAACGCAGGATGCATCCACACCGGTGGTGTGGCTTCTGACAGACAGCAAACCTGGCCACCGGAACCAGCTGAAGGGGCTTGGCAACCGGCTTCGCGTCCTGACCGGCGCAAGCACCTACTGGGTCGACGCCTCCGCCATGAAAATTCCGCTCTGGCGGGCCGTCCTGGGATCGCCACCGCGCATGCAGGAGTCATTGCCGCGCCCCGATCTTGTCGTCGCGGCAGGATCCGGCACGCATCGACTATTACTTGCGCTGCGAAAACTTCGTGGAAGCCGGTCACTGGTCATCATGAAGCCCGCATTCCCGCTGTCTCTGGTCAGCGGCGCACTGATTCCGGCCCATGATCGCGTCCATCCAGGCCCGCGGGTACTGCTAACCGAGGGCGTTCTGAATACCATCACCCCCCTGGCCAGAATCACCGAGAAACGGGAAGCACTACTCCTGATTGGCGGGCCTTCCCCCCATTTCGATTGGGACGACGATGTTGTCCTCGGCCAGATATCCCACCTGATCGGTCATTACCCCGACTGGCGGTGGACCATCAGCACCTCCCGGAGAACACCAGAGCCCATGCGGGAACGCCTTGACGAAATGGCCGGGCTGCGGATTACCGTTGTTCATCCGGACGAGACCCACGAGGACTGGCTGAGCCATCAATTGTCGGCCTCGCGAGCGGTCTGGGTCACCCCGGACAGCATGTCCATGGTTTGTGAGGCGGCAACCTCCGGGGTGCCAACGGGCCTTTTCGAGTTGCCTGCCAGATCCGGGAGCCGCGTTGTGGAAGGTGTGGAACGGTTGGTACGGAGCGGGTATGTTGCACAGTGGACCGACCACGCCAGCGTTATGGCAGGCCGGGCCGACCACGACCGGTCGCTCTGGGAAGCCAACCGCGCGGCGCGTTGGGTCATCGAAAACGGATTGCTCGCAAAGAACCAGAAAACCAGTCAACGCCTGCACAAGGGGAACCAACCTTGAGAATTCTTCAGGCACTTCCGGCACTTTACAGTGGCGGGGTGGAGCGAGGCACCGTTGAGTTTGCCGCCGATCTCGTCAAGCGTGGCCACGAATCCTTTGTTGTCTCCAAGGGTGGCCCCATGGCCGAGCAACTGCGGGGGCAGGGTTCGAAGCATATTTTCATGCCAATACACAGGAAGAGTCCCGCCTCCTTCGGGCAAATCCTGCCGATGCGAAAACTCCTTCTCGAACTGAGGCCCGACATCATTCATGTGCGTTCGCGCATGCCCGCCTGGATTATCTTCCTGGCCCTGAAAAGCATCCCGAGGCACGAGCGACCGGCAGTTGTCTCAACCTTCCACGGCATGTACTCGGTAACACCCTATAGCGCCATCATGACCCGCGCCGATCACATAATCGCGGTCTCCCAGTGCGTGCGGGATTACGTGATGAACAATTACCCGGTCCCCGAGGAAAAACTGACGGTCATCCAGAGGGGTGTGGATGTGGATGCCTTTCATCAGCGGGAGCTTCCACAACAATGGCTCGACCGCTGGTTCCGTCAGTATCCGCAGCTTGCCGGCAAAAAAATCATCATGATGCCGGGGCGGATTTCCCGCTGGAAAGGCCAACTGGACTTCCTTGCCATGATGGCGAAGCTGGTGAAGGCGCGGCCTGATTGCCACGGCATTATTGTGGGTGGTGCGGAACCCGGCAAAGAGCATTTCCTGGATGAACTGGAGAAGGAACGGTCGCGCCTGGGCCTGACCGAAAATGTCAGCTTTCTGGGCCAGCGCAATGACATGACCAACCTCTACCTGCTCTCCGATGTAGTCTGTCATATGAGCACCAAGCCCGAGCCCTTTGGCCGGACAGTGACCGAAGCCCTGGCCTCAGGAACACCAGTTGTGGCCTACAACCGGGGCGGCGCCGCGGAAACCCTGCAGGCGTGCTTCAGGGATGGGCTGGTGACACCGGACAACGTCGAAGAATTCGCTCAAGCCATTTTGCGTATGCTGGATACCGAGCCTCCGGTCATCGAGATCCCCTACCGGTTCCGTCTGGAAGCACAGACCGAAGCGAGCCTGAAAGTTTATGAGATGGTTCTGAAGAGCGCCGCCGGTCGATCATGACGTCACCACGCCGATTAACGATTGCCCTACTGATTGCCACGCCCGGCACAACCTGGGGCGGTATGGAAAAGCACACTGCGGATCTGGCGAAAGCGCTGGCCAACCGTGGGCATAGCGTCCATGTGATCGGCCATAAAACCTATCGGGAAAGATTCTCTGCCGGCGTCCAGTTTCATCCACTGCCGGTTCAACTCGGGCGACGGAACCTTTGGCTTCAGCTTGCCCTCCGACGGCGCCTTCGCGAACTGTCACCCGATATTGTTCACGCCCAGGGCAACAAGGCGGCGCAACTGGTAGCCAAAACCGGAAAACTTGCCCGCGCACGGATCGGTACGGTGCACGGCACCAAGTCCAGTCACAAGGCATTTGATCGACTCGACGAAGTCATTGCCGTAAGCCCCCGGATTCTGGCGTCCCTGCGACACCCCAGTAAACACCTGATCTACAACGGTGTGGCGCCCGGGGACCAACGAATGGCAACCGTCGCTGGCCCAAAGCTCCCCTCGGGAGTCACCAATGTCATCGCCGTGGGACGACTCGAAACCGTCAAAGGCTTTGAAGCGCTGATCAGAGCCTGGGCCATGCTCGGCAGCACCGCAGATCACTGTCATCTGACCATTTTTGGCGAGGGCAGCCAGCAGTCACAGCTTGAACAGTTGATTCGCCAGCTGAAACTGGAAAACTCGATCACTCTGGCAGGTTTCCGGGAAAATCTGGCGCCCATCTACGAAGAGGCCCAATTGACGGTAATAAGTTCCGAGCGGGAAGGTTTTCCCTATGTGCTGGCGGAGTCGCTTCTTGGTGGTTGCCCTGTTGTCTCAACTCCGGTATCTGGACCGCGGGACATTCTCCCAGAAACGTCTCTCAGCACTGGCCATCGGGATCGGGACCTCGCCGATTTAATGGCACAAGCGCTCGCTGATCTGGAGGCACTGAAGCGGAGCCAGCAACCGGCCATGGCATTTGCCCGCGAAAAACTCACGATCACTGCCATGGCAGAGCAAACGGAAGCGCTCTACCTGAGGGCGATGGGCGAGCGCCGGGCGAACTGATGGCGGCTATGCCCGGTGGCGACCTAGCGGGTATTTTCCTTCTCGAATTCAGACAGCATCTGCATCTCCCGAGCCTTGGCCAGGCGCATGAAGTTCCTGTTGGCTGCAGTAATGGAAACGCTAAGCCCGAACCAGCCGTTCAGGATCTGTCGATGAAGCAGGTAATATTTCAGGAACTTCACGGGAAACTCGGCGAACAGGCGGGGGCTGGAAATCCGTCGCCTCTTTGCGGCCAGAAAGCGGGCCTGCTCCGTCGACAACTGGCAGTACTTTCGCTCCATCTGCTCCAGGGAAATCAGCGTGCGATGTAACACATCGCCCTTGAGATCAACAACGCGTCCAGCTTTCACCTGCGGCCGGTCATTGTTGCTGTCTTTTTCGGGCTCGATCACCGCCTTGTTGCGATTGTAGAGCCTGAGGATCTTCTTCGATTTATCATGTCTGAACGGATGCCGTGGATCCGGCTGCGACAGAACCCAGCGCATACGGAACCCTGCAACATCCGGGTCGATCGTCTTTGAAAACAGGGCCTTGATGTTGGCGACAAGTTCATCTGACAACACCTCATCTGCATCCAGATCCAACACCCAGTCATTCCGGCAAAGACTGGCAGCAAACGCCTTCTGGCAAGCAAATCCCTGCCAGTCGTTATGCACGAACCTTGCACCGGCCGCTTCTGCGATTTCGCGGGTTCGGTCAGTGCTCCCGGAATCGACTACGATAATCTCATCAACCCAGCCGGAAACCTTTGCGAGGGATTCCGGCAATCGGAGCTCTTCATCCTGGGTGATGTAATAAACGGATAACGGTAGCTTCATCAAAATTCCTAGTGTCGAGGCAATCAGTTTACGGACTGGTCAGAACAATATCATGGTTGCCTTATGATAAGATGACGCGCCTGATTTTGATGTTTTTCTTGGCATTCTTTAACTCAAGCCCGGAGTGTACAGATGATTCACCCCGTCATTATGGCTGGCGGTACCGGCTCGCGCCTTTGGCCGATGTCGCGCCAGCTGAATCCGAAACAGTTCCTGAAACTGACCAACGGCCCCCTGTCGATGCTGCAGGCCACCGTTGCGCGGCTTGAGGGCATGGATGCAGCAAACCCTCTTCTGATTTGCAACGAGGAACACCGGTTCCTGGCTGCTGAACAAATGCGGCAATCCGGCCACCAAGAGACGCGGATCATTCTGGAGCCCTGTGGCCGGAACACGGCGCCGGCCATTGCACTGGCAGCACTTCAGCTGACCGAGGCCGCGGAGAACAACGCCGAGGATCCACTCATGCTGGTCCTGGCAGCCGACCACCTGATCAAGGACGTGACCGCCTTTCAGGAAGGGGTGAAGAAGGCTATTCCGCTGGCGCGGGAAGGCAAACTGGTCACCTTCGGCATTGTCCCGAACCATCCGGAAACCGGCTACGGCTATATTCATCGTGGCACGGAACTGGGCCCTGACAGCTACCTGGTGGACAAATTTGTCGAAAAACCGGACCAGGCGACCGCCAATGGCTACCTGGATTCCGGCGAATACCTCTGGAATAGCGGGATGTTCCTGTTTGGTGCCCGCCAGTACCTTGAAGAACTGGAAACCCATCGCCCGGATATCCTGGCCGCATGCCGTGCTGCCATCGCAGATACCGCCGATGACCTTCACTTCACCCGGATCAATGCCGAGCGCTTCGCGGAATGCCCGTCGGACTCGGTGGACTACGCCGTCATGGAGAAGACCGACAAGGCCGCAGTGGTTTCCCTGGATGCCGGCTGGAGCGATATCGGCTCCTGGTCCGCGCTCTGGGAAGTCAGTGACAAGGACGCCGACGGCAACAGCCTCACCGGCGACGTAATTACCCACAACACCGCGAACACGCTGGTCCGTGCCGATAGCCGTCTGGTGGCAACGGTTGGCGTGGACAATCTGGTAGTTATCGAAACCAAGGATGCCCTGCTGGTTGCCCACAAAGACAGTGTCCAGGACGTCAAAACCGTAGTGGAACGAATCAAAACCGATGGCCGCCACGAACACATGAACCATCGGGAAGTCTACCGGCCCTGGGGTGTTTACGATTCCATCGACAACGGCCCCCGCTATCAGGTGAAACGCATCACGGTAAAACCCGGCGCCAAGCTCTCCGTGCAGATGCATCATCATCGCGCCGAGCACTGGATCGTGGTCAGTGGCACCGCCCGGGTCACCAACGGTGAGAAAACCTATCTGGTCACCGAAAACCAGTCCACCTACATTCCGGTTGGCCAGGTACATTCGCTGGAGAATCCGGGGGTCATCGATCTGGAACTGATCGAAGTCCAGTCGGGTTCCTACCTGGGTGAGGATGACATCGTCCGCTACGAGGATCGGTACGGCCGCAAATGAGCAAGCTCAAGTATTTCGTCATTGCCGGGCTGCTCAGGATTGCCGGCTGGTTATCTCTTGCCGGTGCCCAGCGGGCGGGTCGTTTCGTGGGTTATCTGGTATGGCGACTGCCCACCAAGTCGCGTCAGGTCACCGATATTAACCTGTCCATCTGCCTCCCAGAGCTTTCAGACACCGAGCGCGCGGCCATGTCGAAAAATTCGCTGGCCCAAACCGGCATGACCATGCTCGAGGTCCCCCTGATGTGGGAGTGGCCAGTGGAGAAATGCCTTGGCCTGATCCGTGAAACCGAGGGGCTGGAACTGATCGACGACGCCATGGCTGGAGACAGGGGTCTGATTCTCCTTGCACCGCACCTCGGCAACTGGGAACTGGCGGGTTTGTTTTTCTCATCCCGTTACAAAATGGCAGCCCTTTATAGCCCGCCGAATATGCCCGAGTTCGAAGATTACATGATCAAGGTCCGCGGACGCCTTGGCTCGGAACTGGTCAGGGGCGACCGTCGGGGTCTGGCCCGGCTCGCCTCTATTCTGCGGGAAGGCGGTGTCGCAGGGATCCTGCCGGATCAGTCACCCCGGGGCAAAGGCAATGCCTTCGCGCCTTTCTTCGGCATGGAAGTGAAAACCATGACGCTGGTGTCCAAGCTGATCCAGCGTACCGGCGCCAACGTGCTGATCACCTATGCCGAGCGCCTGCCCGATGCCTCCGGGTTCCGGATTGTCGTTCGGGAGACTGGCCCGGGCCTCGGAGACAAAGACCCTGTTGCCGCAACCACAGCAATGAATCACGCCATCGAGCAATGCGTGCGGGAAATCCCGGAGCAGTATCAATGGGAATACAAACGCATGCGCCATCGACCGCCCGGCGAAATCAATCCCTATAATCCGGATCGCGTATGTTGAACCCGACACTGGCCCTCCATGCACTGCTGATCATCGGGCTTGGCGGCGCGCTCCTGTCGTCGAGCATCCTGGCCGGCGCCACTCTGTTGCTCGCCATTGCCGGAATGGTGCTCAGTGCCAGGAAATCTCTGTACAAAACCGGTTGGGACAAGCCCAAAGAGCTCAGGTTGCTGCACTTTTCCTTCTGGTTCTTCGTACTGGTGAGTTTTCTGTCCTGGGCCCTGGAAGGCTTTGACTACGAGGGTGGAAAAACGTTTGGAACGCACGCCCGGTTTATCCTGTTCTGGCCTCTGATCATTGCCATCAGCTATGCGCGGGTCGGCGCACGCACGACGTTTGCGGCCATAGGGCTGGTTTCCGTGTCTGTCATCGGGATATTTCTCGTGACCATCGCTGCCCGCCAGGGTGCCCTTGGTCAGGTGATGAACTCCCGTTTTGGTGGCGGAATTAACCCCATCAGCTTTGGAAATCTTGCTCTCCTGGGGGGGATGTTAACCATCGTTGGCGCCATGTTTTTTGTCCGCGAAAAACGGCTGGGCCTGGCGATACTGTTTTTTATCGGTGGAACGGCTGCCGTCCTGATTTCGATGCTGTCGGAGACGCGCAGCAATCTGGTTGCCTTACCATTTCTTCTGGTTGCGCTATTACCCCTACTCAGCAAAAGACTTCGCGTTGCCGGGCTGGTCGTTGTGCCAGTTCTCGTCGCCGGCGCCATTATTACCAGCGACCGCATGTCGAATTCGCTCAATGGCTTGCTCCATGACGGCCACCTGGACTCAGGAATGGAAATCCGTCTGGAGGTCTGGGAACAGGCACTGAACATGCTTGGAGAAAGTCCCTGGTCCGGGGCAGGTCTGGGGGGGTATACCCACCGCATTGAGGCAGAAGTGGCAGCCGGCAATCTGCCAGCGCACTTCCTCGACTGTTGCACCGGGCACGCTCACAACGACCTGCTCAATAATGCTGCCACCAGCGGTATTCCGGGCATTCTCAGCTGGGCCCTGCTGATTTTCATCCCTTTGGCCATATTTGCCCGTAACCTGACTAGCCGACACTCAGCCACAGCCCACCTTGCGGCGGCTGGTTGCATGGTCTCCATCGGCTACTTCCTGTTCGGGCTCACAGAAGCCACATTCAATCGAACCCTGTTCCTGACCTTCTACCTACTGGCTGTTGCGTCAATCGCCTCGGCCATGTTCACAGAATTAAGCGCCTCTTACGTTCGAAACAGGGCCCGCAAGGTTTCAGCGACCATAATCACGAAAAACGAAGAAGACCATATTACCGACTGTCTGAAATCCGCAAGGCTGGTTGCCGACGAAATTATTGTTCTGGACAGCGGCAGTACTGACCGGACGGTGGAACTGGCCAGAGAATTGGCCGATGTGGTTGAAGTGACTGACTGGCCGGGCTTTGGCATCCAGAAACAGCGCGCTCTTGAGAAAGCGACCGGAGAGTGGGTGCTGTCAATGGATGCCGATGAGCGTGTCACACCGGAGCTGGCACGGGAGATCAACGATCACCTGGCAGATCCTGACGCGGACGCCTACAAGCTTCCCTGGGCGGTAACGATTTACGGCAGCCGTCTGGATTTCGGCCGCAGCGGTCGGGCGCCGCTCCGACTGTTCCGTCGTGAGGGCGTTAGCTTTTCAGACGCTCTGGTACACGAACGGATCCTGATTCCCTCAGGACGCAAGATCAAAACCCTCAGAGGCCGCCTCACGCACTACACGCACCGGGATTTCGGCCATTCGCTGGAGAAAAGCGCGAAATATGCGTGGCTCGGCTCTCTGGAGAAGCATCGTAAAGGCAAGAAAACCCGCACCATGATCTACCCGACTCTGCGGGGCCTGATGACGTTTGTGCAGGTGTACTTTATTCGGTTCGGTTTTCTGGATGGCGCTGTGGGTTATCTGACGGCCGTGACCTATGCGCAGGTAACCTTCAATAAGTATGCGGGGTTATGGACTCTGGACCGGCCGGCCCGCTTTGAAGACTCGTGATCCCCGGAGGAGCGTCGTTTCCACACCGATGCTCCTGAACATACACCGTATTTCCTCGTAATAGGGTAGCCGCGCGCCCAGTGCGGCGTCATCAATCTGGAACACCCGGATCTCCGGAAAAATCTTTTTCAGGGTAAACAGAGCGGTTGAAGCAAAGCTGTAGAACGCCAGATACGTTTCTCCGGACAAGGCTACTTCCACCTCTATCGGACGACCGGCCTGCCGTATCTCGAGCGGAAATTCCGCCAACAAGGCCTCCAACTCTTCCCGGCTTTCCTTTCGGTGCATAAAGTACACGACGCGGCTATCAGGATGACGTTCCACCACATGCTGAATTTGCAATTTCAGTTGCGCAAGCCGATCCTCACCACCAAAGGGCTGGCCAAGGAACCCCACCATGGGCGTCTGGCTGCTGTCACGGGCTGATGTTTTAAAGGTTCTACGAAACACCGGAAAATCGTGAACCTGCACCTGAACAAGCCCGGAGCTTGGTAACGGAAAGAAGGTAAAGAAGGCGATCACATCCGGAACAACGCGGTGAATCCGGATACCCATGGTTCTGAGGAGCCGTTTCTTGGCCGGTGAGATCCGGGAGGCGATACCCTCATCATGAATGGCATGGTAGTAGGTTACTGTCGCCAGGCCGTCATCCACAAAAATCAGCTGCTCGCTGTCGAATCCCCGATAGAACACTTCGTGGATCCAGCTGGATTTGTTCCCGATGAACAACCTTTCGATTTTGCGTCGCGAAAGACCCTTGGCGACCGCCCCCAGACGCAGATAAAACGAACTTTTCTTAAGATAGATGGTTTCGATGCCCTGCCAGCCCAGGGCCTCGGCGAGAAAAGCCATTTGCCCCTCGGTCTCCCGGTTATCAGGCCTGGCAATGACAAGAAGCGTGGTTTCAGCGCTGCAGCCATAATGGTAGCGAGCCTCGGAGCAACTGATCAGTTGGAGGGGCGTGCTCGCAACAAAGACGTTAATAGGACTGGCGGCGCTGCTCAAATCATTCGTTTCCCGGTTTGGACCTTCGAAGAATCTATCCTGAGCTTTCCGGTGCCATGCGTGCAAGTTCCTTGCGCAAACGGCGCCTGACTTTCAGTTTGCGCAGCAGATTCATCGGCTTGCGTTTCAGTTCGCCTCGCTTGTTGATCAGGAAATCCTCAACCGCATCCAGTACCCGTCCGCTGGAGCGACCATCCCTGAAGCTGTGCAACTGGTCGCAAAGGGCTCGTGTTTCTTGCATCAGGGTGTCGGGATACTGCACGGCCTCTGCGAGGGCTGACTCAACGTCCTCAACTTCGTGGACGTCGATAAGATAGGGACCCGGCATTTTCGTCCGGAAGGTAACCACCGGGCGATCCAGGAACATGAATTCAAACATGATGGAAGAGGTATCGCACAGCATCACGTCTGCTTCCGGAAGCAGGGGTAACAGATCCTCATCGCTTTCGACAAAACGGAGGTTATCGCCGCTCAGCTCGCGATACTGATCCACTACCGCAGGATCCATCTTTGGGTGCAGGGTAACAATGAATTTCCAGCGACCATTCCTGGAAAGCTCACCAATTTTCTCCACCAGATCCGGAGCGGACGTAACGGAGCGGCTGAACGTGGAGGCGTAAAATACGACAGGCAGCTCATTTTCCGAGCGTTTTCTCTTCCCCTCACCAGGCTGCGATAGCAGAGGATCCAGCTTTGGCCAGCCAGTGTGGGCAACCCCGAAATGCTGGTATTGGGCCGCCAGCTCACGGAACTTTTCCGTATCTTTCATGGCATGGGTGCAGTAGAGATCAAACCATCCGCGAATGCGATAATGATCACTTTCGTCCTCGCTGCTATGGCCGCGCTTGTTGCGAGCCATGCCATGGAATACCTCGACCTTGATCCCCGGGAAGAAATAGGGCACCCAGTCCCCGGGGACAAAGGTAGCATCGGCGTTGTATTCCATAACCTCTTTTACGCTGCCAAGACGACGCTCATCGGACTGAAGCGGCGCCGTTGAGCAACCCGCGACAAACCAGGCCGCTTCGTCACCCCGGCGCAGTATCTCTTCCTGCAGCGGTCGCAGAATCGAATAGGAATAGGGTTGATTGACAAAAAACAGATACCGCCGCATTCAAGCCCTGCCCGTGAGTGTTTTGTATAGCTCACCCGTCTCGCTGACGGTCTGTGAGGTGTGAAAATCCCGGGCGATTCTTTGCCGCGCAGCCTGCCCAAGCTTGGCCGACAGCTCTCTGTCGCGGTAAAGCCGCTCGATAGCTGCCGACAGCTTGGTGGCATTTTTCGGTGGAACCACAATACCGCTGACACCGTCTTCCACCAGTTCCGGCATGCCGCCGACACTGGTCACCACCGGCGTCACACCATAGACCATGGCCTCAATAACGGCCCGGGGCAGCCCTTCTCTTTCTTTGGAGGGAAGCACAAAGACGTCACTGGCGGCGGCGATGGCCGGGGCATCGGTGCGGTAGCCTGTAAAGTGGATCCGCTCGGGGTGAGAGGTGGCAGCGGCCTGCGCCTGAATCTCTTCGTTATCAATGACGTCTCCGACCAGCAGCAAATGTACGTTCACATCCGCAGGCAGCTTGTCGACTGCTTCTATCAGATCATCGAAGCCTTTTCGTGGGGTATTCCGTCCGGTGCAGCACACCACGAAGGCACCTTCGGGAACACCAAACTGGGTGAGATCGGCCTTGGGCGACTGATACCAGTCCAGATCGTGCCCCTTGTAGATTCTTTGAAGCTTGCGCTCAGGGATGTGCATCCACAAAAACCGGAGGCTCGCCAGATAATCCTTGATGGCATCGGCAACACAGACAATTTTGCTGACGCGTGGGTGCAAGAAGGTAATCCAGGACTCCGGATTGAGAAAGCTGATGTTACCGATCACACCGCGATAGGCGACGATCTTGATATCGGTGCCCCGGGAAGCCCGTAATCCGCAGGCCAGGGCCCGGGGATTATAGGCATGAATGACCTCGTAATTTTTCTTGGCCAGTTGTTGGCGGATGGCCTCGGTGCCGTCTTTGTCGAAGCGACTCTTCAGAGCCATGGGGCTGGCAACCATGCCCTCGTCGACAAGACGCTGATAATTCCTGCCCTTGGGGTTGCACATAACGTCGAGGTCAAATCCGGCTTTTCTGAGTCCGATAAAAAGTTCAGTTTCCGGACGATCGCAGGCATCCGTAAGGCATAGTATTGACGGAAGCGATCCGCCCTGTCGTGGATTGGTCAAGCGGCCATTCCCCTGTTATATCCGTTCATGAAATAACTCCAGACCTTCGCCCGGGTGTGTTCTCCGGCGACTTTCACCAGTGACCGCGAGAAGCGATCAAGATTCGCCTCTTTCCAGCGGGCTGGCGCACTGTCTGCAGTAAGTCGGCTCTTGTCGAAATCAATCAGAAAGTATTCGTCGCCCCGAACCAGTACATTGAAGCAGTTAAGGTCAGCATGCATGACACCCGCGTCGTGAAATCGACGAATCGTTTCTCCGATGGACTCCCAGGCATCACCGTCCAGTTCGGCAATAAGATCAGCTAATGGTGAAGTGTTCTCCAGTCGCTCAATGATGATGGCGGCCCGGTATTGAATCGGTGACAGTTTCCGATACCAGGCTGCCACCGGACGGGGTACGGGAAGCCCCTTGCTGAGCATTGCATTCAGCAGGCGGAATTCAGCAAAGGATCGCACATCGGCCTCACGAGTGAAGGCATAGGCATATCGGGCAAATTTCGCCACCAAACCACCCCTGCGATATTCGCGAAGCACCAGCTTGTCTTCTCCGGCCTGCAAGAACCAGGCGCCGCCGCGACCGCCGCTACTCACCGGCCTCGCCTGATCGCCCCAGGTGGCGGCATTGAACCAGTCCTGGGTAACCCTGCCCTCATAATCGGGATGAATCAGCATTGCCGAAGCCCTTTCCCGAATACAGATTTCAGACTCCACCATGCTGGGTCCCCGGCCACCGAAACTGAAAGAACACACACCTTACGCGCTCACGCCAGGACGGACACGCGCGAGTGCGTTAGAATGGCGGCCAGTTTACCAATGATTGCCGACTAAGCTCCACAGCCCCAGGCCACAACCTGAACCGGATCAATATCTGATGAACTCCATCTGCATTCTTCGCCTGTCCGCCATCGGTGACGTAACCCACGTGATACCTGTTGTGCTGAGCCTTCAGGAGCAGCTTCCCGGGGTAAAGATCACCTGGGTTATCGGCAAGATCGAAGCCAAGCTGATCGGTGATCTGCCCGGTGTTGAGTTCATTGTTTTCGACAAGAGGGCCGGACGCAAAGGCTACGCCGAGCTTCGCAGGCAGATGCAGGGTCGCAAATTCGACGCACTGCTGCATATGCAGGTGGCATTCAGAGCCAACCTCGCTGCCGCGTGTATTCCCGCTCGCACCAGAATTGGTTATGACAAGGCCCGCAGCAAGGATCTTCACAGTCTGTTTATAAACCGCCGGATCAAACCGGCAGCGCAACAGCATGTTCGCGACTGCCTGGCCAGCTTCCTGGAGCCTTTGGGGCTAGACGCAGCGCCACCGCGCTGGCAGATTCCCTTGAGTGAATCAGACCACCAGTTTGCCAGCGATCAACTGGCGCCTGATCGCAGAAACCTTGTAATCAGCCCCTGTGCCAGCCACACCCTTCGTAACTGGCCTGCCGAGCGTTACGCGCAGCTGGCCGATCACGCAGTTCAAAAGCACGGTATGAAGGTGATCCTGGTCGGAAGCCCCGCCCCGTTCGAGGCCGAGTATTGCGCTACTATTGAAGCCGCGATGAAGGAGAAAGCCCACAACATCTGCGGCAAGGACACCCTCAAACAGCTCACAGCGCTGATGACTCACGCCGACCTGGTGGTGGCCCCCGATACCGGACCGGCACATATCGCCAGTGCAGTGGGTACCGATGTGCTTGGGTTGTTTGCCGCCAGCAATCCGTACCGGTCAGGCCCCTACAATTCTCTTGAGTGGTGTGTGAACCGGTATCCAGAAGCACTTGAAAAGTTCACTGGTAAAACGGCGGAACAGGCTCGATGGGGGGCCAAAGCAGAGTTCGAGGGGGCAATGGAACTGATTACGGTGGCGGATGCAACGGAGATGCTGGATCGGTGGGTTGAAGCGCACGTAACGCCCGATCCAGAAACGGGGCCCGAGTCTACCTGACGCGGGCGCCGTTTTTGAGCGCTAATCTGCCCCGGGCTTCACTTACGGGCGGTGTAGTCCTGGTAGGACTTCTCTTCCACGAAACGTGATCCCAGGGCCAGGTTGACCTCTTTCTTTATGGCAGCACGCTTGTCGTTGGTGACGTACACTGCGCGGGCCAGTTCAATAAATTTCGGGCCAAAATCCTGGGCGGCCTCCTGATCACGAATGTCGTCTTCAATCACCCACAGCTCTTCGTTGACCGCCTTTAGCTGCTTGCGAAGATCGGCAATTTCAGCAGCCTTGTCCTTTACCGCCTCGTCCCAGGTGGCGCTCAGTTCGTCCAGTTCGAGACGAACGTTCTTGACCTTCGCTTCATCCTTGATGCGCTCGGATTTGATTTCGAGGATGGTGATCTTGTCCAGCACCTCGCCGAAAGACACCGGTACCTTGATAACGTCTGCCATGTAGTCGTCCCGCCAGTAAACAGGGTGTGTTAAATAACAAAACCGCCGGGCTGAAACAGTCAACGGCGGCTTGCGACTTTTTCTGGAATCAGCCTTTTACGTGAGTCAGCCAGCCACTGTGCTCAGCCAGCTTGCCTTTGACCGCATCAAAGTACATGCCCTGCAGCTTCTCGGTCACGGGGCCACGTTTGCCGGCGCCGATCACTCGGCCATCCAGTTCGCGGATCGGCAATACCTCGGCCGCTGTACCTGTAAAGAAGGCTTCGTCTGCGATATACACTTCATCACGGGTGATCCTGCGCTCCTTGACCGGAATATTTAGCTCGCGGGCGAAATCCAGGATCGTGGCGCGGGTGATACCTTCCAGGCAGGAGGTGAGTTCAGGCGTGTGCAGCACACCATCACGCATGATAAAGATGTTTTCCCCGGAGCCCTCGGCAACGTAGCCTTCGTTGTCCAGCAGCAGCGCTTCCTCAGCCCCGCCGGAAATGGCCTCATTCAGCGCCAGCATGGAATTGATGTAGTTGCCGTTGGCCTTGGCCTTACACATGGTGATGTTCACATGGTGGCGCGTGTAAGACGATGTGCGCACCTTGATGCCCATTTCTTTTGCTTCAGGGGACATGTAGGAGGGCCAGCTCCAGGCTGCAACCATCACGTGCACTTTCAGGTTATCTGCTCGCAGTCCCATGCCTTCAGAGCCGAGGAACACCATCGGGCGAAGGTAAGCCTCATCGAGGTTGTTTTCACGGACAGCGGCGCGTTGCGCCTCGTTGATCTCGTCCTTGCTGAACGGCATTTTCATGTTCAGTATGTGAGCCGAACGGAACAGTCGATCGGTGTGCTCTTTCAGGCGAAAAATAGCCGGACCATTCGCGGTATTGTAGGCCCGCACACCTTCAAAACAGCCAAGGCCGTAATGCAGGGTGTGAGTCAGGACGTGCGTCTTGGCTTCCCGCCAGGGAACCATTTCACCATCCAGCCAGATAACGCCATCGCGATCAGCCATCGACATTCTTCATTGCTCCTAAAAAAAGCGTTTTTTCGGGGAACCGGCATTCTAGCAGGAAAATCTGCCGGAATTGAATTTGCCTCAGGCATCAATCATCACTTTTTTCCACATGGCGCGGATGTAGTCACGCTCCTCTGTAAAGGCATCGCCTTCCACCTGGCTATTGAGATTCTGAAGCGCCCTCCGATGGATGGTCGAGCGAAGCGCGATGAAGGTTTCCCGGAGCTTCTCGGCATCGTCCACAGCCATCACACCCGCACGGCCGAGCTCTTCCATCTGGCGAATATTGTCGGACCACTGGGTCAGCTCCGGATGCTCGGCACACCAGGCCAGCATCAGATACTGGACCATGAACTCGATATCGACGATACCACCAGTATCATGCTTGATATGGAACACCTCGGCCTGCCGGTTTTCGGGTGTGGCGAGGCTGGCGCGCATTTTCTCACGCATGTCGACCACCTCTTTGCGAAGCTTTTCACGGTCGCGGGATTGGCAAAGAATATCGTGGCGGATGGATTCAAAGGCTTCGAGAGTTTCACTGCAGCCGGCGACACCCCGGGCGCGTGCCAGCGCCTGATGCTCCCAGGTCCAGGCATCTTCCCGCTGATATTTTTCAAACGCCTGTAATGTGCTTACCAGAAGCCCCGAGTTGCCGGATGGCCGCAAGCGCATATCAACCTCGTAGAGTTGGCCTGACGGCGTCTGAGTATTGAGGATGTGAACAATCCGTTGCCCCAACCGGGTGTAGAAGACCGCGTTATCGATGGGCTTTTCGCCATCGGTCGCCAGCTCCGGATCGGCTTGATGCACAAATACCAGATCAAGGTCGGAGGTGTAGCCAAGTTCAATCCCACCCAACTTGCCATAACCAATGATGGCGAAATCGGTCTCACAGGCAGAACCATCTTTCCTTCTTGGGTAGCCATGGCGGCTGGCCAGATTGGCGAAGGCCACGTCCACGACGTGATCCAGAACAACCTCTGCGATCCAGGTCAGATAATCACTGACCTTCATCAACGGCAACGTGCCTTTTAGCTCCGATGCCGCTACCCGCAGAATGTGGGCCTTCTTGAAATGCCGCAGCGACTCCATCTGCTCTTCCAGATCCTCAAACGGAATCCGCAACATCTGCTGGCGCAAATCATCCTGCAACTCTGCCTTTGCAGGTGGACTGTAAAGGCTCTCGGCGTTAAGAAGTTCATCCAGCAACAGCGGCGTTTCTGCCAGTTGCCGGGCGATCCAGGGGCTCTCACTGCACAACCGGACCAACTGGGTACAGGCGCCCGGGTTCTCAATCAGCAACACCATATAGGCGGTTCGACGGAGGATGGCCTCGACCAGCTGCAACACCCTCGACAGGGTTTCAGAGGGGTTATCGACCTGGGTCAGCGCCTCAAGCAGCATAGGCATAAACTGATTGAGCCGTCTTCGCCCTTGGGTCTGAAGGTTCTGTACGGTCCGGTTGTCACGTAGATCCGCCAGTTCCGCCAACGTATTCTCGGGGGCTTCATAGCCACAGGATTTCAGCCAGTCGGCGGCTGCGCCCTCTTCCATTTCAGCGAGCCAGAGTTCGAACCATCCTTCTTCAAGCGACTTCTCATCGTCATCCTCTTCATCCTCGGTGGCGATGATATTGGCAAAATGGGTGGCCACGCGTGCCCTGTGCTCGGTGAGACTTTGCTCACACGCCTGCCAGGTCTCGAACCCCATGATTGTGGCAACCCGTGCCCTGGACAGCTCATCCTCCGGCAGAAGTTGGGTCTGCTTGTCTTCCATACCCTGAAGCGCATGCTCAAGGTTTCTCAGGAACACATAGGCTTCGCGCAGCTCACGAACCACCGGTGAGGGCAACAGCTCCAATTCCTCGAGCTCCTTCAGGATGACCAGCAGTTCCCGCTGCTGAAGCTCCCGGTCCCGACCGCCACGGATAAGCTGGAATGCCTGGACCACAAACTCAATTTCGCGGATACCGCCGCTACCAAGCTTGATGTTATTTTCGAGTCCCTTTCGGCGCACCTCCCGACCGATCATGGCTTTCATGCTCCGGAGGGACTCGAAGGCGCTGAAATCGATGTACTTGCGATAGACAAAAGGACGCAGGCTCTCCATCAGAACCTGGCCGGCCCTCTGGTCGCCAGCCACCACACGGGCCTTGACCATGGCATAGCGCTCCCAGTCACGGCCCTGGTCCTGGTAATAGGTCTCCAGTGCCGCGAAACTCAGAGCCAGGGCACCGCTCTGGCCATAGGGCCGAAGCCGCATGTCCACACGGAAGACAAAGCCGTCCGCCGTTATCTGATCCAGTGCCTGGATCAGCCGCTGTCCCAACCGCACAAAAAACTGCTGATTATCCAGCGAGCGACGCCCGCCAACAGTCTCCCCCTTGCTTGGAAAGGCGAAAATGAGGTCGATGTCCGAGGAGACGTTCAACTCCCGACCACCCAGCTTGCCCATGCCAAGGACCACCATTTTCTGGTCTGCTTCCTTGCCGGTCACCGGATCAGCCCCGCGAGGTGTGCCATATTGCTTGCAGGCGTCGCTGTATAGCCAGCTGAGAGCGCCATCAATACAGATATCGGCGAAGGCACTGGTCGCTGCCATGGTTTCTGCCAGATCCGCCCACCGCATCAGGTCCCGCCAGATAATTCGGAACTGGGACTCCATGCGGAACAGCCTGAGGGCCGAATGCAGCGCCGATTCGCTATCGACCTCGGAGAGATAATCCTGCCAACGATCTTGCAGATATTCAGGAGTGGTCGGCTCCGCCAGCGAACGGGAAACCACCAGGGCCTGAATCTGCCCGGCATGGCGCTCCAGGGTCTGGCGCAGGAATAAGCTGCGGGAGATTGCCGTAGCCACCACCGCGTCATCCATGCCTTCCGATGAGGTTAACCAGGCTGGAATTCCATCCGGAAACACCGATTTCCAGCACCCTGCGACATCATCCGCCAGCGGTTTCGGAAGGCTGTGCCACGGCTCGGACATAATGCAAACCCCTGTCTCTCTGTTATATTTCCGGTACTGTATAACGAACTTCCCCGCAACTGAACAGGCCGCCGACACGGATGCAACGAAACCGCCGCCCACTGAATCCGGAACATCAGGAAACCCATCTGCCCATGGGCGGCCTGATTCGGAGCCGGATGAAGCGCCTGTTCGCAATACTGGGCGTGCTGCTTTCGGTACAGGTTCTGATCATCTGGGCAGCCGAAGACCTTTCTTTATTCGAAGCTGCCTGGCTGACAATGACCACACTGGTCACCGTTGGCTATGGCGATTATGCGCCCCAGACCATGATCGGTCGGTTCAGCACCATTGTGCTGATGTTTATTACCTCAATTACGTTGCTGACACTGATCGTCAGCGACTATATCGAGTACCGGTTCTATCGACGGGAACGGATTCTCACAGGAAGGTGGATCTATAAAATGAATGACCACATCATTATTGTTAACACGCCCCAGCACGGGGGCGAGCAGTATTTCATGAGGTTTGCTTCCCAGATTCGGGAAATCCCTGGCTATGAAACCATCCCTATCATGATACTGACTCGCCAGTTTCCGATGGGACTGCCCACAGAACTTTCCGACATCGGAGTCGTGCACCATCACGGTGCAGGGTTCGACCCCGAGGCGCTAAAAGCAGTTCACGCTGGCAGTGCCAGACATATCATCGTGCTCGCGGCAGACGAAGCCGACCCCTATTCAGATAGCCTGACTTTCGACATTGCCCATCGGTTAACAGAACTGAATCTCGGCAGTCACACCATTGTCGAATGTGTCAACGACCAGAACCGGGGACGCTTCAAGGCGCTCGGTGTGAGGACCATCATCCGCCCTGTTCGAACTTATCCTGAAATCATGGTGCGTTCAGTGGTTGCCCCCGGCTCGGAAAAGGTTCTGGAGGATCTGTTCAACTACGAGCACGATCATCCCCATCGGTACGAGCTGAAGCTGGACGACCTGAACTGGGCGGACATAGTCAGCGCCCTGGTCCGTCATGGCATAGGGACTGCGCTCGCTTACATTGATGACGACAATGAAGTCATATGTCATCCGCCGACCAACGAGGAAATCGAAGGCAAGGGATTGATTGTGCTTGTTAAATCCGCTGACACACCAGAGGTGTCAGTAGTGGAGGAAGCCCTGGAACGATACCGGGTGTTCCTGAAGCAGTGGCGAGCCCACTCCGCCGCCCAGGAAACAGGCGAAGCAGAGCCAGAAAAAAACAAGTCTCCCGGCTAGAAATCAATGGGCTCCACAATCCGCCAGCTACTGCCCTGCACTGGCCAGCTGCAACTGTACAACACCCAACTGCGTGGCATTTTCGGAAAGACTACGAACCGTCGATCCGCGAGCCAGCTCAGCGACCACATGCTCCCAAAGCTCCCCGCACCCCGCGGCAGCAGCTACATTTGCTACTTTCGAAAGATCCAATTGGTCTGCAGGGAAGGGCTCGTCAAGCAGCCAACAACTCCCCAACGCCTGAAGGAACTCGGTTACCGTTAGCGGTTCAGTTTTGCAAACAATCTCCGGGCGGTAGAGGCCCGCAAGAAAATACCCCTGCTCGGCCTTACTGACGAGATTCAGAAAAACGGGAACTTCCCGGGCAAGTTCAAGTGCCCAAGCGACCAAATGCCTGCCTTCACCGCTTTTCAGCTCAAACTCCACCTCGTGCAGTGGCCACCTGGCTTCATTGCCAGCCACACTGCCAGAATCGAGGGCGATCTCGATGACACTCCGCCCCTCTTCCAACCAGAGCACGTTACGCTGGAAGTTGGTTTCAAACACCACCCGCAGACTGCCGAGATCCAGATCGGTATTCAGCGGTGTGTCTTCCAGAAGCGACAAATCCAGATCCGGACCTGATACCGGCCACTCCCACTCTTCGCGCCGGTGGGCGCCATCGACAAATTCACCCCGGGTTTTCAAAGTCTGAATGTAGTCATCACCGGCTTTACGGATTCTCAAAGCGGCTTTGGCGCGATTCAAATCGGCTTTTGGCGTGTCGAAATAGCGATTGACCAGGGGTTTGGTTTTTCCGGGGCGCACCTCAGTACGGGAGGAAAGCCACTGCAAAGCCCGAGCCTGTGCAGCTTCAGAAACACTTAGTTTGATTTCCAGTTCGGTTGCCATTGCCACGACCTTTTCTCATGCTCATAAACACAAAAACCGGCGACCCTGAGGTCGCCGGTTTTCATACTACTGGATTAGCCGGTTGGCTGATCAGAAGTAGTAAACAGCACCAACTGCTGCGATAGACTGCTCGTCGCCAGAAGCGCCTTCCAGAGTGTACTCGTTAGCAGCGTCGGCACCAGACAGGTAGCCTTCGAAGTAAACGTACATGTGGTCAGACACGTTGTGCAGAGCCTGCAGAATGATGGTGTCGTTCTTGTCGCCAGAAGCGTCGTCGTCCAGCATCTGGTAAGACAGAGCGAACTGGTTAGCGCCCATGGTGTAAACACCCATTACACCAACGATATCGTTAACGTCTTTACGGGTCTGGTACTCACCGATCACGCTGAAATCGCCAGCGCTGTATGTAGCAGTCAGACCGTAGCTGTTTTCGTTGTTGGGGCCAGCGCCGCCGTCGTTGGAGTCAACACCGGCAGAGATTTCCAGGGCGTCAACTGCATAAGTAGCAACCAACTGGTACGGGTAAGACTTGTCAGAGCCACCCTTGGTGTCGTTGTCGCCGTTAACCTGAACAGCGGCAGACAGAGTCAGGCCACCGAAAGACGGGGACATGTACTGAACCAGATCGCCTTCGCCGGTCTCGTAGTTGGCAAAGATATCAGAACCAACCTCGTGGAAGTTACCAATCTTAACAATGGCACTTTCGTAAACAGAGTCGTCAGAGCCTACCCATACCTGACCGAAGCTGTCGCCTTTAACACCGATGTATGCTTCGTCCAAGCCATCGATACCGTTGCTGCTGGACTTGTCGTCAGCGTTGATGCCTTCGAGTTCCAGCTTGAAGAAACCAGTGATACCCGGAGCAATTTCGTGGTCATGCTTCACGCCCAGGGTAGAACCGTTATCAGCGTGCTCAACAGTGGAGCCAGCGCCATCAACGTTAGTGTGGGTCAGGACGTACTGGATGTTACCGTATACAGACGGCATTGAGTCCATTTTGGCGGCCAGCTCGGAAGCAGACATCTCAGACTGTGCGAAAACACTGCCAGAGAAGGTAGCGGCTGCAATAGCAGATGCGATGAGCGTTTTTTTCATGTTGCGTCTTCCTTTTTGAGTTAACTCAGGTTTTAGCGACGGGTTCTTATCCCGATTTTGTAAGGCTTCACCAGTCAGGCTGGATGAGGCCGATTCTGCATTACCCTTGTGTCAGTTTGATGACACACAAGTAACTTTTCTTCTTCTTCGGATAAATCTGAAAGATTCCAGATCTATACAGCTCAATCACTTACAGGATCTTCTTAAAGTCCTGAATGATGAAACTGTTTTAATACAATCATTCTCATTTTGCAAATTAACTGCGCTGCATTTTTAGCTCTTTTGGCACCAGAAACGCAATTATTTATGCGATTTGGCGCTCAGGAGCTCCGTTGCAGTTATATTTCAAATCCGAGGCCAGATTACCATTAACTCTTTATTAACAGCAGCTTGGCCCCTTAAAACTGCGCGCACACAAAGTCTCTGATGGTGATTTCGCACCATTGCAGGCCAGCATGGCGGCCTGCGCACAATACTAGTGCAACTACCTATTCACACCTTTGTCTATTCTCAAGCATGAAGGTGACAGGCCCGTCATTCGTTAACCCAACCTTCATATCCGCGCCAAACCTTCCTTCCCCTACTCTATCCGGCCCCAGGCGTGAAATTGCGTCTGCCACAAACGATTCATAAAGCCTGTTGGCGTCATCCGGCCCCGCAGCCAGGGAAAAACCGGGCCTGGTTCCGGAGGACGTATCGGCCGCCAAAGTGAACTGTGGAACAACAAGGAGGGAACCACCGATATCCAGCAGGCTGCGATTCATCCGCCCTGCGTCATCGGGAAACACACGGTAAGTGAGGATTTTTCGGCAAAGTTCCCTTGCCTCGCGCTCGCTATCTCCTTTCTCGACGCCCAGCAACAGCAAAAGGCCTTTGTCGATCGAGGCTATCTGCTCACCGCCCACGGTAACACTGGCTTGCGAAACTCGCTGGATCAATCCTTTCATCAACTGCCTTGAGGACGATTGAACAGGCAAAAATTAAGATCGGGCAAGAGTGTATCCATGCCAATTACCGGCCGCAACCCTCAAAACGCAATTCAGCCAGCACTTTTTTCAGTTTTCGCGACAACGGACTCAACACCGCGAATGAGCGCATCGACAATAGCCGGCTCCGATGCAGAGTGGCCCGCATCCCGAATGATCTGGAATTCTGCCTCGGGCCAGGCCTTACTGAGCGCCTGGGCATTATCCAGAGGACAAACCATATCGTAGCGTCCGTGTACGATAATCCCGGGAATGTCCGCCAGGCGGTGCGCATTGCGAAGGATCTGGTCAGACTCAAGAAAGGCGGCGTTCATGAAATAGTGGCATTCGATACGGGCCAGCGCGATGGCTACATGGGGATGGCCGAAATGCTCAACTACCCTGGGGTTCGGATGCAGGGTTGCACACCTACCCTCCCAGATTGACCATGCCTTGGCCGCCTGGATCTGCTCCAGCTCGTTGGTACTGGTCAATTTTCGGTAATAGGCTGCCACCATGTTATCGCGCTCGACTTCCGGAATTTGCGCCTCGAAGTCAGACCAGTAGTCCGGAAACACGCGGCTGGCCCCTTCCTGGTAGAACCACTGAATATCGCGGGGACGACAGAGAAATATGCCACGCAGAACCAGCCCGGACACTCGTTCCGGATGTGACTGGGCGTAAACAAGGCTCAGGGTCGACCCCCAACTGCCGCCGAACAGAAGCCACTTATCGATACCGAGGAACGAGCGTACCGCCTCCATATCCTCAACCAGCTTGTCGGTACTGTTACCCTCGAGTTCTGCAAGCGGCGTGGAACGGCCGGCACCGCGCTGATCCATAAGAATAATCCGGAATCGCTCGGCATCGAAAAACCGCCGATGATAGCCCTCGCACCCACCCCCCGGGCCACCATGAACAACGAGAACCGGCATCCCGTCGGGATTTCCACTTTCTTCAACGTAGAGTTCATGAGGTGGATCAACTGCAATACGGTGCTGGGCGTTGGGCTTGATTTCCGGGTACAGGCTGAGCATGAAGCGCTCCGTTTAAAGGATTTACCCGGAGTTTAGCTTAAGCGAAAAGAAAGCGGCATTCAGTAGAGGGGAGTGCAAACGGAAACGGGGTCAGGTGAAGACTTTCACCTGACCCCATAAGGACGTTACTTCTTGCTGGCGCGCTTACGCTCGTTCTCGGTCAGAAGCTTTTTGCGCAGCCGGATGGACTTCGGCGTCACTTCCACCAGCTCATCGTCGTCAATGAACTCCAGCGCCTGCTCAAGCGTGAACTTGATGGGTGGCACCAGGCCGATGACTTCATCCTTGCCGGAGGCACGCATGTTGTCGAGCTTTTTGGCCTTGGTGGGGTTCACCACCAGGTCGTTGTCCCGGCTATGAATACCACACAGCTGCCCTTCATAGATCTCCTGCCCTGGATCCAGGAACAGCTTGCCGCGGCTCTGCAGGGTTTCCAGGGAGTAGGTCAGCGCGGTACCTGTAGCCATCGACACAATGACGCCGTTCTGGCGGCTGGTAACGTCCCCAACCTTGATCGGGCCATAGTGGCTGAATGTGGAAGTCAGGATGCCGGTACCTGAGGTCATGGTCAGGAAGGTATTCCGGAAACCAATCAGGCCGCGAGCGGGAATGGTGTAGTCCAGACGCATCCGACCCTTGCCATCCGGCACCATGTTGGTCAGGTCGCCCTTGCGCAGCCCCATTTGTTCCATGACAGCACCCTGGTGCTGCTCTTCGATATCAACGATAACGTTCTCGTACGGCTCCTGCTTTTCGCCATCGACTTCGCGGATAACAACCTCGGGCCGGCCAACCGCCAACTCGAAGTTCTCGCGACGCATGTTCTCGATCAGAACGGACAGGTGCAACTCGCCACGGCCAGACACCTTGAACTTGTCGGCAGAGTCGCCTTCCTCAACACGCAACGCGACGTTGTGCAGCAGCTCTTTTTCCAGGCGCTCCTTGATGTTCCGGCTGGTAACGTACTTGCCTTCCTTACCGGCAAACGGCGAGTCGTTGACCTGGAAGGTCATGGATACGGTCGGCTCATCCACCGTCAGTGCCGGCAGCGCTTCAACGTTGGCCTGATCACAAAGGGTGTCGGAGATGAACAGCTCATCCATACCACTGACACAGACGATGTCGCCAGCCTGGGCTTCGTCCACCTCGACACGCTGCAGACCGGAATGCCCCATGATCTTGAGGATGCGGCCGTTCCGCTTCTTGCCGTTGGCGCCAATGGCAGTTACTGGCGAGTTGGCCTTGATCTTGCCACGCATGATTCGGCCGATGCCGATCACGCCGAGGAAGCTATTGTAATCCAGCTGGGAAATCTGCATCTGGAACGGGCCGTCCGGGTCCACATTGGGTGCCGGCACATGGTCAACAATCGCCTGGAACACGGCATCCATGTTGTCATCCAGCTTTTCGTGATCCATCCCGGCAATACCGTTCAGGGCACTGGCATAGACAATCGGGAAGTCCAGCTGCTCGTCAGTGGCGCCCAGGTTGTCAAACAGGTCGAATACCTGGTCTACAACCCAGTCCGGCCGGGCGCCCGGGCGGTCAATTTTGTTAACGACCACGATGGGGCGGAGGCCCGCCGCAAAAGCCTTTTGGGTAACGAAACGGGTCTGCGGCATGGGGCCGTCGATGGAATCAACAACCAGCAGCACGCAATCCACCATGCTCATGACCCGCTCAACCTCGCCGCCGAAATCAGCGTGGCCCGGTGTGTCGACAATATTGATGTCGTAGCCATTCCATTTCAGGGCGGTGTTTTTCGCCAGGATGGTAATGCCCCGCTCTTTTTCCTGATCATTGGAATCCATGACACGCTCGCTATCGAGCTCTTTGCGCTCCAAAGTGCCTGACTGGCGCAAAAGCTGGTCTACAAGCGTGGTTTTACCATGGTCAACGTGGGCGATGATGGCAATATTACGAAGTTTCTCAATCACAAAAATATTCCTGCGGCATGCACTCAATGACCTGAGAAGGTCGTTCGCAGGGGGAATCCCAGCACATGCCGTCTCAAATCCGTAAAATGAACTCATTCACCGGAGCTGGCTGCCCGGCACCCTGCACGGTGCTTTCCGATCATGGACCTGAAAATGACAGGGTAAAAAATGAAGCGGCGCGCAGTATAGCGAAAAGTCTGTGTCGTTAATATGAAGAAAAACGCCTATTCTTCATACAGCGGGCGCGCACCTCATTGGGGCGACCACCCCATAAATGCACCAACAAGGTGCACCATTTGGGTGCAGGTTTTCGGTGGAGGGCGCATCATTTCCTTCTAATATGCCCCAAACCCTTGCAGTTGCGCCGTTCTGGAGCATGCCCTAAAAATTGGCAAGCGCCTTGCTTTATCGAAATCAGCCGAAATTTGCAGGTAAGACGCAACGGCATTTGCTAAGCTGCGCAAACCTGAGAAACAGATCGGAACCCGGCAACCCGGGCGATCCGGCGCCACGAACATGAATACAGCCGCCTGTGCGGTATAACTTACGGAGCATGCACAATGTCCAAGACAGTTGATTTGATCAAAGAACACGAAGTCAAATGGGTTGACCTGCGCTTCACTGACAGCCGCGGTAAAGAGCAGCACGTTACACTGCCTGCCACCGAAGTAGATGAAGACTTTTTCGCAGACGGCAAGATGTTTGACGGCTCCTCCATCGCGGGCTGGAAAGGCATCAACGAATCCGACATGATCCTGATGCCGGACGACGAGACTTCCGTACTCGATCCGTTCACCGAAGAGACCACAGTGAACATCACCTGCAACATCGTAGAGCCTTCTACCATGCAGGGTTACGAGCGTGACCCACGCTCCGTTGCCCGTCGCGCAGAGGAATACCTCAAGTCCACCGGCATCGCCGACGGCGCCCTGTTCGGCCCCGAGCCCGAGTTCTTCGTATTCGATTCCGTAAAATGGAACGTCGACATGCAGGGTGCGATGTACCACATCCACTCTGAAGAAGCCGCCTGGGTTTCCGGCGAAGATTTCGATCGCAACAACATCGGTCATCGCCCGGGCGTAAAAGGTGGTTACTTCCCGGTTCCGCCGGTTGACAGCCTCCACGACCTGCGTGGCGCGATGTGTGCGGCCATGGAGTCCATGGGCCTGGAAATCGAAGTGCACCACCACGAAGTGGGCACCGCTGGCCAGTGTGAAATCGGCGTTGGCGCCAACACTCTGACCCGCAAGGCCGACGAAGTTCAGATCCTGAAGTACTGCGTGCACAACGTGGCCCACGCCTACGGCAAGACCGCCACTTTCATGCCCAAGCCGGTGGTTGGCGATAACGGCTCCGGCATGCACGTTCACATGTCCCTGAGCAAAGACGGCAAAAACCTGTTTGCCGGTGACAGCTACGCTGGCCTGAGCGAAACCGCTCTGTACTACATCGGCGGTGTGATCAAGCACGCCAAGGCCATCAACGCCTTCACCAACAGCTCTACCAACTCTTACAAGCGTCTGGTTCCGGGCTTTGAAGCTCCGGTTATGCTGGCCTACTCTGCCCGTAACCGTTCAGCCTCTATCCGTATCCCGTACGTGAACAGCCCGAAAGCGCGTCGTATCGAAGTTCGCTTCCCTGACCCGTCTGCCAACCCGTACCTGGCGTTTGCAGCGCTGATGATGGCTGGCCTCGACGGCATCCAGAACAAGATCCACCCTGGCGATGCCATGGACAAGGATCTGTACGACCTGCCGAAAGAAGAAGCCCTGAGCATTCCGACCGTGGCCGAGACTCTGTCCGAAGCACTGGACTGCCTGGAAGCAGATCACGAGTTCCTGACTCGTGGTGGCGTATTCACCGAAGACATGATCGCGGGCTACGTTGATCTGAAGCGCGGTGAAGTCGAGAAACTGAACATGACCACTCACCCGGTCGAGTTCGATCTGTACTACTCCTGCTAAAACCTCGCTTTAGAGGGAAAGCAGACAAGCCCCGCCTTCGTGCGGGGCTTTTTTGTGAGCAGCCGCACAGTGCCTGGAGCCCTTAACGATATGTAACCAACATCAGGCTCTGCAGGCGTTGAAAAGACTCCGGGCGCCGCCGATAATCGGGGAAACCCAATAACAGGTGAGCTTATGAATCCAAAGTCTGGATTGGTTGCCGGCCTTCTCTTCTGTCTGGCGGTTCCCGTCTCTGCCGAGGTTTACCGCAATGTCGATGCCTACGGCAACGTCACCTACTCTGACGAGCCGAGCGAGGGCTCTGAAGCGGTCCAGGTCAAGCCAGTCACGACCATCACATTGCCCAAGCCAGAAGCTGTTCAGGAAACCGAAAAGCTGCGCGAAGAAGTGCAGCGGGAAGGCGCAGCTTACGACAGCGTCTCGTTCGCCTATCCGGACAATAATCAGGCGTTCCATAGTGGCAGTGGCGACGTACAGTTCGAGGTCCGTAGCACACCCGGGCTCCAGCCTGGTCACAAATACGAAGTCACGCTGGACGGGCAGCCAGTCGGCCAGAGTACTTCTGGCTCGATCACCGTCAACAACGTATTCCGTGGAACCCATGAAGCCCGCGTCCACATCGTGGATGAAAACGGAGTTCAGGTGAAAACCGGCTCACCGATCACCTTCACCGTTCACCGCCCTTCCGCATTGAACTAGCCAAACCGGCCTGACGATTCGCACTATTTTGGTGCGCGCGCACCAGAAAAAAGCCATACTCTGATCAGCAACGGGGCGCATTTTCCGGACTGGTCAGAGGGATTTCTCCCATTTGCACCAGCTTACGGCACTTTTCAGCGCCATTAAGCCCCTATGCCCGCACTTTGCCCACTCATTCATGAACCGGGCTCAAAGTGGTTCGCTTTTTGCAAAACTCCTGAGGTCACACTATGTCGAACCAACGGGATTCACGCATGGCACTGCCTTCGGCCCATCAAACCGGATACAAGAGCATTCTCGACAGCCTCACTACCGCTGTCCTTGTGCTCGAGGACAACCTCAGCATCCGGTATCTCAACCCCGCCGCCGAAAGCCTGTTCGAAACCAGCATGACCCGCAGTCAGGGCCAACCCTTCCAGGACATTCTGGTGGAGTCCGAAGACGCCCTGAAAACGCTTTTTGCCGCTGTACGGAACGGACAGTCCTATACTCGCCGCGAGGCCGAGTTTCTCCTCACCAGCGGTTCCCGGCTTACGGTCGATTATTCCGTTACCCCCATCAGCCTGGAACCGACGGAACTCCTGATCGAGATCCAGCCGAGAGACAGGCTGATGCGGATCAGTCGTGAGGAAGACATCATCTCCCAGCAGGAGACCACCCGCATTCTGGTCCGGGGCATGGCCCACGAGATCAAGAACCCGCTTGGCGGAATCCGTGGTGCGGCGCAGCTTCTTGATCGGGAACTCAACAGTGAAGATCAACGGGAATACACCCGGGTCATCATCGACGAGGCGGATCGGCTCCGGAGCCTTGTGGACCGGATGCTGGGCCCGAACAAGGCATTGAAGCTGGCGCCGACCAATATTCATGAAATCCTCGAACGGGTAGGCACCTTGCTTGAGGCCGAAAGCAAGGGACGACTGAATTTCGAACGGGATTACGACCCCAGCATTCCCGAGTTCAAGGGTGACAAGGAACAACTGATTCAGGCGTTCCTGAACATCGCACGGAACGCCATGGAAGCGGCCTTCGAAAACCAGGCGAGCCACAGCTCCGACGAGCCGCCGACCATTACTTTCCGTACCCGCACCCTGCGTCAGTTCACCATTGGCAACCGACGCCACAGGCTCGTGTGCCGGGTCGACGTTATCGACAACGGCCCCGGCATTCCGCCGGAGCTGGTGCAGAACATTTTCTATCCGATGATCAGTGGCCGTGCCAGTGGCACCGGTCTGGGCCTTTCCATTACCCAGAGCATCATCGGCCAACACCGTGGACTGGTTGAATGCGAGAGCGAACCAGGCCGAACCGACTTCATCATCTTCCTGCCTCTGGAGGACACCCCATGAGCCAACCGGCGAACGTCTGGATCATAGACGACGACCGCAGTATTCGCTGGGTGCTGGAGCGCGCCCTTAACCAGGCCGGTATGCAGCCCCGAGTTTTTGACAGTGGTGAAAGCATCATGATGCGGCTGGAACACGAACAGCCCGATGCCATCGTGAGCGATATCCGAATGCCGGGCGTCGACGGCATCACCCTGCTGTCCCAGATTGTGGACGTTCATCCGGACGTGCCTGTCATCATCATGACCGCGCACTCGGATCTGGAAAGCGCCGTAACCAGCTACCAGACCGGTGCCTTCGAATACCTTCCCAAGCCGTTCGATGTGGATGACGCGGTCGCACTGGTCAAGCGCGCCGTGGCCCACAGCCATGAGAAGCGCGCCAGTGGTGAACCCCAGGCCGAAATGTCCCAGCGCAACGCCGAAATCATCGGTGAAGCGCCTGCCATGCAGGAAGTCTTCCGGGCTATTGGCCGGCTTTCGCACTCCAACATCACGGTTCTCATCAACGGCGAAAGCGGCACGGGTAAGGAACTGGTGGCCCAGGCTCTGCACAACCACAGCCCCCGGGCGAACCATCCCTTCATTGCCCTGAACATGGCTGCAATTCCCAAAGACCTGATTGAATCCGAACTCTTCGGCCACGAAAAGGGTGCCTTCACCGGCGCTGGCGCCGCTCGCCAGGGCCGATTCGAACAGGCCAACGGTGGCACCCTGTTCCTGGACGAAATCGGGGATATGCCCGCTGACACTCAGACCCGCCTCCTGCGGGTTCTGGCCGATGGTGAATTCTACCGGGTAGGCGGCACAACCCCGATCAAGGTGGATGTGCGCATCATCGCCGCAACCCACCAGGACCTGGAGAAACTGGTGCAGGCAGGCACCTTCCGGGAAGACCTGTTCCACCGCCTGAACGTCATTCGCGTGCACTTGCCCAAGCTCGCCGAGCGCCGGGAAGACATCCCCCGCCTGATGCAGCACTTCCTGAAACGGGCGGCCAAAGAGCTGGCCGTCGAGCCCAAGATCCTGCGCGAAGAGGCCGAAGAATACCTGACCACCCTGCCCTGGCCGGGCAACGTCCGCCAGCTGGAGAACACCTGCCGCTGGCTGACCGTAATGGCCAGCGGTCGCGAGATCCACATTGATGACTTGCCACCCGAGTTATTACATCAGGCCGAGACACCAACCACCGGAGCAACCTGGCAGGAAGGCCTGAAAAACTGGGCCGAACAGGAATTGAAGCGAGGCAAGAAGGGAATTCTCGATACGGCCGTGCCCGAGTTCGAGAAAATCATGATTGAAACAGCCCTGAAGCACACCGGTGGCCGTCGACGGGATGCCTCCATCCTGCTGGGATGGGGTCGGAATACGCTCACCCGGAAAATCAACGAGCTGGGTATGGATCATCCGGAACACGAGGAAGACTGACGATTGGCGAACCGCCGGGGTTCGTTGATGTTTTCGGGCAGGACTCGCGTCCTGCCCTTTTTTATCGTTCCTGCCAGTAGATCACGCGGTCGTGGCCGCGATAGACGCCGAACGTTGCCAGCCCAAGCGGATCCTCAGAAACGCCATCATCATTCCAGTCAAACTCCAGCCAGGCGTCGACATTCCAGACCAACGAATCGGTCCCACGGGTACCGTTGGGCACGAGTTCCAGCGGCGTAGCCTCGCCCATGGAGAAGTTGCCGCTTGAAGGCGCACTGGCACTGAGCGAATGGTGATTTGCCGAATTGGTCAAATCAGCTGTATTCCAGATTGTGCAGCTGTCATCTGTGTGGGTCATGAAACGTGACCCATCCCAGTACTCAAGCCTGAACGGCATTGCGAGCGACCCGATATTTTCCGGGCCATAAACGTTCTCCAGAGTGAATCGGCCAAACCGGACATCAAAAGCGGCCACGGGTGTAAACAGGTATGGTGCAGCGGCGGCCGCCACACCATCGGAGTCAGTCAGGCTGGTCACCGAAAACTCAAGCTGTGGCACAAATGGCGCTATCCGGGAATCGGAGGTCTTGTTATAAATGAAGCGGTCCGAAGCCGAGAAATCATAAAGCATCACCCCTGAACCCAGCGAAGACACCGGAGCCGTGAGGTTGCCGCCGACCTCGGTTGGCGAAAGCGCCATAAACGCGCCAGCCGTGTCGACAGCGGCAGTATCGGACGTTGGATACGAGCGATTGATATCGGAGGCGACGAGCCTTTGGAATCCAGTGAATGTGTAATTCCGTGTTCGGGTTCCCTGCACCGACAAAGGCTCAATGGTCAGAGAAGGTGTAACCAGCCATTCGAACGCCTGTCCGGTGTAAACAAAAGCTGAACCCGTCGTACACTGGGCCTCAAACTCGCCTGGATCGACCGATACCTGAAAGCGGTCCGGGTAAAAGCGTCCGATTGGAACACTTTGCCCACCGGGAACGTCTCGCCCGAGGTAGCTTCCTGGCACGGGCGAAGCTTCAAAGCGAAAAACACCGACCTCTGAGACCTCGGCTGCCACAATCTCTTCTGCCGAGGAGGATCTGGTGTGGGAGTAGCTGACGGGTGATACTGAACCGGGTGCCCCGCCAGCAGGTTGAACCAGGCTGGAAGACAAGGGTATATCCAGTAACCGGAAATTGGGCGTAATCGGATTGCCCTGACACAGATCACCATCGCCGTTCTGCTCCCAACCCACAGCGGTGATCGAAAGATCAAACGTCTGTCCCGCTTTCCGGAATGCAGGACAGGTCGCGTTTCCGGCCGGGCAATCACCCGCGGATGTCACACAAAAACCAGCCGGAACACTGACAAAACTGTCTGCGCCTGGCATTTGTAAACCGTCGTCGCCGGTTGCTGCCGAGCCGAGGTAGAGGGCATTCAGGTTCATCAGGCCTGCGTCAGGATAAACAACATCCACCTCTGCGATACCGCCCGCACCAAACTGCAAACTGATCGGCGTCGCGTTGGCCTGGCCCGAACCAACAGTCGCGTTTTCAACGAAAACCGGTCGGCTTTCCGGGCGCCCCGAGGGGCCTGGATCAACATACGTCGACCAGAAACGAACCTCCCGCTGGACATTCTCAAAAGCCGGAACGCACGCACCAGTCTGGTTATCCCGCCGCACGGCGCTCACCTGGATTGAGGTCGCTGGCCGGTGAGAGGTCAGATCCGGTATATCGAAGGCAAGCCCGGCATCAAGGAAAGGCAGTTCACAAGCTGCGGTCGAACCATTACCACTTCCATCGTCACACAGGGTCTGGGTAAATGCCTTCGTTGAAGGGTTTGAAGATGCAATCCCCAGGTTTGCCGTTCCCGCTGTGGTGACCTGCAGCTGGCGGGTGGTCTGGCCGCCATTGAATGAAAAACTGTCGCCGCCGACCCAACCCGATGGATTGAGTGTTACATCCACCGGGTCCGTAAAAAGCACACTGCAATCGGCATTTTCACAAGCTCTGAGCGTGATCGTTTCCGGCTGACACGTCAGTGCTGTGCCGTCATGCACGAATTCGAAGTGATCTACCAGCTTACCGACCGGGTTCAGCTTTTCAGCGCAAAGTTGCAGATTATCCAGCTCGTGGATGTTGGTGGAACCACCGGTTGAACCAGTCAAAGAAAGGTAGAAGTTTTGAGGCGTTACCGGTTGATTCGGGAAACTGCTCAGGTCCAGTTGAACAAGCTGCTGGAAATTATTACCAGTTCCCGAAACATCCCGCTCGACGGAAACAATCGGCCCCACACCGCCTCTCGAGTCCACAATAATCCGGTACCGATGAGGCGTTGGATTATTACCTGGCTGGTCGATTCCCGGGTTCAGGGAACCGGTTCCTCCCAGGTACTGGTAGTTGCTCTGGGCAGCGCCACGGATAGCAACCGCATCACGAACAAAGCCAATACCGCCCACGCGCCCTTCAGTGGCGTTGGAAAAGTTACCGAATTCATCCAGGCCAATGCCCAGCCAACCGCCCGCGAATCCGGGGTCGCCATTGTTGCGTTGGGCATATCCAAGGGACCCCCCGAAGCTCCCGGGCTGAGGGGTAACCGACGCATCCGACAGCACAACCGTCAGGCCGTCCGCCCCGTTGCCACCGTACGCAAAGTAGTCGAATTCAAGCCGCACATAATTGTCCGCTCCCGGAATCAGGTTCTGGAACGTTGCGGCCGTCGCCTGGTTGCCAGCGGCCTCTGTCATCCGCAGGCGACCGTTGACAATACCGGGCGTGAAGCTGCCACTGGATACATTGGTTATCCAGTCATCCGGCGACAGGGTACCCGTACCAAAGGTATCACCTGCACAAGTCAGCGGTGACGAAGAGCCATCAATTACCACATCGTCGATGTGCCAGAAATCGAAGTTGCCGCTGTTGCCTGAGTCCTGAACAAAACGTATGCGGAAGTCGGTATGAAAGGCATCGGGCGGCAGTGTGAAGACAACATCGCCGGACTCACCGCTGGTTCCGTTACCGGGGTATCGGTCAATCAGTTCCCAGTTGCCGGCATCATCAAGATATTCGATCCGCAGGTCCTCGCTGCCATCGGGATCCTCACTGAAGGCATCATCGCCCCGCCTCCACCAATAGGAGACGGTGCCCGTTGTCAGGCCGGAAAGGTCGAGAGGGTCAAGCGTGACTTCGGCGAAGCCGCTCGAGGTAAACAGGGAACGCACGGGACTCTTGCTGGTTTGCGAACTGATCCCCGCATCACCGCCGGACGATGTCACCACAGACCAATCCGGTCCGAGAGAACTGCGCTCGAAATCATCACAAAACAGGGCCGTTAATGTGCTGCAGAAGCCGCCCGTCTCTTCATTACCGACAACAAAAAAGGCCCCCGGATCAGAGAGGTTGTTGTAGTGGGTTCTCAGCCAGCCGCCAGACCGGGCCCCTGTTGAGATCCGGATCTCATCAACGTCGCCATTCAGAATGGTTTCACCGTTGCCCTGAACGATGCCATACCCGGATCTGTAAGGCTGAGAGGTTACGTTGAGGGTTCTGCCGGAACAGTCGTTATCGGCTGCAACCTGTTGCCCGTTGATGTAAGCGCGGGTCGTGGTCCCGTCGAAACTGATGGCGTAATGAGCCCACCCGGTAGTGGCGCTACCGCCATCGAACCACGCCTCGGTGTTACCGCAGGTCACCCCCCACGTAACACCGTTGTTCTGCCTTACGGCAATGCGGAACAAGTAGTTGGCGCCCCAACCAATGACATTGCCTTTCCAGAGAATCGGATGATGATCGTTTCCGGACTGATTGCCGGAAACCCTTGCCCAGGCTTCGGCCGTGAAACTTGTCGATAAGCCGGGGTCGCCGAAATCGAAAAAACGTACCGCCGGGTCTTCAGATTGCCCATTGGCGAACTGCCCCGGGTGCGCTCTTGCGCCGGCGACGATCCCGTTATTGAGATACGTCGGGTAGTTGTTGCCCTGTCCCAGCAGATCGCCACCGTTCAGGTTGGCTGTCGAATCCTCCAAAGTGGTCTGCCGACCTCCTGACTCTTCCAGGTGGTGAACCATCTGAAAGTCATTATCCCAGGCACCAACTGGATTCGACTGGTTTGCCGCTGCGGGATTGCCGTAATACAGGTACAGGTTAGTATTGGCGGATGCTGACAGGGTTGGTATCCGGATCCAGGCGACAAGCTCACCGGTAGAACCGTTATAGCGTTCCAGCTCATGGTCAAGTTGGGTCCCATCCTCAAGCGCAAAAACGATATCGTCTCCATCCGCTTGGGCGGAATTGGCCAGTTCAGCATCTGTCGCCCTGAACATGACCGCAAAATCTGCCTGGTCACCCACCACCTGGCTGGCCTGGATCTGGATCGCCTTTCGGTAATTCCAGTCAGAATTGAACCAGGCGGCCTCAGAAACTGCGGTCCAGGCCATTAAAACCAGAAGAGCGAGAAAACCGGATATCGGACGGTTGGTTCGGATCCACTTCATCTGACACGCACCTCAATTATCCGCACAGCCCGATCGGGTCCACTGCCACACTGTCCCGTGCTGGAAATCGAAAAAACCGTGTTGCCACCCGGGCCACTGATGTTCTCCGTGACGGATTCACAACTGAGCGCAGCGCTACAGCCGTTGAGCCCTGTTGCCGAAAAAGATAGGGGGGTTGTCAAGGCACTACAGTCGCTGGACTCAAGCACATCCCTCACGGCCACCTGCGCGCCGCTCTCGGCTGCATAGAACGCTCTCTGGGACTGAATCTGCAGACTGACAGATTCACCACTGGCCTGCTGCAGTTGAGCCATTCCGATGACCAGAAGAGCCAGAACAGTAATGATGAACAAGGCGACAGGTAAACCAGCGCCGCTCTGATTAGCCATATTATGAGGTTCACGGTACATTGCGGATCTGCACCTCCTGGCTCATATCCGTAGTCTCACCGGAATCAAAATCCTCCAGTACAAATCCGAACGACACCACCGCACCACGCTGAAGGCTGGGCGGTGTCACCTGGAAATCCAGCGAGTTGTTCACCAGTGTCGCGGCCATGACTTCCCGATCCGGATAACTCGATGGCAGGCCCGATGCGGGTGTGGCGTTGATTCCGTAGTTCCTGTAACGATACAGGTACCGACCTACCTGACAGACAGCCACCGGCTCGCCAACAATATAGAACCGGCGCTCCGGCGACTGTGCCGAGAATCGATGTGTGGCCCCCGAATCAAATGTGACGGTTACTGGCGAAGCACCGGTGGGCATCGTCGCCGGTGGCGAGATCGGCCCCGGACTGCCCAGGCTGTAGACGTCGGAACCGTAGCCATAGACCACCACCCGTCCCGAAGCGGATGCGCCTCCTGGAAGAGGGACAGCGCGAAATGAATTCGGGGTTGCGCCTTGGGGAAGGTCGAGATAGTTGGACGCCGCCAGGATTGGCATCCACTCAAGACAGGTTCCACTGGCATTGGTTCTGATGGATGTGGGAAGCGCCTCGCGAACCTCGCGACTGATCTGTTCACTGATCACCACGCCCGCCAGGGAACGCTGCTGCCGGGAGCTTACGTCCAACGCGCCCTGCGTGGACAGACTGACAAAGCGCACCGAGATGGTGGCCACAATCGCCAGCAATACGATCACAATGACCAGTTCAACGAGGGTAAAGCCGCGACACCGGTGCATCAGAAGTTGGCCCGGTATGCGGTGAATGAAAAGGTCTGATTGCCGGGGGCCGTGATATCGAGATCAACCCGTTTGGCTTCTTCCGCGGGCAAGCCAACTTCCGTTCCTGCGCAGGTGACAGTGATCGAGATGGAAAAACCGGAATAGCCACTCAGGGCAGAGCCTGTGGCTGTCGATGGCGCCCCGGTAAGACCGTCGTAGTCGTCAACATCGTCAAAAGTGGCCCGGCCCTCGGAACCTTCCGGACCAATGGAACAGGCCCCCGAAAACTTGGGAAATCCGCCCTGGGGCGTCTGATCATCGTATTTCTGGGTCAGAATTTCATCCATGTAGAGCTGGGCCAGCTTAACCGCGCGGATCTGATTCAGCGGATCCGCGCTGCGCCCAGTGATAAGCGCGAACGCACCAACCACACCGGCAATGGCCACACTGATAATCACGATTGTGATCACCAGCTCCACCAGGGTTGCGCCGGTTTGAGTAGGCCTCATGACTGGCAGCTCCCGGCGTATACCGCGCCCAATGAACTGAGACACGTCTGGAAGGTACTGTCGCCCGAAAAAGTGAACTGCAGATTGGTGCCGGTTGAAGGCGCTCCTTTGCTGTCAAAGGTCAGCGTCAATGGCAACCCGCCCGGTGCTGAAAGGCTGGTGCCCTCCCGGGATATCTCGAAGGTACGCGGATTGCCGGAACCGGCACCCACGATAAATCGGAAATTATCTCCACCCTGCTCGATAGTGAGGGTGTTGGCGGGATTCCCCGCCAACGCTGCCTGCTGGGCAAGCAGCGTGGCGGAGGCAAGTTGCTGGGTAGCCAGCAAGGGGGAGAAGGCCGAGCGGCTGGCGAACAGGCCAATGCCCAGAGCGGAGAGGACTCCGATCAGGATGATGACCATTACCAGCTCTACCAGGGTAAATCCCGATAATCTCGGAACGCTGACCTCTATCATTGCTCCTCTGGCAGGATTCACAGCTCAGCCACCCCTCTCAAATACTTAAGGCGAGCCCCAATCTGAAAAGACCCAGGCTACCGAAGCATTTGCCTATCGTGCTTTAGCTACAGGTATCGTCGCCGGTATATGTGGGGGGCGTAGATGCATCCGCAGCGGCCGTATAGATTACAGTACAATCACTATCGATCGTGAATGTTGCTGTTCCCGGAGTACCACCAGCCGTTGCGGTGTAAGCAGGCGCATTGGAAACATCAATTTGTGCAGCAGATGTAATCCCACCGGCGGACGGAGCAGGATAACCAAACTCAAGATTTACGCTCGCGCCATCCAACGCTACTGAAGAAGTAGCCGCTGTTTGATCACAAGTTGAGCTCGCCAAACACGCTGCCCGTGTTATTGAGCTAGCGGATTTCATGGCTCCTAATATACCTTGCCGAGTGGCCGACTCAGCATCGCCACCAAAATCCGCAAACCGCGGCAAAGCAAACGCCGCCAGAATCCCCAGAATTACAATCACCATAACCAGCTCGATCAGGGTGAAGCCTTTTTCTTTTCTTGCCGCAATGGCTGTAATCGCTTTCATGGTATTACTCCGTTTTTATCGCCAGTTGGCTTCGAGGTTTATCAGTTAATGGTTGTGGTTATTTCGCCAGTGTCCGCATCATACGCAATGGTGCTGCCCTGGTTGTCTGCCTGATAGGTAAACACACAATCATCACCAGTGATCGAAATCAGATATTCGGCTGGTGCTGTTGTGCTCACGGTCGGCGCATTGGATTGCAGAACACCAAGCCAGACCTCTTCGCACTTGGTGGCATCCATCGTGGTGCTGGTGTTATCTGAAGCAACAGAAGTCGGCCAGCCGTCATCACTGACATCGACATTGTCGTTGCCGAAGCCCACCACATCCGTTTCTGCTGCGGTGAAGCCGTTGGATACCCACTGGGTTTTGGCCAACGCCACACCCGCTGCCAGGGCCCCAGCAGTTGCGCGAATGCTGGACTGATGCGCCTGCTCGGACAGCTGGGCGAACCGTGGCAATGCGAACGCCGCCAAGATCGCAAGTATGGCAATAACCACCACCAGCTCGATCAGGGTGAATCCCTGTTGTTTGCTCTTCCTGTAATCCCGCTTCATTACATCGGCCTCTTTACGGTTTCATTCGTCCGTCTGGTCAGCGTTGGGCATCCTGCGTTTGCGCTGCGTCTTCTGTCAACGACACCGGGGCCAGTTTTAGCCCCGTCAGCCGTTCTTCTTGCTCCCGCGTGCCATTCCCGTTGCGGTCTGCAAATTCCGTTGTCACTGCCCAAGCCAAAGGCTGCTCCTGGTTGGCTTGCCGACTATCTATGGTTATCGGCTGACCCGGTTTATAAATTAACCAGCCTTTAGGCCCGTATTCTGTTTCTTTTTGTTCACTT
>ERZ1699656.5-NODE-5-length-74040-cov-189.379113_pt1 | contig 74040 bp, 70 predicted proteins | sample MGYA00581514_ERZ1699656 | MGnify/ENA primary metagenome ERZ1699656 (study PRJEB42348, sample SAMEA6618691) | metagenome | isolation source: Polyester-degrading enrichment culture growing on monomer 1,4-butanediol, B | collected 2019-04-14 ...
AGGAACGCGCTAGAAGGATTTTCAGCCTATCTAGCAAGATCTGCACGCTGGATCTAGCCCATGCGTTCTGTCGTTTGTCAGGCCACGTGAAGACTATCGATTGCGTTATCAACCCTATAGACGCTACTTACACCGGCGCCCATGACCCGACGATTCCCGTCGCACGGCTTGAGGTGAGGCTCGACTTTTTCGAGCACATGAACCAGCTCGATGCGCGAAAGGCTTTCGATAGTCGGATGGTCGAGATCGGCCGGTATACACGAACTCTGAACAGGATAATCAGAGCCGGGCAACCAGTAACTCAGTCTAGTGAGTTAGCAGCATGATCACCGCGCGGTTAAACAGGCTTCGGGCGGCATACCGACAGGCAAAGAAACTGGTAGGCGATGCCAACCGTGGCCAGGCAATAACCGGAGTAGCGCTGCGCTGGTGCCACCGGATCCGGCAGGCGATCAAGGCGGAGATGCTGGTGGTTGAGGCAGTGATTCGGCCCTACCGGCTTTTACAGCCCGCATCCGGGCATGGCTCAAAGAGGCAAACACCCCGCCGAGAACACCTGACCAAGGAGGCCACACCGTGAAAGCTTCTCAAATCCGACAAACGCTCCAAGCCATGGACATGCTGGAGCCAGCGCTGGAGCTCAAGCAGATGGACCTGGAAGAACAGGGAGAGGTTCTGGAGTTACTCAAGGAGCGCGGCAAGTCCATCGACACCATCAGCCTGAGGGAGCTGTCCCTGGTCATTCAGTATCACCAGAAGCAGAAACGGATATGAGTGACGAGAAACCCAAAGGTGGATATCTTGCCAGGAAGGCTGCAATGCTCTGCCAAGATGCCCAGTTCCGGCTTTATCTGGATAGGCGTAGGTCAGCAAAGTTTAGCCTGGAAGTCCCTGACGGCACCCACACGGAGGATGACGCCAGGGATTTTGTATTAGCAGCGTGCGCTATCGAGTCCAGGGCGGAGCTAGATCACAACCCGGAGGCCGCCACCATGTTTCGATATATCACTCGTCATTATCAGGCTTGGGTCGGACGGCAGCATCGGCGAGTTCGCCAATCTCCTGAAACAGCAAATCCGCAACATTAACCATCCGCTCGGAAACAATGCCGGACCTTGCAGGCTTTTGAAGCATTGCCCCTCCATCAGCAATGTCTCCGATAACTGCCAGGTAATCCTCTTTACTCATGACTTACTCCTTGTGTTGATATTCGTTTGCGTGGCCACTGAAGAAAAATCTACACGAACCAAGTGCAAACGCAACACGCTGTTTTGACAGTTATTTTTTGCCATATTATGTGTGAGCACAAAAATACAATTACTTTATTAAATGGTCAAAAATGGACTGTCATAACAAAAGTCAGAAAATACAAAGATCTGCAAAAATAGTTAAAATTACATTAACAGGATAACAAGCACTTAAATAAATCAATATTGTCAATTTGACAATAAAATGTTTTGCAATGTTTTACGTTTAAAGCATCGAATCCCCGCCCAAAAAGCATGGGCGGGATTGCTTTAACAGTGCTTTAGATCAAGCAGAAGGGTTCTGAGGAGCGTTGATGATCATGGCTTGCCCGAGATTATTCTCCACGATCTTCAATACTGGGCTGTTCGCAAGGGTATGCTGATAGGCGTGGTGGACTGTGAGCACCAAGTCTTGAAGCTCGTCGTCATCCTCCAAGGAAACAACCTTAAGGCCTAGTTCGAGAGCTTTATCCATGTGGATATGCCTCGAGTGCGTTTTGGTTTCAACAAAATTATTCAAACCCGAGACCACAGTTTGAGCCTTCTCATCTGCAGACTCTTCACCATCGAACATCCCAGTCTTGAGCCATTGCTCCACAAGACTCTTAGAGAGCTCTATTGCCTGCTCGCAGGATTGAAGGAAGGTTGGATGGTATTTTCCGATAATCGGCTGCCAAGTCGCTGCGCAAACAGGATCTTTTCGGATTTCATCCTTTGCGCGGTCAAACTCAGCAATGACACCATGAGCAGGCAGCCCACCAACTTGGGGGTCGATCGGCCCGATATTCGATTGTTTACCCATAACGATTGAACTGCACGCGCAAGCTATCATGGTGCCTGCAGACATCGCTATTTGAGGAATAATTGCGCGAATATTTTTGCCAAACATCTGTCGCAGGTAATAGACAAGAGATTCGGTAGCGGCAATATCACCGCCAGGAGTATGAAGGATTAAGTCCAAACCTTTGTCTCGGTCCATATTATGGACTGCAGCCATGAAAGCGTTTTTATCGTCATCAGTGATGCTTGTTTTAGCTAAACCAGGCTTTTGAAGCCAAGACGAGTAATAGCAGATTGTATTCCGCCCAGTACGCTCAGTCAGCTGATTAATGTATCCCTTCCGGACAACATCTAACGGACTGTGGTTTTGGTTGTACTTATTAAGATCAGCATGTTTTTGCTGGATTTCGGCCAAAACCTGATTCCAGGAGGGCATCAGAACTCCTTTTCCTTAACAAATCCGGCAAGACTTAACCGACCTGCAGATCACGCTGCTGAACGGGATTGAAGCGATCACTAACGTATTCAGTGCTAGAGGCGTAACTGATTTCCACGTCTTTCAGGACGGTACAAAGCTCGAAAGTCTCTGTCTGGCCCTGAGTAGCAGGCTGTTTCTGATTCGGAACAAGATTCAGCTCATCAAAGAGCTGCTGAAATTCCTGCTCTGTTCTCATGCGGCGCTCCGTGTCGTGTTTTTTTTTTCATTGTTATAGGAATACGTGTTAATTGGGGTGTAAGACTAGCTTATCACCATCAAAGTTCACAGGATTCGGTGTTATTTTTTGTACATTTTTCACTATTCCGACAACATTTTTGGCCTCCAACCCCAGCCATCATACTTATCATGCGGCTCGTGCTGGCTCAGATGCGTGTACCTCTGAAGAGACGACCAACTGGTATGGCCACTTACCCCGGCCACACGCGGAATATCCCAGCCACGCTCAAACAGCCAGCTAATGCACTCGTGTCGAAGGTCATGGAAGTGCAGGTCAGAAATGCCGAGGAGCTTGCACCACTCGGTGAAACGGGCGCTGATGGATTTGGAGTTGAAGGGAAAAATCCGGTCATCAATTTCCGGCTGCTGATGAATGATGGACCAGGCCTCGTCGGTGAGATAGACACGTCGGTTGTTACCACTCTTCTGGCTGGGATGCTTCATATCAGGAACGATCACGCTCTGAGTCCGTTCATCCAGATCAGCCCATCGGATCCGCGTGATCTCCTCCTGGCGGCGGGCTGAGAACAGAGCAAACAGAATCACATCACCGGTGCGAACGGTGCGCCGGGACTCCGTAGTCTTTCCGTACTCGAGTATTTTCTCCAGCTCACCGAGCGTAGGCCTTCGATCTCGTTTGGCTGGCTTTGCCACAAGGCGCTCCCGCCGGCAGGTTTCAGCTGCATCATTCAGAGCATCCAGCGCCACCGGTATTCCCCAAGCACTCCGGGCAGTCTTGAACACTCCACGCAGCCAGATTAGATCATTTGCAGCCGTCTGCGGCTTCACCGTTTTCACCCGTTCGGCAACATGCGCGACAAAATCCTGACTTCGGATCTCCAGGGCATCCAGCTTTGCCAGGTCATAGGTCTGGAGCCGCTCCATATCCATGGCCTTGCTACGCCCAAAACCTGCGCCAAACTCTTTCTGGTACCGCATGATCAGATCGCCGATCGTAACGCCGCGATGCCGAACCTTATCGATGGCGCCGGGCTCCTGGAGCTCCAACTCACGGCGTGTTGCCCAATCTTTCGCCAAAGCCTTGCGGTCAAAGGTGCGGCTTTCGCGATATACTACCTTTCCCTTACGCTTCAAGCGGATCGCCGCCCGGTATGATTTGGTACCATCGGCACGGGTTCTGACAGTAATGGTAGGCACGGTGCTCCACGCTCCTTGTTGCGGTGCTCCAAACAGATTTTTGGAGCACTTCTGGAGCACCGATACTACAAAAATGGTGATAAACGGGCAATAAATGGTCTATATTAGTGACGCAGAAAAGGCAGGAAATTCAGCGGTAAGCAGCGGTAACACTGGCGGTGAGCCGTCTCGAACGTTTTGCGTTGCACCAATGATGGATTGGACCACCAGCCACTACCGTTATCTGGCGCGCCAGCTCAGCAGACATACCCTACTCTACACTGAGATGGTCACCACCGGGGCGTTGATCCACGGTGATACCGCACGTTTTCTGCGCCACGATGAGGCCGAATATCCATTGGCCCTTCAGCTTGGCGGCAGTGATGCCGGCGAACTGGCGCACTGCGCCAGGCTGGCGCAGCAATACGGGTTTGATGAGGTTAACCTGAACGTCGGTTGCCCCAGCGATCGGGTGCAGAACAACATGATTGGCGCCTGTCTGATGGGCCACCCCGACAAGGTGGCGGAGGGCGTTCGGGCCATGATTGAGGCTACCGATCTGCCGGTAACGGTAAAACACCGGATCGGTATTGATGGCCGGGAGTCCTGGGATGATCTCTGCGAGTTCGTGGAAAAAGTGTCTGATGCGGGTTGCCGGACGTTTATCGTGCATGCACGAATCGCGATTCTTGAAGGCCTGAGCCCCAAGGAAAACCGTGAAGTCCCACCGCTCAAATACGATTGGGTATATCGGCTGAAAGCGAAATACCCGCACCTGGAGATCATCATCAACGGCGGTATAAAGACTTTCGATGAATGCCACGAGCACCTGCGGCATACCGACGGCGTGATGCTGGGCCGGGAGGCCTACCACAACCCCTGGCTGCTGGCAGGTGTCGATCCGGAGTTTTTCGGGAACGAAGCGCCGGTGGAAACCCGGCATCAGGCGCTTCGGGCCATGCTTCCGTTCATTCAGAGCGAACTCGAGCGGGGCGTATACCTCACCCACATGTCCCGACACCTGCTGGGCCTGTTCCACGGCCAGCCCGGTGGCCGGCAGTTCCGTCGCTACATCAGTGAGAACGCCCATAAAACCGGCGCAGGCCTGGAAGTTATCGAGACCGCGCTGGAAAAGGTGCGTGAACCGTCAATGCCGGAGATTGCCGAAGCTTAACCGCAGGCAATTGCCCCCATACCTTTTGTTGTCTTGTTCCTGTCAGAGCAGCCCGTTATTGTAGGCGTATAGCCAGCGCCCGGGATTCGGGCGCACCAATAACAGATCAACCGGGACGACAGGACGAATGACCAGCAAGCTCGACCAACTGAAAACCATGACCACGGTAGTGGCGGATACCGGCGATATCGAAGCCATTGCAAAGTGGCGGCCGGAAGATGCCACCACCAACCCATCCCTGCTCCTCAAGGCGGCCGCTTCCGATGCTTATCGTCCCATGTTGGACAAGGCTGTGACGGAAGCCCGCCGGCATGGCGGCTCAGACGCCGAGCAGTTAACCATGGCCACCGATATGCTGGCCGTGCTCGCTGGCCGGGAAATCCTGAACCTGATTCCCGGTGTGGTATCCACCGAGGTCGACGCCCGGTTGTCCTTCGATACCGCCGGCACGCTGGAGCGAGCCCGCCGTCTGGTTGAGCTATACGACAAACAGGGCGTCGATACCAGTCGCGTGCTGATCAAGATTGCCTCCACCTGGGAAGGTATCCGGGCTGCCGAGCAACTGGAGAAGGAAGGCATTCGCTGCAACCTGACACTCCTGTTTTCCTTCATCCAGGCGGCCGCCTGCGCCCAGGCCGGTGCCTTCCTGATCTCTCCGTTCGTTGGTCGTATTCTGGACTGGCACCTGGCCAGCACGGGCCGCGACAGCTACCCGGCGGCGGAAGACCCCGGGGTGCTGTCCGTCTCTCGCATCTACAATTACTACAAAGCCAACGGCTTCAAGACGGTGGTGATGGGCGCCAGCTTCAGAAATACCGGCGAAATCGAGATGCTGGCCGGTTGCGACCGCCTGACCATCAGCCCGGCCCTGCTGCAGGAATTGCAGGACGACCAGGGCGACCTGCCTCGTCGTCTGGTGGCTGATACCGCCAGCTCATCGGATCAGTTTGGCACCATTGACGAAAGGCTGTTCCGTTGGGAGTCCAACGAGGACGCCATGGCGACCGAAAAGCTGGCCGATGGCATTCGCCGGTTCACAGCCGACCAGATAGAGCTGGAACACCGGGTTCGGCAGCTCGCCAGGGCCGCCTGAAACCGGGCCTGAAATCAAACACAGGAGTGGGATTGTCCGATCATGATCGAGAGCCTGAAAAAACTCTTTGCGGCACCGGAAGCTGAGAGCGAGAAACCGGATTCTCACCAACTGGCCGTGGCTGCAACCGCGTTGATGGTTCAGGTTTCACGGATCGACCAGCACGAGGACGAACGCGAGCTACAGGCCATTGTCGACGGGGCTGTGAAAGCGCACCAGGTCACCCGGGCCGAAGCAGAGGAAATTCTGCAGGATGCGCTGAACCACGCAGACGATGCCACATCACTCTATGAATTTACCGGCCAGATCAACGAGCACCTCGACCAGGAAGGCAAGCAGGCCCTGCTTGAAAGTATCTGGCGCGTGGCCTTTGCCGACGGTCGCATCGACAAATACGAAGAACATCTTATTCGCCGCATGGCTGACCTGCTGCATCTTAATCACCGGGAGTTCATGCAGGCGCGGCACCGGGCGCAAGACGCCGGTTCTTGAAAGGAGACAGCATGCTAGCGATTCTTCATCCCAATACCTCCCTGGACAGCGAGGAATACAGGCAGACCATGCACTACCTCGAGAATCTCCCGAACGTCACGGTTCGGGTTCACGAGGTCCAGGGTGCCACCCAGAGGTTGACCGAAATCTATCTGCTTGGGGATACCAAACCCCTGAACAAGGAAGAGATCGAGGCCTTGCCAGCGGTTGAACGGGCGATTCGTATCTCGGAAGACTACCGTATTCTGGGCCGTCACCGGGATGATCGCCGGCAAAGCGGTTTCACCTACAACGGCGTCGAGTTCAACCAGTCCAATCTGAACATTTTTGCCGGCCTTTGCGCGGTCGATGTGCCCGAGCACGTCGAAATGATGATGCAGGCCCTTGAGGATAACGGCGAAGTCTGCACCCGGATGGGCGCCTACAAGCCGCGCACCAACCCCTACTCGTTCCAGGGGCACGGCAAGGGCTGCCTGCCCTGGGTGTTCGAGAAGGCTGGCAAGCACGGCATCAAGGTGATCGCCATGGAGATCACCCACGAGAGCCACATTGAGGAAATCGACACCTGTCTGGAGAAACTGGGCAGACCCACAGGAGTCATGCTGCAGGTCGGTACCCGAAACACCCAGAACTTTGAACTGCTGAAGGCCATCGGCCGCCAGAGCACCTATCCGGTACTCCTCAAGCGCGGCTTCGGGATTACCCTGAACGAATCCCTCAACGCCGCGGAGTACCTCGCCAGCGAGGGCAACGCGAATGTTATTTTCTGCCTGAGAGGCATGAAAACCGAAGCTGGGCAGCCGCATCGGAACATGGTGGATTTTGCCCATGTGCCTGCGGTAAAACGGCTCACCCGTATGCCGGTGTGCGTAGACCCGTCCCACTCGGTTGGCAGCCGCGAACAGTCTCCAGACGGAATTCTGGATGTCATGCACGCCACCGCACAGGGCGTGATAGCGGGCGCCAACATGGTGCTGGTGGACTTCCACCCCAAACCGGAAAAGGCGCTTGTAGATGGGCCCCAGGCGCTTCTCATGCAAGAATTGTCGGCCTACCTGGAAGACATTCGCCTTTGCCATGATACCTGGAAGAAGCGCCAGGCCATTTATCAACGCCTGAAGGATGACGCAGCGGAATGATTGTCTACGGACACAGAGGCGCAAAGGGAGAAGCCCCGGAAAACACCCTCCCGGGATTTGTTCATGCTCATCGGCACGGTATCCGGCATTTCGAGCTGGATCTGGTGCTCTCAAAGGACGGCAAGCCGGTTCTTGTGCATGACCTTTCGGTAGATCGCACCACCAGTCAGAAAGGCAGCATCAGCCAGTACACAGCGGCCGAACTTGCAGCCATGGACGCTCGTCGTAACACGAGCTCCTGGCCCAAACCTACAGGGATCCCCGCCCTGGAAGACCTTCTCGATCAGTTCGACGACATCGAACACCTGCAACTGGAGGTCAAGAAGGATACGCGTCAGCGGCTGAACATCCTGAGCAATCGGCTGACCGAGGTGATCCAGCGTCGCAACCTTTACCAGACGGTGGCGATAACCTCGTCAGATACCTGGTTCCTGAAACAGATCCGTAGGCGGAACACCAACATCCGCATCGGCCTCGTAGCGGAACGAAAGTTTCCACGGCCACTGAGCATGGCAAACCGGCTTGGCTGTGACTACCTCTGCATCAATTGGAAGCTGTGCTCTAAAATGCTGGTTGAACAGGCCCATCGCAGGGGTATGCATGTGTCCACCTGGACAGTGAACCGGATTCACGACATGTTGCAACTGGAAGCGATGGGGGTGGACAGCATCATCACCGATTATCCGACAAGCACACGCATGTTTTTCGATAATCGGGCCAGATCGGCGCTGTCGCTCCCCCAGAGTCAGGACGGAGTTACCCCGAACCAGGAGGCCGTCTCGGCGGGTTGAGAGCAAAAAATTGAATCAAAAGAAAACGGGGTCGGAGGAATGCTTTCCCCGGACCCCGTTTTCTTTAGCAGCCTAGAAAATTCGATTCAGGCCATTCAATGCGGCAACCCGGTAGGCTTCCGCCATGGTCGGGTAATTGAACGTGGTATTAATGAAGTAGTTCAGAGAGTTGGCCTCTCCTTCCTGATTCATGATCGCCTGGCCGATGTGAACGATTTCTGCGGCCTGGTCACCGAAACAGTGGATACCCAGAATCTGGCGGGTCTCCCGGTGGAACAGGATTTTCAGCATGCCTACCGCTTCTCCGGTAATCTGAGCGCGGGCCAGATCCTTGAAGAACGCCTGTCCAACCTCGTAGGGCACCTTGGCTTCAGTCAGTTCACGCTCGGTTTTCCCCACGGAACTGATTTCCGGAATGGTGTAGATCCCGGTCGGCACATCGGACACAAAGCGGAAGTACTCGTCATCAACAATGTCTGAAGACGCCGAACGGCCCTGGTCATAAGCCGCGCTTGCCAGACTCGGCCAGCCGATCACATCACCCGCCGCGTAGATATTCTCCACCTCGGTGCGGTAGTGCTCATCAACCGCCAGTTGACCCCGACCGTTGGGCACCAGGCCGATGTTCTCCAGCCCAAGCTTCTCGGTGTTGCCACTGCGCCCGTTGCACCAGAGGAATGCATCCGCACGGATTTTCTTGCCGGACTGCAGCGACAGCACTACGCCGTGGTCATCACCCACAACCGACTCGTACTGCTCGTTGTGGCGCACCAGAACGCCGTTATTGCGCAGGTGGTAACTCAGGGCGTCGGAAATTTCGTCATCCAGGAACGACAACAGCCGGCTACCCGGGTTGATCAGGTCCACCTTCACGCCCAACCCTGCAAAAATCGACGCATATTCTGAGCCGATAACGCCAGCGCCATAGATAATCAGGGTTCTGGGGGTATGGGACAGGTTCAGGATGGTGTCCGAGTTGTAGATACGGTGGTGACGGAAATCCACATCTGGCGGCAGATAGGGCCTGGACCCTGTGGCGATAATCGCCTGCTTGAAGTGAAGGGTCTCGGAGGACTTGCTGCCACGGACCTCAATACGGTTCTGGTCGATGAAAAAAGCCCGCCCGTTGATCAGATCCACCCGGTTGCGGGAATAGAACTGGGTTCGGAGCTTGACCTGTTTGCCAATGACCTTCTGGGCGTTCTGAAGTACCCGGGGGAAGGAGAACCAGCGGGGCTCCCCGATATCCCGGAACATCTGATTGGTGTTGAAGGTGATGATCTGTTTGACGGAGTGGCGCAGCGCCTTTGAAGGGATGGTGCCCCAGTGAGTGCAGTTCCCGCCGACGGTAGGCTTGTCCTCGATGATCGCGACACGTTTGCCGTGTTTCGTCGCATTCATCGCCGCGCCTTCGCCGGACGGGCCGGCGCCGATAACGACGACGTCGTAATGATGTTCTGCCATGCGCGCAGTGACTCCTTATCTACGTCGTGAAAAATTGATTGTAATTATCAGAAACAGATCAGTGCTTGCTGGTATTGCTGGCGTCGTAAGCCAAAGCCTCGGGCTCTTTGCCCTCGTTGGCCAATCGCTCATTCTCCTCTTCGCACTTCTGGGTGTTGCCGCCGCAGATATCACAGGACTGGCTGATACCGAGCGCGCCAATCCCGCCGCAGGTTCCACTGATGGGCTTGCGGCCCAGAATTACGCCGATGGACATGGCTGCAACCAGCAGCACTACAATAAACAGAACCAAAAGAAAGGTACCCATATTGCCCTCCCCTCATTGAGTCACGTAGGACGAAAAAGCCGGCGTCTGGTGTGTCTCGAAGCCCTCTTCCGTCCTGACAATAAAATAGGCCGGGATGTTTTCCCTCACCGCAAGCTCATTGGCCTGCTCATAGCCCATCACGTTAAAGCCGGTCGCAAGGGCGTCCGCTGTCATACAGTCGTCTGCGATAACGGTTACCGACGCCAGCCTGTGCGCAATCGGTTTACCGGTTTCAGGGTCTATTGTATGGGAATAGCGACGCCCTTCCGATTCGTAATAGTTACGATAGTCACCCGATGTTGCCATAGCACGCGATTCCAGCGCCACAACCCGGTTCACCTCGCGCCCCTCAGACACCGGTTGCTCGATGGCCAGTCGCCAGGTGCTGCCATCCGGTTTGCGGCCGTTTACCCGAACCTCGCCGCCAATTTCCACCAGATAAGCCTCGATACCCTCGTTTTCCAGGAAACGGGCTACCGCATCCACTCCGTAGCCTTTGGCAATCGCCGAAAGATCCACGTATTGCGGTGGTGTCGCGCGCACGGCGGGCGGATCTGCCCGCAGTTCAATTTTTTCGTAGCCAGTGGCGGCAAGAGCCATGGCAAGCGATTCTTCCGACGGCACCTGTTCTGGCCTTGCCTGGGGCCCGAAACCCCATAGATTCACAACCGGACCGATGGTTACATCAAAAGCGCCGCCAGTCATCGAGGAGATCTCCCGGGCTTTCTGGAGCACCTCAAACAACCCGGCTGAAACGGGAACCCATTCGGATTGATCGTTCCGTTGGTTAAAAAGGGACAGCTCAGAATCATCGCGCCAGGTCGACATTGACGCATCGACGTCTTCAAGCACCTCATCGATGCCACTGGCCAGAGTTTCGAGCTTCTCCGGATCCTCGGTCAATACGACATTGATGTGGTAGCTGGTGCCGAACACGGGGCCGGAGATTTCCCAGATTTTTTCTTCTGGCTGAAACGAACAACCCGCCAGAACGGCAAAGACCAGCGCTGTGAAAGCGCTGGCCAGGGCCACCCTGGCGGGTCGTACCATGCGGGATGTCATCAGGACTGCTTAGCCTCCAAAGTCATCCAGCATGATGTTTTCATCCTCAACACCAAGATCCTTGAGCATCTTGATGCAGGAAGCGTTCATGATTGGGGGCCCACACATGTAGTACTCACAGTCTTCCGGAGCCGGGTGGTCCTTCAGATAGTTTTCGTACAACACGTTATGGATAAAGCCAGTCGGCCCTTCCCAGTTGTCCTCGGGCAGCGCATCGGAGAGCGCAACGTGCCACTCGAAGTTTTCGTTCTCTTCCTGCAGACCGTCGAAATCTTCCACGTAGAACATCTCGCGGACGCTCCGAGCGCCATACCAGAAGCTGATCTTGCGCTTTGAGTTCAGGCGCTTGAGCTGATCGAAGATATGGGAACGCATGGGCGCCATACCGGCACCGCCGCCGATGAACACCATTTCAGCATCGGTCTTCTTGGCGAAGAACTCACCGAACGGCCCCATCACGGTTACCTTGTCACCCGGCTTCAGGTTGAAGACGTAGCTGGACATGATGCCCGGCGGGTGATCGGTGCCCGGAGGCGGCGTGGCGATACGAATGTTGAACTTGAGAACACCCTTCTCTTCCGGGTAGTTCGCCATGGAATAGGCCCGGATGGTCTCTTCCTTGTTAATCGCCTTGTAACGCCAGATGTTGTGCTTGTCCCAGTCTTCGTGGAACTCTTCCTCGATATCGAAATCCTTGAAGTCGATCTCGTAGGGAGGGCACTCGAGCTGAACATAACCGCCGGCCCGGAAGTCCACTTCCTCGCCTTCGGGCAGCTTGAGCACCAGCTCCTTGATGAAGGTAGCCACGTTGTGGTTGGAGATAACCTCGCATTCCCACTTCTTGACGCCGAAGAACTCTTCCGGCACTTCAACCTTCATGTCCTGTTTCACAGGAACCTGGCAGGACAGACGCCAGCCTTCTTTCTCTTCACGGTTGGTAAAGTGGGTCTTCTCCGTTGGCAGCATGGCACCGCCGCCTTCCAGCACCTTGCATTTGCACTGTGCGCAGGTACCACCGCCCCCACAGGCAGAGGACAGGAAAATACCGCTGTTTGCCAGGGTACCGAGCAGCTTGCCGCCGGCTTCGGTCTTCAGCGTGTGTTCAGGATCATCGTTGATCTCAATGGTCACGTCACCGGTGCTTACCAGCCTGGACCGGGCCGCAAGAATCACTGCGACCAGGGCCAGAACGATAACGGTGAACATGACCACGCCGAGAATAATTTCTGTATTCATGGTCTCGCCTTTTCGTTAAACCGAATCACCGGGTGAATTACAGTGAAATACCGGAGAAGGACATGAAGCCCAGGGACATCAGACCAACAGTAATGAAGGTGATACCCAGGCCACGGAGGCCTTCCGGAACGTCACTGTACTTGAGTTTCTCGCGGATACCCGCCAGGGCAATGATGGCCAGAGCCCAGCCGAGGCCGGCGCCGAAGCCATACACCACACTCTCGCCAAAGGTGTAGTCACGCTCCACCATGAACAGCGAAGCACCCAGAATGGCGCAGTTCACCGTGATCAGTGGCAGGAACACACCCAGAGCGGCGTAGAGCGCCGGGATATACTTGTCCAGAACCATTTCCATGATCTGGACAATAGCCGCGATTACACCGATATACGTCAGCAAGCCGAGAAAGCTCAGGTCTACGTTGGGCAGGCCTGCCCAGTCCAGGGCCCCTTCCCGCAGAATGCTGTTGTAAAGCAGGTTGTTCACCGGCACGGTTACGGTCAGTACCACCACCACGGCAATACCGAGACCCGTCGCCGCCTCGATCTTCTTGGAGATAGCCAGGAATGTACACATCCCCAGGAAGAAGGCCAGAGCCATATTCTCAACGAAAATAGCCTTCAGAATCAGGCTGATATAATGTTCCATCAGAAAGCCTCCTTGGCGACATGGCGGGACATTTTATAGTCCGGCTCTTCAACCTGCTCCGGCTTCCAGGTCCGCAGACCCCAGATGGCCAGGCCGATAATGAAGAACGCGCTCGGCGGCAGCAGCAACAGACCGTTCGGAATGTACCAGCCACCTTCGTTGACTACCGGCATCAGGGACACACCGAACAGGGAGCCGGCACCCAGAAGCTCGCGGAAAAAGGCAACGAAGATCAGGAGTACGGAGTAGCCGAGGCCATTACCAACGCCATCCAGGAAGCTCAGCCAGGGGCCGTTCTTCATGGCGAAACCTTCTGCGCGGCCCATGACGATGCAGTTGGTGATGATCAGGCCAACGAACACCGAAAGCTGCTTGGAGATCTCATAGGCATAGGCCTTGAGCACCTGGTCAACCACAATTACCAGAGAGGCGATGATGGTCATCTGCACGATGATCCGGATGCTGCCCGGGATCTGTGTGCGTACCAGAGACACGGCCAGGTTGGAAAATGCGGTAACGGCGATAACCGCCATACACATAACCAGAGTGACGTTCATGCTGGTGGTTACCGCCAGCGCTGAACAGATGCCCAGAATCTGCAGGGCAATCGGGTTATTGCTGAAGATCGGTTCGAAGAGAACCTGTTTGGCTGATGCATCTGCCATGATCAGACCTCCCCTTCACGAAGTTTTTGCAGGAACGGCGCGTACCCGCGGTCGCCCATCCAGTAGTTGACCAATTGTTCAACGCCACGGCTTGTCAGGGTCGCACCGGAAAGAGCATCAACCTTGTGCTCCTTATCCTGGGCATCGGCGCTGACGCCGCCCTTGACCAGTCGCACCTGGGGTTCGGAACGGTCTTCGTTGTAGACCTCTTTACCAACCCACTGGCGCTTCCAGCGCGGGTTGTCCACCTCACCGCCAAGACCCGGGGTTTCTGCGTGCGCATAGAAGCCCAGACCTTCAATGGTGTTCAGATCGCCCTCGAGGGAAATGAAGCCGTAAAGGGTAGACCAGAGACCGTAGCCGTGGATCGGAAGAACCACGCGGTTGATCTGGCCGTTCTCACTCATGGTGTAGACCTTGGCAACATTCGGGCGGCGCTTGATACCAGCCTTGTCTTCAGAAGACGGAATGTTGGTGGACATCTGAGGGTCCGAAGCGGCCTTGTACATGTCGTACTTCATGGGGTCCTGGACACCCACGTCGGAAGGCTCAACGAATTCACCTGTATCCAGATCGACCAGCCGGACGTCAAAACGCGCAAACGCCTCTTCGATCTGCTCGGCGCTGGAGCCAGACTCCAGCATGCCAGCGGCAGACAAAATGTTGGTCTTGATATCCAGGTTCTGGTTCTGGATCTGGGCCGGGCGAAGCAGAACCGCCGCCGTGGAGACCACGACGGAGAATACAATACTCAGCACCAGTGCAACGATCAGCGTACGGGAGACAGTTTCTTTAGCTTTAGCCACGAGCAAGCCTCCGTTTGATGTTGGCCTGAACCACATAATGGTCCATCAGCGGCGCGAACAGGTTAGCGAACAGGATGGCCAGCATGATGCCTTCCGGGAAGGCCGGGTTGATCACGCGGATCAGAACCGTCATTACGCCCACCAGAATACCGAAGCACCAGCGGCCGGTGTTGGTCATTGCCGCAGAAACCGGATCCGTTGCCATGAACATCATGCCGAAGGCGAATCCGCCCATGACCAGATGCCAGTGCGCCGGAATGGCGAACATCGGATTGGTTTCAGAACCGATAATGTTCAGCAACAGGGACATACCGATCATGCCGATCAGCACACCGCCAACAATCCGGTAGCTGGCGATTTTCATGGCCAGCAGGATCAGACCGCCGATCAGTACCGCAAGCGTTGAGGTCTCACCCATGGAGCCCTGAATGGTGCCCATGAAGGCGCTCATCCAGCCAATTTGCGCTTCCAGGGCTTCCAGGCCGCCACTTGCAGCCCAGCTCAGCGCGGTGGCACCACTGAAACCATCAACCGCGGTCCAGACGGTGTCACCGGAGATCTGCGCCGGGTAGGCAAAGTACAGGAACGCACGGCCGGTCAGGGCCGGGTTCAGGAAGTTCTTGCCAGTACCGCCGAACACTTCTTTGCCGATGACGACACCGAAGGTGATACCCAGGGCCACCTGCCAGAGCGGAATGGTGGGCGGGCAGATCAGTGCAAAGAGTACAGATGTAACGAAGAAGCCTTCGTTCACTTCGTGACGACGCACAGTGGCAAACAGGACTTCCCAGAAACCGCCGACCACGAAGGTCACGAAGTAAATGGGCACGAAGTAAGCCATGCCGTACACGAAATTATCCCATACGCCGGCACCGGCGCCGGTAATGGCAAGCGCCTGGATAAAGGCAGTACGCAGGCCGCCGTCAGCGACCATGGCATCCGGGTTAGATGCCAGGAAACTGTTGGCCTGATAGCCGATGTTCCACATACCGAAGAACATCGCCGGGAAAGTACACAGCCACACCGTGATCATGATGCGCTTGAGGTCAACGCCGTCACGCACATGGGCAGTGGTTGAGGTTACCTTGCCGGGAGTGTAGAAAATGGTATCCACGGCTTCATACAGCGCATACCAGCGCTCGTACTTGCCACCCTTTTCAAAGTGATGCTCGATTCCATCGAGAAACTGTCTGATAGCCATCGTATTAGCCCTCGATCTCGATTCGGGTCAGGTTCTCGCGGAGAATCGGACCATATTCATATTTGCCCGGGCACACGAATGTGCACAGCGCCAGATCTTCTTCATCCAGCTCCAGCGCACCAAGCTTCTGTGCCATCTCTGTGTCACCGACAATCAGTGAACGCAGCAGCTGCGTCGGCAGGATATCCAGAGGCATGATCTGCTCGTAAGCGCCAACCGGGACCATCGCCCGCTCACTACCGTTGGTCGTGGTGGTGAAGTTGAAAAGCTTGCCACTGGCGAGCTTGGACAGATATATGTTCAGCACCGAGAAGCGGTTCGGGCCCGGAGACAACCAGCCCATGAACTCACGCTTGTTGCCTTCTTCAAGCACGGATACCTGATTGGCAAAGCGGCCAAGGTAGGCGCAGGGGCCGTCGCCACGGCGACCACCGAACACGGAACCCGAAATCGCGCGGACCTCGCAATCCGTGGCAACTTCGCCGTCCAGAAGCTCCTCAAGGCTGGCACCCAGGCGGGTACGCACCAGGCGCGGCTTCAAAGCCTTGGGGCCACCGATCGCGACAATACGCTCTACCGGCACTTCGCCGGATTCAAACAATTTGGCGATGTCGATGACGTCCTGGTAATTGATGCTCCAGACGGTCTTGCTGCCGGATACCGGGTCCAGATGATGGATGTGGGTACCAACATTACCCGCAGGATGCTTGCCATCGAACTGGTGGACTTCAACGGCGTCGGTCTTGGGAACCGCCACGTTGGATCCTGGCTTGCCGGTAACAAAGACTTTGCCTGCGGTCAGCTTGGTAAGCAGTTTGAGGCCGTTTTCAAATGCCTGACTGTTCTCGCCAATGATGACTGTCGGGTCCGCTGCCAGCGGATTGGTGTCCATGACCGACACGAAAATGGAGTTGGGCGCGGAGTCAATTGCGGGAACCTTGCTGTAAGGCCGCGTCTTGAACGCCGTCCAAAGCCCGGATTCCACCAGATTGTCTACCACCTGCTGGCGTTCCAGGCCGGCAAGATCCGCGTCGCTGTAGCGCGCAAAGGTCTCAGCCTCATCGCCATCGATTTCGATAACGATCGACTGGAACACACGACGCTCACCACGGTTAATCTCTTTCACCACGCCGGCGGCGGGTGAGGTATAACGAACGCCTTCGGTCTTCTTGTCCGTGAACAGCAGCGTACCGCGCTTGACACGGTCTCCCTCTTTCACAGCCATCGTCGGCTTCATGCCGATGTAGTCAAAACCGATCAACGCCACGTGGCGAACGGGTTTGCCGTCTGTAATGGTCTGTTCGGGAGCGCCGCTGATGGGAAGATCCAGGCCTTTTTTGATCTTGATCATTAGCCTCATCCAATCATCAGAAACTTTTCAATGGATTCGTAACGCCCGACACCTGCGGCCCAGAAAAACCATGAGAAACGGAGTGCCAGACGTACCCAAAATCGCGCCAATTATAGAGATTAAGGAATCCTATTTCCACCAGAACTCGGAACAGGTTAAGCGTCGACATCGAAATACCCCGACGACATTGCCTGTAAAAACAAAAACCCCGACAGCACTTGCCATCGGGGTTTTCAGGACCTTCACTTCACCAGATCGGCGCGATCGACTCAGTCTCTCGCACGTTTGGGGAAGATCGGGTAACTTACGCCGGCCATCTGGTTGACCACGCGGATAACCTGAGCGCTATAGCCAAACTCGTTGTCGTACCAGACGTACAGGATCAGACGCTTGCCGCTGGCGATGGTTGCCTGCGCATCAACGATACCGGCATGACGGGAACCGACGAAATCGGTGGAAACCACTTCCGGAGAGTTCACGAAGTCGATCTGCTTCTGGAGCTCTGAATGCAGCGCCATATCCCGCAGGTAGTCGTTCACACCTTCCGCATCGACATCTTTCTTGAGATTGAGATTCAGAATCGCCATGGAAACGTTCGGCGTCGGAACGCGAATCGCATTGCCCGTCAACTTGCCTTTGAGCACCGGCAGCGCCTTGGCAACGGCCTTGGCGGCACCTGTCTCGGTAATTACCATGTTCAGGGCAGCGCTGCGTCCGCGACGACTTCCCTTGTGGTAATTGTCGATCAGGTTCTGGTCATTGGTGTAGGAATGCACTGTCTCGACGTGACCGTCTTCAATGCCGTACTCATCTTCAATCGCTTTCAGCACAGGGGTGATGGCATTGGTGGTACAGGAAGCAGCGGACAGGATCTTGTCTTCGTTGGTGATCCAGTCGTTGTTGATACCATAGACGATGTTCTTGATGTCGCCCTTGCCCGGCGCAGTCAGGATAACGCGACTGACGCCCTTGGACTTCAGGTGCAGACCAAGCCCGGCCTCGTCACGCCACTTGCCGGTGTTGTCGATCACAATGGCGTTGTTGATGCCGTATTCGGTGTAATCCACCTTATCCGGACCATCAGAGTAGATCACCTTGATGTAGTTGCCGTTGGCAATCAGGGCTGATTCTTTTTCATCGACGGTAATGGTGCCATCGAACGGTCCGTGTACAGAGTCGCGGCGAAGCAGGCTCGCACGCTTCTCGAGATCGTTCTCCGCACCGCCCTGACGTACAACAATCGCGCGCAGGCGAAGGTTGTTACCACCACCGGCTTTCTCGATCAGGATACGCGCCAGCAGACGGCCGATACGGCCAAAGCCGTACAGAACCACATCCTTGGTATCGTTGTGGGCGTCTTCTTCGGACTGAGCGGCGTATTGGCCAACTACCGGACCGATTTCACGCTTGAGGAACTCGGTCAGGTCTCCGCCTTCCTCTTTGAACTTGACCGCCAACTTGCCGATATCGACGTGAGCGCGGCCCAGATCAAGTTTGTCCATCGCCTGCAGGATCGGCAGGGTGTCGTGAACAGAAAGCTCGCTGTCTTCAACCTGGCGCACGAAACGGTGAGCGCGGATGATATCAATGACCGACTGGTTGATGATGGCGCGGCCATAGACAGAAGTAACCACATTGTTTTTGCGGTAGAGGCGGCCGATCAGCGGAATCATGGCTTCCGCGGTGGATTCTCTTTCTGTCCAGTTGGACAGGTGCTGATTGATCTGTTCGTGACTCACGCTTGAACCTCTGCAGTTGGCACTTGGAAAATGGGGCGCATATTATCCAACTTAATCCGGCTGACCGCAAATACGCCAGACCATGACCTTCGTATAGAACCCGCCCGTCGATTAAGCAAGTGTCAGCCACGGCTTCAGCGCCATGACAGTGCCAGTCTCGAGCGTTAGAATACGCGCCACGCCGCCGCCCGGACACCCAAACCAGGAGAATCAGACCGCCCATGAGCCAAGGTGCCAGCACACGCCCGTCACTCCGATCCATGATTGCCACGGAATTCCCTTCCCGAGCGGCTGATCACAGGATCTGGGGCCAATTGCATGGCAGCAGTGATGCGCTGGCCATCTGTGAAAGCGCCCGCGCCCACAAAGGCCTGACTCTGGTGATAACCCGGAGCACCGCCGATGCCATCCGGCTTGAACAGGCGATGCGGTTCTTTCTCGGGCTGCCTCCTGAAGAGGATGGCCCCGCCATCAGCGAAGACGGATTGGAGCTGCTCTCCCTGCCAGACTGGGAAACCCTGCCCTACGATCTGTTCTCCCCGCATCAGGACATCATCTCCCGGCGAATCCGGACGCTGCATCGCTTGCCCTCGACCAGCCATGGGGTATTGGTAGTTCCTGCAAGAACCCTGATGCACAGGTTGCCGCCGGTTAACTACCTCCAGGGCAACACTCTGCTTCTGGAAGTCGGGCAGTCCCTGGATATAGAAAACTGGCGCATGCAGCTGGAGGCGGCAGGCTACCGGCACGCCGAGAACGTCTACGAACACGGTGAATACGCTGTTCGCGGCGCGATACTGGACATTTTTCCCATGGGCGCCAGCCTCCCCTACCGGATTGACCTGTTCGATGATGAAATCGAAACTCTCCGGACCTTCGATCCCGAAACCCAGCGTTCGATTGACCGGATAGATCGGATCGAACTGCTGCCTGCTTTCGAATTTCCGTGGCACAAGGAGGCACGGTCGGGCTTCCGTAGCCGCTGGTTCGAGCAGTTCCCGGACGCTGACAAGGACACGCCCATATACCAGGACGTGACCCAGGGCATCACGCCACCGGGGATCGAGTACTACCTGCCCCTGTTCTTCGACGAGACGGCAACCCTGTTCGATTATCTGCCCGGGGCGACCCATGTCTTTACCGCCGACGGGCTGAACGACGCGGTCAGCCATTTTGACAGCGAAACCCGTAACCGTTACGAAGACCGTCGCCACGATCGACTGCGGCCGATACTGCCTCCCACCCGGCTGTTTCTGCAGCAGGAGGAGCTGTTCAGGCACCTGAAAGCCTTTCCCAGGGTAACCATCTCCTCCGATTCCCAGGAGGCCGCAGGATCGGTCAATTGCCCGACAAGAACCCTGCCGGATATCGCCATGGATGGTCGTGCCGCTGATCCTGCCGGCCGTCTCAAGCGGTTTCTCGGTGACTTTGACGGCCACGTACTGATCTGCGCAGAGTCATCCGGCCGGCGGGAAGCCCTGCTGGAGAATCTTGGCGAACAGGGCCTTGAGCTGAAAACCCTGGCCGGCTGGCAGGCTTTTCTGGACGATCACGAAACCCCGCTGGCCATTACCATTGCCCCGATGGAGCAAGGCCTGGTACTACCCGAGCATTCCATCGCCCTTATTACAGAAACGGCTTTATTTGGCGAGCGGGTATTGCAGCGACGGCGCCGGGAGAAGCCCACAGAAACCGACGATGCAGGTTTTCGGGACCTGTCGGAGTTGCGGATCGGTGCACCGGTGGTTCACATCGACCATGGGGTGGGCCGCTATCTGGGCCTCGAGACCATAACCGTTGAGGGCGAGGCCAGCGAGTTTCTCATGCTGGAGTACGCCGGTGGCTCCAAACTCTATGTGCCGGTGTCCAGCCTGCATCTGATTTCCCGCTATGCCGGCAATGACACTGAGCATGCGCCGCTGCACAAACTGGGAACGGATCGCTGGAGCACAGCAAAACAGAAAGCCCTTGAGAAAATCCGCGATACCGCCGCCGAGCTTCTGGACGTCTACGCCCGCCGGGAGGCGCGCAAGGGTTTCAGCTTCGAGGATCCGAAGGAGGCCTACCGCGCCTTTGCGGCCGGCTTCCCGTTTGAGGAGACGCCCGACCAGCAGGTGGCCATTCAGTCAGTGTTCGAGGACATGACCAGTGAGCGTCCGATGGATCGTCTGGTCTGTGGTGATGTCGGCTTCGGAAAAACCGAGGTCGCCATGCGCGCCGCCTTCCTGGCCACATGGTCCGGCAAACAGGTGGCGGTTCTTGTGCCCACCACCCTGCTCGCCCAACAGCACTACGAGTCCTTCCGGGACCGCTTCTCAGAAACCCCGGTTCAGGTCGAACTGCTCAGCCGATTCCGTACTGCCGGCCAGACCAGCAAAGCCCTCGAAGCCGTGGAGAATGGCAAGGCCGACATCGTGATCGGCACCCACAAATTGCTTCAGGGTGACATCAAGTTCAAGAACCTCGGCCTGGTGATCATTGATGAGGAGCACCGATTTGGCGTGCAGCAAAAGGAAAGATTGAAAGCGCTGCGGGCCGAAGTGGACATGCTAAACCTGACCGCGACTCCGATCCCGCGGACCCTGAACATGGCCATGGGGCATCTGAGAGATCTCTCGATTATTGCAACACCCCCGGCCCGGCGACTCTCGGTGAAAACCTTCGTGCGCCAGAAAGACAATGCCATGGTCAAGGAAGCCATCTTGCGGGAAATTCTCCGCGGCGGTCAGGTGTACTTCCTGCACAATGACGTGGCAACAATCGAGAAAACCGCCGAGGATCTCCGGGCACTGATTCCCGAAGCCCGCGTGGGCGTCGCCCACGGCCAGATGCGGGAGCGGGATCTCGAGAAGATCATGTCGGACTTCTACCACAAGCGCTTCAACGTGCTGGTGTGCACAACCATCATTGAGACCGGCATCGACGTTCCCAGCGCCAACACCATTATTATCGAACGGGCAGACAAGTTCGGCCTGGCCCAGCTGCACCAGCTTCGGGGTCGCGTTGGCCGGTCACACCACCAGGCCTATGCGTATCTGCTGACGCCACCGCCGAAATCGATTACGACCGACGCTAAAAAGCGGCTGGACGCCATCTCGGAGGCGCAGGACCTCGGCGCTGGCTTTATGCTGGCCACCCATGACCTGGAAATCCGCGGCGCCGGTGAACTGCTGGGCGAGGAACAGAGCGGGCAGATCGAAAGCATCGGCTTTACCCTCTACATGCAGCTGCTGGACGAGGCCGTCAAGGCTATCCGGGAGGGGCGAACACCCAACGCCGACCTGCCCCTGAGCCACGGCACCGAGATGAACCTTAGAATTCCGGCATTGATTCCAGAAGATTACCTGCCGGATGTTCATAACCGCCTGATGCTCTACAAGCGAATCGCCAGCGTCGACAGCCCGGATGCATTAAAAGAACTTCAGGTTGAAATGATTGACCGGTTCGGATTGTTACCGGATCCGGCCAAGAATCTGATCCGCCAGACCGAGCTTCGGCTCCGGGCAGAAGGCCTGGGTATCGTGAAAGTTGACGCTGGCAAGGAATGGGCGCGCCTCGAGTTTGGCAGCTCGACGCCGGTGGACCCTCTGGTTCTGGTTAAAAAAGTGCAATCTGCACCGGACCAATACCGGCTCGAAGGTGCCAACAGCTTCCGTTTTCGGCTGAAGGATGCCACAACCGGTGGTAAACTCGACGGCATTTCCCGGATGCTTAGCGAGCTGGAGCCTGCGAAAAGTCACGCATCCGGCTCATGAACGGCCGACCAACATGTGGAGTACGACCCTTGCAGACTGACGGAATTCGCTGGTGCCGATACCCGACCCGGGCCTTCCTGGCCGCCCTCCTGCTGAGCTTCGCAGCCACAGGGGCTGCCCAACAGCCAGACCGGGCAACACTGCCCCTGGAGCCCGGCACCCCCATTCCCGACGATTACTACCGGGCCGAGTTCGTGATTCTTGAGCGGATTATAGAGCCCGAGGCCGTGAATGAGCGCATGTCTGGCCGCACGTTAGGGGAGCCGATAGAAACGGAGGAGGTTCTCTGGTCTGCGCTGGAGGATGGCACCACGGAAACCACCCTGGAACTGGCGCCCCGGGAAGACCTTCACCTTGCCAGCGCGGCGGCGCGACTTGAGCGCAGTGGACGGTACCGTGTGCTCCTGGCTGCCGGTTGGTATGAGGCGTTCCCGCCGGATTACGAGGGCACGCCCCTGCAGGTGGAAATTGGTGATTGGATTAACAACGCCCGTACCAGGGAGGTTGAAGGCCACATTACCATCGACCGGCAACGCTACCTGCACGTAAATGTTCACCTCAACCACTGGCAGCTGGCGGAAGATGCTCAAGCCCTGCCTGAAGACGAGACGACCGAGTTGTCACAGGAGACGCCCCCGCCTGCAGGGGCGACCGGCGCTGAAGACACCGCTCCCTCTTCAACGACACTCGACGAATCTGCCGCTCAGCCACTTGCTGTAATGGCTGAGCCTGCCCCGCTGGAGTTATTGACCTGGATCCGGGAAACCCGGCGTATGCGCAGTGAGGAAATCCACTTCCTGGACTCCCCCACGATCGGCGTACTGGTGTTCTTCAAGAAGATTGAGACAACGGAGTAAGCACTCCAAGGCCGGCCATCGACACTGCGAGAATCCGTTTAACACCGGACATTCCCTGCTCGATGGCCGCCTCGATCTCTTCCATCGTGATGATGTGATCGGATTTGCCAGCCGCCCAATTGACCACCAGCCCCAGACAGACATAGCGCATCCCCAGTTCCGCTGCCAGCGCGGCCTCCGGCATGCCGGTCATGCCCACGAGGTCGCATCCGTCCCGTTCCATCCGGATGATCTCGGCTGAAGTTTCCAACCTTGGCCCCTGGGTTGCGCCATACACCCCGAAACCGGAAAACGGCACGCCCTCCGCGCCTGCAGCATCAATCAGGATCTGACGGGCACTCTCGTCATAGGGCCAGGTGAAATCTATATGGGTTACCGACCCCAGGTCACCCTCGAAAAAGGTGCTGGCACGCCCCCAGGTGTAATCAATAATCTGATCGGGAATAACGACGTGGGCAGGCCCCATATCCGGGTGGATACCACCGACGGCGTTGACACCCACTACCGTCCGGACACCGGCATCGTAAAGGGCCTTCAGATTCGCCCGATAGTTCACCTGATGGGGTGGAATACGGTGCGGATTACCATGTCGCGACAGGAAGATTGCGGGCTGATCGCCAAGCCGCCCTTCCACCAGCGGCGCCGATGGACTGCCCCATGGCGTGCCAACCTGCTTTTCACCGGTGATTTCCAGGCCCGAAAGGGTGGTCAGGCCGGTGCCGCCAATAATGCCAACAGGGTGCATTTTCTCCGGTGACGTCATTCTGCCTCTCCTGAATCTTCTACATCTCCAGTGGTCTGGCGATTCTGCGACTTGCCGGAGCTCTTGCCGGATGAATCCGCCGCGCCCTTGTCTGAGGAATCCTCGGACTGTGATCCGGAAAGCCTCACGCCCTCGGGAAGATGCAATGTGCGGGTCGGGAAGGCCACCTCGGCACCGTAACCTTCAATGATGTCACTGATTTTCAGCAGCACATCCTGCTTTACTTCGTGAAACCTCACCCACTGGGTTGTCTTGGTAAAGGTGTAAACCATGATATCCAGCGAGGAGGCATTGAACGCGAGGAAGTTCACGATCAGGGTCTCATCGCTGTCAATCTCTTCGTGCTCCTGAAGCATGGCCTTGATGTCGTCGACGATGGACGCCATCTGCCCGACATCGGCATACCGAATGCCAATGGTTTCGTAGATCCGGCGATTGGTCATGCGCGATGGATTCTCCACCGCGATGGTGGTGAACGCGGCATTGGGCACATAAAGCGGCCGTTTATCGAAGGTTCGGATGGTGGTGAGGCGCCAGCCGATGTGCTCCACCGTACCCTCGATATTGCGATCCGGTGAACGTACCCAGTCCCCTACCTTGAACGGCCGGTCCAGATGGATAATAAAGCCGCCGAAAAAGTTGGCCAGCAGGTCCTTGGCAGCAAAGCCAACGGCAATACCGCCCACGCCGCCGAACGCCAGGACACCGGAAATGCTGTAGCCCATGGACTGCATCGCAATAAGCACTGCAGTAATGATGACCACCGCCCGGGACAATTTGCTCACCGCGTTGACGGTGGTGTAGTCCATGGGCTGCTTCATTTTCAGAGGCGATACCAGTATCCCCTCAGCTTCCTTGATCAGCCTAAGAACGGCCCACACCAGAACAAAGATGAAACCGATCTGAAGGACGGACTCGTTCGCCTTGAATATCTCTGCTTCCGAGTATTTATGAGCCACTTCCGCAGCCCAGTAGACCCCTTGCAGCCAGACAAACGCTACAACCGGTTTGCGAGCCGCGTGCAATAACGCGTCGTCAAACAGGTTCTTGGTCTGACTGAATTTACGCTCCAGGGCAGCGATGATATGGCTGGCGATATACGCCACCGTGGCTGTCCCGAAAACCAGCGCAAACACGACAATTCCGACGCGCCAGGCTTCAGACAGCAGCCCGAAATTCTCGATCCAGCCATTCACCATGGCCATAACATCTCCGATCATCGGATCCCTCTGGTCTCGAAAGGTTTATCGAATGGAAACGGCCGTTCCCGGCGCGACGCGATCAAACAGATCAATAATGTCTTCATTGCGCATCCGCACACAGCCGTGGGACAGCGGCACTCCCATCGGCTCACTGTCCGGCGTGCCGTGAATGTATATGAAGCGACGGAAAGTATCGACACCCGGCCCCCGATTTTCGCCCCACTGGCGGCCGCACAACCAGAGAATCCGGCTCAGGATCCAGTCGCGGTCAGGGTGCTGACGGGCAAGTTCGGAGCTGTAGATTTCTCCGGTGGGGCGCCGTGCCCGGAATACGGTTCCAACGGGAAGTCCTGCCCCGATACAGGCCCGGACATAGTGCTCTCCCCGGGGCGTACAGCCACTGCCATCGCTCTCTCCCGGCCCGTTCAACGCGGTGGAAACCGGATAGGAAGCAACAAGCTCTCCGCCTGCGGTTTCAAGCCGCAGGCGCTGGAGGCTCAGATCTATTTCAATGCGGACTGATGCAGGATGCGTCAAAACCGGCCAGGCTCCCTTGGGGTAAAGGAGGAAGCCTAACCGAGAGAGTGGAACTCAGGCAACCGAGACCTTGCTGCCAACCGGTGGAACCAGCATGGCGTCTTCCGCCTGCATGCCGGCGGCCAGGAAGGGGACCAATCGCGCGGCAATTTCCTGAACTGTGGTTTCCACACCCAACTTGTTCTGAAGGATGTCTCTCAATGCATCGCTGCTGGACATGGTGAAGGCTGTTGCTCCCAACATGAACTGGATGCGCCAGTATCTATCCACCGACGACAGCTGGGGAGTCGCTTCCTTGAGCAACCGCATGAAACGGCTGAAGGGCTCGCTGTATTCCTGTTCCAGGAACTTGCGCAAATGCCCCTGGGACTGGGTGTAGGCAAGCCCAAGCAGGCGCATGAAGATCGAGATGCCCTTCTCGTTGCGTTGAGGCATGCGCACCGCACTTTCGGTAAGCGCCCAGAGCGTCTGATTCAGCGTTGGCGGTTTGCCGTCACAGCGTTCCTCAAGCTCATCAAAGGCGTTCTCCAGGGTTGCAGAAAACGGCGTCAGAAAGCGTGCGAAAACGGCGTGAATCAGGGCGTTCTTTGAACCAAAGTGGTAATTGACAGCGGCCAGATTTACTTTAGCCTTACTGGTAATCATTCGGAGCGAGGTTTCCGAAAAACCCCGGTCGGCGAACAGCTCTTCGGCTGCATCGAGAATCCGGTCAACGGTATCAGACTGCGCCATTTTGTTATCAATGCCTCTAGCAAACGTCTGTTTGAAACATACGTTTGAAGCGCATCCGTGTCAAGTTCTGGGCTCAGGCTCTGCCGCCACTTCCTCCCAACCCCGGTCAATTGCTTCCTGGTTACCCTCGAAAAAGGCCTTCTGGACGCGGCTGTACGCCTTCTCTGCTTCCAGCAGATAGATCAGGTACAGGCGCACATGCTCCCTGCGCGTCAACTGCCGGGACAGAACCCGGCTCTCGGACAACTTCAGGAGATGACTGAACCGGGTATTCTTCAGCGCAGGATTAAAATCTGCCATCCGGGCGCATTGCCAGATCAGGCCGTCCGAGCCTTCAAGGTGGGCAACGTGCTGCCGCGCTTCACGGATCATCCTCTGGCGGGTCATGATCAGGTCAAGATAGGAAGGTTTGGTGGTATAGATTCTGCGTACCGCCGGTATTCCCAGCAACAGAATGATCACGAAGGCGCCGAAGCCGCCGCCTGCAATCCAGGCAGGGACAAACCCGGTCAGCCCACTCAGAAAAATGGCTGCGGCAATCAGGGCGCTGAACAACCACAGATCCCGCCCGCGACGGGCCTCAGCCAACGTAAAGTTATCCGGCCAACCGTTCATGGCCAGAAGATCAAAATCCATCAGCAGAACCCGATCACATTGCCGCAGCATCAGCCGGAGCTTGCGTTGCCGGGATTCTGCCATCACTCTCTCGGCCCCGCTGCTACCTGCCTCCCGGGATTCCTGACCAGCTGAAGCGTTATCGGGCTCTGAACCGGTGTCCGAGGCCTGCTCGGACGGTGCACCTTTGTCTGCCTGACTGGCGGATACTGGAGCCGAAGGCTGGGCATCCGCCGTTCTGGGAGCCGGCACAGGATCGGCCGCCCGCCCCGGCCTCAACACCGGCGCCTGCACCGGCTCATTCGCCTGGGTGGCAGCCTTACTCTGATTTTCAGCCATGGCAGATTGTCCGGATTAAAGGGTTTAAACAGGTATCGACCGTCACATCGGATACTTGAATTCCCTGCCCCGATCTTGGCATTCGCCAGTCCGGTCGCTATCCTTGGCGCACCTGCCAGAAAGGCATCCGAACACCACACTTTACGAGGTCAGGATTATGTTCACAGGCATTGTCCAGGGCATTGCAACCATCGACGACGTCAAGGCCGAGCCCGGACTGAGCACGTTTGCTATCCGGCTGCCCGAAGACAAGGCGAGCGGCGTGTCGATTGGCGCATCGGTGGCAATCAATGGCACCTGCCTGACCGTGACACGCCAGGAAGACAGCGTGCTTTACTTCGATGCCATGCAGGAAACCCTGAGACTGACTACCCTGGGGGATCTGAAAACCGGAGACCAGGTGAATTTCGAACGCGCCGCCCGTATCGGCGATGAGATTGGCGGTCACCTGCTGTCAGGACATATTCATACAACCGCCCGGATTGTCGAAATCCTGAGACCGGAAAACAACGTCACCCTGTGGTTTGAAGTTCCCGACGAGTGGACACGCTACATCTTTCCCAAAGGCTACATTGCCATCAACGGCGCCAGCCTGACCATCGGTGAAGTGCGGGGCAACCGGTTCAACATACATCTGATTCCGGAAACACTGAGGGCCACAACCTTCGGCACCTGTGAAGAGGGTCAACGGGTTAACATCGAAGTAGACAGCCAGACCCAGACCATCGTGGACACCCTGGCCCGACTGGGATACGACCGCCCGGCCCCGACGCTCTGACTCATGTGGTGTTTCAGCGGTTGCCGGCCCGGAACACCACGAATTTGGGGCTGGCATCCAGCTGTTCTACCCGCGAAAAATACCGCTGCAGGCTTCGGTGATAACCCAGGTGGCGATTACCAACCATGAGCAAGTGCCCTCCTGGCTTCAGGTGCTTCGAGGCCTGCTCAAACAACCGCAGGGCAATATGATCACCGACCACGCCGCCCTCGTGGAATGGTGGATTCAGAAGGATCAGCTCGAAAGCGCCCGCACCGACATCAATGCCATCGCAGTGGGAAAAGAACGCGCTGGCCTCCGGGAAAGCCTGTTCGACATTACGTCGGGCACTAAGCACAGCGTGGCTTGAAACGTCACTGAAACCCAACTGCACATCCCGTCTTTCCGAGAGCGCCGTCAAGCCCAGCACGCCGTTGCCACAGGCCAGATCCATCACAGAGCTCCCAGCCTGCAAGGGGGATACCTCTCTCGCCACGTGGGGAAGGAGCAAGCGGCTACCGATATCCAACTTTTCCCTGGCGAACACCGCTGGCAATGCCTGGACTGCCAGCTCCCCGTTCCTGCCGGATAGTGCATACCCCTTCCAGCATCCCGGCCAGCCCGCCAGACTCTCAGTACCTTTCCGACACCGAATGACCCGAGCCTTTTTTCGTGCGGGAAGCACCTGTTCCGTCTGCACCGCTTCGCCAAATACCTCGACACTTTTGGCCGGCAAATGCTTGATCATCCCGCCTGCCAGCAAGACACTGGAATCAGTTATCACGCCATTGAGCCAGCGCAGCAACCAGGCCAGATAGTCAGCCTGGCGCGGTATCCGCAACACCACCAGATCGAATGGGCCCGCAGGCGGATCGATCCAGCTATAAACCTGCTCTGCTGAAGAAAACGCGGGATTCAATGCAGCATTGCTTGCCAGTGCGGCGGGCAGCACAGCACTATCGGCAACAACGATGGGCGACAGTCGCGAAAGCCCCAACGCAAGGGCCCCGAACTGATCGTCCACCACCAAGACCCGGGGCTCTTCTATACCCGCCGCAACGTCAAGAGCCTGTTCCAGCAAAAGCTCGTCAGCAGCATCCCACGCTCTCAGCGTCGGATCATCGGTCCCCGGGCGGCCCAGAATCAGCCTGCCTTCGGAAAAAACGAGTTCTGCAGTTGTCATTTCAGGCATCCTGGAGGCTTTTTGTCACAAAAGCGCCATTCTAGGCTGTTTATTCTAGAAATTAATCCTAACGTTGGAGGTGTTCACGCTGAACATCCCTTTTCCGGTTGGCTCCGTTGTTCTGGACGCAAACCTTTTGCCCCTCACCCCAGGGGCTTTTTTTCGTTCAGGAACGCCGAAAAGCGCGATAAACCGAAAACCTGCGGTCTTCTCTCAGGCGCTCAACCGGGCCGATGCAGCGCTTCATCAATGGCTCATAGGGCAGAAAGCTGTTCGCGACCAGACGCACCTCACCACCCGGCGCCAGATGTCGCCCAACTTCCCGGAGAAAGCGCTCGGTCATCGACATGTCCGTTCTGACACCGGTATGAAAGGGGGGATTACTCAGAATAACGGGCCAGGTGCCCTCAACTGCGGAGAGACCATCCGAGGCCAGGATGCGTCCGGAAACGCCATTGCGCTCATAGGTAGCCCGGGCACAGATGACTGCCTGGGACTGAACGTCGATTCCGTCGACTGTGACCCGAGGTTGGTTCTGCTGCTCGTGCCAGCGGTGCAACCAGGCGCCAAGGACTCCGGCGCCACAGGCAAAATCCAGCATAGGGCCAGACCGCAATGGATTTTCGTCCAGCGTCTCCAGCAGCATGCGAGTACCCTCGTCCAGCTCGCCGAGGCTGAAAATGCCCGGCAGTCCCGCGACTTCCAGATGCACTGCTTTGCACTCAATGCCGGTCCAGCTCATCCATTGCTCAAGCGAGAATTCAGGCAGTGGTTCGATCTGATCAGCACACCAGACCTGGCAGTGTCTTGCGCTATCGACCTTAGTAGCCCCAGGGGCCACAGCCTTGAGCTGTTTGACGGCGCCGGCAATCCCTTCTTTTTTTTCACCTACAAGCACCAGCCGCGCGCCCGCCGTCGCCAGCCAGCGCGCCAGGGCAAGACGTAGATCAAGTTCGGCCCGGGCCTTGGGCAGAAATACAACCAGGGTGTCGAAAGCGCCGGCTGCCAGTGCCGGATCATCGTAGCCGAAACAGATCTGCCAGCCCGCTTGCCCGGCGAGCGAGGCACAGACACCGGCATGCTCGCTCATGGCCATGCCACCGGCAGGCAGGTCGGCCAGCAGCCCGGTGGCGGCTACGCCCAACAGGGCGACCCGCCCCTGCAACAGTTGGCGGTTTCGCAATAAGGCTTCATGGGAATTGGGCAATGACATTGATTAGCTGGTCCCGCGTGGTTGGTTCGCAAGCGGGATACTCTAACCGGAATGAGCCCTCGCGTCTCCCCTGCAAGGCAGAGGCTGGAGGGCTTTCAGAGGGTAACTACCACGGCAAACTCGGTCACTTGTAACGGGCAACGGTGCCAACCCGCAAGGCATCTTCAGGGGACATACCCCAGTCTTCGGACTGGCTGGCATCAGAAGGTTTCCGCCCCCGACCCTGTTGCTCCGCGCCGGCCGAGATGTCTTTACGCTGGCTCAGTACTGTCAGGGCTTTTTGCATCAGTTCTTTCATGGTCTACCTCCTCGCTTACTGCAGGATCCACTTTAGCAAAGCGGGAGGTGACCAACTGTGATGACGCCGAGGGTCAGGAAGTGACGCTCATCACGAATTTTTGACGCAATTTTACATTCTTTATTGGACGACTTTCTGACGCCCCGACCTTACCGGCCTTTGCACCAATTCGTCGATACTGTTCTGCCGGACCCGTTCACGATCCTCCTCGCTGGCGACCGATAGTCCCATATCCCGGAGAATCCCGTCGGCAACGTCATAAACAAAACCATGGACCGTTAGTGGCTGGCCCCGCCTCCAGGCTTCCTGAACAATGTTGTTCTGGCACACATGCCCTACCTGCTCAACGACGTTGAGCTCGCAAAGCCGATCCACCCGGTCCTGCACGTTAGGCAGATTATCCAGCACCTGCTGATGACGGTCACGGACATCCTGAACATGACGAAGCCAGTTGCTGATCAGCCCGAACCCTTCATTGAGCAAGGCCGCTCTTACACCGCCACAACCGTAGTGCCCAACCACCAGGATGTGCTTCACCTTCAACACTTCGATAGCGAATTGCAGCACCGACAGACAGTTAAAATCCGTATGGACAACCACGTTGGCCACATTTCGGTGTACAAACAGCTCCCCCGGCAGAAGATCGACGATCTGGTTGGCCGGCACGCGACTGTCCGCACAGCCTATCCACAGGTATTCCGGTGCCTGCTGGTTCGACAGGCGGTGAAAAAACTGGGGATCCTGGGCCTTGATGCCATCCGCCCAGGCCCGGTTTTTTTCAAGAAGATGGTCAAGCTGACCCATTATCCCACTCCATTTGATGGTTCCCGATCAGCGATTGAACGGGAATGCGGGCTTCAACGCAATACTCAGTTGGTCTCAACCTCTGCCTCAGCGTGCGGCTGGTGCATTGTGCTCTGGGCCAGATCCAGCAATTCTCGCAATGCCACCGAGAACATGGCGTATTCCGGTTCTCGCACACCCTTGAGTTCTGACAGCATGGATTTCCAGCGCTCAATCATCTGCTGATGACGCGAGAGCCAGTTCTCAACAGAGGCAGGGACGTCCTCCGGCTTTTCCGCGAGCTTCAGAACCCCGGTGGTCAGCGCGCGCTGCTGCCAGTCGAGGTCCTCACGGAAACTCTCCCTGGCCAGTGCCTGCCAGTGGGAAGCCGGTTTGAGCGCAGCAATGGCGTTGGCAAACCAGTTCAGGTCCAGACGATCACCCAGCTCATAGTAGAGGTTGGCAACGGTTTTCAGCGGCATGCCAGAGGCTTCGTGGGCCTCAATAATGCCCAGGGACGAATACAGGTGCCCTGTGCCCGAGACCACGGATGCCAGCTCCGAAGGCAGACCGGCATCCACGAGAGCCTGATGCCGTTTCTCCCAGTTGGTCCTGGCCTGATCACCCAGGTACTCAGGCAGCCCCGCAGTAATCGCCCAGACGCTGTCGGCAAAACGCTCCATATGGTGCTGGATGCTGAGCTCCGCTCGACGGTTGCGCAGCAGCCACCGCACCGAACGACGCATCAGACGCATCAGATCCTGCATCAGTTCCATCTGCAGCTGGGCCGGCACATGAAAATCCAGGGCCTCAATCCTGTCCCACCAGTTATCGATGCGGAACACATCCCGGGCAATGATCCAGGCCAGGGCAATGGAAGCCGCATCGGCGCCGGTAGACTGATTCAGACGCTCCACAAAGGTAATCCCCATGTGGTTGACCATGTCGTTGGCAATCTGGGTCGCGATGATTTCACGGCGCAGTTGATGCTCTCCCAGCTCCTTCGAGAATTTCTGGGTCAGATCCCTCGGGAACACCTTGTACATCTCGCCAGCCAGCAGCGGATCGTCAGGCAGAGTGCTGTCGATCAGGGTCTGCTTCAGATCGCCTTTCACATAGGAAATCAGAACCGACAGTTCCGGCCGGGTCAGCCCCTTCTTGTCGAGCTTGCGCTCGGACAGGGTTTCATCATCCGGCAGGAATTCCAGGGTGCGGTTCAGTTTGCCCTCGCCCTCGAAGGTGTTCATCAGCCGGCGATATTCCTCCAGCCGCGTCGCGGCATCCTCACTGGCAATACTGATCGCCTGGGTCTGCCGGTAGTTGTTCTTCAGCACCAGCTCTGCGACATCGTCGGTCATCTCCTCAAGCATGACGTTGCGCTGCTTGTTGGTGAGATCGCCCATGGCCACGGCCCGGTTGAGCAGGATCTTCATGTTGACCTCATGGTCAGAACAATCGACGCCACCGGAATTATCGATGAAGTCGGTGTTCAGACGCCCGCCCCGCAGGGCAAATTCAATCCGGCCAAGCTGTGTCAGGCCCAGGTTGCCGCCCTCGCCGACCACCTTGCAGCGCAGCTCCGAACCATTGATCCGCAGCCCGTCGTTGGCCTTATCACCCACGTCACCGTGAGACTCGCTGGCGCCTTTCACATAGGTGCCGATACCACCCACCCAGAGTAGGTCGACCTGGGCCTTGAGGATGTGCGAGATCAGCATGTTTGGTGGCACCCGATCCGATTTGATACCCAGCAGTTTCTTCATTTCCGGACTGACGGGGATCGATTTCGAATTCCGGCTGAATACCCCGCCGCCCTTCGATATCAGCTTGCTGTCGTAATCGGTCCAGGCCGATCGCGGAAGCCCGAACAGGCGCTTGCGCTCCTTGAAACTTTTCTCCGGATCCGGCGAGGGATCAATGAAAATATGCACGTGGTTGAAGGCCGCAACCAGCTTGGTCTTCTCCGAGCACAGCATGCCGTTGCCGAACACGTCGCCGCCCATATCACCAATGCCGATGGCGGTAAATTCATCGAGCGCAGGGTTGATGCCCATCTCCCGGAAGTGTCGCTCCACCGATACCCACGCGCCCCGGGCGGTAATGCCCATTTTCTTGTGATCGTAACCATTGCTGCCACCGGAGGCGAAGGCATCGCCCATCCAGAAGCCGTATTCCGCGGCCAGTCCGTTGGCAATATCCGAGAAGGTGGCGGTGCCTTTGTCAGCGGCCACAACCAGATAATGGTCATCTTCGTCGTGGCGAATAACCCGTTCAGGGGCCACGATTCCCGAATCCACCAGGTTGTCGGTAATATCGAGCAACCCCCGAATGAACGTTTTGTAGGCCTCGATGCCCTCAGCCTGGAACGCTTCCCGGTCTGACGGGTCCGGCAGGCGCTTGGCCACAAAACCTCCCTTGGCACCAACCGGCACGATGACGGCATTCTTGACCTGCTGGGCTTTGACCAGGCCCAGAATCTCGGTGCGGTAGTCCTCGAACCGGTCTGACCAGCGCAGGCCGCCCCGGGCGACCTTGCCACCCCGCAGGTGCACACCCTCAACACGCGGCGAATACACGAAGATCTCGAACATCGGCATGGGCAGAGGCATGTCCGGAATGCGGGACGGATCGAACTTCACACTGATGTAGGGTTTGGGGCCACCTGCCTCGTCCAACTGGTAGTAGTTGGTGCGCAGGGTGGCCTGCATCAGCTCCAGGTAGAGCCGAAGCACCCGGTCCTCACTGAGATTCTCAACGTTCTCGAGACCGGCATTGAATTCGATTTCCAGTTTCTGCTGGGCCGCCTGGCTCTTGCCGGGACTCTGGTAGCGCTCCGGGTTGAAGCGGATCTCGAAAAACTCCAGCAACAGACGGGTCAACTCAACATGGTTGACCAGCGTGTTGGAAATAAACGTCTGACTGTTGGAGAACCGGATCTGACGCATGTAGCGGGCGTAGGTCCTCAGCAGCGCAATTTCCCGCCAGCTCATGTAGGAGGAAAGCAGCATCCTGTTGAAGGCGTCGTTCTCCGCTTCGCCGTGCCAGACCCGACGGAACAGCTCCTCAAATATTGGCCGGATGCGATGGATGTCGACAACACTGCCGGTGTGGGCCTGGAGGGTGAAATCGTGGATCCAGACGGTTTTGTTGTGCCTGTCGGTCACCTCGAAGGGGTGCTCACCAATTACCCGGAAGCCGAGGTTATCGAATATCGGCATCACATCCGACAGGGGCAGCGGCTCATCTGGATAGAAGAGTTTGAAATGCAGCGTGCTTTCGTCCTCCTCCAGGGCCCGGTAGAAGCTCATGGCCAGATCGTGATTGTTGGCCGATGCCGCAATGTGGTCCAGATCGATGGCCGCCCGCCTGGGCGAGAACATGTCGGTATAACTGGCCGGGAATCCACCCGCCCAAAGCCGGTACAGCTCATTACCCTGCTCTTCGCCATAAGCCTCGCTCAGGGCTTCGGAAAGTCCGTCGCGCCAGGACTGCGCAAGCTCAATGACCTTCTCGCGAATCTCGGCTGTGGGCAGTTGGCGGTTTTCAACCTGGGGGACCCGGATGGTGAACTGGACCCGTGCCAGTACCGACTCGGAAAAGTGCGTTACGAACTCCACGTCCTCGGCTTCCAGCCGGTCTACCAGCACCTGCTCTACCTTGAGTCGCAACTCGGTGTTGTAGATGTCCCGTGGGAAGAACGCCAGGCAGGTAACAAACTGGCCGTACACATCCTCCCGCATGAACAGCTCGATCCGGCGGCGCTCCTGAATATACAGAATGCTTTTCGCCACCTTGAGAAGTTCTTCCGGTTCAATCTGGAACAGCTCGTCGCGGGGATACACCGTGAGGATCTGCTCGAGTTCCTTGCCGGCGTAATCATCGCGAAGGAATCCGGACCGCTTCATGACACTCTGGAACTTGCGACGCAGCAGGGGAATCTCGTCGGGCCGCTCGTTGTAGACCCGGGCGGTGTAAAGGCCGAGAAAACGGCGTTCACCGACCACCTCGCCCTTGTTGTTGAATTTCTTGACGGCAATGTAGTCCGGGTACGCAGGCCGGTGGACCCGCGAACGCTGGGCCGACTTGGCGAAGATAAAAATATCGTCGCTTCGGGTCATTTCATGGCGGGTGCGCTGGGGCAGTTCGTTCAGGCGGACCCGGTCCGGGCGCTCGTTATTGACGCGGAGAATACCCAGTTCCGAGTTCTCGACCCGGCGAACCACCATTCCGCTTTTGTCCTTGGCGAAGTCGTACTCGTCATAACCAAGGAAGGTAAAATGATCCCGGGCCAGCCATTCGAGAAATGCCCGGGCTTCCTCTTTCTGTTCGTCATTGATGCCCGCCGTGGTGCTGTCCAGCTCGCCCAGGATCTCGTTTACCTTTTCGGTAACGACCGGGAAGTCGCTGACGGCAATCCGAACCTCATGAAGGACATTCTGTAGCGTGTCCTCCAGGTCCCGGAGATCTTCGGGATCACTATGTCTGTCGATCTCAAGGACAATAAACGCTTCGTAGTCCGAGCCGGAGGCCTTCTTCTTGGTGGTGTGCAGTTTCTTCAGCTTCCCATCGCTCTGTCTTTCCACTTGCAAAATCGAGTGCTGGATGGAGTGGGTACCAATCTCCCGCTGGTTTATGGCGATACGAAGGGAATCGATCAGAAACGGGATGTTCGGGTGCAGAATAAAAACAACGGTGTGCGTCGACTGCCAGCCATCACTCTCCAGATCGGGGTTGAATACAGCAACCGGCGTTTCTTCGGCAGACCGCTTCTGCAGAAACTGCCATGCGGCTAGAACTGCCCCATAGGTGTCGCCGAATCGTCGACTGACCAGTTCTTCAAGTGGGATATGCGCATAATGCTGCTTGGCAAATTCGCTGATTTTCCTGGCTTCGGTTTTGGAAATCTTCTTCGCGAAAGCGTCAGCCAACTGTTCAAAGAATTGATCCTTGCTGGCCACTGTCAGCGCATTCATGGTCGACCTCAGTTAGTGTGAAATAAACGTAATCGGCGTATCGTCACATAAGCATAGTCAAACCCTTGATTTTTGCCGGCCAGACGCCAAAACTTCGGCAACTACCTACGCACGATACGGGTTTCTCCGGAAAATCTTCAGATACAGAGAGCAGTCATTTCCAATGTCGCTACAGCATACGTTCGGTGAGTTACGGGAACAGTTAGCCAAACGGATAATCGGACAGGAAAAACTGGTGGATCGTCTGCTGATCGCGCTGCTTGCCGACGGCCACCTGCTGGTCGAAGGCGCACCGGGTCTAGCAAAAACCACCGCCATCAAAGCCCTTGCCGACCACCTGGACGGTGATTTTCACAGAATCCAGTTTACCCCGGACCTGCTGCCTTCCGACGTCACTGGCAGCGAGATTTACCGCCCGGAGACGGGGCAGTTCGAATTCCAGCGCGGCCCCATATTCCATAACCTCGTGCTTGCCGATGAAATTAACCGCGCACCCGCGAAGGTCCAGTCCGCGCTTCTCGAAGCCATGGGCGAGGGACAGATCAGCGTGGGCATGCGCACCTTTCCGCTGGACCGGCTGTTTCTGGTCATGGCCACCCAGAACCCCATCGAACAGGAAGGCACCTACCCGCTGCCCGAAGCCCAACTGGACCGGTTCCTGATGCATGTGGTGATCCACTACCCATCGGCAGAGGCGGAGAAGGCCATTCTGCAACTGGCCCGGAACGATTATCGCCATGGTCTGCCGAAAACGGACCTCCGCCTGACGGCAGACCAGGTGTTTCAGGCCCGGGCGGAAGTCGCCAACATCTACATGGCGGAACCCGTGGAGCAATACCTGCTGGCATTGGTGCTGGCAACCCGTGACGCGGCAACACTGGACCCGGAACTGGACCGCTGGACCGCCTTCGGAGCCAGCCCCCGTGGCACCATCGCTTTGGACCGCTGTGCCCGGGCACTGGCCTGGCTTGACGGCCGCGACTACGTCACCCCGGATGATGTACGTGCCATGGCCTTCGACGTGCTCCGACACCGCATCCTGCTGACGTTTGAGGCAGAGGCCGAAGGCATGACCGCTGATACCGTCATCGAGCGGCTGATCGAACGTGTTCCGGTGAGCGCCTGAAGCCATCGACGGAAGTAATACACGGGAGCCGTCAGGCATGGGCCACAGCGAAGCCATTACCCACATCAGCCTACCGGACCTGATCCGCTTGCAGGCGGACGCCCGGGCATTGAAACTGCCCTCCGCCCGTCCAGTGCGCTCACGCCAGGCCGGTTTGCAACGCTCGCCCCAGCGCGGCCGCGGCATGGCGTTTGCGGAAGTCCGGCTGTACCAGCCCGGAGATGACATCCGCAGCATCGACTGGCGGGTCACCGCCCGCCGCCAGGAGCCACACACAAAGCTCTATGAGGAGGAGCGGGAAAGGCCCGTGCTGCTCCTGTGCGATCTCGGCCCCAGCCTTTTTTTTGCCAGCACCGGCGCCTTTAAACAGGTCCGCTGTGCCCAGATCGCTGCCATTCTGGCCTGGCTTGCGCTGTGGTCGGGAGACCAGGTGGGAGGCATCGTATTCAATGATGAGACCCTGAGTGTTCTTCGCCCTGCCCGTCGTAAAAAATCGGTGCTGCGGTTGCTGGACACGCTGGACGAACAGCAACGACGGGACAACCAAGCGCCGGCACAGGACGAGCAACCCGCCCAGTGCAGGCTGGACATGGCACTTACCGAGGCCCGCCGGGTCGGCCACACCGGCAGCCGGATTTTCGTGATCAGTGATTTTCTGGATATTTCTGCAGAAACAGGCACGCTGCTCGGGGCCCTGGCCCGCCACAATTCAGTCAGCGCCCTGAGAATCGTCGACCCACTCGAAAAGGAGCTGCCAAAAAGTGGACGCTTCGCAGTTGCCGGCCCGGACGGTCCCGTGTGGTTCGACGCCGGAAACCCCCGGTTCCAGCGCGCCTGGCATGAGAAAGTCACCAACCACGAACACCGGTTGGAAGACTGTTTCCGAACCTCCGGGGTCACCATGGCAGAGGTGTCCACGGCGGAAGATCCGGCGGCGACCCTGAAACTACTGCTTGGGCCGGGAGGGCGCATCGGATGAACCCGCAGGATCCGCTCAGCCAGCTCCGGGACATACACCTGCCCGAGACTGGTGGTTTCTGGCCACCCGCTCCTGGCTGGTGGATGCTGGCCGTCCTGGTCATTGCGGCACTTGCAGCGCTGATCTGGCTTATCCTGAAGCGACGGAAACGAAACCGGTGGCTGCGATCCGCCCGCGCCCAGCTGGCGAGACTGGAAGGTTTAGCCAGCTCCGACCCCGCGTGGTTTGCGCAATTGAATACCCTGCTCAAACAAGCCGCCCGGGAGCGCTACCCTGACCAGCATCCGGAAGCGCTGACTGGTGATGCCTGGGTGAACTTCCTTCTGTCTACCGCCCCAAGGGACCGGGTTGCCTCCAGGCCGGTTGCCGAGGCACTGGTGCAGAGTGCCTGGCGGCCGACGGTTTCGGCGGAACCCACCGAGGCACTGGCGTTCGCCCGGTTGTGGCTGGGAGGTCAGAAATGCTGACTCTTGCCTGGCCCTGGCTACTGGTTCTCGTACTGATACCGCTTATCGTCATATGGCGGAAGCCTGGGGGGCAGTCGGTGGATGCGCCGGTGCTGCCGGTCGGTCACTGGCTGTCAGACCTGCCCGGTGTCAGTCGTCGCGGCAATGCCGTTCCACTGTGGCAACAGCTGTTGCTGTTCCTAATGTGGACGCTTCTGGTGATTGCCCTGGCACGCCCCCAACACGTGGGCGAGCAGGTGCAAATGCCGGTTTCCGGCCGGGATCTGATGCTGGTTGTCGACATCTCCCCCAGCATGGACGAGCAGGATATGGTCCTTCAGGGCCGGAGCATCAATCGCCTGCAGGCGGTCAAGCGGGTGCTTGATGACTTCATTTCCCGCCGCCAGGGCGACCGGCTCGGTCTGATCCTGTTCGGCACTGAGCCCTATGTTCAGGCCCCACTGACCTTCGATCTTGAAACCGTCAGGACCCTGATGCGGGAGGCGGGTCTGGGCATGGCCGGGCGCGCCACTGCCATTGGCGACGCGGTCGGTCTGGCGACCAAGCGACTGAGAGACAGGCCCCAGGACCAGCGCGTTGTAGTCCTGCTGACCGATGGCGCCAACACGGCCGGGGAAATCACTCCGGACAAGGCCACCGAAATCGCCGCCGCTGCCAGTATTCGGCTTTACACCATCGGCATTGGGGCCGAATCCATGGTTCAGCGGGGCTTGCTGGGCTCACGGAGGGTGAACCCGTCCAGGGACCTGGATGAAAACCTGCTGACCCGGATGGCCCAGCAAACCGGCGGAGAGTATTTCCGCGCGCGAAGCCTGCCGGAGCTGGAACTGATTTATGAGAGCATCGACCAACTGGAACCGATCGAGCTGGAGGGTAAGTTTTATCGGCCAGTAACCGAACTCTATGTCTGGCCCGCCGGCCTGGCGGTCCTGCTGTGGCTGGCCCTGTTCCTTGTTCGCCACGGGCATGAGTTGTTTGCTGACTCCCGGCGCAACAGGAAGGAGGATGAAGCGAATGTGGGCTGACTTTCACTTTCTGCGGCCGTTCTGGCTCTTGCTGCTTCTGCTGCTGCCGATCCTGTACCTGGCGTTCCGGCAAATGCGCCTGGGCGACAGCGGCTGGTCCCGGCTTATTCCGGCCCGCTTGCTGTCGCCGCTGATTCGTCACAACGGCAGCTCGGGGAAAACGGCAAAGTCGCCTCTGGCCCCGGCCACCGCTGCCCTTGTCATCCTGTCCCTGGCTCTGGCCGGCCCCGCCTGGCGGGAGGCGCCCACCCCGCTGAAACAAACGGGCGACAGCCTTGTGATTGCTCTGGACCTTTCCCTGTCCATGCTGGCCACAGACGTTGAACCTGATCGCCTGACGCGGGCCAAACGGAAAATCCGGGATATCCTTGCGCTGCGGGAAGGCAGCCTGACCGGCCTGCTTGTCTTTTCCGGCGACGCCCACGTGGTCACACCGCTCACCGATGATGGCCGCACGATTGAGGGCATGCTCAATGTGCTGGACCCGGTCATCATGCCGGCCACAGGCAACCGGGCCGACCTGGCGGTTGCCCGGGCAAAAGAGTTGTTGCAGCAGGGGGCCCCGGGCGAGGGCCGGATCCTGCTGATCACTGACGACATCAACGATCGCTATACCGGGACGATCCGGGACACGCTTTCCGGGACCGGTTACGCCCTCAACACTCTCGTTGTCGGCACCGAGGAAGGTGGCCCCATTCCCCTGGCCCGGCGCGGATTTATCCGTGAAAACGACGACATCGTTATCAGTCGGGCCAACCCGCAGGCACTGTCGCAACTCGCTGGCAGCACCGGCGGCCGAAGCCACGAGCTGACCCTGGACGATACCGATATTCACTCCCTGAACCTGAACCCGAAGGACAGCGACGACTGGCAGGAATCAGAGGAGGGCCTGACGGTCAGTCGCTGGCAGGACGACGGCTACTGGCTGCTCTGGTTAGCCCTTCCCCTGGTTCTGCTTGGCTGGCGCCGCGGAGCATTCAGTGCCCTCGCACTGATCCTCCTGCCGGTCTGGCCACAGCCCGCTGCTGCCATAAGCTGGGATGAGCTCTGGCAACGGGAGGACCAGAGAGCTCCGGAACTGATCGAGAAAAATCCTGAGGCGGCTGCCCGGCAGCTGGAAGACCCGGAATGGCGAGGATCCGCACTGTATCGTTCCGGGCAATTCGAGGGCGCCGCCCAGGCATTCGCCCGGTCGCAGGGCCCACGTGCCAGTTACAACCGTGGCAACGCGCTGGCCCGTGCCGGCAAACTACAGGAGGCTTTGGCCGCCTACGATGCCGCCCTGGAGCAAGCACCCGACATGGAGGATGCCCGACACAATCGCAAGATTGTCGAAGAGCTGCTGAATCAACAGCAGCAGGATCAGGAAGGCGGCCAGCAGGGCTCGTCTGACTCCTCCAGCAACGAGGAAAATCAGGGCAATCAGCAACAGAGCCGCCAGAACCAGGAAGGCAACGGTGAAAGCGAATCTTCCAGCGGTTCGGGAAACAATCAGCAGCAGGATCCCCGGAACAGCCAGACCGCGTCCGGCAACGAGGATTCAGCAAACAATCAGGGCGATGAGCAGAGTCAGCAGGAGCCAGGTGAGCAAGGCAATCCCGAGCAGGCATCCGGCGAGGAGGAATCTCCCGCAGGCCAGGCACAGGCGCCCGCCCCTATTTCCGAAACGCCGCTGACCCAGAGCCAGGAACAATGGCTAAGACGGGTACCTGATAACCCGGGCGGCTTGCTGCAGCGCAAATTCCTGCAGCAGTATCAACAACGCCAGACTCCATCCGATGAGGGCGATACACCATGGTAAAACGGCTGATTACACCCGCCGTCTGTCAATTTCTTTTAGCCATGCTTCTGACGGCAATCTGGCTGCCGGCCCAGGCACAGTCACAGCAGCTGACGGTCGAACCCGACCGTACCCGCCTCTACGAAGGCGAGGTGCTGACATTGACTGTGAAGGGTAGCATGGAGATCGATATCAACCTGGGCAACCTGTTTGACTTTGACATGTCCAGCCTGCCCAAGCCGGATATCGAGAAAGTGGAGCCGGATTTTGAAATCCTGGCCCAGAACCAGCAATACAGCATCCGCACCGTGAACAGTCAGATGGTGGGCGAGATTACCTGGACCTACCAGCTTGCACCGAAGAGCACCGGCGAGCTGACTATCCCGGCGCTCACCTTTAAAGAGGCAGTATCAGCGCCGGTTACCATAGAGGTGGTGGATGGCTCACCACCGGATCAGGCCAGTCCCGGTCGGGACAGCTTTATCGAATTGTCTGCCGACAAAGATGAAGTGTATGTCCAGGAGCAGTTGATCCTGACGGTCCGGCTTTTCTTCCGGGGTAACCTGATTCGCGGAGAGCTCTCCGAGCCCACCCATCCCCATGTCATTATCGAATCCCTGGGCAGGCAACAGGAATTCTCCCGCTATCGTGACGGAGTCCGATACCGTGTTGTAGAACGCCGGTATGCGATCTTCCCTCAGCGTGCGGGTACCCTGAAACTGCCGGCGATCCGTTTCGAGGGCCAGGCCAGGGACGCTTCCGGCAACCTTCGTTTTCTGCGGGACAGCGAGGAGCTGTTTGAAGTGCCGGTCAAGGATGTACCTGCACAATTCAGCGGCGAAACCTGGCTGCCGGCAACCGGCGTAGCGCTTGAGGAATCCGGGCTTCCGCCATCGCTGGAGGTGGCCACCGGTGAAAACATGACCCGCGAAATCAAGCTGACGGCAGCGGGCCTTCCCGGGGAGGCACTACCACCGCTACCCGATGCGGTACCGGACGGTTTAAGAAGTTACCCCGAAGAGCCGGAGCGACAGACCGAGACCACACCCGCTGGCCTCACATCCTCACTGACCCAGTCTGTGGCCCTGGTACCCGTGGAGCCCGGCCAGATGACCCTGCCGGCCATACGCATTGTCTGGTGGGACACGGAAGCCGATCAGGAGCGGGTAGCCACGATTCCACAGAAAACACTGACGGTGAAAGACCCGTCTACCGCTGCCGCGACTCCATCCCCGCAAAACGATCAGGGCAATGCTGGCCCGGAACCGGATGTCAGCAGCACGGAATCCACGGCTAGCCCGGCATCCGACCGAACCCGACTGTGGCAGTGGCTCGCCCTGCTGCTGGGAATACTCTGGGCAGGCACGCTAGTGGCATGGTGGTGGTCAGGAAAAAACCGGAAAAGCACGCCAGCACAAACTGACAACCGGGACGAAGATGCCGCGTTCGACCGTCTGATCACGGCCGCAAGGGACGGCGCCGCGGTAACACCGGAACTGGTCGTGGAATGGGCCAATCTCCACGTGCCCGGCCACGGCTTCCGCTCGGCGTCTGAGGTTGTCAATCATTTCGACGACGAGACGCTGGCAGCAGAGCTCAGAAGGCTTCAGGCGCGGCTTTTTGCGCCCGGTCACGAGAACGACAGCTGGGACGGCCAACCACTGGCGCGGGCCCTTGAACAGGCCCGGAGGCACCGGCGGATGGAAACCAGCGCCGATCTGCCTCCGCTCTACCCCAAAGGCCTGTCCTGAGGATCAGTCGATAAGCTGCTGATCAATCACAACGGCGACCGGCGCGTCCTGACCTTCATTGACCGCGATGGGCAGGTCGGTGCTGCCCTGCCAGTCACCCGCCTGGGCGCTGACACTGCCGGAACGACTGAGACGGGCCGTCACAACAACCTCATCAACACTGGAAATGGTAGCCTGGGGTGACATCGCATAGCGGTCGTCCAGACGGATTTCCACCGGCAGTTGCTCGGCCGTAAGCCGCGCCACGGCGAGTGGCGGACCCTGCCGGACATTGGCCTCGCGGGCGAACAGGAATAGCGTCGTGTCAGCGGGCACCTGATCGCGCAGGTCCTCGGCAAGCGTCACACGAACGGTGACTCCGGCTCCGGATGCTTCGGCTTCCGCCACCGATGCCGGAGGCTCCTCCCCGAGACGCGTGTAAGCTTCGCGAATCCCCTCGCGAATGGAGCCAATCTGCGGGTGATCCGGAGCAACCGTTTCGATTCGCTCCCAGTATTCGATGGCTTCACGGTAGTTCTGCTGGCTGAAAGCGTTGATGCCCAGCAACCCCAGGGCGTTCACTTCATCCGGATTCAGCTGGCGGGCCTGTTCAATAGCTGCGGTTACCTCCTGTGTCATGGCACCCTGGCTACCGAAGAACAACGCCTGCGCAGACAGACCATAGGCGACGGCTTCTGCCCTGTCATCGTCATTCACGCTGTCCGCCAGCTGGCGGAATGCCCAGGCCGCATCGTCGTATTGTTCCAGGCGCATGTAGGTGCGACCCAGCATTGCCCAGCCCTCCGGATTATCCGGGCTGGCTTCCAGCCGTTCCCGAAGCTGGCCTGAAAGTTCAATCATCTGGGCCTGTCTCGATCCGTCGGTCGCACCCATTTCCTGCATGGTGATGAACTGCTCAACCCGATCCATCGCGCCCCAACGCTCATACAGGTATACGGTAGCCGCCGGGATCAGGAGAATCGACACCAGTGCCACTGCCATGGCACTCCTGCGACCACTGATCACCGGCCTGACCTGTTCCTGCTCCGGCACATCGTCCAGCATGCTTCCAGCGAGCTCTTCCTTGAGCTGGCGATAATTCTCGTCGTCCAGAATACCGGCCTCGTATTCGCTATCGAGCTCCTTCATCCTGGAGCGATAGGCCATCAGATTCTGGTTTTTCAGGTCCGTCTGCTTTCTCGCGCCCAGCCGGTGAAAAAAGACCGGGTACAACACAAACGAAAGGGCAAGAATGATCAGTACCGTTGCGGCAATCCAGAAAGTGTCAGTCATGGAGTTTCAGTCACAGGTTCAGAATTTAGAATGAGGTAGCAACCAAGGCATCCCGGGCAGGGCCAGCTTCAGGACGGTTTGTCCTGGTCTGCCAGCATTTTGTTGACCCGGGCCTGCTCTTCGGCACTCAACGCCGGGCTTTCCGGCCCTGCCCGCCGGGAGCGGATGACCACACCGGCTACCACCAGAAGCCCACCCAAGACCGCAATGGCTGGTGTCGCCCATAGCAGAAAGGTCCGGCTGTCCAGCTCGGGTTTGTAGCGAACGAACTCACCGAACCTGCCAACCAGGGATTCAACAATCTCCTCGTTACTGGCACCGTCTTTCATCATCCGGTAGACCGCATCCCGCATATCCTTGGAGATCGGCGCGTTGGAATCGGCGATGTTCTGGTTCTGGCATTTCGGGCAGCGCAGTTCTTCGATCAGGTTCTGGTAGCGTTGCTCCTGGGCCCGATCCGAAAAATCGTAAACATCGGCTACCTCGGCCGCAGCGCCTCCAGAAAGCAAGAGCACCAACAGGAAATTAACGATCCGTAGCATCAGCCGTTCCCCTGAACATCGTTGATCACGGGCAGCAACGTCTGTTCCCAGACCGTCTCATTGACCACACCCACGTGGCGATAGCGAACCACGCCACCGGCATCAATTACGAAGGTTTCCGGCGCACCGTACACACCCAGATCAAATCCGAGGGTGCCGCGGGGGTCATAGATGATTTTCCGGTACGGGTCGCCCAGACGGTCGAGCCAGACCAGGGCATCGTCGCGGTTGTCCTTGTAGTTCAGGCCGATGATGTTGACGCCTTTCTCCTCGGCCAGCCACATCAGGTCGTCGTGCTCATCCTTGCAGGCTGGGCACCAGGTACCCCAGACATTCAACAGCGAAACCTGGCCCCGGAACAGGCTCTGGTCCAGCATGGCATCCGGGTTATGCAGATCCCGCAGGCTGAACTCAGGAACCGGTTTGCCGACCAGGGCCGATTCAAGCTTGGTTGGATCCTTGCCGATGCCCGCGAATAACACAACGCCGACAACAAGGGCGACCAGTAACGGCAGAAAAAGCAGGAACCGCTTCATGAGGTCGCTCCGGCGGACGTCGCAGGGCCGGGCTCAGGAGAGGCTGTACCGGCCTGCGCCTTTTTGTCAGCTCCCTCCCGGATTCGATAGCGGCGATCGGCAATCGCCAGGAAGCCGCCAGCCGCCATAAAGAGCGACCCCAGCCAGAGCCAGCGAACCAGTGGTTTGTACTGCAGCCGGATGGCCCAGGCCTCGTCGGTGATGCGTTCACCAATGGCCACGAAGATATCCCGGAACAAACCGGCGTCGATGTCCGCCTCGGTCATGACGCTCATACCAACGGAGTACTGGCGTTTCTCGGGATGAAGCACGGATACACGCTCACCATCCAACATGACATCGAAAGTGCCATATTGAGCCGTAAAATTGGGACCCTGGCGGGCACCGATATCCCTGAACACAAATTGATAATCGCCGACGGTCGCGACATCGCCGGGTACCATACGTACGTCACGCTCGATGCCGTAGTTGGAAACCACCGTAGCCCCAGCCATGGTAATTGCCAGACCCAGATGCCCGAGCACCATACCATAATAGCTGCGGGACTGCCGCTTGAGGCCGTGAAGGCGACCTTTCCGGGAAGAAGACTTGTCCCACAGATCCCAGAACGTGGCAACGGTTACCCACAGGGCGGAGAAAATGCCCAGGAACGCCCAGGGCTTGAAGCCCCCGTAGCCAATCAGAACCGCCGTGGTACCCACAATGCTGATTGCCAGGGGCCACAGAAGCTTTCGCGCCAGCCAGCCGCCATCGGTTTTCTTCCAGCGGGAGAAGATACCGGCGCCCAATAACAGGCCTGTTGCCACCGCCAGGGGGCTGAACGTCAGGTTGAAGAAGGGCTCGCCAATCGACAGTTTGCCGAGTTCCAGGTAATCAAGCACCAACGGATACAGCGTGCCGACTGCCACAAGAAGCGTGGCGGACACCAGCAACACGTTGTTGAGCAGCAGGAACACTTCCCGAGACAAAGAGCCATACCGGGAGCGGACATGCACCACCGGCGCCCTGAACGCATACAGTGCCAAACTGGCGATCACTGTGACCGCCAACAGGCCCAACAGGAAAGTGCCCCGCTCCGGATCAGATGCGAAGGCGTGAACCGAAGTCAGTACGCCAGAACGGACCAGGAAGGTACCCAGCAGGCTGAGTGCGAAGGTGACAATGGCCAGCAGCACGGTCCAGCTCTTGAACACACCGCGCTTTTCGGTGACAGCCAGCGAATGCATCAGGGCCGTCCCGGAAAGCCAGGGTAACAATGAGGCATTCTCGACCGGGTCCCAGAACCACCAGCCACCCCAGCCAAGCTCGTAGTAGGCCCACCAGCTTCCCAGGGCGATACCAAGGGAGAGAAACGCCCAGGCAACTGTGGTCCAGGGCCGCGACCAACGTGCCCAGGCGGCATCGAGACGACCGTTAATGAGAGCGGCAATGGCAAAGGCAAAGGCCACAGCAAAGCCGACGTAGCCCATGTAGAGCATGGGCGGATGGACGATCAGTCCGAAATCCTGGAGCAAGGGGTTCAGATCCGTGCCATCGGCGGGCACATTAGGCAGCAGACGGTCAAAGGGATTAGAGGTGATAACGATAAACAGCAGGAAGCCGACACAGACCATGCCCAGCACCGACAGCACCTGGGAAATCATCACCGCCGGCAGGCGACGGCTGAAGATAGCCACCGCCAGTGTCCAGCCCGCCAGCATCAAAATCCAGAGCAGCAGTGAGCCCTCGTGCCCGCCCCATACAGCGCTGAACTTGTAATACCAGGGCAACAGGCTGTTGCTGTTATTGGCCACATAGGCCACTGAAAAGTCATCAGTCACAAACGCATGGGTCAGGACGGCAAAGGCAAGCCCCACAAACACAAACATGCCGGATGCCAGGGGCCTGGCAAAGGCCTGAAGATTGTCCCTGCCGGTCAGGGAACCGGCCAGGGGGACTACGGAAAGGAGCACTGCCAACAACAGCGCGAGAATCAGTGCAAGCTGTCCGAGTTCGGGATACATCAAAGGCCTCCAGAAACCAGGCTGTCAGATAAATTGGTTAGTAGGACACGGTTTCCGCACTACCACTGGCTTTGTGCTGGCCCTTGGAGGCCTTCTCCAGTGCGTCGGCGACTTCCGGCGGCATATAGTTTTCATCGTGCTTGGCTAGCACCTGATCGGCCACAAAGCGACCGTTTTCATCCAGCCGGCCCATGGCAACCACGCCCTGACCCTCGGCAAACAGATCCGGAAGGATACCGGTGTACTGGACCGGCACAGATGCGTTGAAGTCGGTCACCTTGAACTCAACCTTCAGGCTGTCCGGATCACGCAGAACCGAACCCTCCTCGACCATGCCACCGGCCCGGATTCTGACATCGACCGGAGCTTCACCGGCAGAAATCTGAGTGGGGTCGTAAAAAAGGTTGATATTCTGTCGCAGCGCGTAGGTGGTCAAGCCTACGGCGATGCCGAGTCCCACCAACAGGAACAGGACAATGGTCAGCCGCTTTTTTCGGATTGGATGCATCAGTCATCTGCCTTTCAGTCTTGGGAAACCTTGACGCGGGTGAAGGACGCTGCCGAAGCCGATGCATCCTGCCGGCCTGCCTGAAACTCATAACCCCGACGGCAGGCCTCAATGGCAGCTTTGCGGCGGCGCAGGGACCACACCATGAGGCCAATCATCAGCAGGAAGAAGGCAGCGTAACAGGACCAGACGTAGGGCCCATGACCTTCCATCACCATAAATGCCGAAAAGGAATCAAATGCCATACTTCAGCCCCTCCCGGCCAACACGTAATCTTTAACCCAGCGCGTTCTCTGCTCGCGTAAGAGAATCTCGGTCTGCATGCGCAAACACGCCAGCCAGCCGAACAGCAGGTACAACCCGAGGACAGACAACAGCAACGGGACCCACATCTCTGCCGGCATGGACGGCTTTTCCGTCAGCTTGAACGTCGACGGCTGGTGTAACGTATTCCACCACTCAACGGAGTACTGGATAATCGGTATATTCACCACCCCGACCAGCACCAGCACCGCTACCGCCCGAGCAGCAGATTTTTCGTCGTTAATCGCCCTGTCCAGTGCAATCACGCCCCCGTACAGGAACAGCAGGATCAGCATCGAGGTCAGTCGGGCGTCCCAAACCCACCAGGTGCCCCAGGTGGGCTTGCCCCAGACAGCACCGGTAAACAGGGAAAGAAAAGTCAGCACCAGGCCCACCGGAGCGACCGACTTCACGAACACATCGGCCAGTTTCATACGCCAGACCAGAGTGACAACGGCTGCCACTGCCATCATTACGTAGACAGATTGGGCGAGAAAGGCTGTCGGCACGTGAATGAAAATAATCCGGTAGCTGTTGCCCTGCAGGTAATCCTTGGGCGCAAAGGCCAGCCCCCAGACAATGCCCGCCATCAACAGCAGGATCCCACCCGCCAGCAGCCAGGGCATCAGCCGGGTTGCAATCCCGAAGAACCATTTGGGAGAACCCAGCTTGTGAAAAAATTGCCACATCAGATGGTCACCGTCCTACCGTTACCTTGTTTTACCCGTTAGACAGGCTGATACGCAGCGCCGCTGCCGATGCGAAGGGCGCCAGAGTCAGCGCGAGCACCAGAAATGCGCCCATCAAAGCGAGATAGGCGCCCACGGGAGCGCCCTCCGCGGCCGAAGCCACTGTTCCCGTGCCAAAGATCAGGACAGGAATGTACAGCGGAATGATCAGCAGGGACAAGAGTACCCCTGCCGACCGTAATCCAAGTGTCAGTGCCGCGCCGATTGCCCCTATCAGGCTCAACACCGGTGTACCGATCAGCAGCGTTAGACACAAAACTCCGATGGAGTTCCCGTCGAGATGAACCATTACGCCCAAAACCGGCGTGAGTACCACCAGTGGCAAGCCTGTCAGCACCCAGTGCGCCGCCGTTTTGGCCAATACCAGCAGAAACAGGGGCTGGGGCTGAAGCACGAGCTGCTCAAGCGTGCCATCATCGAAATCATGGCGAAACAAATGGTCCAGCGACAACAGCACCGATAGCAATGCCGCCACCCACAGGATACCGGCTCCGGACTCGCGCAAAAATGCCACTTCCGGACTGACCCCGAGGGGAAAAAGACTTACAACCATCACGAAAAACAGGAGCGGATTGAGCAGATCCTGGCGCTGCCGGAAGGCCACCTTCATATCCCGGGCAAACACAGCCTTCATCGCTGCCAGTGCACCGACGCTGTCCTGTTGCAAACTCAGTACCGGCCGACAATCAGCATTCATTGGCCGCACCTCCACCCAGAACAATGCGCTGCATACCGGGCAAATTCAGATCGTGGTGCGTCGTCACAACCACTGCACCTCCCTCGGAGGCGCGCTGTTGAAGCAGGTTCTCAATGGCGCTGACACCGGCCGAATCAATGGCGGTAAAGACCTCATCGAGCAACCAGAGAGGCTCATCGGCAATCAACAGGCGCGCCAGGGCCACCCGCCGTTGCTGACCGGCAGAGAGATTCCGGCAGGGCACATCCTGAAACCCCGCCAGACCGGTACCTTCAAGCGCCTGACGCAAAACGGGGTCCGGCAGCGGACGCCGCCCCGCCGTCAGTGCCCGAAGATTTTCCAGGGGTGTCAGCAATGGCTTGATGCCCGGACGATGGCCAAGGTACAGGGTATTCCGGAGAAACTCCTCCCGCTGAGCTGACCTGGGTTGGCCGCACCAGAAGAGATTGCCTGACCAGGCATCGTTCAGACCGGCCAGCATCCGCAGCAACGTGGTCTTTCCAGAGCCGTTCGGCCCCTCGACACGGGTGACCGTACCGGGCAGTATGGAGAACGACAGGTCACGGAACAGGATCCGTTCATCCCGTTCGCACTGCAGTTCGACAGCCTGTAATAACGGCTCAGACATCAGGTCCCCGTAACCAGGACGATGCACGTGAAGACGGCATCGGGTGCATTCGTGACATCGACGGCCAAGAGCATTGTTCGCGCATGACCTGCCGGCGCGGCGTATTATAACGAAAGCGCCGGCGGATTACTCTTGCTCAACATCAAATCAGTGACCATGAAACTACCCAGCGGACAACAGCCCCCAACACCCCCGGCCCAGCCAGCAACGCAGACTTCCCGGCCCTCGGTCACAACCGAATCGGCCCGGGAGCCCCTGCCGGCCTCGGCCAGGCAGCTGCTCGACCAACTACAACTGAAAAACCGGGAAACAACCCTGGCCCGGGTCGCAGAGATCATCAACCGTCAGGGCGGCAACAGCGCAGACCTTTTGCTGGACATTCGCGGCAAGTCACTTCTTGTCCAGGCCGCCGTTGGCAAGACCGAGCTGGCGACCGGTGACTGGGTGAAAGTAATGCGGGCGGGCAATGAGCTGCAGCTGATGGGCAAACTGGCGCCCGCGCCGGAGGCCGGGATCGCCCGGGCCCTGGCCCAGCGGCTGCCCTGGCAACAAACCCTGGACGCAGGCCTGGCAAGGCTGTTGGGCACACTGACACAGGGAGTCCGTCAGGAACCACTGCCAGGCCAACTGCCGTCATCCCAAAGCCCCCAACCTCTTCCGTCGGCCGCCAGGCAGGCTATTGAACAAATAGTGGCAAGGCTGCCATCGGGGAACAGCCTGACCCCCGGTGCCGGCAACCAGGAAACGACACCGCAGCAGGTCCGTCAATGGCTTTCTGAGAGCGGCCTTTTCGCCGAGTCCCGTCTGGCCCAGGCACCGTCTGCGCAGTTACCCGATCTGAAACTGGCACTTGGCAGGGTGATTTCCGCATTGCTTGCCCACCAGGGGAGCACACCGGAACACTTCAACCGGCTGCCCCCTATCTCAACGCCGGAACTCATGCAGGCACCCTTGCAGTTTCCCCAACCCCTGGCCACACCCCAGCCCCCCGGTAGTGGTGATGCGCCGACCGTGGGCCAGATGCTCCGCCTGCTGGCGGGGATGCTTAACCGGATCACCGTCAACCAATTGCACAGCCAGGTACTAACGGCCCGTGGTGGTGGCGAGGCGCCGGGGCCGGCACCTGCTTCCACTCTGGTAATCGATCTGCCCTGGCTGACACCCCAGAACGAGCCAAGACTGGCTCAGGTTCGGATCGAACAGTACCCTGAAGACAGGGAATCAGAGGGCAGATCCGGGAAAACCACCACGGCCGAGTGGCGTCTGTCGCTGACCATGGATCTGGATGAGGCTGGGCCGCTGCATTTCGATGTCGCCCTCCGCCAGCAGGCAGTAAGCGCCCGTGTGTGGGCAGAAAAACAGGCAACCCTGCGCCAGGTGAACCAGGAACTGCCCGCATTGCGCCAGAGCCTGACCGACCTCGGCCTGGAAGTGACCGACCTGGACTGCCGCCGCGGGACGCCCCAGAGCAGCGCCACCCGACTCGAACACAGACTGGTGGATACCCGAGCATGACAACAGAGACAGAACACCCGGGCAGAGCCGCGGTTGCACTGAAATACGATGGCGAAAAGGCGCCCACCATCAGCGCCACCGGTACCCACGAACTGGCCGAGGAAATCATCCGCATTGCCCGGGAGCACAATGTGCCTCTTTACGAAAATGCGGAGCTGGCCAGCATTCTGGCGCGCCTGTCACTGAGCGAGGAAATTCCCGAGTCGCTGTACCGGGTGATCGCGGAAATCCTGGCGTTTGCTTTCCATATTCGCGGGCTGACTCCCGAGGACCGCAACCCCGGTACGCCAACGGACGACTCAGTGAATGAGTGAGCGCAGCGCCCAGGCCTGCTGCCAGTTGTCACCCCGTCTGGGCGCCACTGTTGTTTCAAAGTAATGGCGCAGCCTGCGCCGGTCTTCAGGCTGGTCCTTGAGTGCGGAACCGACGATGTGATGCATCAACTGCTCCACCGTGATGCTGCCCCCACCGTAATACCAGGCATTGAGACTGGCCGCGTGGGCGACCGATACGGCTTCCGCAGTCGACAGCGCCGAGCCGGCGAGGCGATCGGTACTGCGTCCGTCCAGGGTCTGGCCGTTGCGTAACTCGTGGAACATGGTCACGAGGATCTCGATGACCGACTCCTCCAGCGCCACCTCAATTCCGGCCCGACCATTGGCCCTGCGAACCTCCCGCAGAACGACATCCATTTCGTCGGACAGGTTTCGGATCGGCCGGATTTCCTCAAAATCCATCCGCCGTTTAAGCGCGGCACTCATGCGGTGAACACCCTCATCGATGCTGTTGGACGTGGCGATCACGTTGAAACCTTCCCGCGCGAGTACCACGCCGTCATCACCTGCCAGCTCGGGAATCACCACCACCCTGTCGGAAAGAACCGACAACAGCGCGTCCTGAAGCGCCTGGGGGCAGCGGGCGATCTCTTCAAACCGAACCATTCGCCCCTCTATCATGCCCCGCAGCAAGGGGCTGGGCACCAATGCTTTCAGACAGGGACCATCGGTACGCAGCACCGCCTCGTTCCAGCTGTACAGCAATTGTCCCACACTGTTCACCGCCCCACCCTGGAGGGTCAGTGTCGAGTTCCCCGAAATGGAGGCGGCCAGTAATTCCGACAACCAGGATTTGGCCGTGCCAGGCTCGCCCACCAGAAGGCAGCCGCGGCTGGTACACAGGGAAATGATGATCCGGACCACCATGGCCCGTTCGGCAACGAATTTCCGCTCAATGCCGAGTTTCTCATCCCCCATCACGAACTTTTCCACCGCCCGCGGAGACATTAACCAGCCGGGTGGCACCGGACCATGATCAAGGCCTCTGAGCTTGTCCAGCTCAGCGCCATAGACCACTTCCACGGGTTCCCGCTGGGCCGCCTTGTTAACCGATTGCTTGTTGCTCATTGCTGACTCCTGCGGCCGCCACGGACTTCCGGTGCCATGCGCTCCCTGGGGAGAATCCGCGGCAGTTCGGAAAGCGGGATAATGCCTTCAATCACATGATCCAGGGCGCTGTCGCGCATGGTCACCAGGCCGGCATCAAGGGCGCGCCACCGCAGTTCCCCGATGGGCGGTTGGCTCGAAATGGCGTTGCGGATGTCCGAATCGACTTCCATATACTCAACAATCGCCACCCGGCCCTGGGTGCCACGCCCGTTGCATTTATCGCAGCCGGCGCCTTCAAAACAGCGGAAATCCGCCGGCGGGCCATCGGGAAACACCTCAGACAGAATCACCGGATCTGGCTCGGCAGGCTGACTGCAATGCTTGCAGATACGCTTCGCCAGGCGCTGGGCAATAACGGCCAGCAGCTCACCGGCGATGGAGTTGGGATGGATCCCAAGATCGTAGAGGCGTTGCAGTGAATCCACCGCGTCGTTGCAGTGCAGCGTCGACAGGACCACGTGCCCGGTCTGGGAAGCCCTGATCGCCTCCAACGCCGTTTCCTGATCGCGAATCTCCCCCACCAGAATGACATCCGGATCTTCCCGGACAAACGCTCTCATGGCGTCGGCGAAACCAAAGCCGATTTCCGAGCGAACCCGGGTTTGCTGGATGTTATCGATGGAATACTCGATGGGGTCCTCCACCGTAATCACTTTGCGCCGGCCATCATCGGCAAGAGTCTGCAGCCCGGCATACAGGGTGGTGGACTTGCCGGAGCCGGTCGGCCCCACCACCAGCACCAGCCCCGCCGGGTTGTCGAGCAATCGCTGGTAGCGGGCACCGATCATCGGTGACATGCCGAGCTCGGCGATGGTCATGGCCCGGCCTGTCTGCGGCAACAGCCTGATAATCGCGTGCTCGCCATGCAGCGAGGGTTGGGTCTGGATTCTTAGGTCGTAGGCCATATCGCCAAGCTGAAGCCGGGATCGCCCGCCCTGAGGCAGCCGGTGCTCGGCGATGTTCAGTTCCGCCCGCAGCTTGATCACGTTGATCACCCCTTTTATCTCCCGGGGCGACAACTGGTACTGAGGCAGATCATGGAGATCACCATCCACCCGCAGGCGGATCCGAATCCGGTCACCGTACTGTTCGATGTGAATATCGCTGGCTTTTTCGCTCACGGCATCCAACAGGATGGCCTCGTAGACAGACACCAGATAGGGGCTGACGTGCTTGTTTTTAGGATCGTTGCCCAACAACTGATCAGTGCTGCCGTTTGCATGGTCTGACTGTTCCGGGCCCGGCCCATGATCCGCCACGAAATTGCGGCCCTTCGCGGTCAGATCGAGTGCTGACCAGAGACGGCGGAAGTCTGTGGGAGTCACCAGCAGGCAATCAACCACCTGGTTGGGGCTCAGGCGCTCAAGCTGATCGGTGCGGGCATCCGGATCATCGGTCACAACGGTGATCCGGCCATCTTCCTCGGCGATGGGGATCAGTCGCGACAGGTCCAGAAACGTCCGGGAAAACCGGCGGAACAGCGCCGGGTGGAGCTCAGGCAGAATCTCGTCGGCATCGGTGAACGTCATGCCACGCTGGCTGGCAAGAGATCGATAGAGATCCATCTCTTCAAGATTCAGTTTGCGCCGGAGAACTTCAAGCAGGCGGCAATTCTGCTTGGCCGCCTCCGCCTTCGCTTCGGCCAGGATCTTGTCATCCACAAGGCCCTGATCGATGAGAATCTGCTCAACATTGCGATTGAAATCGACCCACCCCAGTGTCCTCACCCGCTCCAGTCCCGCGTCACGGCGCACAAACATGGCGAGGCTCGGAACAGGTCCGGCGCGCCCCTCCAGGCAAACCAGGTGCCCTCCTTGCCGCACCAACCGGGCCAGAACGTGGCGCTCGGTGATAAACGTTGTGCACAAAACGAGATCGCAAAGGGGATACGGTTCCGGTGCGTCTTCCGCACTGGCCACCAGAACATCCACATTATGCATACCGAGCCGGAAGAATCGCTCCCTGGCGGCCTCGGCGACAACGGCGTTTTTTTCCAGATAGATTACCCGATGGGCCAGGCCTGATAGCACAGCGGCGAGATATCCGGAGCCACCACCCACGTGCATCACCACCTGATCCGGTTCGATCTCTGGCAACAGGGAGAGAATGTGGCTGACGGTTTCTTCGCGGGGGATGGAATGGCCGGTTATCGATGGAACCAGATCAGAACCGGAAACAAAATCATGGCGGGATACAGACCGGAGGGCCTCAAGGGCCCTCGGATAAACTCTCTTCATTCAACAGCGTCCGTAACGGCATGGTATCAGGCCGCCTGACGTTTTCTGAGTGCTGACACCAGCTCGGCCTCGGGACGGGAAATTCCGCACGTGTTCATAAGATCGTCGATATCGGCGCCGAGATCAACCAGTCGAGAGGCCTCATCATAGGAGATTCGCAGCGGATCGTTCTGGCGCATTTCATCGAGTGTGGTTCGCAGCTCGTGCAACTGGCGTTCACAAGTGACGAGCCGCTGCCCTACACCCATGCTTCCGCTGGTGGTGGCATGCAGCTCCCGGCCAAGGGTATCGCACCGTTCTTTCAGGTTCGCTCTGAGGCTACGTACCTGGCGCCCAAGCACGAGGCCCTGCACGAATACCAGCGACAAGGCGGCAACAGTCAACGCCCAGGGAAGATACGAAGGAATTTCTGCAAACATGACGGATGTCTCCCGTTAATTGCCACGGAAGGCATCCATCTTCAGGCCCGCAACGGGTTGCCCCGGATTACAGTGCCGCGATTTCAGCCCACTCGTGGTCTGACAGCATCTTGTCGAACTCGACCAGAATGATCAGTTCGCCATCCTTGTTGCACACGCCCTGGATAAACTTGGCACTTTCCTCGTTACCCACGTTCGGTGCGGTCTCAATTTCGCTGGCTTTCAGGTACACCACCTCGGCCACGGAATCCACCAGAATGCCCATGACCTGGTTGGCCGATTCCATCACCACAATCCGGGTGGCATCGGTGACTTCAGCATCCGCCAGGCCAAAACGCCGGCGGGTGTCGATGACCGTAACCACGTTACCCCGGAGGTTGATGATGCCGAGCACATAATCCGGAGCTCCCGGAACCGGAGCAATCTCCGTGTATCTCAGCACTTCCTGGATCTGCATGACATTCAGACCGTAGGTCTCATCATCCAGCCGGAAGGTAACGTACTGCAGTACCTGATCGTCCTGGGCCTGATTGGTTTGTCCGCTCGGGGATGCCATTGCGATGTTTCTCCTCTTGGGCTGCCCGGCGGGCAACCTGATCGTCAAAAAAATATCATCAGTGCCCAATACTATAGCTAAGGGCACAAACCGTGCCAGCACGGCTCGGTTTCTTTCAGTAACCGTTGTTTGCGTCAACTAAGATCCAGATGGTGCTCTCTTTCCGCCCGCTCCAGCAAGTCTGCCATGGTGCGCACATCAATCAGTGCGCACATATGGTCAATCACCGTACCGGCTAGCCAGGGCCGTTTGCTGCGGGCGCTGCGCCAGCGCACTTCGTCGGGCCGGAGGGTGAAAGACTGGGCCACATCGTCACAGGCCAGCCCCCACTCACTGTTATCAAGCCGGATCACGAAGCGATAGTTATCACGAGCGCCAGGGGGTACCCGCCCCGCCATGATCCATTCAGCGGAATCCACAACCCGCAGGTTCTGGTCCCGATCCGGGCGAATACCCATGTACCAGCGTGGACTGCCCGGGATCGGCCGGATCTCTTCCTCAATACGATGGATGGCGCCCAGAAGAATCAAAGGCACCGCCAGTTGCAGCCCGGCAACCGTGAATATCAGGCACTCGAAGGGCTGCTCCGACCACTCGGGGCGCGATGGTGGCGCAGCCGGCTCTGGCTCGGGCCGAACCTCCTCTCTTTGCTTTGGCACAGGCACTTCCGGAGCCTGGCGTACCACTGGCCGCGCTGGCTCTGCCGGCCTTTCGGGCGCCGGGCGCCGCGGCTCGGGTCTTGCCGCCGGTTTTTCGACGGTTGGTGCCGGAGCTGGACTCGGTCGGGTTGCTACCCGGGGCTCTTCACGTGTCGGTTTCACCGGCTCAGGCGCCTCTATTTCCTCCCGAAGCGCGGTGTCAGTGGCCGTATGCAGCAGTTCGTCAAGGTAACTGGCAATGGCGGTTTCCGGATCCGCCAGCCTTGTCAATTTATCGTCAGCCATGCTGACGCTCCTTGACCGTGCCCACCCGACTCATGAGGTCGTCCAGCAGGTGACTGTACGCCCGGACACCATGGGTTTCCGCATCCAGTGCAGAGGGCGTGATACCGCCCTGGCTGGCATCCCGGAACTTGGTGTCCACTGGAATGGCAAATTGCCACAGGGAGTCACGGTAGGTCTTGCGCAGCAGATTAAGGCTCTTCACCGAAGCCTGGGTACGACGGTCGAACAGGGTCGGCACAATGGTGTAGGGCAGCTCGTTTTTCTGGGAACGCATGATCATCTTCAGGGTATGCAGCATACGCTCCAGGCCCTTGATGGCCAGAAACTCGGTTTGCACGGGAATAATCAGATGCTGCGCCGCCGCAAGGGCGTTGACCATCAGAACCCCGAGCGACGGGGTATTGTCCAGCAGGACATAGTCGAAATCGTCCCATAGCTGGGCGAGGGCCCTGGAGATAATCAGACCCATGCCCTCAACGCCGATCATCCTGCGCTCGAGAGTGGCCAGAGCGGCACTTGCCGGTAGCAGGGACAACCCCTTGCAGCTGGTTTCGGTAATCAGCTGGGCCGGAAGACCCTCGGGCACCTTACCCTGATGCTGGAACAGATCGAAAACGCTGTGGGCGATGGTATCCGGGTCATACCCGAACCAGCTGGTGAGCGAGCCGTGTGGGTCCAGATCTACAACGAGAACACGCTTGCCTCGCTCGGCAAGCAGGCCGCCCAGCGCGACAACACTCGTGGTTTTACCGACACCACCTTTTTGATTGGCTACTGCCCAGATTCGCACGCTTCGATTCTCCAGAGAACACGTCGGTGTGGCCGAACTTTAACGATAGCCACATCCCGGTTATCGGCCACTCCCCGGGCAACTTGAACGAATTGCATTGGGGAGTGCCGGCAAGCTCTTGCCGGCGCCTTTTGTTAACGGGGATTAATACAGGAACCGTGCCAATGGCTCTATACGCATCTGCCGACGATGCCGTTCAGCGCATAGCGCCGCGGATACTGGCGTCACGGGAAATCAGCAATACCACCCGCCGATTTCTGCGCCGCCCCTCTTCCGTGTCATTCCGGGCAACCGGCTGATACTGGCCATAGCCCACAGCCGCCAGACGCTCCGGCTCAATGCCCTCCATCACCAACATCCGTACCATCGAGGCCGCCCGGGCGGCAGACAATTCCCAGTTGGAGGGATAGCGGGAGGTACTGATCGGCTGGTTATCAGTGAAGCCTTCCACTTTAACCGCGTTGTCCCGGTTATTCAGGACGGAGGCAATCTTCTCGACAACGCCGAACGCGTCGTAATGAGGCTCGGCGTCACCGCTGCCAAACAACAAACTGTTGGGCAGATTCAACTCCAGCCACTCGTCACTGGTCTCGAGTGACACGACCCCCTGGTTGATCAGTTCATCGAATTCCATGGACAGCTGGTCGGCCATGGCCCGGAGCGCTTCCGTTCGGGCCTGGGCGTCCATTTCCGGATTACGGGGGGCTTCGGTCACTGCTGGCGGAATGACGTTTTCCGCAGGGGCGTTCAATGATCGTTGGGGCTGATCGCCAATCTCTATGGGCTGAAAGGACCTCTGGGGCGCGTTAAACACACCGGTCAGGGTTTCCGACAGGACTTTGTACTTGCCTTCGTTAACAGATGATACCGAGTACATCACCACGAAAAAGGCAAACAGCAGCGTGATGAAATCCGCATAGGAAATCAGCCACCGCTCCTTGTTGTGCAGATCATCCTGGGGTTGCCTACGGCGCCGCATAAGTTGGCCTGCGCATGCTTACTGCAGGAAGCCCCGCAGCCGCAATTCGATGGATTTCGGGTTTTCGCCTTCAGCGATTGCAATGAGACCGTCGATCATCATGTCCTCATATCGGGTCCGCTCCCGCACGATGCCACGCATCTTGTTGGCAACTGGAAAAAACAGCAGGTTGGCCAGGGCCACACCGTAAATAGTGGCGACAAAGGCGGTCGCGATCCCGCTGCCCAGAGACTGTGGATCCTCGAGGTTGGTCATTACCTGGATCAGCCCCATCACCGCGCCGATGATGCCGATGGTCGGCGAGTAACCGCCCATGGCCTCGAACACTTTGGCGGATTCCAGATCACGCTGCTCCCGGGACTCGAGATCCACCTCCATGATGCCCCTGATGGTTTCCGTTTCCGCTCCGTCCACCAGCAGTTGCAAACCCTTGCGGGCGAAAGGTTCAGGTTCCCGCTCAGCGAGACCTTCAAGACCCAGCAATCCCTGCTTTCTCGCTTTGACACTCCAGTCGATGACCTTGCCAATGCCATCTTCGAGATTGATAAACGGCGGGACGAACACCCAGCGCACCTGTACAAAGGCCCGTTTCAGCATAGGCCAGGAGGTCTGCAGGATAGTGGCCGCCAGGGTACCCCCAATGACGATGATGGCTGCCGGCCCATTAAACAGGGAGCTTACTGCACCGCCTTCAAGCAGATTGCCGCCAAGTATCGCGGCAAAGGCCAGTATGACCCCCAGCAAACTCAGGATATCCATCAGCAGACACCTTCGACCAGACGCGGACCGATTTCGTCCAGGGACAGCACGTCGTCGGTCAGTCCTGCCTTGGCAACGGCCATGGGCATGCCATAGATAACCGATGACTTTTCATCCTGGGACCAGATGTCAGAACCGCTCTGCTTCATCATCCGACACCCTTCCTTGCCGTCCGAGCCCATGCCGGTAAGAATGACGCCGAGCGTCTTGCCCGGGAAACTCCGGGCCAGGGAACCGAAGGTTACGTCGACACAGGGCTTGTAGTTGAGCCGCTCGTCGCCGGGCAGGATGCGGATCCTGGCCTGCCCACCCCGGTTCTCAACCATCATCTGCTTGCCACCCGGTGCCAGAAGAGCGAGTCCCGGCCGCAACACATCGCCATCCGCGGCCTGCCGGACTTCAATCCGACAGAGCTTGTTCAGGCGTTCAGCGAAAGCCGGCGTGAAGCTGGCAGGCATGTGCTGTACCAACACGATGGGAGCCGGAAAGGTTGCGGGCAACGCCGTCAGTACCCGTTGCAGGGCAACAGGTCCACCGGTGGAGGTTCCGATACCAACCACAGCGTAATGCTTTGCCGGGCCTCGACGGGTAGGACGCCTCGGCGCCTCGGGTTCAGGAGCAGCCGCAGGGCTGTGGGCGCCTGGCCGCTGGCGCGGCGTGACTTCCGCACGAGGACGGGCCGGCGTGGCGGGAGCGCGGGAGGCAGGCGCCGACGGTTCGGGGCGGGCCGGCGCTGCAGGGCGGTTGCCCGGGCGGCTGCGGGCCACGTCCAGAATCCGCTCAATCAGGATTTTCTGAAGCTGGCTGTTGTCCCGGGCAATTTCTTCAAAGTTCTTGGGCAGGAAATCAACGGCACCCGCCTCAAGGGCATCGAGTGTGACCCGGGCGCCCTCGTAGGTGAGAGAAGAAAACATGAGTACCGGCGTCGGATGTTTGCGCATGATTTCGCGCACGGCGGAGATGCCATCCATCACCGGCATTTCGTAATCCATGGTGATCACATCGGGACGCAGCTTTTCGGCGAGCTCCACGCCTTCCCGGCCGTTGGTTGCAGCCCCAACCACCTTGATCTGGCCGGAGCTGGTCAGGATTTCCGTCAGCCGTTTGCGAAAAAACCCTGAATCGTCAACGACCAGGACAGAAACTGTCATCCACTTCTCCTACCCAATCCATCGTTCTTCGGCCTTCTATGGCCGCAGTCACCTGAAAGCCCGGCTTAGCCGTAGTGTTGCAACAGGCTTGGTACATCAATGATCAGCGCGATCCGGCCATCGCCGGTAATGGTGGCGCCGGCCATTCCCGGCGTACCCTGGAGGGCTCGACCGAGGGGCTTGATCACCACCTCTTCCTGCCCCACCAACTGGTCGACCACAAAACCAACCTGTTTGGTCCCCATGGCCACGATGACCACATGGGCGTTTTCCGGCACTTCCTGGGAAGAACCATCACGCACCAGCCATCGCTTGATGTGAAACAGCGGGAATACCTTTTCCCGGACCACAATACACTCTCGCCCGTCGACGATATTGGTCTTGGTCAGGTCCAGATGGAAAATCTCGACCACATTAACCAGCGGCAGCGCGAACGACTGGTCACCCAACATGATCATCAGTGTGGGCATGATGGCCAGGGTCAACGGAACCTTGATGACAATCCGGGAACCCTTGCCCAGTTGCGATTCAATGCTCAACTGGCCATTGAGCTGGCCTATCTTGGTTTTGACCACATCCATGCCGACGCCACGACCGGAGACGTCCGAGATCTGCTCCTTCGTGGAAAAACCGGCTGCGAAAATCAGGTTAAAGCACTCGGAATCGGTCAGGCGATCCGCGGCATCCTGATCGTAAATCCCCTTCTCAACGGCCTTGCGACGGAGCACTTCCGGATCCATACCGGCGCCATCATCCTCGATGAACAGCAGGATGTGATCCCCCTCCTGCTCGGCAGACAGTGTTACCGTCCCCTGGCGTGGCTTACCTGCTTTCTCGCGCACTTCCGGGGCTTCGATACCGTGATCGACCGAGTTTCGAACCAGGTGAACCAGCGGATCAGACAGCGCTTCGACCAGATTCTTGTCCAGGTCGGTGTCTTCACCGTGCATCACCAGGTTGACCTCTTTCTTGAGGTTCCGGGCCAGATCACGCACAACCCGGGGGAACCGGCCAAACACCTTCTTGATCGGCTGCATACGGGTCTGCATGACGGCAGACTGGAGATCGGTGGTGACCACATCGAGGTTGGACACGGCCTTGTGCATGTGTTCGTCTTCGCTTTCCGCGCCCAGACGCTGCAAGCGGTTACGCACCAGCACCAGTTCACCCACCATGTTCATGATGTCGTCGAGACGCTTGGTGTCAACACGCACAGTTGTTTCAGCCGCGGGCGCGTGTTCGCGGGCGGGCATCGCAGGGGTGGCAGCGCCTTTGGTCTCCGGCTTCCCGGGCTTCGGTGCCTCTGCTTTTGGCTTGGATGGTTCTTTGGGCGCTGAGGGCTCTTTCTGCGCTGGCGGCTCTTTCGCTGCTGAAAGCTCCTTCGGACCGGAGGACTCTCCCCCGGCAGTCGGGCTTCCGCCCTTGCCGTGCAGATCGTCCAGCAATTTTTCGAATTCGTCGTCGGTGATCAGATCGTCGCTGCCACCGCCTTCTGCCTTTGCCGCCGGCTTTTCTTCTTTGCTGACAGCATCGTCCTCGCCCGCAGGTGCGCCGGCAAACTGCCCTTTTCCATGCAGCTGGTCGAGCAGCGCCTCGAACTCGTCGTCGGTTATCTCGTCGTCGCCGGAACCCTCCCGGTCACCGGAAGACGCTCCGGAGTCTGAAGCCGGTGCCTGGTCTTCGCTCTTTTCGTCCTGCAAGGCATCCAGAAGCTGTTCGAATTCGTCGTCGGTGATGTCGCCGCCATCCTCCGACGGTTCATTCTCTTCGTGTTCCGGCTGAGGGTCGGCGACAGGCGCTCCCTCACCCTCTGGCAGAGCCAGGGCATCGAGGCGGGCAATCAGTTCGTCCGGAGCCGGTGTTGGTTCCTCGTGATTGCGAACCTCTTCAAACATGGCATTAACGTTATCCAGGGCCTCCAGAACCACGTCCATCAGTTCTGAGTCCACCTTACGCTTGTGATTGCGCAGGGTATCGAAAACGTTCTCGGCGGAGTGGCAGCAATTCACCAGCGCTTCAAGCTGAAGGAAGCCGGCGCCGCCTTTAACGGTGTGAAAGCCACGGAAAATGGCGTTGAGCAGATCACTGTCGTCAGGATGTTGCTCAAGATCTACCAACTGCTCTGACAGCTTTTCGAGAATTTCACCGGCTTCTACCAGGAAGTCCTGCAAAATCTCTTCATCAGCATCAAACGCCATGCGTTACCCTCTTTGTTCAGAAACCGAGACTGGACAACAGGTCGTCAACGTCATCCTGTCCCGAAACTACATCTTCACGCTCATCGGCCTTGATCTGGGGCCCGACGCCCTTCTCTGCAGATTCTTCCTTCTCTTCAATCTGGTGCACGGTGCCGGTGAGCTGATCCACATGGCTGGCCATCACCACCAGGCTGAGCATCTGCTCCTCAACCTCTTTTACCAGGGCGGTGACCTTCTGGATAACCTGGCCCGTCAAATCCTGATAATCCTGAGCAAGCAGGATTTCCGACAGATTGTTGTACATGGTGTCAGCGTCGCTGGCAGTGCTGACAAAAAAGCGATCAATACGGCCGTACAGTTCCCGGAACTCCGCCGGCTGCATCTCCCGACGACGCAGACGTTGCCATTCGTCCCGCAAGGAGGCCGCTTCTTCACGAAACGCGTTGGCCACCGGCATGGTTTCCTCAACCAGGTCCATGGTGCGGTTGGCCGCTTCGCCGGTCATCTGCACAACGTATTCGAGGCGATCGGAGGCGTCTGTCATCTTCGACAGCGCTTCCTGCTGTTCCGCGTTCCGGGGGTCAATCTGGAAGTTCCGGATGGCTTCGTGCAGGCTCCGGGTCAATCGCCCTACCTCGCGGTACAGACTTTGATCCCTGACCTCGCTGAGTTCATTGATCAGGGTCATGGCTTTGGCATAATCACCGGCATCAACACTCTCTGCCAGCTCTGATGCCTGCCGCTGGAGCTTTTCGGTCACCTCCGGCTCAAGGCCCCGATGGTTCTTTTTGCTATCGCTCATGAGAGCCATCCGACCTCTGGTTACTGGATTCTTTCAAAGATTTTCTCAATCTTTTCCTTGAGCACAGCGGCAGTGAACGGTTTGACAACGTAGCCGTTCACACCCGCCTGAGCCGCGGCAACAATCTGGTCGCGCTTCGCCTCAGCCGTTACCATCAATACCGGCAGGGTTTTCAGATTCTCGTCAGCCCGGACAGCCTTCAGAAGATCGAACCCGGACATGCCCGGCATGTTCCAGTCGGTGACCAGAAAGTCGTATTTGCCGCTCTTCAGCATCGGCAAGGCTGTGTTGCCATCGTCTGCTTCATCGGTGTTGGTGAAGCCCAGATCACGCAGCAGGTTTTTGATGATCCGTCGCATTGTGGAGAAATCATCCACAATGAGGATTTTCATGTTTTTGTCCAATGGGACCTCCAGTTAGTAACACCCGGAATTCGTTTGACCTTCGCGTTCAAAGTCTAGCAGGCCGCTGTTTAAACCGCTTATTGTCAGACCTTTGCTTCCGTTGTAAAGCATCGGTTACCAAAAACTACAGACTGCCCCTTCGCAGACACAGACTGAACGCAATCAGCTGTCCGGTTCCTGGCGCCAATCCGACAACCGCCCCCGAAGGCGCAAGGCAGCCTGGCTGTGAATCTGGCTGACCCTGCTCTCGCTGACGCCCAGCACGGCGCCTATTTCCTTGAGGTTCAGCTCTTCCTGGTAATAAAGGCTCAGAACCAGTTTTTCCCGCTCCGGCAGGTCTTCAATGGCCTCAGCCAGGCTCCGCCGGAAAGCATCGGAGGACAACCCCTCCAGAGGGTTATCCTGCGTCTCTGTCTGTTCTATCGGCAGCTCTCCGGATTCATTGAGCTCATCAAGGCTAAAAAGTCGGCCACTGTTGGAATCGGAAAGATAGGAATGATACTCCGCCAGCTCCATGCCCAGCTCCTCGGCCACTTCCTGATCCTGGGCTTCCCGGCCAAGCCGGTCCTCCACAGCCTTGATGGCCTGGGAAATGCGACGGGCGTTTCGATGCACGGAGCGGGGAACCCAGTCGCCCTTGCGGATTTCATCGACCATCGCCCCACGAATCCGGATACCGGCGTAGGTCTCGAAGGTGGCTCCTTTGGTGGATCTGTATCGCTGGGCAGCCTCAAGCAGGCCAATCATGCCGGCCTGCATAAGATCTTCAAGCTGAACGGAAGCCGGCAGGCGGGCCATCAAATGGAGGGCAATTTTCTTGACCAGCGGCGCGTGTTGCTCAACAAGCTGAGATGCCTTCTGCGCACCCGACTGGTTATAGATTCCGAGGTTTTTCGCCAATGTCATGTATCCGGTTTCTTGTTTGACTGGATCCGATTCAGACTTCGACGAGCCGCTCCACAAAGAATTCCAGATGTCCACGGGGAGAGGACGGCAACGGCCAGCTGTCTACCTTGTCGGCCAGAGACTTGATGGCCAGGGAGGCTTTCGCTCTGGGATAGGCATCCAGCACTGCCCTCTGTCTCTGGACTGCTTTCTTCACTGCCTCATCGTAGGGAACTATACCGACATATTGTAGTGCCACATCGAGGAAGCGCTCGGTGACCCGAGTCAGTTTTTCGAACAGATGCCGGCCTTCCTGCTCATTCCGCACCTGGTTGGCAAGAATGCGGAAACGATTGGTTCCATAATCCCGGTTCATCAGCTTGATCAGGGCGTAGGCATCGGTGATGGACGTGGGTTCGTCACACACAACCAACAGTAATTCCTGGGACGCCCTGAGAAAGCTGACCACCGATTCGGAGATACCGGCGGCGGTGTCGACGATCAGGACATCGATCTGATCCCCCAGCTCGCTGAACGCATTAATGAGCCCGGCATGCTCCATTGGACTGAGCTGGGTCATCCGCTGGGTACCTGACGAGGCAGGAACGATCTTTATACCGCCGGGACCATTTACCAGAACGTCCTTGAGGTCACAGTCGCCTGCCAGAACATCCTGAAGGTTGCGGTTGGCGGTGATGCCCAGCAATACGTCGATGTTGGCGAGCCCAAGATCGGCGTCGAGCAGCACCACTCTCCGGCCTTTCTGCGCCAGGGCAATTCCGAGGTTGACCGACACGTTACTCTTGCCGACTCCACCTTTACCGCCGGAAACTGCAATCACCTGTACCGAATGTGCTCTGCTCATACTGTTTTTTGTCTCTCGCCACGTTTCGCCGGTGCGTTTCCGACGCCTGCTGTCAATCTGTCCGGTCTCAGGCGTGCTCTTTCAGGCCCTCTGCGACCGCCTGCTGTTGCTGGAGTGTTTTAAGCCGATCCACGGCCAGCCGCACCAGCGGAACAGCTTCTGCGTGGTGCAGATCTTCAGGAATCTTCTGCCCGTCTGTGTAGTAGGCTACCGGTAGACCAGTTTCCATGACAAAGCCGAGGGACTCACCCAGTGTGAGGGCCTCATCGATCTTGGTCATCACACAGCCCGCAAGATTTGCCATCTTATAGCAATGCCAGACGGATTTCATGATGCGCGGCTGACTGGTTGCCGAGACGACCAGATGCGTTTTGACATTGTGATGGCTGCGAGCCAGTTCGGCCAGCTGTTCCTGATAACCTTTATCCGAACTTGTCAGCCCGGCAGTATCAATCAGAACCAGGTGACGGTCTGACAGCTCGTCCAGAATATCGTCCAGGCTGTGAGTCTCATCCACCACCCGAACCGGCACATTCAGGATACGACCGAACACGAACAACTGCTCGTGCGCCGCCACCCGGTATCGATCGGTGGTGACCAGAGCCAGGGAGTCGGAGCCATGCTTGAGCACATACCGCGCCGCCAGCTTTCCAATCGTGGTGGTCTTGCCGGAACCGGTAGGACCCACCAGCGCATAGGCGCCCCCCTCATCAAGCCACTCCATGCGAGAGGTCCGGACGCCGGTGCACAGCATTTTCAGGGACTGCTTCCAACCATCTTCCAGTCGCCCTGCCTTATGGCGACGGGAAATTGACCCTGCCAGCTCGCTGCCCAGGCCGAATTCCTGCAGGCGCTCGGCCAGCCTTTGCTGAACAGCCGTGTTTGTCGAAACCACAGAGTCCGGCTGCGGGCGACCACCCTGCATCATATCCCTGAGGGAGCTGATCTCGGCACGCATCTGTGCGAGTTCATCAGAATAGACATCCTTCGGCGCCTGGGGCTCAGCCACACTATCACCGAAATCGCCGCCGACCGTTTCCTGAACAGCAGCAAACGACGGACCTGAGTAGCCGGCTCCCTGGGAGGCACGCTTTTCCCTGACTTCACGGATGCGGTCACGGGATCGGCTCAATTCATCCTCGAGACGACGATGCTGGTCAGCCTGCATTTCTGCCAGGCGGGATCCGTTGGTGGCTTCTTCGGCCTGGTTGCCGAGGCGCTGGCGCGCCATGTTTTCGTCATAGTCCAGCGCCGTCACGATTTCGACACCACCGTCGACCCGACGGTTGGAAAGAATCACGGCATCCGGCCCCATCTGTTCACTGACCTGTTTCAGCGCCTCTGCCATGGTCTGAGCAAAAAACCGTTTTACTTTCATGATGCCTCTTCCTCCACCGGCAACGCCGTGCCGGCGCTGTCCGCTCTGTCATCCGCGCCGTTACTGGCCAACGGACGCCACGATCGTAATCTGTTTGTTATCCGGAATTTCCTGGTACGAGAGCACGTGCAGTCGCTCTACCCCATAGCTGGCAAACTTCGCCAGGACCGGCCGCAGTGGCCCGGACACCAGCAGAATGGCCGGTTTGCCAAGCATCTCCTGGCGCTGGACGCTCTCCTGAAGCGATCGCTGGAGCTTCTCCACCATATTCGGCTCCAGAACCAGGCCAATGTCTTCCTGACCGCCGGATTGTTGACTCTGCTGAACAGACTTCAGCAATAACTGTTCCAAGTCCGGATCCAGGGTGATCACCGGTATCTCCGATTCGTTGCCGCAGATGCTCTGGACAATCATCCGGCGCAGGGACTGCCGGGCTACCGTGGTCAGCAGCTTGGGATCCTGACTCTTCGGATGAACATTCACGATGGCCTCGGCAATGGACCGCATATCCCGGATCGGCACTTCCTCCTTCAGCAGGTTCTGCAAGACCTTCAGGAGCAGACTGATTGAAACGGTGGTGGGTACCAGCTCTTCGGCCAGCTTCGGAGAAATCTTCTCAAGCTGATCCAGCCACTTCTGGACTTCCTCGTGGCCCAGCAGTTCGTGGGCGTGTTTCTGCAACACCTGGTTCAGATGGGTGGCAACCACGGTACTGGCATCGACCACGGTATAGCCAAGGGTCTGAGCCTGGTCTTTCTTATCGGGCTCGATCCAGCAGGCATCGAGACCGAACGCCGGATCCTTTCCTTCAATCCCTTCGACCTTTCCAAATACCTGGCCGGGGTCGATGGCCAGCTCCCGGTCCGGGTGAATCTCTGCCTCGGCGATGGTTACGCCCATCAGGGTGATGCGATAGACGTTGGGCATCAGGTCCAGATTGTCGCGAATGTGCACCGAAGGCATCAGGAACCCCAGATCCTGGGACAGTTTTTTACGAACACCCTTGATGCGACTGAGCAACTGACCGCCCTGGGACTTATCCACCAGCGGAATCAGCCGATACCCCACTTCCAGACCGACGATATCGACGGTGGAGACATCGTCCCAGCCCAGCTCTTTGGTCTCTCCGGGTGCCGGCAGCTGACGACCCTGATCGCCACCCGCGTCTCCGCCCGGCGGCAGATCACGACCCGCCGGTCGCGGTGCCGCGCCGCCAGCGCCCCTGGCCGGGAAGGCGCCCTCCTCCTCGACAGTCTGCCTCTGGTGTTTCCAGATATACCAGGCAGCGCCGCCAGCCAGCGCACCCAGACCCAGGAAGGCCACGTGAGGCATGCCGGGAATCAGGCCGAGGATAATCAGGATTCCAGCGGCAATGGACAGTGCCTTCGGCGCACTGAACATCTGCTGCAGGATCTGGCCGCCCATGTCCTGGCTGGAAGTAACCCGCGTTACCATGATCGCCGCAGACGTGGACAGCAGCAGCGAGGGAATCTGTGCCACCAGGCCGTCACCAATGGTCAATAGCGCATAGCGCTCCATGGCCAGCCCGAAATCCAGGCCATGCTGGAGCATACCGATGGCGATCCCGCCGACGATGTTAATGGCAAGAATGAGCAAGCCGGCAATGGCATCGCCTTTAACGAACTTGGACGCACCGTCCATGGAACCATAGAAATCCGCCTCCTGGGCAATCTCGGCCCGGCGATGCTTGGCTTCGTCCTGATTGATCAGGCCGGCGTTGAGATCCGCATCAATGGCCATCTGTTTGCCGGGCATGGCATCCAGGGTGAAACGGGCACTCACTTCGGAGACCCGGCCGGCGCCCTTGGTGACCACCAGGAAGTTAATGATCATCAGGATCGCAAAGACCACCAGACCCACGGCGTAGTTGCCTCCGATGAGTACCGCACCGAAGGATTCGATCACCTTACCGGCCGCGTCGCCGCCCTCGTGGCCGTTCAACAGAACGATCCGGGTGGACGCCACGTTCAGGGCCAGACGCAGCAGCGTGGCCACCAGCAGTACCGTGGGGAAAGAGGCAAACTCCATGGGCCGAAGGGCGTAGACACAGACCAGCAGAATGACAATCGACAGGGTGATGTTGAACGTGAAGAACACGTCCAGCAAAAACGCCGGCATGGGCAGAATCATCATACCGAGCAAGCCCATCAGCATGATGGGAATGCCCAGATTTCCCCGCGTCAGGGTTTTGACGTTATTGAGGACTAAAGCTCTGTCCATGCCGGATACTTCTCCGATTGGCCGTGCCTGCAGGCGTTTCAAAGGTCGAAAATCTGACGCGGCGGCGTCGTTTGGAAGAGTTATCGCAAGATCCGTACCAGCCCTTAGTGGATTTCCGCGAACCGGCCATTTGCGGCCTGACTCGCCTTGCCAGATGCGGTATCCTTGCGCCATTTAATTGCGACGCTAAAACCCCAACCAGACACACAGGTGACCCCATGCCAATCCACGAGGTAAAACACCCTCTGATCCGCCACAAGCTCGGCATCATGCGCCGTGCGGATATCAGCACCAAGAATTTCCGGGAGCTGGCACAGGAAGTTGGTGCACTTCTGACCTACGAGGCCACCAAGGACTTTAACCTGCAGGAAAAAACCATCGAAGGCTGGGCCGGCCCAGTGAATGTGGAACAGATTCACGGCAAGAAAGTCACCATCGTTCCGATCCTCCGGGCCGGGCTTGGCATGCTCGACGGTGTTCTGAGCCTCATTCCTGTTGCCCGGGTCAGTGTTGTCGGCCAGATCCGCAACGAGGAAACACTCGAGGCCAGCACCTACCTGGAAAAACTGGTGGGTGAGCTGGATCAGCGAATGGCCATGATCGTCGATCCCATGCTCGCTACCGGCGGCTCCATGATTTCCACCATCGACCTGCTCAAGAAAGCCGGCAGCACCGAGATCAGGGCCCTGGTTCTGGTAGCCGCGCCCGAGGGCGTCAAGAAAGTCCTCGAGGCCCATCCGGACGTGTCGATCTACACAGCCTCCGTTGATGAACGCCTGAACGAGAAAGGTTATATCCTTCCGGGTCTCGGCGATGCCGGCGACAAGATCTTCGGCACCAAGCAGAAGGACGTTTAAGCATGCAGGACCATACCAACGACCCGGTCTGGAAACAGGCCATTGCCGGCTCACAAATGCTGCTGGTGGCCTTCGGCGCCCTGGTGCTGATGCCATTGATCACCGGCCTGGATCCCAACGTGGCCCTCTTCACCGCCGGCCTGGGCACCCTGATCTTTCACGTGGTGACCGGTGGGCAGATCCCGATCTTCCTGGCGTCCTCCTTCGCCTTTATTGCCCCCGTAATCGCCTCCAAGGGCCGGTTTGGCATGGAAGAAACCCTGGGCGGCCTGATGGCCGCAGGTATTCTTTACATCTTCCTGAGTGGCCTGGTTCGGATGCGGGGCACCGGCTTTGTCCGCCGCCTGCTGCCGCCAGTGGTCATCGGCCCCGTGATCATGACCATCGGTCTCGGCCTGGCACCGGTTGCAGTTCACATGGCCTCCGGCCGTACGGGTGACGGCGCCAACCAGCTGATCCCCTACGACACCGCCATCTGGATCGCGATGATTTCCCTGGCCGTGACCATCATCATGTCGGTCTGGGCCAAGGGCATCTTCCGCCTGATTCCCATCATGTTCGGCGTGATCACCGGCTACATCCTCTCCGCGTTTGCAGGCATCGTAGATACTACGCCCATCAAAGAAGCCGCCTGGTTTGCCGTTCCCAACTTCGTTGCGCCCGAGTTCAGCTGGGGCGCCGTGCTGTTCATGATTCCGGTGGCCATCGCCCCGGCCATCGAACACATTGGCGACGTACTGGCCATCGGCAACGTGACCCGCAAGAACTATCTGGAAAAGCCGGGCCTCCACCGCACCCTCCTGGGTGACGGCCTGGCCACCAGTGCTGCTTCCATGCTCGGCGGACCGCCCAACACCACCTACTCTGAAGTCACCGGCGCGGTCATGCTGACCAAGAACTTCAACCCGAAAGTCATGTGGTGGGCGGCCGGCGTCGCCATCGTTCTGGCCTTTGTTGGCAAGTTCGGCGCGGCACTGCAGACCATTCCGGTGCCGGTCATGGGCGGTATCCTCTGCCTGCTGTTCGGCTCCATTGCCGTGGTTGGCCTTAACACGCTGATCCGTCACCAGGTGGACCTGTCACAGTCCCGCAATCTGGTGATCGTTGGGGTCACCCTGGTGTTCGGAATCGGCGGGATGGTGCTGGGTCATCTGGAGGGCATCGCGCTGTGCGCGGTGGCCGCCATCATCCTGAACCTGATCCTCCCCGGCAGCCGCGAGGCATGGGGTAAAGCGGTTTATGAGCAGAAAGCCGACTGACAGCTCCGGCATCAGTTTCACTGCCCTCTACACCGGTGCCGTCTGGCACCGGTATGGGCTTTCTGACGATACACTTGCAACGGAAAAAGGTCGCTGGCTATACCGCCTGATGACACCCTTCGAGGCCGCCAGCAAGGCAGCAATCGGTGGCAACATCCGCACCTTCCTCCTGCAACGCCATCTGATCATCGACCATCTGATCGACCAGGCCATCAAAGAAAAGGGCATCACTCAGGTCCTGGAAATCGCCTGCGGCATGTCTCCCCGGGGCATCCGGTTACGCCATAAACATCCCCTGCTCCACATGGTCGAAGCCGACCTGCCCGACATGGCCGCCCGCAAGGCCCTCCGCCTGATGGCCACGGGCCGCCTCGGCGACCATCACCAGGTCACGCCCATCGATATCCTCGCGGATCACGGCGAGTACCAACTGGAAAAAGTAATCGACCGGGTATTCGAGAACAACGAGCCGGTAATCATCGTCACCGAAGGCCTGACCAGCTATTTTTCCCTGGAAACCATCACCTTGTTCTGGCGCAGACTCGCCGCCGCCATGGCCAAACGCCCGGGTTCGGTTTACCTTTCCGAAAGCTACTACCAGCCGAGCCAGCCTGTACTGAACACCACTCTCAAATTACTCGGCGGCGTTCTCGGGGCCGTTACCCGCAGCGAAGTATCCTTCCATTTCCAGACCGACGATCAGGCACGGGAGCATTTCCTCTCCTGTGGATTCGCTTCGGCCACCGTGCATGACCCGCGGTCCTGGTATGGCGTGCTACCAATCCCCGAAAGCCGCGGGGAGCCGATGGTTCGGGTTATTGAGGCTGGTTGTTGAATCGAACTCTCTGGGATTTTGTAGCCTGCCAATTTTGACGGAGCGTGGTGGTGGAAGGCCTTTCCAGGACACGCTACGAGCACATCCATGTGCGCTTGGCTGT
>ERZ1699656.7-NODE-7-length-60325-cov-164.437653_pt1 | contig 60325 bp, 41 predicted proteins | sample MGYA00581514_ERZ1699656 | MGnify/ENA primary metagenome ERZ1699656 (study PRJEB42348, sample SAMEA6618691) | metagenome | isolation source: Polyester-degrading enrichment culture growing on monomer 1,4-butanediol, B | collected 2019-04-14 ...
CCTGATGAACGTGCAGCTGGCCTGGCAGGATGGCGAGATCTACGTGATCGAAGTGAACCCGAGGGCCTCCCGGACCGTGCCGTTCGTGTCCAAGGCCATTGGTGTGTCCCTGGCCAAGGTGGCGGCCCGGGTGATGGCGGGCAAGACCCTGAAAGAGCTGGAGTTCACCCAGGAAATCATCCCGCGCTACTACGCGGTGAAAGAGTCGGTGTTCCCGTTCAACAAGTTCCCGGCCGTGGATCCGATCCTCGGGCCGGAAATGAAGTCCACCGGTGAGGTCATGGGGCTGGGTGACAGCTTTGATGAGGCGTTTGCCAAGGCTGAGTTGGCTGCGGGTGAGATCCTGCCCTTGACTGGGCGGGTTTTCATCTCTGTACGGGACATTGACAAATCGGGAGCAGTGTCCATTGCCCAGCGATTTATTGATCAGGGATTTGAAGTCATCGCCACCGAAGGTACAGCCTGTCATCTGGAGCAAAACGGTGTTCTAACGGATCGCGTTCGCAAAATCGAAGAGGGCCGTCCGAACGTCCTCGATATCATTAAAAACAATGACATCCAGTTACTGATCAATACCAGCGACGGCAGGGCAACCATAACCGCTTCCGCGGAGCTTCGACGACTGGCTCTGAGAATGAAAATTCCTATGGCAACTACGCTGGAGGGAGGCGATGCCTACTCCCGTGCCGTGGCTTTTGGGCCTTTGAGAGAGGTCCGGTGCCTGCAAAGTCTCAAAGCACGATAGGTAAACGGAGCGATTACCGCCGCTTGGGAGTCAAAGGCTTTACGTTTCCTGAGGAAGGCACTGAGTCATTTTCGTTCTGCCCGTCTTCCGGAATTGCCTGGGCCAGTCTGGCATCAATGCTTTCCAATGCTTGTGCAATCCGCAGTAGAGATTTTTCTGCATTTGCCCAGTTCTGCGGCTTTCCATTCTGATCCGCCCGACCAGATACTGGTGATGATTCCCGCTTTTTACGAGAGGGGCTTTTGGGTACGCTGGCAGGGTCATTCTCTCCCAATAAATCTCTTTGTATACCATTAAGGTCGTACGGATCGATAAATGGCCTGTCCTCAGAGTAGGCACACATCATCATGCCATCACACAGTTTGTTGATTAGCCTGGGAATACCTTGACTTAATTTGTGTATTTCGCGGACGGTGTCGCCATCAAACAGCTTGTTCCCACCATGCCCTGAAACTAGCAGTCGATAGTCAATATACTCTGCAGTTTCGGCCAGTGTTAAGCCTTCGAGGTGAAAAAACAGTTTTACTCGTTGGGACAGTTGGGGAATGCTTGAGACGGACTTTTTCAACTCCGGCTGACCGAGCAGAATAACTCGCATTGAAGGTCCACCCATGCTCTCCATTCCCGTTAGCATCCGAATATCTTCAAGATTCTCTCTTGATAGATTTTGCGCTTCGTCAATGGCGAGCACTACAGGTGTCCCGGCTTCGGCCATTTTCTCGAGATAATCTGTAATTTGGAACAGCATTGCTACTTTGCTGTCATCGCTGACATCCAGTCCCGCTTTGCGGAGGATCAGGCCAAAAAGGTCTTTCGATTCCAGATTCGTGTACGAGATATTCAAGAGCTTTAAATCGCCCTCAAGGTTACGGATGGTCTTCTTGAGAAGCGTGGTTTTACCCGATCCGATTTCTCCGCTGATCACCACGAAGCCTTCAGAGCTCCATATAGCCGAAGACATATAAACATAAGCTCGGGAATGCTGCTGGCTCATGTAGATAAAATCATCTTCCGGCGTGATTCGGAAGGGATGTCGGTGCAGACCGAAAAAATCCAGATACATGAACGTTTCCTGTTTTGGGTTCAGGTCAGTCGGATCATCTGATTGCTATGTACGGGGACCCCGCCAGGATCATAAGCGTCATAACTCTCACTTACCGTACCAAATCGGAAATCTTTCAGTAACCGCTCAAGGCGGCTATAGCAGCAATCCAGATTTCGATAATGACGGAAACGGGAGAACCAACTAGCGTTATTATACTTCGGTTGGTTGGGGTCAATTTCCCAAGGATGCAAATAAAACATCTGGGGATGCTTGCCGAAGCCCGAGGCGTTACGGAAGAGATAACGGAACAGGGGGTAGGGGAACTGGCGGAAATACCCACCCCCCGCCGCCGGAATTGAGAACCCCATTAAATGAGCCGTCGTAAGAGGAAATTCACGGATGATGCTTCCATTGCTGGTCTCAATGGAGTACGGAGCAGAGGGTGAGCCCGGAATTCCGTACCTGTCGTGCCGGATTGGGAAAATGCTGGAGTCCCAAGTGAAGCCAACTTCACCGAGAACATCCAGGGCCCACAAAGACTCCTTTGTAATGGAATAGCTGGCCGCCCTGTATCCCTCAACGGGCTTTCCGATGATATCCTCGATTATGCGTTTTGAGCGGATAGTTTCTTCGCGAAAAACCTCTGGAGACTGGCGATAGACTAACTGATGACTGTAACCGTGAGAGGCGATTTCGTGGCCGTGATCCGACAGATTGCGAACAAGATGAGGAAACCTCTCAGCAACCCACCCCAGTACAAAAAAGGTTGCTTTAACGTTGTGATTATCGAAAAGTGAAAGAAGGCGTTCAGTGTTCTCTTGTACTCGCGAAGGTAGAGAATCCCATTGATCGCGTCGGATGACACTGGAAAGCGCGGCAACGTGAAAGTAATCCTCCACGTCAACGCTCATCGCGTGCAATGGGCTCTTGTCGCCCGGCGTTAACGAATCCAGTTTTCCATTCCCGGCAGACTCAAGCCTCTCAGAGCTCAACATGGGCACTCCTTCCCAGCTGATTACCAACATCCGAAGTTTGGCTCACTGTCAAACCAAATACAATTGCCGGAGTTCTAAAATCGATAATGAAACATTAAACAATGTAAAACTGTGTTACATGAAGATACAATCCGGTTGAGATTGGTCAGCGCTAAGCGCAAGATGGACAAAAAATAAAGGAACCGGTGGCGATAAAATCTTTCGCCACCGGAAGAATTCGATGTTGGTTCAGTTGTTGGCACTTTCGTCAACACTGACGACAAGGAAGTTCGGTGTGTCGTACATACGCTTTCGAAAACACTATCTCCACATTCCTTATCTGGTTCTGGCTGTTCTGGAATTCGGACTGCTCTTCTGTGTTTTTTTCCTGCTCCAGACTCTGGTTTCTATAGCAGACGTTGGCTATACCCACGTTCAATCATCTTTGGTATCTGCATTCTGGTTTGCCCTGGTTCTGAGCTGCGGCACGCTTGCGATGGGTGGGTATCTGGTCATGGTCTACGAGAGTCTTTCGTTACTGTTTTTCCGGACGTTGGTCGCTTATTGCTTGATTGGCGGTGTTGGATTAATGCTGCTGTATAACGTATTACCGGAGGCCGATCCTGGGAGCACTAACTTGCTTTGGGCTGTGCTTCTGGCTTCAGCAGGTGTGATCCTGCTCCGACTCGCGTTTATGCAGGTTGTTGACTCCGAGAGACTTGCTCGAAGAGTCGTGATACTTGGGGCGGGCGGTTTTGCAGCATCTCTCCTGGAAGATTATCAGCAAAGTATGCGTGCCCTGGGAATCCGTGTTGTGGGATGTATCGCTGACAGCGAAGCCTTTTCCGTTGTCGAAGAGGAGGTTTTGCCAACCCCCTCAAACCTATATCGATACTGCCGCAAAAATAAGGTTTCAGAGGTTGTTGTAGCTCAACAGGAGAGGCGACGTACCGAAGGTGGCTTTCCCGTCCCGGAGTTGATGGAATGTAAGCTTCGGGGTGTAGCTGTGACACACGGTATCGACTTTTATGAACGGGAACTGAAGAGAGTAAAGCTTGATATGGTTCACCCGTCCTGGATTGTGTTTTCAGACGGATTTAGGGCGTCGAAAAGTAGAGCTTTCGCAAAGCGATTCCTGGACCTGTTCATCAGCCTGACATTGGCAGCGATCCTGCTGCCATTCGTCATATTGACGGCCATCGCGGTGTTTCTCGAAACAGGACGTCCGGTACTCTACAGTCAGAAGCGTGTCGGGATGCTGGGCAAAGAATTTCGAATCTATAAGTTCAGGAGTATGCGGCAGGATGCTGAAAAGGATGGCAAAGCTCGCTGGGCCTCGGCACACGACAATCGTGTTACAAAGGTCGGTGGGTTTATAAGAAACACCCGACTGGATGAGTTGCCCCAGCTTTATAATGTCATCAAGGGAGAGATGAGTATTGTGGGGCCAAGACCCGAACGCCCGGAGTTTGTTTCTGAACTAAAGGAAAAAATCCCATTTTACGATACCCGTCACTACGTAAAGCCAGGCTTGATGGGGTGGGCACAGCTTAAATACCCTTATGGCGCTTCCGTTGAAGATGCCAAGGGTAAGCTTGAATACGATCTATACTATTCTAAGAATCACAGCCTTGTGATGGATTTTTTGATTATGATTCAAACAGTCGAAGTAATCCTGCTTGGAAAGGGTGTGCGATAACGAGACTGACAGACTGATAGGGATACGGAGAGCGTTCATGGGTATGTTTACTTCTTTAAAAGCGTTGGTAGTTACTTTTGCGTTCTTGCTCGTCACGGGCTGCTCTGGTCTTCCTTCGTCATCGGAAATGCCACCTGCATCGGAACTGACATCAGAGGCCTATCAGATCGGTGTTGGCGATACCGTGTCGGTGCATGTTTGGCGAAATCCGGAACTGAGCCAGTCCATAGTGGTGCGTCCCGACGGGTTCATTTCCATCCCATTAATGGGGGATGTGAAAGCAGAAGATAAGGAGCCAGAAGCCCTTGCCTCGGAAATTAGTGTGGCTCTGGGGGAATACATACGGACCCCGGAAGTGACGGTGATGGTAACGAACCCCCAGAGCAAGGAATACCGCAACAGAATCCGGATCACCGGTCAGGTAGAAGAGCCGCAATCCATCGGTTTTCAGCCGGGTATGACAGTTCTGGACCTGGTTCTTATCGCTGGTGGTGTTACAGATTTTGCTGCTGAAAACCGGGCAGTTCTTCATCGCCAGATAAATGGGGATTATGAGAGTTTTTCTTTGAACCTTGATGCGATCCTCACAGACGGAGATATGCGAACTAACCATGCCCTTCAACCGGGCGATGTTGTCAGTGTGCCTCGAAAACAGTTATTCCGTGGTGAGTTCTGATGGATATCCAGTTCATTCTCGACACCCTGCGTGCGGTAAAGCTCGAATTGTTCCGACACCGCATAGCGGCGGCCGTAATTTTCATGATCGTGACCGCCGGGGTTTTGACAATGGGCTACGTTACTCCGAAGACTTACACGTCGACGGCGGTTCTTTACGCGGATCAGTCAAATATTCTTCAGCCTTTGTTACGAGGTCAGGCCGAAGTTACCCAGATTGACCGAATTAATGAAGCCAGAGAACTGATAAGCAGTCGTTCATTTCTCGAAAATATTGCATCGGACACCGGTTTGATTACCGGGGCTGATACGGAGCAAGCCAAAAATATCAAGGTCGCTGAGCTCAGAGAGCGGGTAAACCTCAGAGTTTCCAACAATAATTTTCTGGAGTTGACTTACAGAAGCGGTGACCCCGATCAATCGTTTCAGGTTCTTAGCTCTGTTCTGGATAGGTTTGTTGAACGTACCGTTCAAAAAAAGCGTTCCGAGAGTCAGGGAGCGTTTGAGTTTATTGACTCCCAGGTAAGGTCGTATCAACGCCAGCTTGAGGAGGCAGAGCAGAGGCTCAAAGAGTTCAAATCTAACAATCAGGATGGCAGTGAAAACGCGGTTCGATCAAGGATCGAAACACTACGTAGTGACATTGAGAACCTCAAACTAGAGATTCAACAGACGGAATCAGAAGTTAAGCTCACCCGTGAGCAACTCGCAAACGAGGAACCTGTCCGCCGGATCGTCTTGAATCCGGGAAAGTCCTCTGCAGAAAGGAGACTGGTTTCTCTCAGGCAAGAGCTGGACTCGCTATTGCTTCGGTACCATGAACGTCATCCAGACGTTGTTAGCATCAAGAGCCAGATAGAAGATGTCGAGAATCAGGTTGCAGGTCAAAGTGATGACGACCGTGAAGACAGCGTCACAGAGGTGATGGAAAATCCGGTTTACGAGAACCTCAAGATTCAGCTGTCGGAAAGCAAAACTCGGCTTGAGGTTCAAAAAAATCGCCTTGAATCGCTGGAAAGACTTCTTGAAGATGCGTTTGAGCGCTCCAAGCGGGTAGCGAAAAACCAGAGTGAACTTTCCGAGCTCACGCGAGATTACGATGTTACCCGGGGCGTCTATGAAGACATGCTACAGCGGCGGGAGAAGGCCCGCCTGTCCATGACGCTCGATGTACAGGGAGAGGGGGTCAGCTATAAAATTCAGGAGCCTGCCTCCTACCCTACTCGGTGGGACGGGTTACAGCTCTACGAAGTTGGCCTCGCAGGTCCGTTCCTGGGCAGTGCCACAGTCCTGGGGTTGCTCACACTTCTCGTCATGTTTGACCAAAGAGTGCGTTCTTCCAGGGCGCTTCACCTGGCATTGCCGGAGAATATCCCGGTGTTAACGACAATCCCACACTACCGAAGCACATGGAAGGACCGCCTTCTCCGTAAAGATGTAATCGTTATTTTATTGCTTTTGAGCCTCTTTATGGCCGGCTATTTTGCCGTGCTCGTATTTAGCGTAATGGGGCATACCCCTGAACAGCTAATCAGTAAAGTCACTGAGCTATTGGGGCTGGGGCGGGTGATTGATGGACGATAATAAGCTTTACAATGCGCTCCTGAAAAGTCAGGAGGACCGTCAAAAGCGGGCCGCAGACCTTGGAGAAGCCCGGGCTGAGGACGGCTTCAGAAAAGAGCGTCCTTTTGCTGGTTCTGAAACGTCTAAGCCCAATTGGGTTCGTATAGAGTCGGCTGACGGTGGAGACTCCCCAACGGTATATGATTCGTCTGTGTCTCTTGGCCTTATTGGGAATCCTCGCCCCTGGAGCCGGGAACAACTCCGTGAAAGGAAAATTATTTATCCGGGGATGCCTGATAAGGAAGTCATGGACGCCTACAGGGAGCTCAGGATTCAGCTGAAAAACCGCGTTAATGGCGCCAAACTTACCGTGATGTTTAGTAGCCTGGGAACAGGTAGTAATTCGGTTCTTACAGCTTTCAACCTTGCCGTGTCATTCGCATTGGACTCCCACACGTCTGCGTTACTGATTGATTGCGATCCCCATAATGATGGTTTGGCCGGTCTGGTGTCTAACCCTATAGACTTCGGTGTTACGGATTTCGTTTCCGATAAATCTCTTTCTATAAGAAGCATTCTTTACCCAAGCGGTGTGGATCGTCTAAGTGTGATTCCAGCCGGTACGCAAGCGTCATCTGCTGTAGAGCTATTTTCCTCTGTTCGAATGCGGGAGTTGATCAATGAGCTGAAATCCCGATATCCGGATCGGTGCATCGTGATTAATGCACCTGCGTTCCGGGAGAGCACGGAAGCAAGGATCTTGGAGCGGTTTACTGACCTTGTCGTTTTTGGGGTTCCTTTCGGTGAAGTGACAGGGGAGGAAGTCTTCGAGTCTGTTGAGGCGCTTGGATCTGATAAATTTTCTGGCCTGGTTTTTCAGGAGTAATTGCATGTGGAGCCGAGCGGCAGAAGGATACCGCGTTGTTACCGTGTTCGGTCTATGTCTTTGGTCAATCTCGACGGTTGCGCAAGGAATCAATGAAAACGTCACGGCTGTCTCTGCTTCTGGGTCTGTGTTTACGGCTATTACCCACGATGAAAGCAATGTCGGTGAAAAGGAAAATAGCAGCATCGAACCAAGCGCTGGAGTTTCTGGGCGCGTGGGGGGAAGTCTCCAGAGCGGGGCAAATTCCCTTGAATTGCAGTATGGAGGGAGCTTGGAAACCACGCGTGATCTTGCCGGTGGAGAACAGTCGGGGAACAGTTTAGTCGTCGGAGCATCACGTTTTGTTCACCGCGACCCTGCAAGTCGGTTCGATTTCAACTTGGGTCATGAAGTTAATTCGGTTCGGAATACCAGTAGCTTTTCAATTGAACCGTCAAACTACGATACCCGCAATACTCTCAGTGCCGGTGGTGGAATTCGCTTCTATCCGGGCGATCTCTCGACGTTGCGCTTTTCAGGTCAGGCAGGCCGGAGTTTCGGTCAGGACGATCTTAACGATAAAGAATCTTTTACTGCATCAACTGAGTTATCACGGAGGCTGAGCGAGCGATCTACAGGCAGTCTGATGGGGAGCCGCACCTGGGCGGATGATGATGGCATCGACACAACAATAGATTCCGCTCAGCTTATTTACAGGAGTCGGAGGGAAAACGGATCCTTCAGTTTTGGAGGTGGCCTGAGCCAGGCTGAGGTAGATTTGCCGGGTAATTCGGCTTTAGAGAGTGAGGCAGAAACAGGGTTTCTGGACCGAACCTGGGTATCGGAGGAATGGACCACGTCTGTCCAATACAATCGTCGGTTGTCAGACAGTGCAATAGATCTGTCACTCAACTTCCCCGAGGGTTTCGAGTTTCTGCCGGATACTATTCGCGAGAGGGATCTAGTCGTCAGTGACTCAATCCTGATTTCCCACACTAATTTTCGTCTCTGTGGTGTTTGTGATTTGGGGCTTCTGGCAGAAGGCGCGATTCTTGAGTCGGAGATTACCGGAGCAACACGGCACGAATACCGAGCTAACGTTAACTTCGGACTTCAGATAACGACTCTGCAGAGCCTGAGCTTCGCATACAGCTGGCAGGGCGATGCCGGTGAGAATTCTGGCACCATTACTGATCAGATACATAGATTCAATACTCGTTGGACGCGGCGCCTGGCAGAAGATACCTCGTTCGGCGTTGAATTGAATCAGACCTTTCTCCGAAGCCGTCTCGGAGACGATGACGAGCAGCAATTTTCGTTGCGCCTGGTGCTGACCAAAAATTTCTCATTGGTTGATCGGCGCTCGAATAGTGATCAGTGACTTTCAGGTACGAAATAATGTTTGATCAGAGGCAAGACATCAGACTTCCTCGTGAGACTCCGCCACAACTGGTGGTGGTCGTTGATACTGAGGAGGAGTTTGATTGGAACGCCGAACCGGACGCGGGCGCAAACCGGGTTACCGCGATGGAGCATATTGGCCGGGTACAGGATATCTTTAATGAGTATGGTATTCGTCCCTGCTACGTCATTGATTACCCGGTCGCCAGCCAGAGCCAGGGATACAGTTTGCTTCGAGAATATGCTCAAAAGGGGCAATGCGAGATCGGTGCTCACCTGCACCCCTGGGTTAACCCGCCTCAGGAAGAGCCGCTTTCACGTTCAAACATGTACCCTGGAAATCTTAATAAGTCACTTGAGCGTCAAAAGCTCCAAATTCTTCGGGATACGATCCAGGAAAATTTTGGCAGTCGGCCGGTTGCGTACAAGGCGGGGCGGTATGGTTTTGGTCCCAATACCACCGGAATTTTGCAGGAACTCGGTTTTGATATCGACCTTTCGATTTGTCCGCCACTCGATTCTCGCAGCGACGGTGGGCCTGACTACAGGCGGGAAGACGCGCATCCTTTCTGGTTTGGTGGCAAAGAACAGCCGATCCTCGAACTCCCGTGTAGCGGGGGTTTCATAGGATGGGCGAGCCCGCTGGCCATTCCTTTATACCAGACGGCTCAGGCTTTACGGAGGTTTAAGGCGCCGGGAATTCTGTCACGTCTTGGTGCGGTAGACAGGCTGATGCTGTCACCCGAAGGGTTTTCATCAACTGAACACGTAAAATTGACCCGTGCTCTTTATAAGCAGGGGGTGCGCACATTTACCTGGAGCTTCCACAGCCCCAGCGTGGTCCCCGGAAATACCGACTACGTTCAGAATGATGAACAGCTTCAGGCGTTTCTGGGCCAGTTCCGGCGATTTTTTGATTTCTTTTTTGATGAGTTGCGTGGTCAAGCGTCATCACCAACAAGCGTTCGCAAGCTTATGGAGAGTATGAAATGAAAGTGCTTGGGATTTCTCCGCTAGACAAGGATTCGACTGTTTCGATCGTTGAAGATGGCAATATTCTGTTTGCCGCAGGGGAGGAGCGCTTCTCCAGAACCAAGCAGCAGGATGGCTTTCCGCGGCAGGCGCTTGAAAAAGGACTTGCTTATACCGGCCTTGCCATGGGTGATTTCGATCAGGTTTGCTACCCATTTTTGACTTGGGAGAACGAGCAAAAGCTATATCTAAAAAACCTTGAGGACGAAAAGGCGTTCATAAAAGAATTTAACCCCAGAGATCTTGGCCCCCAAATAAAGGAAGCGCTATCCCGTGTGCCGGACCGAAACGAACCGATCCATGGTCTAAAGCATCCTAATGCCATGATGGAAAAGGGTTTTCTGCATAGTTCCTACTACAGCATGGCAGGCGCTCAGAAGCTGGCGTCCAATAATGCGGCGCTGAAATCTTCCCGCCATTGGGCAGAGGCCGCAACTAAATCGTTTCGCCATTGGGAGAAGGATCTTGTAGACGGCCTGGCCGAGATGGGTTGGACCACCCCGGTGAAACGAATGGATCATCACCTCTCTCATGCGGCCAACAGCTTCCTTTGCAGCGGATTTGACAGAGCGCTTTGCGTCACGCTGGATGGTTATGGATCCGGGCTCGCCGGTTCAGTCAGCGAGGCACGGGACGGCAAGATTCACCGCCTTCATGGGCTGCCGTTCCCCAATTCTCTAGGCACACTCTATGAGCACGTGACCTCAAGCCTTGGATTCAAGCCAAGTCGCCACGAAGGCAAGATCGTTGGTCTCGCGTCCTATGGCGATCCGTCAATTCTGGGAGATATTTTGCTTTCAAGGGTCCAGGAAACTGCCGGAGATTTCCGGCTGTACGAAGCCAACAATGTCTATTTCTCTCGGTTCCTTGCTTCGAAATTTCCCAAGATTGATGTGGCAGCCGCCTACCAGTACGTGCTTGAGAAAGTAGCGGCAAACTACGTTCGTTACTGGGTCCAGAAAACCGGAATTGACACCGTGGTGCTGTCGGGAGGCGTTACGGCAAACGTCAAGTTGAACCAGCGTATTTTCGAGATCGAGGGCGTCAAACATATCTTCGTATATCCCAATATGGGGGATGGCGGCTGTGGTACAGGCGCGGCGCTTTATCACAGCTGGCCTGGCGGAGTTAAGCCCTCCATTTCAAGCGCCTACATGGGGCCGGATTATTCCGAGAGTGAAATTGAGAAAGCCCTTTTGGCGGAGGGCCTTGAATTCAAGCGACCTCAGAACCTTGCTGCTGAAGTTGCGGGTCTGATTCATGGTGGTGAGGTTGTGGCTCGGTTCGATGGCAGGATGGAGTACGGGCCGCGGGCGCTGGGGAACCGCTCGATCATGTATCACGCGCGCGAACCTGAGGTAAATCAGTGGCTCAACAAGCGCCTGGGACGGACTGAGTTCATGCCCTTTGCCCCAGTAACGCTCTATGAAGCAAGGGAAAAGTGCTATCACAATATTAAAGGCGCAGACCACGCAGCTGAATTCATGACAATTACCTTTGATTGCACGGAATTTATGCGTGAAAGTTGCCCAGCCGCAGTACATGTTGATGGAACCGCTCGACCGCAGCTAATCCAGCGAGAGACGAATCCCGGCTATTACGACATTGTTTGGGAGTACGAAAAGCTGAGCGGCATACCCAGTTTGATCAACACCAGCTTTAACATGCACGAGGAGCCCATTGTAAATTCGCCGGAAGATGCTGTCAGGGCCTTCCTACAAGGTGCACTTGACTATCTGGCTATCGGCCCGTTTCTTGTCAAACACCCCGATCCACAGCACTGATTCGCTGGCCTATGGAACTAACGCAATGACAGCGGGATTGCTGACAGTTACACAAGATCCGGTGGTGGAAATTGCGCGATTACGCGATGACTGGCTCGATCTGGAGGGTCGTGCTTCGCCCTCGGTCTTTCTCTCATGGCAATGGTTGGGGCACTGGCTTCACGTATACCGGCCGCAGGTCCGGGTACTGCGTGTAGAGGAGAGTTCGCGTTTGGTTGGGCTGGGCTTGTTGGTCGAGAACGTCGAGCGTCGACACGGTATAGTAAAATCCCGCTGCTTGCGATTGCACCAAACGGGGCAACATCTTCTTGACCAGATCTGGATAGAATACAACGGATTTCTTGCTGAGCACGGTAAAGAAGAGATTGTTGCCAGTGCCTGCCTGAATTATCTGTGCAGCTCCATGCCCGATTGGGACGAGTTCATCATAGGTGCCATTGAAGCGGATGAGGCGGAACGCTTTGCAAAGATTACCGGCTTGCACAAGCACCTTCGATGGGAGGCGCCTTGCTATGGCGTAGACCTGAGTGAGCTCAGACTAACGGGTAGGCATTACCTAGAAACCCTTTCCAGGAACACCCGCCACCAGATCAACCGTTCACACCGTTTGTATCAGGAGTATGGTGACGTTCGTCTTGTCAGGCCTGATTCAGTAGATGAGGCCCTTGCATTATTTGACCGCATTGGACCGAGGCATCTTGAACGATGGGGTTCTGGCCGCGACCAGAGCGGGTTCGCCAATCCTGATTTCGTGCGTTTCCACCGTGACTTGATTAGATTTCAATGGCCGGATGGCGGTGTAGACCTGGTCTCGCTTATGGTAGGTGATGAGGAGGTTGCATCTTTTTACAACCTCGTCTTCAACCAGGTTGTTTATTTCTACCTGGGAGGCATGGAAGTGAAATGTGATAATCGATTAAAACCCGGCCTACTCGGTCATAGCCTCTGCATTGAAGACTATCGTCACCACGGGTTTCATTATTACGATTTTATGGGAGGCGATGAGCGCTATAAAGCAAATCTGGGATGTTTGCATCGGAGATTAGTCCAGGTTTCACTTCAGCGCCCACGATTCAAGTTGAAGCTGGAGAGCGCGGCAAGAAAAGCAAGGAATCGCTGGATTGGAGAGGCGGGCAGTGGCCATGGACGATAAAATCGAGGCCCGGGCTTGCCGGGTAAGCGCTTTTCCAATGGAAGAATACGACGCTTTTGTTGCAGGCCACCCTGACGCTACACCTTACCACCATAGTGGCTGGCTAAAAGCAGCCGAGCGCGCCTATTCTCATACAGGTTGGTTAGTGACTGTCCACAGGGAGAGTGAACTGTCCGGGGTGTTGCCATTAGTGAAAATAGAACGACCGGTCGGGCCAGGAACGTTTGTCTCTCTGCCGTTCTGCGATTTGGGCGGACCTTTGGTCGATGATGAGGAGGTGCGGCAAAGACTGTTGGCAGAGGCCAGAGCACTGGCGGACAACAACAGAGTGAGAGGCCTGGAAGTACGCGAGAGTGGTGACTCCCTCGAAGAATCGAATGCTGAATCAGGCACCGAGTCCTCGAAAGTTCGCATGCTCTGCCCTCTGCCCGAAAACTCAGATCTACTTTTCAAAAGCTACAAACCCAAGCTCCGTAGCCAGATACGCAAAGCGGAGAAAAACGGTCTGAGTTCCGAAGTTCGAACTGATAAAGCGGCCGTTGATCTGTTTTACCAAGTGTTCACTCAAAACATGCTTCGGCTGGGGTCACCGGTACACAGCCGTCACTGGTTCTACGAACTGAAGCAGGCATATGGTGAACAGATGCTGGTCGGCCTGGTATTCCTGGGTGACCAGCCGGTCGGTGCGGGCATCGTACTTTTGGCCGGTAATCAGGCCTGCATTCCCTGGGCTTCCACTCTGGAGCGGTATAACCGCCTGGCGCCCAACATGCTTTTGTATTGGGCCCTGTTGAGTCACGTTTGTGATCTGGGCTGCTCCGTATTCGATTTTGGTCGATCTACCATGGGCGAGGGAACCTACCGGTTCAAGAAGCAATGGGGCGCCAGGCCTTACGAACTCATCTGGAATCAATGGGAAATAAACGGAAATTCGGAAAGTGAGCCGGTCAGAGATCAGAAACGGCGAAACCTGGCTTCCCACATACGGCCCATTGCCGAGGGCATCTGGCGACGCCTGCCTCTGTCATTGGCAAACTGGATAGGCCCGAAATTGAGGCGCTATATCACCTTATGACTTTCGTTCTCATTCTGACCACGCTATGCCTGCTAATGCCCTTGTACGTTTACTTCGGGTATCCGGCACTGCTTTGGCTGTTTACTCGTGGCAAACCGACCATAACGCATCGGAGAGACGATTCTTGTCGCTCGGTTGCGTTGATCATCTCCTGTTACAACGAGGCACACGTAATCCGTGAAAAGCTCCGGAACACCCTGGAACTGGATTATCCGAAGGAATCCCTTCAGATTATTGTGGTCTCGGACGGTTCGGATGACGGTACGGATGAGCTAGTACGCGAGTTTTCGGATGACGGAATTATGCTTATTCGACAGGAGGGGCGCCTCGGTAAAACCATGGGTATAAACCTGGCCATGGAGCAGGTTACTGCCGAGATTACAGTATTCAGTGATGCCAACGCGATGTACGCGCCCGACGCTATCACCAAGCTTATCCGTAACTTCGCAGAGCGCGAGGCTGGATATGTTGTCGGGGCGGCGCTTTACACCGACAGCAACGAGGGCGCCAGTGCCCAAAACGAAAATTTGTATTGGCGCTATGAGCTGGCGATCAAGGCCATGGAATCCCGATTGCATTCGGTTGTTGGCGGCGATGGGGCTATTTACGCTATCCGCTCCGAGCTATGGGAGACGCTGGAACAAAAAGATATCAATGATTTCGTCAATCCGTTGCAGATCATCGCGAAAGGCTATCGCGGCATTTTCGACCCGGAGGCACGCTGCTACGAAGAAACGGCCGGGGACTTCGATCGGGAAATAGCACGCAAGGAACGGATCGTTAATCGCAGCATCCGTGGATTAGTGCGTGTTAAAGCGACAATGAACCCGGCCAAAGTTGGCATATTCGCCTGGCAGGTTATATCCCACAAGCTTCTGCGCTGGCTTATACCTCTGTTCCTGGCTATCGCAGTAACGGGCAGCGCCTTACTTGCCGTCTCAGGGTTCGGCCTGTTTCAGCTGATTGCATTCGCCGCTCTCGCATTGATACTGCTCGCCTTGATCGGACATCGCACCGAAGATAAGAATGCATTGCCAGTGTGGCTATCGGTGCCTTATTACTTTGTCATGGTGAACCTGTATTCGTTGAAAGGGATATGGCGTGCTTTGAGGGGTGAAACACAAATAACCTGGAGTAGCACGAGTTCTGGAAAAATGAACAGTTGATGACGAATTTTCCGGTTTCAACTTTGATTTGAGGATTTTTTAAGTGACACAACCTGTTCGGGTTCTCCAGTTTATTACACCAGCCGGTTTTTACGGTGCCGAGCGCTGGGTCCTGGCGCTGGCCAACAATCTTGATCACCAGAGCGTGGTCTGCGATCTGGCGGTGACTCGTGAATCTGAATCCCAAGACCTTACCCTGGCTGAGGTTTTTCCAGAGCAGGCCGGCGAAGTGCATTACCTGGATATGAAGGGGCGGTTTGATTTTAGCGTGGTGCGCAAGCTCGCCGAAGTGATAAAAAGCCGGCGCATCGACATAATTCACACCCATGGTTATAAGTCGGACATTCTGGGACTGCTAGCGGCGAAGCATGCGGGCATTCTCTGCCTGAGTACTCCCCATGGTTTTTCAGGCAAGACAGGATGGAAGCTTGCAACGTTTATCCGTATCGGTACCCATATGCTCCGATATTTTGATGCTGTAGCGCCCCTGTCTGAGGAGTTGGTCTCCGATATGGCTCGTTTTGGTGTGCCTGCTGGGCGCACACAGCTGATTCGTAACGGCGTTGATTTAACTGAAATCGATGCGGTGGTGAATGCAACGACCGGAGAGTCTGCGAAGGCCCCGGCACAAAAAACCCTCGGCTTTATTGGCCAAATGATCCCTCGCAAAGGATTGCCGGACCTCCTTGAAGTTTTTGACAGATTGTACAGAGAGGATTCTTCCATTCGACTCGAACTGCTCGGGGATGGACGACAAAGGAATGAATTGGAGTCTCAGGCGCAAGGGCGAAAGAGTGGTCAGGCAGTGTCATTCCTGGGCTTCCGTGCAGACCGGCTCGAGCGGCTTTCCGGCTTCAACCTGTTTGTGATGACATCCTCACTGGAAGGGATCCCGAGATGCATGATGGAAGCCATGGCCATGGGCGTGCCAATTGTCGCCTACGACATACCAGGCGTGGACCAGCTAATAGAACATGGTAAGACGGGGCTACTCGCGCCACATGGTGATCTGGACACTCTGGAGAAACTGTGCCGGGAGTTACTGTCTAATGACCAACTGGCGGCTCGCCTTGTCGCCAATGCTCGTAAGCTGATTGTCGATCGCTACTCGGCCGCGCGTATGGCTCGCCAATACGAGAGACTGTTCGAAGAGCTTGTCTCCGGAGATTATGGCGTTTCCTCAAGCGAGGGCAGGGCAGGTTAACGATGTGTGGATTTGCCGGCTTTTTCAGATCGCCCTCCCTTCCAGACCGCCAGGCCCATGGGGCCTGGCTTGAAACTATGGGTGCTTCGATACGCCACCGGGGGCCGGATGCCGGCGGGCAATGGCAAGACGACCGCATGGCCCTCGTGCATCGGCGCCTGAGCATCCTCGATCTAAGCGATGCAGGCAATCAGCCCATGGTGTCTGCCAGCGGCCGGTACGTTATTGTCTTTAATGGTGAAATATACAACTTTGAGGCTCTACGCTCGGGATTAATGGCAGAGGGCTGCGAATTCCGCACACGAACGGATACCGAGGTTCTGCTGGCACTGTACGAGAAGAAGGGCGAGCGCTGCCTCGACGACCTCAACGGCATGTTTGCGCTGGCCATTTGGGACACTGTGCGCAATCGATTGTTTCTCGCCAGGGACCGGTTGGGCAAGAAACCTCTATATTTCTATTCCGACGGAGAACGTTTTGCCTTCGCTTCTGAAATCAAAGCGCTGCTGCCTTTGCCATTTGTCAGGACAGACATCCGTCCGGACGCGATCAAGGACTTTTTCGCCTATCAATATGTGCCAGATCCCAAAACCATCTACAAAAATGTGCACAAGCTTGCTCCAGGTTATTGGTTGATTACCGATGGCCTGACTATAGATCAACACCAATACTGGGATGTCTCATTTTCTGATAAGCAGGACGCAGGAGCCGACGAGCTGGCTACAGGTCTGTACGACCTGATCGACGATGCCGTTCGGCTGCGAATGATCAGCGACGTGCCACTGGGAGCCTTTCTCAGCGGGGGCGTTGACTCGAGCGGTGTGGTCGGGCTGATGGCAGGGCATTCTTCCAGCCGACCAGTGACCACATGTGCCATCGGTTTTGATTCGGAACGTTTCGACGAAGTTCATTGGGCCAGGAAGGTCGCGGGGCGTTTCCAGACAGATCACCATGAGTTTACTGTTAGGGACAGCGTATCCGATCATCTCGTGGATATTGCTCGCTTTTTCGATGAGCCATTTGCGGATCCATCGTTCGTACCCACTTATTTTGTTTCCAAGCTGGCCCGTCAACAGGTGACAGTTGCCTTGGCAGGTGACGGCGGTGATGAGAATTTCGCCGGATACAGCAAGTACGCCACAGACCTGACCGAGAATCAGCTGCGCCGCTGGCTCCCCGGAAACATGCGGCGGGCGTGTTTTCCATCCCTGGCCAGGCTGGCCGGGAGTCTTGGTAACCCTCTGGGTGCCAGGGCGCAGTCGTTACTTGGATCGCTGTCGCTGGAGGCAGACGAGGCTTTTTTTCTGACCAACAGCTTCTTTCGCCGGTCTGTCTGGAATGATCTTGTCCATGGTGAGATGAAACGCCTGACAGATGATTACGATCCGGCGGAAATCACCTGCAAGCATTACCGGAATGCCGGCTCCGACGATCACCTGAGCCGGGTACTTTACACTGATATAAAGACCTACCTGCCCGGCGATATTCTGGTGAAAGTGGATCGTATGAGCATGGCCAATTCACTGGAGACCCGGGCGCCACTGCTGGACTATCGCGTGGTGGAGTATGCAGCGAGTATACCTTCGCGGCTAAAACTACATGGTCGGGACAAAAAGCATATCCTTAAGCGTGCATTCGGCCAGCTATTGCCTGAAGACATTCTGTACAGAAAAAAAATGGGCTTCTCCGTGCCTTTGGCAGAGTGGTTGCGAAAGGAAATTCGGCCTCTGGCGGAGGAGATATTCAATTGTGATCAGGGTGGACTGGCTTATGTCTTCAACATGAGAAGAGTAAGGAACCTGTGGGAAGTGCATTGCAAGGGCAACAACCGGTATACCCAGGAGCTATGGACGATGGTGGCTTTTGAGCTTTGGTGGCGAGAGTACTCGCGATGAGGTGGAAGAACGAAGCGATCTCGGATTTTTATCGGGTCGTTACAACATTATTAAAGGTTTTATGAGCCAAGAAAAACGCCGAGTAAATATCCTCCATGTCACCTTTAATATGGGGATTGGTGGTACTGAGCAGGTAATAACCCAGCTGATTCAAGGCGCCAACCATGAAAGGTTCAGGCAGGAAGTCGTCTGTATCGACGGTGAAATCGGCACCATGGGACAGATTTTGATGGACCGTGGTTTTTCAGTATCGATGTTGCAGCGCCGCCCTGGCATTGATTTGGCCTTGGCTTGGGCGCTTCGTCGACTTATCCGCGAACGGGACATCCAGATTGTTCATTGCCATCAATATACTCCGTACTTTTATAGCTGGATGGCAGGCCGGCTCACGGGAGCTCGGATCATATTTACCGAACATGGCCGCTTTCATCCGGATCGTTACCGAACGAAGGCCAAATGGCTAAACCGGTTGATGGCCGCATCGACGGAGGCCATCGTCGCCATTTCCCAAGCCACGGCCGACGCCTTAGCGAAGTACGAGTATATACCGCGCCGCTGCATCCAGGTGATCTACAACGGCATTGCGGAGAAATCCGTTGCGGTAAGCGAAACCCGCGCCATGGCAACGCAGCTTGGCATCTCCGAAAACGCCCGGGTTCTATGCATGGTGTCCCGGCTTGATTCCATCAAAAATCATAACATGGCATTAAAGGCCTTTCGGAGTGTGCAGGACCGATTCGATAACCTGATTCTGTTAATCGTCGGCGATGGTCCTGAGCGGACTGGCATTGAAAACCAGATACGGGATCTGGGGATCGCAAACAAGGTGCGTCTGGTGGGCTATTCCGGTTCGCCCGAACAATACATGGCCCTGGCGGACCTGTACCTGCTGACATCCTACTCGGAAGGCACTTCCATGACCCTTCTGGAGGCCATGAGTCTGGGTGTCGCACCGGTGGTGACGAATGTGGGAGGGAATCCGGAAATTGTTGTGGATGGAGCGAATGGGTGCCTCGTGTCCAACGACGACGCGAATATGCTCGCAGAAACGCTGACTTGGCTATTGGATCGACCTAATGAGATAGCCCGACTTGGCCAGGCGGCCCGCCAAGCCTTTGAAGACCAGTTCTCCGTGGCCACAATGGTGAGCCACTACCATAATCTCTATACCAGATGTGCGGATGCTTCATCATGAAAATTGCGATTCTCCGAACCGATGGCAGCGATGTAGACCAGCGCCAGTACAACAGTCAGGAGATCGGGCTTGCCAGGGGCCTGGCAAACCAGGGGCATGCGGTTGACATAATTACAGCGAGCGACTGTTTTGAAACTGCACCGATAGAGGTGATTGCTGAAGGTCCGAACAACCGGATCGCCATCATCCGCACTGGTTACCGTCGTATCCCGGTCCTGCAATATGGTGTACTGACTGGTCTGCGACGCCTGCTGCGCGCGGGGCAGTACGATCTCGTGCATGTGAGCGAAGAGAATAATCCCGCTACCACGATGGTGGCTTTCCATTGCCGTCAACTGGACATTCCTTACGTGATCTATCATGGAATGTATGTGGTGCCGTCCGGCCGGGCAAGAACCTGGTATGACGCTTTTCATAGTCGGATACTGGCCCCGGCCATTCGGCGCAACGCCCGGGTGTTTCTGGCAAAGACCACCATGGCCCGGGATTTTTTGCAGTCCCGTGGTGTCTCCGAAGTAGAGGTATTGCCAGTTGGTCTTGATACCACCCGGTTCGAGACGATGGCCGAATCTACGCCGGATAACAGCATGTTGTCAGGCCTAAGGCCACGCTACTCACGAATTCTGCTGTATGTGGGGCGGCTTGAAAGACGTCGCAACCCACTGCTGCTATTAGATATTGCCGCTGCCATGCGCGATGACACGGCACTGATTCTGGTGGGCGATGGCCCAATGCGGGATGCCGTAAGCGCCCGCATTGACGAGTTGGACCTGGAAAACGTGGTAATGACAGGGCCGCTGGGGCAGGAAGAACTGCCGGCTGTCTATCGCCAGAGCAACGCATTCCTGCTGGCTAGTGATTATGAGATTTATGGCATGGTTTTGCTTGAGGCGCTTTATTTCGGGGTGCCATGCGTAACGACCAAAACCGCTGGTGGGGTAGATATTATCGGCGCCAATCACGCAGGAACGGTGGTAGATGGCTATTGCCTGGAAGAATGGGTCGAAGCAATACACAGAGCAAGTAGAATAGGGGAGGAAAAAAATATTCAGAAAAGACTTAGGAAACTTGTTGACAGTGAATTTTCATGGAACCATATTGCAAAGCAATACCTTGCTTACGTGAATCTGTGATAAATTTCTTTGGCCGATTTAAAGACCAGATTTGCCTCGTAGGAACGATTCCGAATAATATAGATATATAGCAAAGTCAGAAGAGTAAAGATAGCAAAGTAGAATGACGCGCTCATAAATAAGATTACAATAGAATTACTTGAAGTGCTCATTATGTTTAACTCTATTGTGAGTAATGCAGATATAACAGCAATGACTGAAACAGGTATCAGTAGTAAAAATGCACGCTCTACGAAGTAGCCAAATACCCATCTGAAGTAAACTGCCAGTAATGTAAATAGCCCCACGCTCAACCAGGCCCTTATCCACGAAAATTCATCAATCTGCGTGTTCCTTGAAATATAGAGAATAAAGCCAAGGCTGATTACGCCAAAAACCTCATAGATGAACAGTTGCCTTACCGCCCCCAGTGCCATAAATCCCTGATTAAGTACCTGGCCTACTCCAATTATCATCAGGTTCAGTGAAAGAGCTGGAAGAATCCCGTAGGCAGCTTCCCAGCCGCTCCCAAAGAAGAAGTTGATAATGTGATTGGGGAAGAAAATCATGAATACTCCGATTGGAATAATCATTGTCCCAACGAGAAAAAAAGCTTTTGAAATCTGTTGATTAAGCTCAAAAAAGCTGTCTTTACTCTTTGAAAATGTGGCCAGCAAGGGTTCAACAGCAGGCCCCGTGATATCAGTGCTGGGAAGTGTTGAAAGATTTTTGCTCATATAGAAAGCCCCCAATTCAGCTGGCGCGAAAAACTTTGAGACCAGGAGCGAATCCATTTGTGATTTTCCATATCCAATACTTGCCCGGAACAGGATCCATTTAGAAAATAGCCATTGCTCTTTCCAGCATGTTAGTGAAAAGCGAGGCCTGAAATAATGGATGAGATAGGAGCCAATCATTAGTGTGATTGCGGAGATGATATCTCCGATGATCAAAGCCCAATATGATTTTTGAAAAAATGCAATTGAAACTACAACTGTGAACGATATAATCTTCTGTGAAACCATTAAAAAAAATATTCTTCGATATTCAAGGTTACGTTTAAGAATAATAAGGCCCGGACTTTTGATCGCGTTGATTAAAAGAATGCTGGAAGCCGCATAAAGAACGGGCTTGAGCCTGGGGTCAGCGTAAAAATCGGAAATAAACGGTATGCTGATGACAAGTAAAGAAAAAACGATGAATTTCAGAATTAAATCCAGTGTCCAGGCGGTGGACAGGTCTTTTCTTGTGACACGGTATTTTCTTACGATATAGGGTTCACTCCCGGTTGACGAGAGAGTTTCACAAAAATATAGAACAAGACCTGAAATGGCAACGACCGCAAAGTCTTCCGGAGAAAGAAGTCTCGCTAAAATCAATACGCTGACAATACTTAGGCTTCTTTGGACAGTTTTGGCAAGTATTAAAAGACCTGAACTCCTGAGAAGCTTTTTCTTTGTGCTCGACATAATAATATTCGGCGATGGTTCAGGCGTTTTGAGGGTACTTTACTAACGGGTCCAATAATACCCCGCATACCATGCGACCTGACAAAATAGCATGACCAGTTTGGTTGATAGCTTGACTTGTTTTCCGAAAATGTCTTGCACGTGCGAGAAGGTTGCGATAAAAGGCATCGGAATACTGGCCAAATATTTCGGGAGGCTTCGTCGCCGCGCGGAAGCGTCTCTGGCAGATACACCAAAGCCAAAGCCACGCTGTAGTCGATATCTTAGTGTGAGTCTTTCCTTTGGCACTCGAGTGTAAACTTTAATATCCGGGTCATAAAAAATAGTTTCCGTGTTATCAGATTGAAGCTCGGAAATTTTTCGATAGAGGTCGGGCTCTTCACCACCTCTCGCTTTATTCCCCGACGGACCTAAATTGGGATTAAAGCCGTTAACCTTTAACAAAAGATCTTTCCTGAAAGCGCAAACTCCCCCCACAAATCCTGTGCGAGCCTCCTCAGCGTTCAAAAAACGTTGTTTATCGCCCCAATCGCGAATTTCGAAACTATCGTCAAACCAGAAGGGTTTTTTTCCTTCAAATCTGGGTACGTATCTACCACCAACAGAGAGTGGTTCGGGCTTCTGATTTAAAAAATGGTCCATTACAAGCTGTATGATATTTTCGCCGGCCTGTTTTGTTCCATCAAGGAAGAGAATGTATTCGCCCGACGCCTCTTCTATGCCTCGGTTCCGGGCGTTACTTACCCCCTGTTTAGTCTCTGTGTAAACACTAATGTAATCGTATTTTTTGGTGAATTCCTTAATCTGGTTTAGAGAGTCGTCAGTCGAATTATTGTCGACGACAATAATTTCAAATTTTCCATGACTAAGGGTTTGTGAGGTGAGGGCATTTAGTGATTTGCACGTCATCAGTCCAGAGTTAAATGTGGCGATGACCACCGACAACAGAATTCTCTCTTCCATGCTCGACTCCTTCCTAGAGGACAAAATTGTTGCATATAAACAAGATAGGTACAACGGTGAAGACGCATCCACGTTCAAGTCAAATCAAGTAGCTAGTAGTGTGTCGAATGTGTGTCAATTATTTTTACAGCAATAGACCTGATGCTTAGTCGCTCTGAGCGACGGTTTGAACGGTGGAGATGAATGGCTCCCCTCCTGAATCAGGTTAGGCGGTTGAGCAAATGTTTAGGTCGATGGCCTGATTTCTGACTAGTTGCTCACGATGTCAGAAAACTATACGGATTGTGATTCGCTGAATAAAAGAACGTCACCAAGTGGCGTTGAGGTGTAACGGATTTGGCAATTCTGGTGCCGTAATTGCTTGTTGTCTCACGATATCGTTCAACGGGGTTGGGATTATGTTGGGACAAGGAATTAGGCTGAGGGCTGTAAGTATCGCGATGCTGATGTTGGGGTTAGTACCCTTTGCTCAGGCAGCCAACCACGAAAACCCGGTCATGTGCCTGAATTCAGGTGGTGGGGGATTCACGTCTTCCTCCGGTCTTGTATACCAGGGAGACAGTTTTTACTCCGGTGGCAACTCGAGTTCTCGTTCCTATGAAATAGCGGGCACAGACGACGATACCCTTTATCACTCCGAGCGCTGGGGAAATTACAATTACACCATTCCAGTCCCGGCACCCGGCACCTACATGGTCAGACTCGAGTTTGCCGAGATCTACTATCAGGCCGCAATCAGCTCTGGCGGCCCAGGTAGCCGCGTTTTCGATATCATGCTTGAAGGCGTTCTCGCGGCTGAGAACTTTGATATTCTGAGCTTGGTGCCAACAAAAACAGCTTTGTCAAGGACCTTTATGGCGGAGGTAGAGGACCAGGCTCTCAACGTTGGTTTCGGCATTGTTTCGGGCTGGCCGAAATTGTCTGCTCTGTGCGTCTTTGCAAGCGATGGCGATTTTGACGGTGACGGCTATCCAGATGCTCAGGATGCTTTTCCTGATGACGCGTCTGAGTGGCTGGACTCGGACGGCGACGGGGTCGGTGACAATGCTGATCTGTTTCCCTTTGATGCCTCTGAAGTCGCGGATTTAGATGGCGACGGTATTGGTGACAACAGCGACACCGATCGAGACGGTGATGGGTTTTTGAATGACGATGATGCGTTCCCCGATGATGCATCCGAATGGGTTGATAGCGATGGTGATGGTGTAGGTAACAATTCTGACCCTACCCCCTTCCTGGTTGAAAGTGCTTTTGCCATGTGCACGAATGTCGGCGGCTCGGCTTATACCGCTGCCAACGGAACGGAGTACCAGGCAGATATTTTCTTCAGTGGTGGCAGAGTAAGCGGTCATCAGACTGCCATTGCCAATACTGAGGATGATGTTCTGTATCACTCTGAGCGTTGGGGCAATTTCAATTATGCCATTCCGGTTCCAAGGGACGGTACTTACACCGTCGAGCTTCAGTTTGCTGAGATCTACTATCAGGCCAAGTCAAGCTCAGGCGGTCCCGGAACGCGCGTTTTCGACATTTTCGTCGAAGGCCAGATGATTGCGGATAACTTTGACATCTTGGCTCAAACAAGCAGTAAAACAGCTCTCGACATGAATACCCTGGCCAGAGTCGAAGACGGCGTTTTGAATATCAGTTTTGGCGTGCAGTCAGACTGGCCCAAGATCTCCGCATGGTGCATCCGGGAAAACACTCTGGAAACAGATACAGACGGCGATGGTGTTCCCGACCCTCAGGATGAATTTCCCCTCGACCCAAATGAGTCAACAGACAGCGACGGCGACGGCATTGGTGACAATCAGGATGCATTCCCGGAAGACGCTTCTGAATGGGCGGACGTTAACGCCAACGGGATCGGAGACAACTCGGACCCATACCTGGATTCGGACGGAGATGGTATTCCGGATTCGGAGGATGCATTTCCCAATGACCCAGAGGAATCTTCGGATCTCGACGGTGATGGCGTAGGTGATAACAGTGATCCCGACAGGGATGGAGATGGCGTAGCGAACGCGCAGGATGCGTTCCCGGATGATCCTGACGAGACTCTGGATAGCGACGGTGATGGCATCGGCGACAATTCCGACCCCACTCCTTTCCCTCCCTACGCAATGTGTATCAACTCGGGTGGGCCAGGGTTCACGTCCAGCGAGGGTGACCAGTTCGTCGCAGACCACGCATACGTGGGCGGCAACTCCAGTAGTCACGTACATGACATTGCCTCTACGGACGATGATCAGCTATACCACACTGAACGTTGGGGAGATTTCTCGTACAGCATACCTGTGGCTAATCCCGGTGATTATATTGTGACTCTCCATTTTGCTGAGGTTTATTTTCAAGCCACAAGCAGCTCCGGCGGTGTCGGTTCCCGGGTTTTCGATGTCTTACTTGAGGGCCAGAATGTTGAAAGTGCATTCGACATAATGGCGGAGGTGCCAAGTAAGACGGCTCTTACCCGCAGTTATCTGGTCAGCGCTGATGGAGACGGAGTACAGCTGGAATTCACTCCGATAGCTGACCACCCCAAAGTCTCAGGCTTGTGTATTTTTGAGAGCACGGGTGACTTTGACGGTGACGGAGTGATTGATGCGGATGACGCGTTCCCGGTTGACCCTGAAGAATGGCTGGATTCGGACGGAGATGGGATTGGTAACAACGCAGACCGTTTCCCCTCTGATGCAACCGAATGGGCCGATATGGATGGCGACGGCATCGGCGACAACAGCGATCCGGATCGCGATGGCGATGGCTATCCCAATGGGGAAGACGCTTTTCCGGATAATGTTGATGAGTGGCTGGACAGTGATGGTGATGGAGTAGGGGATAACTCCGATCCGACACCGCATGCACCAATTCCAGAGTTTGCAATGTGCATCAATTCCGGAGGTTCCGCATATACCACGGTTGGTGGCGTGGAATACTTTTCAGATTTCAACTACACCGGGGGACGGGCAAGTTCTCACAATCATGAGATTGCAGAAACCGATGACGATACGCTGTATACGTCTGAAAGGTGGGGAGATTTCTCCTACAGTATTCCGGTGCCCGCTGACGGTGCCTATATAACCGTACTCATGTTTGCCGAGGTATATTACCAGGCTACGAAAAACTCCGGTGGGCCAGGTAGTCGGGTATTTGATGTTTTCCTTGAGGGCAATAAGGTACGTGCCGAATTCGATATTATTGAAGAGGCCGGCAGCAAAACCGCCGTCATACACCGTTATCTTGCCGAAGTTGAGGACGGAACCGTAGATATTGGTTTCGGTGCCATTTCTGATCATCCAAAACTTTCTGCAGTGTGCGTTTTCAATAGTACTGGTGATTTCGATGGTGACGGGGTCGCAGACACGGAAGACAAGTTTCCGAACGATGCCTTCGAATGGGCGGACTCAGATGGTGATGGTGTTGGTGATAACTCAGATGTATTCCCCAATGATCCTACAGAATGGGCGGACACTGACAGCGACGGGATTGGGGATAACTCAGATCTCGACATAGATGGCGATGGCTATCTGAATGGCAACGATGCGTTCCCGTTTGACCCGAATGAATGGCTTGATCTTGATGGTGACGGCGTTGGAGACAATTCTGACTCCGATCGTGACGGCGACGGCTACGTGAGTGGCGAGGATGCATTTCCGGACGACCCTGCAGAATGGGAAGACACCAACAATAATGGTATCGGTGACAATGGCGACCCGGCTCTCGATTCTGACGGCGACGGCTTTTCGAATGCTGACGACGCTTTCCCCCATGACTCATCGGAATGGGCCGACAGTGATAATGACGGTTATGGGGATAATTCCGATGCCTTCCCGAACGACGCATCCAAGTACTTGTGGAGTGACGCGTTCGAGGTTGTGTTTGTCCAGAGCGACAGCGCGATTGCTTCCATTGAAGATGCGCAGTATCTGATTGATAACTCGCATCTCTTCGAAACCACAAGTATGGATTCCTCCGTCATCAGTTTCAGTGATGGCAGCGGTAGTAATGGGGGTATATTTACCGAATCGAGCGCTTTTCCTTACGACAATCACTTTGCAATGCTTGCCAGACGACCAGTGCTCATTCCCGAAGATGGGTACTATACGTTTGTTGCTCGCAGTGACGATGGTGCAAGACTTACGATAGATGGCCAGACAGTCATTGATGATGTTGAGCCTGGTCCTGCACGAATCACTGAAACCTCGATCTTCCTGACAGCCGGGATGAAGACGATCGAATTGCTCTACTTTGAAGCTGCCGGCGGTGCAGTCATTGAATTGGCTGCTGCCCGGGGAGATCGGAACGATTACTTCTTCTCCGGCCTCGAAGGCATGGAGTTGGTAACGGACCGCGTTGCAGGTGTGCTAGCCTCGCCAACCGATTTTGCAGAACACATCGGCGGGCAATGGAGCGATGTCGTTGAGTGGCCTGAGATACCAGTGTCGGCGGCGCAGCTTCCGGACGGCAAGCTTCTGACCTGGGTTGGCGGCACGGAACTCTCGGACCAGGGCACGAAATCGGTGGCCAGCGTCTATGATCCGGAAACTGGTGCATTTATTGGTGTGGATCATGAATCCCACAATCAATTTTGCTCTGGCATTGCCCAGCTCGAAGACGGCTCGGTGTTCAACTCGGGAGGAAATCCGGAAACCAAAAAGACAAGCCGATTCGATATCGAAACCATGTCCTGGGTTTCAATGGACGAAATGAGCTATCCCCGGTGGTATCCAACGACTCTCACCTTGCCGGATAACGACGTGTTTACCGCCTTCGCTCTCGGAGCGGGTAACACATCCGAACGTTTTGTAGAGGACACCCAGACGTGGCAGAACACGCCCGGAGCCACCATGCAAAGCTTGGTGGATGAGCAGAACAACATCAATAAATCACTGGCTTACAACGGCAGCACAACCATGCAGTGGTACGCATTTATGCACGTTGCTCCGAACGGACGTGTGTTTCAGTCAGGCCCCATGGAAACTATCCATTGGTTTGATGCTGAAGGTCAGGGTGATGTGGAGCAGTTTGGTGCACGGTTGGGAGGTGACCAGGCTAGGATGTTTGGTTCGGCCGTTATGTATGACATTGGCAAAATCCTGATAACGGGCGGCAATGATCCCTCCCAGGCCGATGCCTCCTCAAACAAGGCCATTACAGTAGACCTCAACGGTGCAGCACCTTCTATTCAGGAGGTTGCACCTATGACCCACAAGCGCACCTTCCAGGATTCCGTAGTGTTGCCTGACGGTCGCGTGCTTGTCATTGGTGGCACTACAGTTGCCAAGCTTTTCAATGATGAAGGTAGCGTGCTCCAGCCCGAAATATGGGATCCGGATACTGGTCAATGGACTGTGGTAAACAGCTTGACTGTTCCACGCAACTACCACTCAACCGCGTTGCTGATGAAAGATGGCCGTGTATTCACTGGTGGTGGTGGCGCATGTGGAAACTGCGATGCCAACCATAAGGATGCTCAGTTCTATTCACCGGATTATCTGTTCAACGAGGATGGCTCTGCTGCTTCCCGTCCGGAAATTCTCCAGGCTCCGAAGCATGTAAATGCTGGGCAAGTGATTACTGTTTCCGCAAACGACACCATTACCAGCTTTAATATGATTCGTTTGCAGGGAACAACTCACTCGATCAATACCGACCAGCGTTTCGTGCCACTGGAGTTTGAGGGTGGAAACGGTTCTTATTCGGTTGAAGTTAACCCGAATCCTAACGTCATGATTCCTGGCTTTTACTGGCTGTTTGCGGTTAATGAAAATGGCGTTCCCTCCGAGGGGGTTGCTGTTCAGGTTGTCCGCGAAGGTGTTCTTGTGGACTCTGATCAAGACGGTGTTGTCGACAATGATGATGCATTCCCCGATGACCCGACCGAATGGGCCGATACAGACGGAGATGGCGTCGGGGACAATGCCGATGTGTTCCCCAACGACCCGAACGAGTGGTCTGACATCGATGGCGATGGCATTGGCGATAACAGTGATGCAGATCGTGACGGAGATGGCGTTGCAAATGTTGAAGATGCTTTCCCGGAGGATTCGTCCGAGTGGGCGGATTCTGACGGCGACGGTTTCGGTGATAATTCAGATGCGTTCCCGAACGATCCCTATCAATGGGGTGACGGAGCTACTGAATGGGCAGTTCGGACCCCGGATTTCGGAACACCCGACGCGCGCCACGAGGGTGATTACATAGCTATCAACGAGCGCTTCTACCTTCTTGGCGGGAGAGGAAGCAGAGCCGTCAATGTATACAACGCTCTGACGAATAGTTGGGCAAATCGCGGCGTTCCGCTTGATAGTAGTTTCAATGAACTGAGGCTTCATCATTATCAGAGTGTTGAGGTTGGTGGGCGCGTTTATGTTCTTGGTGCTTTCTCCGGCAGCTTCCCGTCGGAAACACCTGTGGCTGAGATTTACAGTTTCTCGCCGGATACGCCGGCGGAATGGCGCACAGAAAGCCTGATCCCGGAGGATCGGCGCCGCGGTTCGGCTGCTGCTGTAAATTATGGCGGCCAGATCTACGTCGTCGGGGGTAATACCGAGGGCCACAATGCAGGAGCAGTGCCCTGGTTTGATGTGTACGACCCAATTGCGAAAACCTGGACGGCATTGCCCGACGCACCTCATGCGCGTGATCACCACAGGGCATCGGTGATCGATGGCAAACTCTATGTGGTTGCCGGCCGTCGTTCGATGGCCAATCTCGGCAACCTCCTAGGTGATACCGAACCATCAGTAGATGTCTATGACTTCGAAACAGGGCAGTGGAGCACCGTCGAGAACCAGTTGCCCACGCCACGAGCCGGGGTCGCTCTGATGAAAATAGGGCCTGAACTGGTCGTAGCCGGCGGCGAGAGCCCCGCGGGCGATCATACTGAAGTCGAAGCCTTGGATGTTCGCACGGATACATGGCGGGCCTTGCCCAGCCTGAACATCGGCCGAAACGCGCCTGGCGGAGTGGTTTACAATGGGGAACTCTTCGTTGTGGCGGGCCGCGATAATTCGACATATGAGGAATTGGCTGACCAGGAGGTCATGGGGCTTATTGCCCGCTTCGCCCAGCCAGACTCTGACAACGACGGTGTTATTGACGAACAGGATGCATTCGTTGATGACTCCTCTGAGTACAGGGATTCGGACGCGGATGGCGTGGGCGACAACCGGGATCTTTTCCCGGATGATCCGAATGACTGGGCTGATGGAGATGGAGATGGCGTAGGCGACAATACCGACGTTTTCGCGGCCGATCCGACTGAGTGGGCTGATACTGATGGCGATGGAGTCGGCGACAATGCGGACTTCTATCCCAACGATCCGGCGCTCTACGCAAGACCGCCCTTACCGGTGCTTAACTCCACCACGCTGGCGGTGGAAAACGCTATAAGCCAAGATCGTGTGTGGGTCGCTAACCCGGACAATGACACTGTCTCACTCACCGTAAACAATCAGCGTGTTGCGGAAGTCGCGGTAGGCAGCAAGCCATCTTCGATCACTTTATCAGAGAATGGTTCCAGGCTCTGGGTGACCAACAAGGCTGATGCCTCTCTAAGTGCAATCGACACAATCAGCCAGACTGTGGTGGATACCATCGTGTTGCCTGGGGGCAGCCAGCCTCACGGTTTAGTGCGCATTCCCGGCAGCAGCGATCTTCTGGTGGTGTTGGAAGCCAGCGCCCAGTTGGTAAGGCTGGACACAGACGTTGGTCAGGTGAGCTCCGCAGTCGAGCTGCCCGGTCGTCCCCGACATCTGGCGGTGAGTGCTGGTGGTGAAACTGTTTACGTCACCAACTTCATTACACCTCCAGTGCCGGGGGAGGATGGCCTGGCACCAAACGTTGCTGCTGGTGGCGGAGAGATGTTCGTGATCGATGCCCAGACTCTATCGATAGTCGATACGATCAATCTGGCCTATCTGAATCGGGGTGTTTCTGAAAGCTCTGGCCCGGGCATGCCCAACTATCTGAACGCCCCAGTCCTGGGACCGGATGGTGACTGGGCTTACATACCGTCGAAACAGGACAACATTCTGGCGGGTGCGGCCCGCGGTGGACTCGGTATGAATTTTGATCAGACCGTGCGCGCTGTTACTTCACGTGTCGACCTGATAAATGGCACTGAAAACCCGGGTGCCCGTATCGATCATGATAACGCCAGTGTTGCTACAGGTGCCGTAGTGACTGCGGATGGTCGATATCTGTTCGTTGCGCTGGAAACCAGCCGGGAGGTGGCCGTTTATAACCTTGAAGACGGCTACCAGCTGACCAGACTGCCGGTTGGGTTGGCACCACAGGGCCTTGCGCTCAGCGCTGACGGCGAACGGCTGCTTGTCCACAACTTCATGGACCGCACCCTGCAGAGTTATGATCTGGCGCCGATTCTGCTGGACAATTTGCCACAGGCCAACAGTCTGTACGTGGTGGACCTGGTAGGTAATGATACTTTGGCTTCAGAGGTTCTGCTTGGTAAGCAGTTGTTCTATGATGCGGCCGATGACCGCCTGGCCAGAGACAACTATATGAGTTGTGCCTCATGCCACAACGATGGCGGCCATGACGGGCGAGTCTGGGACCTGACCAGCCTGGGTGAAGGCGTGCGTAACACCATTGACCTGATCGGCAAGGGAGCTGGCCACGGTCGAATCCATTGGACCGGTAATTTTGACGAGGTCCAGGACTTCGAGAGCCAGATCCGGGTTCTTGCCGGTGGCACCGGGTTGATTGACGACAGTGATTTCGCCCTGGGCGATGACCCGCTTTCAACCAGCCGTGCAGGGCTCAGTGCCGATTTGGATGCGCTGACTGCCTATCTGAACTCCCTAAAAGGATATCCTGCGTCACCGGACTACGATGGCAGCCTGTCAGCGGTTGCCACAGCAGGGCAGGCTGTGTATCAGCGTGAAAATTGCGCCGGGTGTCACAGTGGTGAGCAGCGCACCGATTCTGGAGCCGGTGTGGTTCATGATATCGGTACGATGACAGATGCGACCGGTAGCAGCAGCGATGGACCGGTTTACGGTATAGATACGCCGACCCTGGACTTCCTGTGGGCCACCGCACCGTATCTCCACAACGGCAGCGCCCTCAGCGTCGCCGAGGCCATACTGGCTCATGACAATGTGACGGTTACCGAGGAGGAGGCCATCGAGCTGGAGTTCTATCTGCTTGAGAGCGACGACGGCCGGCCATAATAGTTCGGGCTGGCCCCGGAAGCCGGAAGACCGCGGTAGAGATGGGAGAGTAAGCGGTGAAAGGGATACACCCTGTAGTCATTACCGGGCTGCAAGTTTTTAAAAGGCTGTGGCTGGCGATTGTGATACTACTACCGACAACCACGGTTGCAGATGATTGCAGAGAGGGCTGTAAACTTGTATCCCGGGACGGCCACTTCCGGGTAGTCGCAAAGCCTGTTCCGGAGAAGCCTCCCATGCGTGATTATCACGACTGGACCCTGGAGGTGAGAGACACCAGAGGTGCTCCAGTAAAACTGGCAGCGCTCTCAGTGACCGGGGGAATGCCTGGACACGGCCACGGGCTCCCCAGCCAGCCCCAGGTAACGGAATACCTGGGCGATGGGCGTTACCGGTTATCGGGATTTCTGTTCAACATGCACGGTGAATGGACGCTGCGTTTCCAGCTTGTAGGGCAGAACCGACAGGACATAGCCGACCTGACACTGACTCTGGATTACTGATGGTCTGCCGTCTCACCTCGCTCTTTTGTTTGGCCTCGCTGCTACTCACATCCCTGGCCCATGCCGACTTGCCGGGAAACCTGACCGAGCGGGACGTTCGAATTCTCCAGTCGTTGAGCCTTTCTGCGCTTGGACCTGTACCCGCCAGCCCGTCAAACCGGGTAGCGGATGATGACAGAGCAGTGAAAATGGGTAGGGCATTGTTTTTTGATACCGCGCTCAGTATTGATGGTTCGTTGTCCTGCGCAAGCTGTCACCAACCCGAAAGAGCTTTCACTGACGGCAAGCCGCTGGCCGAAGGCGTCGCCAAAACAGCTCGCAATACACCTACACTCTATGGTGTAGCGTATCTGGACTGGCTTTACTGGGATGGCCGGAGGGACTCGTTATGGTCTCAGGCGCTTATTCCCTTTGAAGCTCCGAGCGAAATGGGGGGCAGCCGGCTTGCGGTTGTGCGGCGGGTATTGACGGACCCGGGATATCAAAAGGACTACCGGGCGTTATTTGGGGCTTCCCCGAAGCTGGACTGGAGTAGCCTCCCAGACCAGGCCACACCAATTGGCGATACCTCGCTGCAGAACGCCTGGTACCGTTTGCAACGCCCCACACAGCAGAACATCAACAGGGTGTTTGCCAACATTGGTAAAACTCTGGAGGCCTACCAGCGCAACCTCCACCCGCCGGAAACCCGCTTCGACCGATTCGTTGATGCCCTCAGCGAAGGGGATATAGAGAAAGCAGACAATCTGGTTTCTGATCAGGAGTTACGTGGTCTCAAGCTGTATACCGACTCTGAGCGCACCCAATGCCTTCAATGCCACAATGGCCCACTGCTCAGTAACGGTGGCTTCCATAATATCGGTACCGGTCAGTTTTCCGGAAAATCCATGGATTTCGGACGGGTATTCGGATTACAGGCGGTGCTCATGGATGAATTCAATTGCCTTGGCGAATACAGTGACGCCAGTCCGGAACAGTGCGATGCGCTCAATCACGTATCGCAGGACGCCCATCAGTCCTTACACGGTGCGTTCAAGACACCGACCTTGCGATATCTTGAGCAGACGGGGCCTTACTTTCATGACGGCCGCTTCGAGACTTTAGAGCAGGTAATTGATTACTATCAGAATCCCCCGGAGAGCGGACCAAACGGTCTGAATGAGTTAAGAGGCCTCAATTTAACCGATCTGGAGAAGCAGGCGTTGGCCGCTTTTCTGAGAATGTTTGATTAGTGAGGTCGCACAAATTCTTTGCTGATCTAAGAGACTTGACAACATAAAAAAACAGTTTATCGCGCGGCTGGGATTTAGGTCTGATCGCATCAATACTGTTATGTGAGAATCCTCTCAAACAGAGATGCAGGTGGGTTATGTCTCTCAGCCGAGCGCCAGGCACATTATTTGTTGCTGTTTTTATTGCTGGATGTCAGACGTGGACACAGAGCGATCCCGACTCCATGCCAGCCACGGAATCTGGTAGTGAGCCAGGCGTGGTCAACGTGTTTTATTGGGATGGTGTTGCAGGAACAAGCCTTTCTGATCTTACTAGCCTTTCAACCTTCCCCTCCGCCCCGGACGAAATCGTCAAAATCTCCAGTTTGACCAGCCCGGAGAACCGGGGAGACAACTATGGCGCGTTGGCAAAAGGGTTTATCGAGCCACCTTTGGACGGACTCTATCAGTTTTTTATCAGTAGTGATGATGCCTCTGAATTCAGACTTAGCTCCAGCCAAATGGCTGCAGACGCCGAAACCATAGCTTCGGTGCCACGTTGGACTTACCCGCAGCAGTTTGACAAATACGCATCCCAGAAATCTGGTTACATAAATCTTGAAGCGGGTAAACGGTATTATTTCGAAATTCTGCTCAAGGAAGGTTCTGGGAGTGACCATTTTACTGTTGCCTGGGAAGGACCTGGCTTTTCACGAAGCATCGTACCGGGAGAGGCAATATATTCCTGGGCTCCACCCGCCGAGATTGTGGGCGAAACGTCCATGCAGGAGGCGTATCACCTGGGTTATCGAGTCGGTTTTCTTGACGGTAATGAAAACATCCAGTTCAACCCGGAATATCCGCCTTTGGATTCTGACGGTGACGGAATCTATGACAATTGGGAAGTAGTCCATGGCCTGAATCCTGACGATTCCGATGACGCGATATCTGACCCTGATGGCGATCTTTTGAGCGCGTCCGAGGAGTTTTTACTCGGTACGGCTGAGGGCAATGCCGATACGGATGGAGATGGAATACCCGATGGCGCAGAGTTTGCGCTGGAGCTGGACCCGCTGGACAGTAGCGACGCCGGGCAGGACCTGGACGGAGATGGCTATACAAACCTGGAGGAGTATGTAGCCGGTACGAATATCCGATCTGATACAGATACCCCGGGAGAGTCTGATGTTTCTTATGTAGCGGGTTTTGTTGGGCAGTACTTTACCGGAATGGATTTTGACGCTTTAGCCTACGTTAGAACAGATAGTAAAATCGATTTCTCCTGGGGCAGATATGGGGACGGGCCGGAGGGCCTTCCGGAAGACCAGTTCAGTATCCGCTGGTTCAGTGAATTCCTTCCGCCCCACGGCACAGGCGCCAGAGACTATCAATTTACCGTGAGATCGGATGACGGCGCCAGGCTGTTTTTGAACGACAATGTTGTCATTGATGAATGGCAAGTTCAGGCTGCCACAACCTTCAATCACGTTGAGTCTTTGTCTGCTGGCGAGACGGTTCATCTGACGCTTGAATATTATGAAGACGCGCAGGATGCGGTAATTGAACTGACAGTGACGGACCTCAGCAACGGCAATATGATCGAAACGGCTGAGAATTTCAGGGTGCCCGACCCAACAACTTCGTCCAGTGTGGATTCAGACGGAGACGGCATACCGGATACCTGGGAACTGGCTAATGGTACGAAGGCCTGGATAGCAGACGGTGCTGAGGTGCTGAACGGTCAGGGTGTGACCAACCTGGAGGCCTATGAAAGCGGCCTTGTGCCCAGGACCCTGGATTCAACGGAGGGAGAAACAGGGACAGAGCAATCCACAGGCGAGGAGGATGTTGTTTCAACGGTCGGGACCGCCTCTCTGAGCTGGACGGCGCCTTCAACCCGAGAGGATGGAGAGTCTATTGCACTTAGCGAAATACAGTCCTATATCGTTCGCTATGGCCGGGAAGAGGGCGCTCTCAATCAACAAGTCGAGATAAGCAGTGGCGACACGAGTTACCAGTTTAGCAACCTGGAGTCGGGGACCTGGTTCTTTTCTGTGCAGGTTGTGGATACTAACGGTCTCGTAAGCAAACCGTCGGCAATCGTGCAGTACAATGTACCCTAACGTGTTTTACGGTTACCGTTTGTTAGGAATTGCATGAATGAGAGATGCTACCGGCACCGAAGTAACTGACGCTTTAATCTTCTACCCGACACGTAATTTTCGTTGCCCACGCAACGGGAAACACCCCGAACATTGAGGTTGCCAAATGAACTTTAAACGATCTACTTTCGTGACAAGACTAAAAGGACGTGTGCACAGCTCGTTAGTAGCGCCAATCTTTCTGTCGCTTATCGTTCCTGCTATTGCGCACTCGGAGGTTCTTTTTGAAGAATCTTTCGATGGGTTGCCGGACTATACCAGCTCAGAGGAGCTGAATCTTGAGGGTTGGTCCTTTCGACGGAATGGCGAGGTCAATTGGTCGCCGAGCAACGGTTACCCTGATAAACATGATGCGTTTGAAATATTAGGCAGAAACTCTGATAAGTCTCGTGGCAACGATGGTAAGTCCTTTGTTGCTTGGAGGGAGTCTTATGATCCTGGCTGGAAGCAATGGAATAGCGATGGAATTTTGGCCAAATATATCCCAGAAGGTATCGATCAAGTATATGTGAGTTTTTATATAAGATTTGGCGATAACTGGACTCCGGGTGGAACAAGTAAACTTTTTCGAGTTTATAGCTGGAACGGCGAGGGCAGTCCGTTCAATTTCTTTGGGGATGGAAACTCTGGTCCTATCTTCTTTTGGGACTATAATAAAAACGATTATGGCCTAAGGAATGTACACGCATATCGTGGGGGACCAACTGGAGGAGATTATTACACGATGAGTGGGGATGATCTCGGAGATACGCCCAGAAATCCTATTAACTTAGGAGATATGTCTCTCAATTACACCAATGACACCAGAGGAATGGCAGCTGATGGCGGGACGCCAGATATTGTAGACAAAGTGAATGGTGGGTATATTTCTGACAATATGAATCAGACTGTATCGCATGCGCAAATATTTGGTGCCCCGCAAAATTGGACAAAGGTCGCTTTTTTTCTAAAAATGAATTCAGAGCCTGGGGCCAGTGATGGTCAACTTATCCAATGGATTAATGATGAACAAATCTATGTAAATAAAGGTATCCGGTGGGTAAAAGACAATCCTGATAACAGAATGGTAGATTGGAATATAATCGCAATTGGTGGGAACGACTTTTGGCAGGAGTATCCGAATAGTGACCGTCGTGAGGAATGGTACGCCATTGATGACCTCTATGTAGCTACAGCGATACCTGAGGATGTTTTACAAGGAGAAGTATCAGTTCCTCCGAATCCTCCAAGCGATTTTTCAGTTTCACAGTGAATATTTCAAAAACGGGATTTGAGCACTGTAATCTCATGCTGCTTAGGATCCAGTTATATGCGCCACCTAAAACATATCAGAATATTTGCTAATTAATGATAGCGGCCCGACATCCACCTTTAAAAGGGAGTGGTCGGGCCGTAGAATCTCAAAATTGTAGGTTAAAAATCCATTTATTCGCTCAGTTTAAAGATTGTGAAATATCCTGGATAAACTTTTCGTGAGGCCAATAGATCTGCCGATCACGTATATAAAGTCGATTGTATAGATCTGTGGTATATTCATAAGATTTCTGAATGGCGATTTTGATCTTGAAACTCGTTTTAGTGAAAAAACAGCAGGAATAATAAAAATTAAGAGCAGTGCTATCTTGGAAGGGGCATCTTTTGATAAAAAAATAGAAAATAAAAGAAATGCTATCGTAACAGTCCAAATAAGAACAAGTATGAAAGTTGGATCTTTAATCGAGTTACTCATATTTTGAAAATAGTTTTCCGAATGCCAGGACTGTCGTTTAATGAAATCCCAGAAATTCTTTGGATTACCTAAATGAGTGACGGATAATTGCTCCATCAAATGAACGTTGTAGCCCATTGCACGTAAAGTCGATGAAAGCTTGCTATCTTCCCCTGAACTTATTGTTTCGTCGAATAATCCGGCCTTTTCAAAGTCTTCTCTGTAGATGAATATGCAGGATCCGAGTAGGTCTTTTTGAGGTGACGATGAAGCCAGGAGCCAAAATTTCTCTATGTAGGTAGGAGAATCGCCGACTAAACAAACCCCCCCAAAAACATGCTTTTGGCTCGACCTAAGAAAAGAAACTCCTGTTTCAACCCAGTTATACGGTACCACGCAATCAGCATCAAGGAAGACGAGTATTTCTCCGGTGGAGTGCTCAACCCCGAAGTTTCGAACTGATCCAACTAAGCCATCGGATTTTTCGAGTACTGTGACTCCGAATTCGCTCGCTATCTTTCGTGTTCTATCGTTCGAGTTATTATCAACCACTATTATTTCGAGCAGGTGAGATGGGTATGTTTGACGTGTTATCGATTCCAGACAGTCTCTTATGTATTCCTCCTCGTTGTGGGCGGGTATGACTACAGATACTGGAGCGGCAGTTTTGGCCTTTTCATTCGACATCATATTTTACTACTCGCAATTTTCCTGAGGGCTCTCTTTTTATCGCTTTCTGCCACTTGAATTGAATTTTAAATGAGGCATCAAAATCCTCCTTTATACGGGAACTAATAAACTGCTCCAACTTCTTGTCCCTATGTTCTGCGGCCAAACATACAAGGATAGAATCGCGAGAATCCTGAGTGAACTGTACCCCGGAAAATTTAAATTCTAACTTCTTTGCATCTTCCGCTATATAAAGAAAAAACTCACCATGGAACTTTTTCCCTTCACTATTAATTAGAGCATCGTATTGCCGACCAAAAACTTTTTCTAAAACTTGAAGGTTTCGCCCACATTGACAAGGCTCAGTGCTTATTACTCCAAAATCCTTTATTCTATAACGAATAAGTGGCATTGAATAGTTAGTGAGGTCGGTAACTATTATTTCACCAGGACTTCCGTCGGGAACTTTCGAATTGTCGCCACCGACAATTTCGACAATGGAGTTCTCCATGTTGAGATGAAGGCTACCATATTCGCATTCATGAGCAATTGTTCCAACTTCTCCACACCCATATTCATCAAAAACCTTACATTCAAATGCGTCTTCAATGGCGCTCCTTGTTGGTGCGGCTAAAACTTCCGAAGTGGTTATGATAGCCTTTAGATTGAAGCCTAATTCCAAATTGTTTTCCTTTATATAGGAAGCGAATTCTTCTATGATGGACGTATATCCGTATAAATAGTCAGGCTTGAAGCGGTTTAGACGTTTTATAGATAACTTAAGGGTGTTTGTATCGTAACCGAATGCAGTTACTCGAATTCTGTGGCAGATGAAGTCGATGACTTTAGATCTCACCCTCTCCTTTCGGTTTTTGGGTACGCCCCAAAAACGTGCTTGTCGATCTCCAACGTTTATTCCAGCCCAATTATACCCTCGCCAAGAGGCTGCCATCTCTTGTGCAACGCCTTCACTATTTTTTAAAACGGAAACTGGCGCGCCCGTCGAACCTCCAGATGTCTTAGTTCGTTGTAAGTGCCCATACTTTGTAAAGAGGCTATAGTGCTTTGAGCGGAGGTTTTCTTTCTCAAGAAAAGGAATAGTATCTAATTCGTCAAGAGAGCGAATTTCTCTCGGTAGTATATCTCTGTAATAAGGTACGTTCCGACGAGCGTGATCTATTAGCGAATTTAACTTCTCGATCTGAATTGACTGCAGCTGGTTAAATGACTGGTATTGGGTTTTATTGTAATAATCTAATATTTTATTAAAGTCTTCTTTTCTAATCTTAAGCGTAAAATTGAACAATATTCGAAATATTAAATTTTTGAATTCCATGAGCACGCACTTTAATTGTCGTTGAGCCGGCTTAAGGCTATATTTTAATGTTTTCGGGTTCGAATTAGTCTTGCAGGGTTGCCTGCAATAATTTCGCCCCGTTCAGTTGGGTTAGTAACTACACTGGCAGCGGCAACTATTGTCTGAGCTTGTATTGAATTCATTACTATTGAGGTGTTTCCGATCCAGCAGTCGTCCCCGATGACAATTTTTTCAAAATGGCCCTTTTGTTGTTGGATTGGAATAGAAAGATCGTCAAAGCCATGTTGCCGGGCGCCACTGAGTATATGAACGCCACTACCAATTAAAGTGTTCTCCCCAATAGTGCACTTACCAATGTTGCACTGTGGCCCTATATAGACACCTTGTCTGATCGTCGTGTCGCGGTGAGAAAGCAGTGTTAGAAAACCGACCGATATATCATCGGAGGTCCCCGGGCAGGCCAGCCGGTAAAAGGCCGCCCTAATATAGGTGCCAGGTTTGCCGGGAATTAGGCTCAGCGCCTGAGAAAACCCCTGGAAGGTAGAATCTTCCTGGCTGATCTTTGCAAGGGCCAGAAACGCCAGATAAAGGGGCGCTGCCAGTATCAGAAATACCGTCTTGATCGCGCGCTTGATCATTCGCCTCGTCGTCATGGTCTATCCAACCTCGCGTTAAGCCAAGCTCTTTCACGGTTGGGGCGGAAGGTAGCCACTGCCCGGGCCAGGCGTATTGCAATTCTTGCCACCAGGGAGTGCCAAGTAAGACTTGGAGCTTCTGGTACATCTCGAAGTGCGGCTGGTTCGAGTTCGTTGCTCTCGCCTTGCTGAACCCCGTGGTTCTGTAACAGGATCACTAGTATCCGGGTGTAATGGCGTTCTTCGCTGACGGAAAGCTTGTTGCAGATCTCACGAAGCCAGGTGTCAGCTTTGCTAAGGTAGGCGGCGGCTGCAGAGGGGTCGACTCCCGCGGCTTGTCGCAGCAGCATCACCTTCCGGATATCCTGGGCCGTCCAGGTATCGTTTGCGAACTCAAGCTGGCCAGTGTCGCTCAAGAATGGACGTTCGTGCTCTAGCATCCAGCGGGTATAGTGGACAAGGGCACAGCGTGCAAAGCGGTAGTTTTCGTCAATTTGGCGCATCCTGGTTTTCAGCCAAAGATAGCGGCTGACGCTGGTCAGCAGGACCAGGTAGGACCATCCGGTTTCCACGTCCAGAAGCCCCCGCTCCTCGATATCGTCGGCCGGATGAATGGTCTGACGGATGACCTTTTCGGCAAGACTCAGCCAGTCCTGGTCTGGTTGCAGTTGCCAGGCGTCTAGCAGGGCATTCAGGTAATTGCCGGTGCCTCTTGTGAACGGATAGATATGGGGGGTAGGACGTTCGCCCCTCATAAGGGCGCGTACCTTGGGTATGTCCTGCTTCTTAAGAGCAAGCAGTTGTTCCAGTAAACCACCACGGCCCTCATGTATGTCCCTCATCCAGCTGGCCAGTTGCAAAACGGCCTTGCGGGACGACTCGGCACCGGTCAGGTAGTAATGGTAGAGCAGCCCGGTGGTGTAGCAATGTTCGGCGGCTGGCCCGCCGCCAGTTTGCCCCGGTGTTGAGCTGGTGCTGTTGTGTCGGCTGAAAGTACGGTGGGTGGCGGTGTGAGCAGGCAGGTAGTGGTCTGTGTGCCAGAAAAGACCGTTATTGTACTCGGCCCGATCTTTCTCCGTGTGGTAGATGTCAATATCTTTTACGTGCTGAGCCAGGTCGTCCATCAGCTCGAACCAGCGCCGGTCCCCAGTCAATGCGTACTGACGCGCGAAGCCGTATATGGCATCGTACTGGTTATTGTAGTGGGAGATCAGCGGTGTTTCGTCGGGTTCCTGGTAAAGTGTTTCATGGTCGGCGAATAGGTCACCGAAATTGCGCCAACCATACTCGTCGATAACCTCCCGCTTTGCGAAGAAGTTGCTGGTGCCATCCAGACCCTCTTGGATCAGAGCCTCCAGGGTGCCGGGTTCTGCATCCGCCCGGAACCAGGGAAACGCCTTGGTGTTCTGATAATGACCAGCGGCAAGGCGCGGCCGCAGCGGTCGGGTTGCCCAGTCAAGCGCTCCGGGATCGCTCAGATTGTTCAGCCAGATGGTTTGGGTTTTACGTTCGCCACCCTGTAGTTCGTGTGGCTCTGAGCTATCCGTGGGGAACAGGCCGATCGTCAGGCTATCGTTTTCCACGCTGATCGACGAGGGGAAGTTCTGCCAGAAGTGGCTGAGCGTTGCCTGGATGCCAAAGTTGTCTCCACTGATGCCGGCGCTGGGCTGGGCGCGGTTGCCAGCGGCTATATCACGTTCGCCGGCGGTCACACGGTAACCTCGGAAGCGCGGTATCAGTTGGCCTTTGGGGTTGACGTGGTTGAGGCTCTGCCAGGCGTCGCCGCCACTGGAATCCTGATAAAGGTGCAGCACCTGTTTGCTGCTGGTGGTCAGCGGCTGCTGGCCTACTTCGGCTTTTAGCCAGGGCGACCCGGTCTCGTCGGTGGTGACGACCAACTCCAATGATTTGAAATGGATGGAGCCTGAATCCCCCAGGTCCCAAAGGCCGCCTGAGTGGAGCGCCCTGTTCGGGTTATGAAGGCAGATTTCCACTTTCATGTTGTGGCTGCCGTTGAAAATTTCGAGCCGAAGGTGAACTCGCCCCAGCGGTTCTTTGCCAGCTGTAATCCACTGACCACTGCACTCAACAGTCGAAGACAGAGGGCCGTTGGCAACGACCTGCCAAGGGCTTTCCGGTTCAAGATTACAAATCCGGCCCAGCGCATCTTGGCAGCGGAGGGTGTGATGGACACAGGATTTGTTATCGGATCTGCCACTGTTTGGCACAGAAGAGCAAGTCCATTCGGGCAGCCTCGGGGAGAGGTATACTTGCGCGGTATCCGTGGTCACGAGCAGGGTACCGTCCGGCTGTCTTTCCACTGCAGGGTATTTGTGAACGGTGGGTTCCGACGCCTCAGGTAATTCAAGCCTTAAAGCCACTTGGTCACCGGCAGGGAGGCTTGCCAGGAACCGAATAGACAGCCAGCGTACACTGTCGTCATGCCAGGTCGCGAGAGCTTCAGACTGGAAGGCAGTAATTTTGCCTTCGGCCGGGTGAACAAGTTGCAGTTGACTGATCTTTCCAGGGAAGAGATCACCCTGATTAAGCGGAACGCCAACGCAAACCGGCTCATCCTTCCGAGCGATGTTTGCATCTTCCTTGAGATGGATGGTGATAGGTTCCATGATAATCCCTGTTGACAACTTCTCCACCGGGAAGCATACGATCTTTCTCGGCCGACTTAAAGTAACCTTCGAGACGTTTAGATGGTTGTTCAAAGGTTGAGGCGTTGATGTTAAACGGAATCGAGAATCCACTGGTGGGGTGGTCATTACGCTTTTTCTCAATCATCACCTACCTCCAGAAATAACGGCATAAATCGTTGGAGCCAGTCTTGCAATACTCCACCCTGCGAATAACGTAATAATTATCGTTAAGGGGGTGGCAATATAAAAGAGGTATTCATCAGCCACAAAAAGGCTTCCAAGGTTTATGGATATGGTGCTGGTTGGTTTGATGTGGTAGAGGAATAGAAAAAAAGAAAATGGAGATGAGATTAATAGCAATTTATTAGAGTTTAATCGCTTTGCTGTCGGCATAAAAGAAAATAGCCCAAAAATAATTGTAAGTTTGTAAAATGAAAGAGCGACAGTGCCACCACCTTCAACGCCATACCATACGCGAAAGTCAGGAGCGATTAATACTCTGGTAAGTGACAATAATATAAATAAAAAAAAGATTGTGAAGAAGTAGCGTTCTGTGATTGCTAGATATCTTTTAAAAATTTCCATGTTTTTTGCGAAATAACCTCCAACGGAAAAAAACAACAATGTCTCAATGTTGACGAAATACCATCCAAAAAATATCGGGAAAATCTGAATCTCGAAGAACCAAATTATGGAGAGTATAAGGATCGTCAGGCGAGGAAGCCAATTTATCGCTAGATATATTGCAGGTGATAAAAAGATGGCAATTATTATTAGGTCTCTAAGAAACCAAAGCTGGACAGAATCCGGATGCATTAGGTTCCAGATAAAGTCAAATTTCTCAAGCGGTATGTGGTGATATTTAACAATATGCAATGTAATATCATGAAGTAAGATGATAGTAATTGATATTAAATATGGCGTTAAGAGCGTGAAAAGTCTTTTCTTGGTCTGAGGCAGGTAGCAGCATATATTGTAAAATTTCAGAAAATAGAAGAATCCTGAGGTGGCTGCAAAAAAAGGCACCGCGAACCTCGCGATACTATTAGTTATCCACTCCTGAAACAAATAATTCAGACCGAACCCTTCTGTAACGTCAATATATTTTTTCGAATGATAGTGAATTGCTACAATTAAAAATATTGCAATCACGCCACCGACACTGAACGTTCGGCTAAGCCCTTGGTCCATATGTTTTTGTTTCATTGCTACGTAACCCAGAGTTATTCTCGAATTTTAAAGTTCTAAATCTTTTGCGCCGAGTATTTTCTTTAGTTAAAAGGTTCTGCAATGAAACCGAAAGACCGATAAAGTAAAAAATCCATGGAGCGTAGGCAATACCAATGAAAAGACCACACAAACAATAAATCATGATGAGATGATTTATTGTTTTTGCTAGAGCTGTTAGGTATTCTTCATTCCTGGTGTCGTTTTTCAGTTTCCGATTCATGTTCCAGCATGAAAAAATAAGGCCTATATACATAGCAAGGCCTACATAGCCTTGTTCCCCAAGCACCTCAAAAAAGATGTTATGGAACGCCTTGGGCTTGTTCGGACTGAGATTTACAGCTACATCCTTTTCTAGATAGCGGTTAAGTTGACCTGCATTGGCAATGTATGAATCGAACCCCCCTCCGGTAATAGGGCGTTCACTAACATAGTCCAGGGTCCAGCGCCATACTAATATCCGGCCAAGAGCGGAAGATTCTTCTGTTGCATTTCCGAGCGTACTCATTCTTTGAGTGTAGTCAGCTGGTGCAAATAATAATAGTGAAATTCCAAGAAGCGTTGCGGCAAAAACTATTTGAATTTTGTATTTGCTAGAAACGAAAAACAAGATAAAAAGAAATGCAAGTCCGACCAAGCCAGTCCTCGCATAGGTGCCGATAACGGTGAAAATGCAACAGCCTATTATTATAACAAGGATTATTTTTAAGTATGGTATTCGGTTATTGAATAAAGAGTAATTCTTCAGATAAACTAGTATGGGGATGGTGAGTACAGCTACCATTGATAAAGTACTGGTCTCAGTTATTTCACTATCACCAATAGCGGTAGGTACTAAAAGGGTGGTATAGCTGGCTTGTCCAAGTGCGGTCCGGATTCCGCCTATCATCACGTAATAGGAAACTCCTACTACTATTGCAGCAAGAATGAGCTCAATTTTCAGTCTTGAGTCCAATATAAATGGAATAAATATAGTAACGGCAATGGTTTTTATGACGTAGTCATACTTGAACCAGGCCGGGCCCTGAAACTGTGCAATTGTTGTTGTGTAAGTAATCCAGGCCATAAACATGATCAACAGAATTGTGACGCCAATTACTCTGGGTCGTTTGAGTTTGTTCATGTTAATTATCATGGAGACGAGCAACACTGCCGTGAGGGCCAGTGACACTGATTGCCCGGCCAGAAAACTATAGCTCAGATTCTGAGGCTTCAGAATGTCCCCAAACAGAAGGGTGTAAAGTGCCAGATATGGCGAGCGTAGGCTCAGGCCAATACAAAACAGGAAAACTAATGCCCAGAGTGTATCAGTGAGCATTGTCTTCCTGTTCTATTTTGTTCGCTGTGTATATGAAGGAGATCACCAAATAAGCGACCAGCAACTTTACCAATATAGTGATCATTGCTTTCTGCCAATGAGTTTAGTTATAGGTCTTAGATAATGTATAGCTAAGAAGAAAATGTTTTGGTTATAAAACTGAATCATATTGTCTCCCTAGTGATGGCTCCATGTTCAACCTGCCTATATATGAAATCTATAGCCGCCTCACAGCCGCGGAGTCCACAGGGAGCTTGGAGCGTCAATAATGCAAAACGGCTCTGCCCACTGATTGTAGCTGGTACCTGCAAAAGTTTCGCTGTGCGGTAACTTTCAGTTTGATAGCTGCCTACCACATAGCTCTGGTATATAGCGACCTGACGCCGTGAGGTGAGATTCTGGTAAACGCGTACTTTTCCGTGCATGTGTTCGCTTGCGACAAACCAGTTGCTGGTATCAATTGGCTTGGGCAAATAGGGCACCAGTTTTTCATTCGCGGCCGTCCTGGTGTTCTGAGCTAGAGATAACCAACTTCCATTAGTGGTTGTCCAGACCTGATGTGTCATGAAGGAAGGAACATTTACGGTTAGCGGCAGATCTCCCGGGTTTGCAGATTTCAGGTCTCTGGCGGCTGGCCTCCAGGGCGAGGCATCGGAAGCAGTGGAATGGGCAAGGGTGATGCCAATGGGGCCAATTAGCAGTGCCAAAATTATAAAACTGTAGGGTTTGATGGCCATTCTCGGAGGAAGACCTCCGGGCACAGCAACTCTGCGATGGACGGGTACCAGCAGCATTACTGGTATCAGAAAGCCCGCGTATACCAACCATCCAAAAGATTCATGGTTTGTAACAAGATCGCTTTCCATGTTGCTCTGATAAGCAATGACAACCAGCGCCGTAATTCGAACCCAGTTTACGATCAGCGCCAGGCCCGCACCGATGGTCAGTGCCACCAGCCAGCCTTTCCAGCGATAATCATTGAGAATAGAGGTTATGGATGCCACGAGAATGGAAACTGCGAAGTAGCGGATGCCTGAACACCCATCGGCGATTACCAGACGACCGTAGGGTAGGGTGATGTTCGCTCCCTCGATGAGGGCTGTTATCCCCATCAGTGAGACCGCTTTGCCTACCACTATAGTGGCCAGTGTCACCAAAAAAGGGACGATGTCGGCCCAGACCGGCAATGACAGCCCGAAAAGAAAGACGTAGGGAAATAGTCGCATTGCCGCACTGAGCCCAAGCAGCGTCCAGCACACGGCGAGTAAGCCTGTGGGCAGCATAAGGTATGAAAGGGTGTCGATACGTACCATTTCAAGGAGGGCCCAGATTACCACCGAGGCTATCAGTGCGATGCCTCCAAGCCAGGAGATGTTTGAGCTTTTTTGTTTTGCGGGTTCTGGCGGGTGTATGAGTAAAAGACCAATGAATATCAGGAAGGTTGGCAGTCCGTGTGCCAGGACCTGCTCAAACTGTAACCACTCGTTAGCCAGCCGGAACCATGTGGGCCAGAATACGGCGATGGAAACTAAAACAACGACCAGATAAGGCCTTGATAGCGGAAATTGAAGCAATGTTTTCCTTAACATGGTGCCTCTGACAGCGAGAGAGGATGGGGTTTCAATCCATTAGATATCTTATCCGGTTTGAAGCAAGACTGAGTTTACAATCAGTCGTTGGGCGCGTCCAATTTGGCTAAATTCGTCGTTTAAAAAAAAGAATTTTGCCTCCCGGCCCGATCAGATCATCGAATGGCGGGGACGCAAGCTGGACTATATCGTGCCAGGCGAACCACAGTAGAATGCCTGCAACGGCGATACCATCTAACCGGGCGTGACGCGTGACCGTTGCGGTAACTGTTCGACAACACGAAGAGGTCCAGAATTATGCCACTCTCTTGCTCTGGTGCTACACTCCTATGCACCTCAATAAAGGAATGGGAAAGAGCCCCTTGACATGGGGTAATACAGTAGCATTCGTGTATCAGCCCATTGGTGAAAATAATCAGGACGATAGTATGAGTAGCATTCTGGTAACTGGCGGGGCGGGTTTTCTCGGCTCACATATTTGTGAAAAGCTGCTTTCCGAAGGGAATGAAGTCATTTGCGTGGATAATCTTTACACGGGGCAAAAACGAAACATCGCACCTTTGATGTCCCATCCTTACTTCGAATTCATTCGGCATGACGTTACTTTTCCACTCTATGTAGAAGTGGATAAAATATATAATCTAGCTTGCCCAGCCTCGCCGATACATTACCAGTTTGATCCGGTTCAAACGATAAAAACCAGCGTGCACGGAGCGATTAATATCCTGGGTCTTGCAAAGCGCACCAAGGCGAAGGTTCTTCAGGCCTCTACAAGTGAGGTGTATGGTGACCCGGAAGAGCACCCACAACCTGAATCGTATTGGGGCAAAGTAAACCCGATTGGAATACGCTCTTGCTATGACGAGGGTAAGCGTTGTGCCGAAACACTGTTTTTTGATTACCACAGGCAGAACAACGTTGAAATTCGTGTAGCCCGAATTTTCAATACGTACGGGCCCAGAATGCAGGAAAACGACGGGAGGGTGGTTAGTAACTTCATAATCCAGGCGCTCAAAAACGAAGATATCACTCTGTACGGAGATGGAAATCAAACCCGAAGTTTCTGCTATGTAGACGATCTTGTGCGCGGATTAATAGGATTAATGGATGCGCCGGATGGGACGACTGGCCCCGTAAACCTGGGCAATCCGAACGAGTTTACAATCCGGCAGCTTGCCGAAAACATCATTGAACTTACCGGCTCGAAATCTGAGCTTGTTTTCCATCCACTGCCGCAGGACGATCCACGTCAGCGTCGCCCTGATATAACGTTGGCGCGCGAGTCACTGGGTTGGAAGCCTGAGATCGAGTTGCGGCAGGGTCTTAAAACAACCATCGAGTATTTTGACCGGATACTGTCTGAACGTCGTGGAATTAAATGAAGGCCCAGCGTATCTTTCCGATAAATTAAGTTGATTGACTCAACGCTGTCTATCCGGAATACAGACTGGATAGATTTTTTGCAATCAAACTTCGAAAAGAAACGGGGTGAAGAATCTACATGTTCCCCTGAATAAGACGGCGGAATTCAATCGCTTTGGTTTCAGCAACGTTAATCTGCCACGCCGTCTCCCGTCTTCCCGTAGTTCGAGCTAGCGTTTGCGAAATCCTGGTGGAGTGGTTCAAAGCCGCCCGGCTACGCTCCCACAGTAAGTATTAGATGGTAGCAATAGGTCAGCGCTGCTTTGCCTGTCAGAGGATTTTACACATAGATTCTTCTCGTTCTGGAGTCACAGGCGATCCATACACCTGATATAAAAAGAATATTTTTGATCCGGCGATATCCTGTGTTCGATGAGTGCTTCAGTTTGCTTTTCTGTTTTTACACTTTCCGTATTCTTGACTGGCTGATATTAATTGTAGGTTACTGAAATTTATACAATAACAATAATTGGATTGAAATTTGTATGTCATCCTGTGCAGTAAAAAAATAAGGAAATAAGGAGAGCATTATGATCAAGCGTATAATTTTAACTCTGCTGTTGACCGCCGGATTCAGTTATCAGTCCGCAGTAGCTGCACTGGTTGATATTCCTCTTCCGGACGGAGCATTCATTGCTAACTATTCAGGGTCTGGGCTCGATGTTGCTTGGGCCGGTCCATGTGCCATCGCTAGCCCCAGTTGTGGGGTTGCGGATTTATCATTCCAGGGGCCTTTGGGTTGGCGTCTTGCGTCAGCAGCAGAGGCGGCATTCCTTGGAGCCAATTTGCTGGCCTCGGACTTCGTTTTTGCTGGGGCTAACGTGCCGCTTGGAGGGTTTAGTGCTAACGGCGCGAATTTCGCCTTTGGTTCGCCCGGAGGTGCTGCTGCATGCGCTTCGCCTTTCTTTAGCAATCAGTATAAGCATTGCGACTGGGGAAATGCACCGGGGAGTGGTGGGGTAGGTACCGTGCCATGGTCTTTTGGGCAGGCTGGTGAGTCTGTAATCGCGGAGGGTATTCTTGTCAGAAATGCCGGCGTAGCCGTCTCAGAACCTGCAAGTCTCGCGGTTTTAGGGCTGGGGCTCCTGGCGCTGGGCGGGATTCGGCGTTTTCGGCACGCGTAGCTAACTCTAACCAAATAGTCAAAAAAACCCTCGACGGTAGACGTCGCGGGTTTTTTTGGCTGTGGATTTGCCACGACACATGACATGCTCCAGCCTCAAACAGAGGCCATTTCAAAGGTCTCTGGGCTGACGCCACCCAGGTGGGTATAGCGTCGGACCCGTTTATAAAACACTTCAATCTAGTCGAACACATCCGCCTTCCTGACAAGGCGCCAGGATCTGCGCTAGCAGCTGGTCGTCGATGGCTTGATCAGATATGGGTTTATACAGGCATTGATAAAACCTGCTGCGCGCCAGCTAAAGCACACCACAGATGGTCCGTGGTGAATTGCTGTTGTCGATCGTTGATAAACCGGTACGTTACTCGGGATCTGTGACGGTGTAGCCCCCACGCTCCAGCACTTGTCGGACCGCTTCATCTTTGAATTCCGGGGGGTAACGTTGGCTGCTCATGGCCATTCCTCCTACGCTTTAATCATAGGCCAGGAATGTCCAGTGGACCGGGGTAAGTCCAGTTTGAGGTTGGGGCGTGTTATGTCTATCGGGGTAGGTCTCGAGCGGGATGAGGCAGCGACGCCTCATCCCGTTCCTGTCGAAGTTGGCTTGTCAGGATTTGCAGCGACGTGCAGCGCCAAGTCCTACCAATCCAAGTGCTAGAAGAGCCAATGTGCCTGGCTCAGGAATAGCAGAAGAAGCGGACCAGCTGAACGTGTTGCCGGCGCTGTTGCCAGTGTACAGCCAGGTCAGCTCTGAGGACTCAGTTCCATCGGTAATATAGCCAACGCCGTCGAGTTTCAGGCTGTTGCCTTGATAATCCACGCTTCGGATGGTTTCAAGGTAGAAGGAGAGGGTAAGACCAGAGTCGGAGCCGGTTCCACTCCAGACCAGTTGTGGTGAGTTGAGCGGGTCGTACAAGAAGTCTGTGAATTCGACTCTGTCGCCCGCAGTAAAATAGTTGGCGAAATCGTCAGAAACATCTGTTACCAAGGCGTTTTTTTCGGGAGCGGTCCCATCAAAACCCGTGCCAAACCAGACTTCGTCGTTGTCGAACCCTGAGCCGTAACCGAAGGCAGAGAAGCTTGCCCCGCCAGTCATCGGTATCGCAAAACTTAGGGTAGGCGCGGCAAGTAATGCCAAGCCTGCCAAGACCTTGATTATTGCATGATTCATGAACTTCTCCATTTCGTGATTGCTTCAATGGCCTCTATGGCCTCGCCCGGTTCGAGCTCGGCGGCCGCCACTAACAGTGCGAGGCCCCGCCAATAACACGATGCGAAATCCATGCCGCTATATTTAATTCTTAATAAACAAATACCTACAAAACATTGCTATGCGGAGTGTAAAGATATTCGACAGGGTCCGGCGCAAAAGAATGGGTAACCTTAAGATGGATGAAGGTGATTCTTATGCGCCGAGAACGTTTGCTGGTGGTTTTGATGCCGGTTTGTCGAAGAAAAGAGATCTCGCCACCTTAAAGGGCGCGCTTAACCGCTTCCAAATGCTTTTGAATTTCAGCGCTGTCCGGTGACAGCTCAAGGGCTTTTTCGATTAATGGTTTAGCCTCTTCATGGCGCCCTGCCAAATGAAGAATCCAGCCATAAGTATCAAGAATGGCTGCATTCTCAGGTGCCAGCTCCCATGCCTGCCTGGCAAGGTTGATAGCCCGTTCAGCGTTCCGTTCTCTTAGCAACCAGGCCAAATTGTTTAGCGTAAGAGGGTTGTTAGGGTGATACGCAATGGCGCTTTCGTAGGTGGCTATCGCGCCGACTTCGTCTCCGGCGCTAATCTGATATGCGGCTCTATTCAGGAGGGCGGCGGCACTCTGAGGCTCGGCCTCAACCCAGAGTCGAGTAAGCTCGTCGACATTGTCGAGTGCCTGAGCCTTCGCCAAGTCTACCAAGATTGGAAGCAATTGAGGGTCCTTTGTCTCAATCCAGCGGCTCTGAAGATACTTCCAGGCTTCTTCCTGCCCTTCCGATGCACTGAGCAGGCGCGCGCGCATTAGATCAAAGGTGGTATTTTTCCCATTTGCTGATTCGAGCTCGTCAAGACCGCTCAGCGCCTCCTGAAATTTACCTGCTTGAGCATAAATCTCCACAGGAACCATAGCGAAATGCAGGCTTCCGGGTTGCAGCGCTGCGGCTTCGGCCGCCTTGGCCCTGGCTTCAACCCAATTTTCTTTGCTGGCGGCAACTTGTGCTTCTGCCGCCAGGAGCTGAGCTTCAACCCGGATGGCAGTGCTGTTCTGATTCTCTTTATCAATAGTGTTCAGTAGTCGCCGAGCTTCTGTCAGCTCTCGTTGTTGCACGTGTATCTGTGCTGCAAGCGCCGTGCTGTTGACGGCCAGTTCCGGATGCTCCTGGGCGATACTCATAAGCCAGGAGGCGACCTGTTCCGGGCCGTTTTCACGGGCATAGAGCCGACCGGCGCTCTGAATTGGACCAAGTGAGTCTGGGCTTAGGGTTGCGGCTTTGATCAGCATTGAAGCGGCTTTTTCGCTCTCGCCTTCTCCTTGGTAAACAAACGCCAGAGTGGCTAGTGCAGTCGCATTGTTTGAGTCGCCCTCAATCTGATTCTCAAGGCGGGAGCGGGCCGCTTCGACTTCCCCCAGACGATATTCCGCCATCGCTGCCAAGGTGACTGCCCTGGGGTCATCGGAAAAGCCGTTGAGCAGTGCCTCCTTTACGTCTCTGGCCTCTGCTTCTTGGCCGGTATTCAGGAGCAATGAAAGGTAGTAGTGGGTGACGGGCCAATCTGTAGGGCTTTGAGTGAGTGCGACCCGCATCTGGCCGAGAGCTTGTTCCTGTTTGCCCTGCTGCATGTAATGGCGCGCCAGGGCCAGCCGCAGGCGTGAGCGGGAACTGTCGAGATCAAGAGCTTTGCTGAGGCTGGCAATACCAGTTTCGGACTCAGAGGGGAGCGAAAGTGCGACGAGGCCATGCATGGCCAGCAGGTCCACATCATTGGGGCGGGATTCGACGGCGCGTGAGAGAGTAGCAAGCGCTTCTTCCCGTTTGCCGCTGTCAATTTTTGCCATCATGGCGGCACGAATGAAGGGGGTCGGCGTGGTTTCAGCGTCGATGTTTTCATCCAGCAAGGTCAGCGCTTCGTCCTCTCGCCCCTCTTGCAGATTTAGCATGCCAAGTGTCAGGCCGACGATTTGATTGTCAGGATCCTGACGCATCAGGTCCTCAAGGGTTTTGCGTGCCTCATCCAGATCGCCGCGAACCATGGCCTCTACGGCTGACTCGGACCTTTCCCGTACTTCTGAGTTGGTGTTCTCAGCCAGAACGCGGTTGTAAACCTGTGCTTCAGTAATCTTCCCCTGTTCCGTAAGCACTCTTGAGAGTGTGGTCAGTATGTTCCGGCGAATCGGTATGAAAATGTCCGTAGTGGGAAGTGAGGTGACGGCATCGGTTAAGGTTGCAGACGCAGGTTCGAGCTGGTTTTGCATGTATTGCGCATAGCCTTTCCAATACAGAATCGAAGGTTCGTCCTGATTCCGGGATAGCCACTCATCAGCTGTTTCAATAACCTCGGAGGTTCGGTTCAGTGTCAGCAGTGTTTCCAGTGTTCCGGTGACGGCGCTCACGCTGGATTCATCACGTTTCATCAGTTCCCGGAAACGGGCAAGCGCCTCTTCCGGATTACCGGACAGTCTTAATGCCTTGGCCCGGATCAGCGATGCCTTGAATTCTTGCTCTGGCGTGTAGTCTGTGTGCTTTTCCAGGGTTTCCGTGGCAGACAAGTGTTTTCCTCGCTCGACGTAAGCGCGCGCAAGCGGTATCGCCACAGAGCCCGGATAGTCGTCCAGCCAGGGTTCAAGAAGATCCGACGCATCTTCTGCAGCGCCGATTTCGAGATACAAATCCCCCAGCTTGACAATATGTTTGACGTTATCAGGCTCGGCCTGGATCGCGTTTCTGACCTCGATAACCGCTGAGCGATATTGTCCCTGGTCTGCGTAGGTTTCGGCGCGATTTATGTGGGAAGTAGCGCTGGAGGAATCCGTTTGGTTACCGCATCCTGGCAGGACGAATAAAGAGGAAAGAACTGTGCTTGCGAGAATTAGGCGTAGCAGGTAACTCAACGTCGGACTCCGTGTATTCATGTTGTACTACTCCTTGGATGTGCCAGTGCTGTAATTGTTCGAAGTTGGTCATGTTTCAGAAGCTTCTGAAGAGGTGTCAATCTTGTATTTGTCGGTGAGATTGTAAAGTGTTGGTCTGGTGACGCCGAGAAGACGAGATGCCTGGGCCATATTGTAATTACAGAATTGCAGTGCCTGCATAATTGCAGCGCGCTCAGCATTCTCCCGAACTTGGCGAAGGTTGATCTGATTTTCCGGCCCTTCAATACCACTATCCAGTTCCAGGTCGTTGGCAGTGACTTTTTTACCCTCTGCCATGATAGTGGCCCGCTTCACCTTGTTGATCATTTCGCGCACGTTTCCGGGCCATGGGTGGGCTTTTATCGCCTTGATAGCATCTTCATTGAATGCCAGGTTTGGCCGATCCATTTGTTTGCCCAGTGACTGCAAGAGGGATTGGGCAACCACAATGGCATCACCCTCCCGTTCCCGAAGAGCGGGGACATCAAGGGTGATTTCGCTGATGCGATAATATAGATCCTCGCGGAAGGTTTCCTGGTCAATGAGGTGGCGCACGTTACGGTGGGTCGCACAAACTACTCGCACATCGACCGGAATTGGTTTGACGGACCCAACCCGGTCTACCACGCGCTCCTGGAGAAACCTCAGTAATTTGGCCTGTAGTGGCATCGGCATGTCGCCGATTTCGTCCAGGAACAGAGTCCCCCCATTGGCGCTCTCGATCTTCCCCTTCTTACTTTGGGTGGCGCCAGTGAAAGAACCTTTTTCGAATCCAAACAATTCACTTTCAAGCAGATTCTCGGGAATCGCGGCGCAGTTGATGGCCGCAAACGGTTTTTCGGACCGGTGGCTCAAGTCATGAAGGGCGCGTGCGAGCAACTCCTTGCCAGTACCGGTTTCACCTGTAATGAGTGTGGTTACGTCAGTCGGGGCGACTTTCTCAATAGTGCGGCATACAGCAAGCATCTGTGGGCTGGTGGCCACAACACCCTTGATGAGGGTGGCATTGCGATGGCGGGCCAGTTCCCGATTGTCCCGTTCCAACTCCGCCAGGCGGAAGGCTCGGTTGACGACGAAAGTGAGTATGTCCGCATCCAGAGGCTTTTGGTAAAAGTCGCTCGCCCCCATGCCAATGGCTTTGACGGCGTTTTCTTTATCTTCCCGGCCTGTGACCACGATAATTTTGGTCATGGGGGAGAGCCGCAGAATTTCTTCCAGCAATAAAAAACCTTCGGATGCCCCGCCGGGGTCGGGGGGGAGGCCCAGATCCAAGGTAATTACGTCTGGCTCATTTCTCCGCAGGGCGGCCAGTGCAGACTCCCGGTCGGCAGCCACTGCAACCTCCAGGTCTTCGCTGAAACACCAGCGCATTTGGCTTTGAAGGCCTGGATCATCCTCGACAATTAAAAGTCGTCTAGTCACAACAGCATCAAATCCTTTTTTAGAATATTTCCTGAACCCTAATTTTTAACTGAACATTGACACTTTGCAATGCTGGTTTGAAAAGACGCTGTCTGGCGTCAGCTAACTGGCGCTTTCTCTGGGCGTTAGCGTGTCAGAAATCGGCCGAAAGCTCCGTTCAGGAGGTTTCGCCCTTTCTGGAGGAGCCAGGGGAATTCTGACCGAAAAGCAGGAGCCGAGGCCCGGCTCGCTTGTGACATCAATGCTGCCGCCAAGCTGCTGGATATATTCTCGGGCCTGATAGGCACCGATCCCCATTCCCGTCAGACCTTTGGTACTTTCGAAGGGTTTGAAAAGATTGCTATTGATAAATTCCTCAGTCATCCCGCAGCCGGTATCCTGGATAAACAGAACGACACTGCCCTTGGCAATCTTCAGGGAGAGGGTAATTTCTCCATCTGTGGGAGTCGCGTCCTGGGCATTCTGGATTAGATGGCCCAAAACACTGCGTAATTGCTCTGCGTCTGCTTTGACCGTTATTTCTGGAGGGGTGCCTTCTAGCTGCGGTGCGGGCGCCGTATGTTGATGTTGGATCACCAGGTTGCTTACAAGGTGGGTCAGGTTGACCGGCTTAAACTCACTCGCATCGTCGGTATTGGGCTTTCGAATGTGCGCGACTACGTTGGTCATTTTCCGAACGGCGTGCTCGGTTGTATTGATCATGTCATCTATGAATGCCGGATTGTTTCTGTGTTTTGGCGCATTTTTTACCAGAAGTGACAGCTGCGCAATGACAGTTTTCAGGTCGTGGACCATGAACGCTGATGCCTTGCTTACTGCTTCGAATTGCATCGCTCGAGAGAGCCGATGCTGCGCATCTGCCTGTGCTAAAAGGTTACAAGCCTGACGCGCGACGACTTTGATCAGGTCAAAATTTTCCCAGTTTAGCTCGAGGCGGGTATAGGGGTTGCCGACGAGGGCAAGTCCATAGAGTTCGTTTCCGAGGTAAAGCGGGATGATCAGCCAAGCGTCTGGCGTTTTGGCGATGGCGTCCGGAATCTCAACAAGGTTGTAGCTGACGGGGTCGGCCTTGTATTCATGAAGATCCAGAATCCATTCTCGTTCTTGGAAAAAACGGACCAGTTCTGAGTCGTGGTCGATCATGGTGTACTTGGGTGTCGAGAGATTCACAGAAGATTTTAGAACGTATGCATCCTGATCACCAACGACCCAGATTGCTCCGGCATTGCTTTCAACCAGGCCCGCCAGCATCCGGATCACACGTTGTGGTAGAGGAGGGTCCTCGCTGAGATCTGCCAGCTCTCGAGTCATTTTGAGCCACTCTTCCCGATAATCGTATTTGTAATCGAAGAAGTTCTGGCTGATCAGCACCATCAGTTTGGCGCGGATGCGTCGGGAGACCAGAAGTGTTATCAGGAAGACCAGGGAGATGGTGAAGAACAGAACCTGTAGGGCGTCTCCCCAGTCTCCCCCCAACACCCGCACGTAGTAACCCCCGAGCGCGAGGAAAAGCAGGTAACCGCCCGCGAAAATAAGGGTGCCTGCGTGAAAGACGGCGGATCGGGACAACTGGAAGTCCACGGGTTGCTTTCGGGTATTGATAACGTTGACTGCAAAGAGAGGCGTGAGCAGGGCGTTTATGAAGCCTCGCGCATTCCAGAATGGCTCGGCGACGTGGCCAAAAAGCAAAGCATCGGCATACATGAAGAAATCGAAGGCAAAAATCGTGGCAACGCCGATGCAGATGTATTTAATGCTCGATCGCCCAAAACTTGACGAATTGCGCCAGATCTGTTCGACCAGAGACAGGCCGAGGAGGGAGAGTCCAATCTGGCCCAGGAGTTTGATTTTGCCGCTCGCCAAGTTGAGTTCGGTGAAATTTTCAGCAAGCCCGATACCCAGTAAAACGAAAAGCAGGATTCCGGCGCTGGCGCCAAGCAAGCGTCTTACTTTGCCAGTGAACCTCTTCTCCCTGAACCCGTCTTTAAGCAATGCGAATAGCAGGTAGATCCAGGAGGCATCCCGGAGCAGTTCGATAAGGTATCGAAGGTTAAAGCCTGGATAGCCCCAAATACTTTGGCTTACCAGGGCAAGTGCCCATAGCGCCGTGACCGTTGAAGCAAGCGCAAGGGCCCGGTCCACGCCGCGACGCAAATACCGCGTTGCCACCAATATCGCCAGTAGCCCGAACGTAATCGCTGCCAGCGAGTAGCTGAGTACGTCCATGTTGCTGAACATGCCTGAGCACCCCGAAGAGAGAATTCCTTATCAAAGAATAGTCTTGTTTACACTCCAGCGTAACTTATGTAGCCGCTGTTGACTAAACCGGCCTCTTATTCTCCCGATAAAACCGGAAAATCTCCTTCAGCGGCCGTTTCGGCTCAAACCCGAACTCATTAACAAACGCCCGCCCGTCAATCACCACCGGATACTTGAAGAACGCCATCAGGTAGGACGGAAAACTCTTCAACTTCAGGGTGCCGAGTATCATCTTCGGAACCATCGGCGGAATGGAAGGCACAGGAATCCGTTTGCAGCCGCAGAGCTTCAACGCGTGCTGGTACGCTACCCAGTCCTGCGGCGCAACGTTGTACACGCCACGTGTCGGTTTTTTATACGCCAGTACAATCGCATCGGCCATGTCATCAATATGGATGAACTGCATCATGGGGGAAAAGCCCGCCAACACAGGTGCCCGTTCACTGGCCAGCAGCGTGCTGATGGTATTGCGCACGCCGGGGCCCACGATGTTGCAGGGCCGCAGGATGGTGATGTTCAGCTCCGGGTAGCGCCACAGGTAGATGTTGGCAAGGTTTTCCAGCTCAACCGAGTCGATCAGGTCGGCACTGAGCCCCGCACTTTTCAACGGGGCAGATTCATCAATGAGTGCCGGGTTGTAGGCCACGGCGCCGTATACGTGGAAGGTTGAGAGCACCACTACCCGTTTGATGCCGTACTTGTGGCTCAGGTCCAGGAGTTTCTGGGTGCCCAGTACGTTGGCGTTGTAGCGGCGCATACGGGTGAGCTGGCTGGACATGATCCGGCCCATGTGGATCACGCCATCAAACTGGTAGCGCCGGAACAGATCCTCGAAAACCCTTTTATTGAAATCGATACAGTAGCTGGGAATGTCGTCGCCCAGGTATACCTGTTCCCGAAAATCCACGGCGACCAGGTCGCAGGTGTCGCGGAGTTGCTCAATAACCTGTTGGGCAAGGGCGCCGGCGGCACCGGTAATCAGAATGTGCGGTCTGCGTTGTTCGGTCATCAGAAAAGCCTTTTCCTTTCGCTCAGTCCCTTGTCGATCAACCGGCTGATTTCCGCTTTCACCTTCTCCACGCGCTCGGTGACCTGTTCTTCAGGGATTTCCAGATCGTCAAAGTACATCGGGGCTCCGAAATTCAGGTGTACCTTTGCCGGTAGCACCACGGGCATGGCGACCGGGGCGTAAGGGATGCCCAGAGCCTTTGCCAGGGGCTTGATGTTGGCGATGGCCGGGATGGTTTCCTCACAACCAACCACACCCACGGGCACGATTGGGGCTTTGTATTTCATGGCAAGGTGCATGAAGCCATTGCCGAAACGCTTGAGCTGGTAGCGGTCCTGGTAAAGTTTTCCGGAGCCGCGCACGCCTTCCGGGAACACGATGACCGCTTCATCGTTGGCGAGCATCTTGGCGCAGTTGACCGGGTCTCCAAGAACTGCGCCTACTTCATTCAGCAAGTTTCCCAGCCAGGGCACAGTCGGGAAGAAGCGCTCAATCATTGCTCTTGGAATGCGGGCATCTTTTTCCCGGGAGGCGAGAGCGTAACCGATCAGCAAGCCATCAATGGGTAATTGCCCGCTGTGATTGGCAATAATCAGCACCGGACCCAAGGCGGGAATGTTCTCGACGCCGTGCGCCTGCACCCGAAAGTATTTTTCGTAGATCTGTTTGGTAATCGAAAGCCCGTATTTGATGGCTTCGTTGTTATAGCCCCAGGGATCGTAGCCCAGGCTGCCGATGGGTTTGCGGATGCGGTTGATATGTTCGTCCAGCTCAGCGGGAACCAGTCGGGTTTTCAGAAATGATGCCAGGCTCATGATTTCCTTCCGATGAATACGCCTAATGTGTGGCTTTGTCCTTCATTTAGCACCCGATAGTCGCTGGCGGCATTGGCGGTTTCGACGCACAGCATGGACTGCCAGGCCGTATCCGGAAAGTCCGACAGTGTTGCCGCTTTCGCCGGCCCCGGGTTCCATACGACGGTCGAATCGCTACCCACCGAGGTCAGTTTGCGGCCGGTTCGGGGCGTGACGATGGTCAGGGGCTCGCCGCTCTCATAGATCCGGTCCGTCTCGCCGTCAAAATACACTGGGCCTTCCTGGTTACGGTATTCCCAGTTATCCAGGGTGTCGATGTACTGGTTGTTTCCGAGGCCCAGTACTCGTGTGCGGCTTATGTCACTCGTTGGCAGATAAGTATGGAGTGCCTGGGTAAACGCGAGGGGGTCTTTCCCCAGATTTGTGGTGGTCAGAGCCAGTTGGCAACCCCGAATAGAAAAGCTGAGCGTAAGCAGCGCAAGTGCGTGGCCGACCCAGACATCACTGAAGTCCTCGTTGGCATCCAGAGACAGACTGATTTCCACTTCGTGCGCGTTCTCCCGGACATCCTCCAGTTTCCAGAGTGCGGTTCTGGCAAAGCCGTGGGCTTTGTCGGTATGGATCCGCTTTCGGACTTCCGGCGCATTGCGGGCAGGATCCCCGAACCAGGGCCAGCAGACCGGAATGCCACCCCGGATTGCGCGACCAGGTTCGTAGCGAGCGGTTTGGCTCATCCACAGCCAGTCAGATTCGTCCTGGGGCTGGAAGCTTGCCAGGTGGGCGCCCTGTAAAAACAGGGTGGCCTGGAACAAAGGGTGGTGTACCTCAAGGGCTTCCAGTTGCCCGATCGTTTTCCAGCGCGTGAAGGACCATTGGCCCGGAGACAGTGAGAGCGGTGGCCTGTTACTGCTTTCTGACATGATTATCTGCTAATGGGTATTTACTGAGTGAAACCGGTTAAGT
>ERZ1699656.14-NODE-14-length-43642-cov-86.754340_pt1 | contig 43642 bp, 41 predicted proteins | sample MGYA00581514_ERZ1699656 | MGnify/ENA primary metagenome ERZ1699656 (study PRJEB42348, sample SAMEA6618691) | metagenome | isolation source: Polyester-degrading enrichment culture growing on monomer 1,4-butanediol, B | collected 2019-04-14 ...
TTTGCGGCGCTTGCATTGTGTATTGCGTGTTTCTATAGTGTGCAGAAGTGGGAAAAAGTGGATTCTAGTGGTTTTTTGTGGATATCAGGCACCCAGAGACAGCGTAAATGAGCAATTTTCTTGGCAGTCATGCCATCAATATGGATGCGAAGGGTCGCCTGGCGATCCCCGCCAAGGTGCGCGAAGAGCTCGCGCAGGCCTGTGGTGGGCGCATTGTATTGACGGCAAACGCTGACGAGGAGCGGTGCCTGTTGCTTTATCCCGAGCCCGAATGGGAGGTTTTACGGCCCAAAATCGAGGCGCTTCCGAACATGAACAAAGCGGCCCGGCGTCTCCAGCGCCTGATCCTGGGTAACGCTGCGCCCATGGAGCTGGACTCTGCCGGCCGCATACTGATTCCGCCAACGCTGAGAAGCTATGCCCATCTGGAGAAGAAGCTGATGTTGATCGGGCAAGGCAAGAAACTTGAGCTCTGGAGCGAGGAGCGCTGGTTCGCCTGGCTGGATGAGTCCTCTGATGACGAAGAGATGCCGCCCGAGATGGAGGCGCTGTCCTTATGACCTCCGATCGCAATCAGGAGGCCGGGGCGGTGTACTCGCATCGCTCGGTACTCCTGGATTCGGCGGTCGACTATCTGGTTAACGACCCCGATGGCTATTACGTGGATGGCACCTTCGGACGGGGTGGCCACAGTCGCCTGATTCTGGGCGGTCTCGGAGAGTCGGGTCAGCTGCTTGGCATTGATAAGGATCCGGAAGCAATTCGCGCGGCGCGGGAGCTGGAAGCCCAGGATAGCCGCTTCCACTGTTTTCATGGTTCCTTTGCAGAGCTTGGCGCCGCGCTGGCCGGTCAGGGTTGGCAGACAGTCAATGGCGTTTTGCTGGATTTGGGCGTGTCATCGCCGCAGCTTGATGATGCCTCACGTGGCTTCAGTTTCATGCGGGATGGTCCGCTGGATATGCGCATGAACACCGAGCAATCGCCCAGTGCGGCGGAGTGGCTGGCAACGGCGGAAGAATCGGATATAGCGAATGTGATCTTCCGCTATGGCGAGGAACGGTTTTCCAGGCGCATTGCGCGGCTGCTGGTCGAGCGTCGGCAAGAGGCGCCGGTCGAGACTACTCGTCAGTTGGCGGAGCTGGTCAGCGAGGCTGTGCCCAAGAAAGAAAAGCACAAGCATCCGGCCACTCGGACGTTTCAGGCCATCCGGATTTTTATCAACCGGGAACTGGAGGATCTGGAAATCGGCCTTCAGTCTGCTGTTGACCACCTGGCACCCGGCGGGCGCCTGGTGGTGATCAGTTTTCATTCGCTGGAAGACCGGCTGGTCAAGCGATTCATGAGGGATCTGGCCCGGGGGCCGCAGCTGCCCAAGGGTGTTCCGGTAACCGCGGAACAGGAAGCGTCGGACTTCCGGCTTGTTGGCAAGGCCAGCAAGGCTGGCGCTGACGAAGTAAGTGACAACGTACGTGCCCGCAGCGCAGTCATGCGGGTTCTGGAACGCACAGATACCAGAAAAAACTCGCAGGGGAGCGCGTGACATGGGCGCGGTAGCCATTGAAGAGCCGGTAAAAACGGCAAAGCTGAACAAACAGATGGTCCGGGACGGCGTTGCAACTGCAGTCCGGATTTCAAGGCAGGTGTTTGCTGCGACGAAGCAAGGCAGAGTGCTGGTCTCGCTCGGGCTGGTTGCCGTGTTGCTGGCCTCCTCCATCGGCGTGGTGGTCAGTGCTCACGAGAACCGGGAGCTCTTTAATACCCTGTCCCAGCTTCAGTCCGAGCGCGATCGCTACCAGAGCGAGTGGAGCCAGTTGCTGCTGGAGCAAAGCGCACTGAGCGCCCACGGGCGAGTGGAGAAACTGGCGGCCGAGCGTTTCGGCATGGTGGTGCCGGGGCGTCAGGACATTGTTCTGGTACCGCTGATGTCGCCGGTTGCTGACCGATAGTCAACGAAAACAACAACGATTCAGGGTGATCGACGTGTCCGATCAGGGAAAGAAGACAACATGGGGGCAGCGTCTGGCGTCCGGGCTGGCAGCCTGGCGTTTTGGCTCCGTCGTGGGCGTCTTTCTCCTGGTCGTAGGTGTGCTTGGCTGGCGCCTGGTTGACCTTCATGTAGTCGACAACGAGTTTCTGCGCAAGCAGGGAGATGTCCGGACCATCCGGGTTGAGAGTATTGATGCCCATCGTGGTGTGATCACTGATCGTTACGACGAGCCGCTGGCCGTCAGCACTCCGGTGCAGACCATCTGGGCCAATCCTTCGGAGGCCGATCCCGCCGAGGCGCGACTGACTAACCTCGCGCGGCTTCTGGATATCAATGAGGCTTCCCTCCGGCAGCGTCTGGAAGAGTACTCCGGACGGGAGTTTATCTACCTGCGCCGAAAGGTTCAGCCGGATCTGGCCAGAAAGGTCCTGGATCTGGAGATTGATGGTGTCTACGCCCGCCAGGAGTACCGCCGATATTACCCTGCGGGCGAAGTGACCGCTCACGTTGTGGGCTTCACAGATATTGATGAGCGTGGCCAGGAAGGGATCGAACTTGCCTACAACCAGTGGTTGTCCGGCGAAACCGGCCGCAAGCGTGTTCTGAAAGACAACCGGGGTCGAGTCATCAAGGATCTGACCCTGATTCGCGATGCCAGTCCGGGCCAGAATCTCGCGCTCAGCATTGATCTGCGCCTCCAGTACCTGGCTTACCGGGAACTCAAGGCGGTGGTGGCGGCTCATAATGCCAGAGGGGGCACGCTGGTCATGCTCGACGTGGATACCGGTGAGGTCCTGGCAATGGTCAACCAGGGGTCCTACAACCCCAACGATCGCAGCCAGCTTGCCGCCGAGAATCTCCGGAACAAGGCCATTACCGATCTGTTCGAGCCCGGCTCAACCATGAAGCCGATTACCATGGCGGCCGCCCTGGAGTCCGGCACTTACTCGGTTAACAGCACCATTGATACCAATCCGGGCTTTCGCCGGTTTGGTCGTTTTACCATTCGGGACCACCGCAACTATGGCGTGATGGATATGGCCGAGATCATCGTCAAATCCAGCAACGTTGGAATCAGCCGGATTGCCACCGATCTTGGTGGTGATGTGATTCGCGACCTTTACGCCAGGCTTGGGCTTGGCCAGCCAACGGGTATCGGTTTTCCGGGCGAAGCGGTGGGGGTCTTGCCATCGCCGCCCAAGTGGCGTCCAGTGGAAGAAGCAACGCTGTCTTATGGTTATGGCATGAGTGTGAATGCTCTTCAGCTGGCCCAGGCCTATATGGTGATTGCCAACGGTGGTGTGCGGTATCCACTGAGCCTGGTTCGGCAGGATAAAAAGCCGGAGGGGCAACGGGTGCTGTCGGAGCAGGTAACCCATCAGGTTCGCGCTATGTTGCGCGAGGCAGTGTCGAGGGGAACGGGTAAACGTGCACAGCCGGGATTCTACTCGGCCGGCGGCAAGACCGGGACGGTTCATCTTGTTGGTGCCCAGGGATACGAAGACAGCCAGTACAAGGCGATTTTTGCCGGTATGGCGCCCATTGATAATCCAAGACTGGTTACGGTTGTGGCCGTTGATGCGCCGCAGTCCGGAGAGTACTACGGTGGCGAAGTGGCGGCGCCGGTATTCTCACGGGTAATGAGTGACGCACTGCGACTGTTGAATGTGAAGCCTGAACTGGAAGTGGGAGAGGCCGAAATCGGTTCTTCTGCTACCGGAGAGCGAGGGTAAGCCTATGTGCATCACATCTCTCAGCACGTTATTGCAAGGTATTGTGGCGGTTCCATCGGTCTTCGACGTGACCATTCACGGTCTGAAAACCGACAGCCGGGAAGTCGCCTCCGGCGATGCGTTTATAGCCCTTTCGGGTGCCAAAACGCCCGCTGATTTTTACGTGGACAAGGCGATCACCGCTGGCGCGACGGTCATCCTTTTGGAAACCGAACAGGCCGGCGAGTGCGCAGAGCACCACGGCGCCCTGATAGTGCCTGTTGCCGGCCTGCGCGGTTTGGTGGGTCGAATTGCAGATCGGTTCTTTGAGCACCCCTCCCAACGTCTTCGCCTGATCGGTGTAACCGGAACCAATGGCAAGACGTCGGTCTGCCAGTATGTGGCGCAGTTGCTCAGGGAAACTGGTACCCCGTGCGGCATCCTCGGCACTCTGGGCTACGGCATGCCTGGTTCGCTTCAACCAGCAACTCACACCACGCCGGATGCGGTTCAGGTCAATCGTGTCCTGTCCCGGATCGTGAAGCAGGAGGGTCGCGCTGCCGTGATGGAGGTGTCCTCCCACGCGCTGGATCAGGGTCGGGTGGACAACATCTCCATGACCGGGGCCGTGTTTACCAATCTCACCCGGGATCATCTCGATTATCACGGTTCCATGGAAGCCTATGGTGCGGCCAAGGCGCGCCTCTTCGAACGAGAGGAGCTGCACTTTTCGGTGATCAACTTTGACGATCCTTTCGGTCGGCAGCTGTTTGAACAGCTTGAAGGCAAATGTGATCGCGTGCGCTACAGCCTTCACGAGGCCCAGACAGAGCTATGGTTGCGCGAGTTCCGGCCAACCGACGACGGTTTTGAAGCGGAAGTGGATGGCGAGTGGGGGCGGTTTGTTATCGCGGTTCCCCTGATGGGCAGCTTCAACGCAAGTAATGTCCTGGCGGCGATGGCGACAGTCCTCACGCTCGGGGTTCCGGTCGATCGTGTACAGAAGGCCGTCGGCCGACTCGCGCCGCCCCCTGGCAGGCTTGAGAGGTTCGATGGTGCCAATGGGGTCAGAGTGGTGGTTGATTACGCCCACACTGCCGATGCCTTGGCCAATGCCCTGGCTGCACTGCGACCTCATGTGGACGGCGAACTGATTTGTGTTTTCGGTTGCGGCGGTGACCGTGATACCGGCAAACGTCCGGACATGGCCCGGGAAGCCGAGAAGCTGGCGGACCGTGTAGTGGTAACGGACGACAATCCCCGTAGTGAACATCCTGAAGCAATTGCGCGGGATATCCTTGCCGGATTCTCGGATTCAGCAAAGGTGAGGGTCATTCATGACCGGGCCGAGGCCATCCAGTCGGCGATCCGTTCTGCTACTCCGAACGACCTCGTTTTGATCGCAGGAAAAGGGCATGAGGCCTACCAGGAAATCGCCGGCCAGAAATACCCATTCAGCGATGCTGAGCAGGTTCGCCACAACTTGAAACTCAACGGGGGTGTGGCATGATGCGCGCCTTTTCGCTGGCCGAAGCCAAGGGCTGGCTCGACGCCGGGTGCGCCTCGGGCGACCTCGAGTCAGTGGCGTTCACTGGGGTTTCTACCGACACTCGTACCCTGGAACAAGGGCAGCTGTTCGTGGCGCTTCGCGGCGAAAACTTTGATGGCCACCGGTTCCTGCAACAGGCGTTGGCCAAGAGCGCGGTTGGGCTGGTAGTCGATACGCCGGACAACAGTGTCGAACTGCCCCAGTTAGTGGTAGACGACACGTTGGATGCCCTGGCCAGGCTTGCTTTGGGCAACCGCGGAGAAAGCAAAGCCAGCATTCTTGCCATCACCGGTAGCAGCGGCAAGACCACGGTCAAGGAGATGTGTGCCGCCATTCTCTCGCAGATGGGCAAGACGCTTTCCACAAAAGGCAACCTGAATAATCACATCGGTGTTCCGCTTACCCTGTTTGGTCTTTCGCCAGAGCATCAGTATGGCGTGATCGAGCTGGGTGCCAGCGGGCTGGGTGAAATTGCCCATACGGTTGCCCTTGCGAAGCCCCGCGTTGCCATCCTCACCAATGCGGGCGAGGCCCATCTGGAAGGGTTTGGCAGCTACGAGAATATTGTGCTGGCCAAGGGTGAAATCATTGATGGCGTGGCGGCAGACGGGCTGATGGTGCTGAACCGCGACGATCCGGCTTTCGAGCAGTGGCGAACGCGTGCTGGAGCCCGTCGTGTTGCCGGAGTGAGCCGTCTCGGTGCCGAAGCCGACTATCACGCGGTCCTCGTGAGCCAGGACGCTGGAACCAGAATCCTTCAGGTGAGCGGTCCGGACGGCTGGCAGTGCCGGGTCACCCTGGGACTTGAGGGTGACCACAACATCACCAATATGCTGCTTGCCATCGCAGCCACCCGCGAGCTGGGCGCCAGTGATCGGGCGATTGTCGAAGGGCTGGCCAGTGTTGCGCCGGTAAAGGGGCGGCTCCAGGTTCTGATGCTGTCACCGGAGCTGACGCTGATTGACGACAGTTACAACGCCAACCCGTCCTCCATGAAGGCCGCGCTTGGAGTTCTGGCCGGGCGCGAGGGTCGGAAAGTGGCTGTGCTTGGTGCCATGGCAGAGCTTGGCGCCGAGGCCAGGACCCTGCACCGTGAGGTTGGGGAATGCGCCCGGGAGCGCGGTATTGATCGACTGATTACCGTGGGGCCGGGTTGCGAGGGTTATGCCGACGGGTTTGGAGAGTCCACGGAACTTGGGCTGAGCCACGAGCAGGCCGTCGAATCGGCCATTGGGGACAAAAACACACCATTGACAGTGCTGGTCAAGGGTTCTCGCAGTTCCGCCATGGAGCGTGTGGTGGAGGGGATTAAAGAAAAGGTGAATAACTCATGCTGCTCTGGCTGACAGAGGTTCTATCACAGTATTTCTCGGCACTGACGGTGTTTCAGTATCTGACCCTGCGGGGAATTCTGGGCACACTCACGGCGCTGCTGATTTCGCTGATCATCGGCCCGGTGATGATCCGCAAGCTGAGCCAGTACCAGATTGGCCAGGCGGTGAGGGATGACGGTCCCCAGACCCACCTCAGCAAAGCCGGCACGCCGACCATGGGGGGCGCGCTGATCCTGGTGGCCATTGGCATCAGCACGCTGCTTTGGGCCGATCTTGGTAATCGCTATGTCTGGGTTACGCTCCTGGTGACGCTTCTGTTCGGCGCCATCGGCTGGGTTGATGACTATCGCAAGGTGGTGGAGCGCAATCCGAGAGGTCTGCCGGGTCGCTGGAAATACTTCTGGCAGTCGGTCATTGGTGCCACGGCGGCCGTGGTTCTGTTCTTCAGCTCGGCGTTGCCGCAGGAGACCTCTCTGTACGTGCCGTTCGTCAAACAGGTGTCCCTCACTCTTGGTCCGGTATTGTTCATCCTGCTGAGCTACTTCGTCATTGTCGGCAGCAGCAACGCGGTCAACCTGACTGACGGTCTGGACGGGCTGGCCATTATGCCAACGGTCATGGTCGCAGGCGCTCTCGGCATCTTCGCCTACCTGTCCGGGCACGCCCAGTTCGCCAACTACCTCCTGATCCCGCACCTTCCGGGCACCGGTGAGCTTATCGTTTTCTGTGGCGCCCTGGTCGGAGCCGGGCTTGGTTTCCTCTGGTTCAACACCTATCCGGCCCAGGTATTCATGGGGGATGTGGGCGCTCTCGCGCTTGGGGCGGCCCTGGGTGTGGTTGCGGTTATTGTTCGCCAGGAAATCGTCCTGTTCATCATGGGCGGTGTGTTCGTGATGGAGACCATATCGGTGATCCTGCAGGTTGCATCCTTCCGACTGACCGGTCGGCGGATCTTCCGCATGGCGCCGCTGCATCATCACTTCGAATTGAAAGGCTGGCCGGAGCCGAGGGTGATCGTCCGGTTCTGGGTGATCACCGTTGTTCTGGTCCTGATTGGCATTGCCAGTCTGAAACTGAGATAGGAAAGCACAGCAACTATGAGTGTCATTGTTTCGGATCGTCGCACACTGGTCGTAGGGCTCGGTAAAACCGGGCTTTCCTGCGTGCGCTATCTGTCCGAACAGGGACGGGACGTCACTGTGGCCGACAGCCGTGAGGCCCCTCCCGGTCTTGAGCAGCTGAGAGCAGGCTGGCCGGATGTTCCTGTGCACCTGGGGACCTTTGACAAAGAACTGTTTGCCGGCTTCAACGAGCTGGTGGTAAGCCCGGGCATCGCCATTTCGGAGCCTGCCATTGCCGCTGCTGCGGGCCAGGGCGCCAGAATCCGCGGCGACATTGATCTGTTTGCCGAGGCTGCCGATGCGCCCATTGTGGCCATTACCGGTTCCAATGGTAAAACCACCGTCACCACCCTGGTGGGTGAAATGGCAAAGGCCGCCGGCCGGAAGGTCGCTGTCGGCGGCAATATCGGCACCCCCGCGCTGGATCTACTGGGGCAGGGCGCCGATCTGTACGTACTCGAGCTGTCGAGTTTCCAGCTCGAGACTACGGACGAACTGAATGCCCTGGCGGCGACGGTACTGAACGTCAGCGACGATCACATGGATCGTTACCCGAACAAGATGGCTTATTTTCAGGCCAAACAGCGGATTTTCCGGGGCTGCAAGAACGCCGTTGTCAATCTGGACGATGCGCTGAGCACACCCATGGCGAGGGACAACCTCAGGTTCCTGTGTTTCGGCTTCCACCGGGTGAATCCCGAGACCTTCAGTACCCGGGACGATGACCAGGGTACCTGGATTACTTTTGGTTTCGACAACCTTGTGTTGGCCAGTGAACTGAAACTGATGGGGCATCACAATATAAGCAACGTGATGGCTGCGCTGGCACTGGGTCATGCCGCTGGTCTGCCCATGGATGTCATGCTGAAGGTTGCCCGGGAATTCCCGGGCCTGCCGCATCGATGCGAGTTTGTGCGCCGTGTGAACGCTGTGGATTTCATCAACGATTCCAAGGGCACCAATGTCGGCGCCACGGTAGCCGCCATTGAAAGCCTTGCACCCGCCAATGGCAAAGTCGTTTTGATTGCTGGCGGTGATGGCAAAGGGGCCGATTTCACTGCACTGGAAGCCCCCATTGCGCTCTATTGTCGGGCGGTGCTGCTGATTGGTCGTGATGCATCGGCGATCGCCGATGTGCTGGGAAGCGGCATTCCGGTTCATCGGATGGACAGCCTCGCCGAGGCGGTCTCTCGCTCCGCGGAGCTGGCGGTGCCCGGGGATCGGGTCCTGCTTTCGCCGGCCTGCGCGAGCTTTGATATGTTCCGTGATTATCTTGATCGCGGTGACCAGTTCCGATCTCTGGTGGAGGGCCTGTGATGCACGCAGATCTTTCCCTGCAGAACCGGAATCAATGGCTGGGCGAGGTCCAACCGCTGCCGATGCTGGTGATCAGTTCGGTCGCCTTGCTGGTGCTCGGGGTTGTCATGATTTCCTCGGCGTCCATGGATATGGCCGCTGAGACCATGGGCAACAGTTACCACTATGTGATTCGCCAGCTGATGTTTGCCGGTCTTGGCTGCCTGCTGGCGCTGGTCGCCGTGAACGTTCCGGTGGCCTGGTGGGAGCGCAGTGGCTGGTTGCTCCTGGGCATCGGTCTACTGGCCCTTGTTCTGGTCCTTACGCCGCTGGGGCGTACCGTTAACGGCTCCACTCGCTGGATTCCGTTTGGGCTGTTTAATGTCCAGGTTTCGGAAGTGGCGAAGCTCTGCCTGATTGCCTATCTGGCCGGCTACGTGGTCCGCCGCCGGGATGAATTGCTCAATACCTGGCCTGGCTTCCTCAAACCGCTGGTGGTTCTAGGTCTGGCATCGGTGCTGCTGGTTATTCAGCCGGATTTCGGTGCCACGGTGGTGCTGGTGACGGCCGCGGCGGGCATGATTTTCCTGAGCGGAGTGCGGCTTAGCCGGTTTGTACCTCTGATCGGTACGCTGGTGGTTCTGGGTGCCATTCTGATCGTTACCCAACCCTATCGGCTCAAACGGGTTGTCAGTTACCTCGACCCCTGGAAAGACCAGTTCGACAGTGGTTACCAGTTGACCCAGTCGCTGATTGCCTTCGGTCGGGGAGACTGGGGCGGTGTCGGCCTGGGCAATTCCATCCAGAAGCTGTTTTACCTGCCAGAGGCACACACCGACTTCATCTTTGCCATTATCGCGGAAGAGTTCGGACTCCTCGGATCGCTGCTGGTACTTAGCCTGTTCACCCTGCTGGTAGTGACCGGTTTTGTCATTGCCCGCCGGGCAGAGAAAGCGGATATGCCGTTCGGCGCCTGTTTTGCCTATGGTCTGACCCTGCTGATCGGCCTGCAGGCGGGCATCAACATGGCGGTCAGTACCGGCCTGTTGCCGACCAAGGGGCTGACCCTGCCGTTGGTCAGTTACGGCGGATCCAGCCTGATGATCACCTGTATCTGCATTGGCATTCTGGCCCGGGTGGAAATGGAGCGTCTTGATCAGGAAAAACTGGCCCGGGAAAAGGCCGGTCCGAAGGCGCGGGGAGGTGCGGTGTATGACTGAGCAGCGCCGCTTCCTGATGATGGCCGGCGGCACCGGAGGCCATGTGTTCCCGGCCCTCGCAACGGCGAGGGCACTTGAAGCCCGTGGTCACCAGGTTTACTGGCTCGGTGCCAGTGGTGGCATGGAGCAGAGGCTGATCGGCGAAACCGATATTCCGCTGTCACTGATTCACATTTCCGGTTTGCGCGGCAAGGGCAAACTGGCCCTGGTGCTGGCCCCGTTCCGCCTGATGCGAGCACTCGGTGAGGCGTTCACCATCCTGCGCCGGATTCGCCCGGACTGTGTCGTCGGTATGGGAGGGTTTGTCACCGGGCCAGGTGGTGTGGCCGCCTGGTTGAGCCGCACACCCCTGGTGATTCATGAACAGAACGCCATTGCCGGCATGACCAACCGGATTCTGGTGCGATTTGCAGAAACCGTACTGGAAGCGTTTCCCGGCAGCTTTGGGCCAAAAGTCGTTACCCGCTGTACCGGCAATCCGGTTCGGGAGGATCTCGCAAACCTGCCGGTACCCGAGCAGCGGATGGCAGGGCGGGAAGGTGCCCTCAGGTTGCTGGTGGTTGGGGGCAGCCTGGGCGCCCAGGTGTTCAACGAGCAGCTGCCCGAAGCCCTGGCCATGTTGCCGGAGGCTGATCGGCCGGTGGTTCGTCATCAATGTGGTGAGCGCCATGCAGATGCAGCCCGGCAGGCCTATGAGCAACACGGGGTTCAAGCCAGCGTGGAGCCGTTTATCAAGGATATGGCAGAGGCCTATCAATGGGCCGACCTGGTACTTTGCCGGGCCGGCGCACTCACGGTTTCCGAACTGTGTGCGGCCGGTATCGGCGCAGTACTGGTGCCATTTCCCCACGCGGTGGATGACCACCAGACGAAAAATGGCCAACAGATGGTGGCGGCGAAAGCAGCCATCCTCATCCCCCAATCAAAGATGACCCCGGCGGTGCTGGCGGAAACTCTGGGCGATCTGGCCCGGGATCGCAGCCGGGCAACAGATATGGCAAAGGCCGCTCGAACGCTGGCCCGCCCCGATGCAACGGAGAGAGTCGTGAATTACTGTCTGGAGGCCGCCAATGGCTGATGCAACCAATCCGCCCCTGGTCTACCAGGTGCCTGAAATGCGCCGGATCCGTCACATCCACTTCGTGGGGATTGGTGGTGCAGGGATGAGCGGCATCGCCGAGGTTCTCAAGAACCAGGGCTACGACGTTTCCGGGTCGGATCTGAAAGAAGGTGCGGTGACCGATCGCCTCAAAGCCATGGGCGTGGAAGTCCAGATCGGCCACCGGGAAGAAAACAGCGCCAGTGCCGATGTGGTTGTGGTTTCTTCGGCGGTATCCGCGGAAAACCCGGAAGTTGTGGCCGCACGCAGTCGTCGGGTGCCGATCGTACCCAGGGCAGAAATGCTGGCGGAAATCATGCGCTACCGTCATGGCATTGCCGTGGCCGGAACCCACGGCAAGACCACCACCACAAGCCTGATTGCATCCATTCTGGGCGAGGCGGGTCTGGACCCCACGTTTGTCATTGGCGGCAAGTTGAACAGCGCCGGTACCAACGCCCAGCTGGGCGGATCCCGTTATCTGGTGGCGGAAGCCGATGAGAGCGATGCGTCCTTCCTGCATTTGACGCCGGTGATTTCGGTGGTGACCAACATCGAAGCCGACCACATGGATACCTATGGCGGCGATGTTGAAAAACTGAAGCAGACCTTTGTGGATTTCCTGCACAACCTTCCTTTCTATGGCATCGCGGTGATGTGCGTAGACGATGGGTACGTTCAGGAAATCATTCCCCGGATTTCCCGGGCGATCATTACTTACGGCATTGACAACCCGGACGCGGACTACCGTGCCGAAGGCATCCACTCTGACGGTCTGCGCACCCACTTTGTGGTGAAGCGTCCGGCCGGGAGAAGTGATCTGACCGTCGAGCTGAAAATGCCGGGCCGACACAACGTACTGAACGCTCTGGCGGCCATTGCCGTGGCCACGGACGAAGGCGTTGACGATGACGCCATCTGCCGCGGGCTGGCTGGTTTTGCCGGTGTCGGGCGCCGGTTCCAGGTTTACGGCGATTACAAGACACCCAAGGGTACAGTAACGCTGGTAGACGATTACGGTCATCACCCCACAGAAGTGGAGGCAGTGATCCGCGCGGCACACGATGCCTGGCCTGACCGTCGCCTGGTCATGCTTTACCAGCCGCATCGGTTTACCCGGACACGAGACCTTTACGAAGACTTCGTTCGGGTCCTCTCCGAAGTGGACGCGTTGCTGCTGATGGACGTGTATTCCGCCGGCGAACCGGCGATTCCGGGTGCCGATGGTCGGGCCCTGTGTCGCAGTATTCGCCAGCGTGGGCAGGTGGAGCCGGTCTTCGTTGAGGATAACCGGGAGATAGAAGCCCTGTTGGCCAATGTTCTGAAGGATGGTGACCTGCTGATAACCCAGGGGGCCGGCGATATTGGCGGTGTGGCTTCGCGGCTGGCGGCCGCGGGAGTGATTGCGGGTGAGTGATATGCATCATAACGAAACGCAGGTCTATCAGGCAGATCCCGAACTCGTGAGGGCACTCGGACGAGTCGCTGTCTTCATGGGCGGCGATTCCGCAGAGCGGGAAGTGTCCCTGAAAAGCGGCAAGGCGGTGCTGGCAGCACTGGTATCTGCGGGCGTGGATGCCTACGCGGAGGACGTTCAAGGGTGTCTTCTGAAAACGGTCGATAATCCGCAATTTGATCGTGTCTTTATTGCCCTGCATGGCAGGGGCGGTGAGGACGGTACCTTGCAGGCCATCCTTTCGCAGGCCGGGATTCCGTATACCGGCAGTGAGGTTCTGGCCTCCGCCCTGGCCATGGACAAGCTCAGAACGAAGTACGTCTTCGAAGGTTGCGGCCTGCCGACGCCGAAGTTCCGGACCATGACCAGCGTCGACCAGGCGGACCAGATTATCGGTGAATTGCGCGCGCCACTGAGCGTGAAGCCTTCCCGGGAAGGTTCCAGTATCGGTATCCGGAAGGTGCATACCGCCGCCGAGCTGGCCGATGCATACGAAGCTGCGGCCGCGCTGGACAACCTGGTACTGGTGGAGGAATGGATCGAGGGGCCCGAGTTCACCGTCAGTCTGTTGCAGGATCAGGCGCTTCCGGCCATCGGTCTGAGTGCCAGCACTGAGCACGTTTTTTACGATTATGACGCCAAGTACCTGGCGGACGACACCCGTTACCAGATTCCCTGTGGATTGGCGCCCGAGGACGAAGTTCGACTCCAGCACCTGGCTCTGGATGCGTTTCGGGTTGTTGGCTGCCGGACCTGGGGGCGGGTGGACATCATGCAGGACAGCGACGGTCAGTTCTGGCTGCTGGAAGTCAACACGGTGCCCGGAATGACCGACCACAGCCTGGTGCCCATGGCGGCGAAGGCGGCAGGCATCAGTTTCGAAGAGCTGGTGGTCCGGATACTGAAGGACACCCTGGAGGGCGCCGATGCTTGAAACACTGCTGATCCGGAGCCGGGCGACACCGTCCGAGCCCCCGCGACGCCGGGGGGCAACGTCCCTTGGTCCTGAGCGGGACCGGTTTGGCGTGTTGAAGGGTGTGCTGGCGGCCGTGCCCTGGCTTCAGGTGGGCATGGGCGCCGTGATTGTATTGTTGGCCGCGCTGGTGCCCTGGGGCACCGGCAAGGTGCTGGGTGCCATGGATCAGCAGATCCTCGCGGTGGATGTAAAAGGGGATTTTGTGGGCGACAGCCGGGTGGCTATTGAGCGCGCGGCTGGGGACTGGATCGGCAAGAGCTATTTCGCCACAGACCTCTCAGAAATCAAGGAAAGCCTGGAGCGCCGGCCCTGGGTTGAGTCCGCTGCCGTGCGCCGGGTCTGGCCGGACCGGCTGGTGATCGATATCCGGGAAAAAAAGCCCCTGGCTTACTGGACCGACGGGCGCCTGGTCAGCCGGACTGGCGAATTGTTCGCGCCGTCCAACCCGGAAGTGGCGGGGCGGTTACCGAGACTCGCGGGGCCGGATGAAAGGGTGCGGGATGTGATCAATATGGCGCGGACCATGAGTGACAAGCTGGTCGCCCGGGGACTGGGATTTTCTGGCCTGGCCCTGGAGCACCGGGGCGCCTGGACCCTGCAGCTGGCCAATGGCATCGAAGTGGTGCTTGGCCGGGATCAGGTGGAGCAGCGATTCGAGCGGTTTATCACGGTTTATGAAAACCGGCTGGCAGCACGGTCGGACGAAGTCAGTCGGGTGGATGCCCGTTACACCAATGGTGTGGCGGTCAAATGGAAAGCTGTCGAGACAGCCTCCAGCCCAAAATCATAGCAACGGTTAATTCAGACCTACGGTTTGGTGGAACACATGTCATCGGTTGAAACGGAAAACATGATTGTCGGCCTCGATATCGGAACCTCCAAGGTGGTTGCGATTGTCGGCAAGCGCAAGATGGACGGCACCATCGAGGTGGTGGGCATTGGCTCTCACCCTTCCCGGGGCCTCAAGCGTGGAGTGGTGGTGAACATCGAAACCACCGTCCAGGCCATTCAGCGCGCCGTGGAAGAGGCGGAGTTGATGGCCGGTTGCCGCATTCACTCGGTGTATGCGGGCATTGCCGGTAGCCACATCAAGAGCCTGAACTCCCACGGAATTGTTGCCATCCGTGACCGTGAAGTCACCCAGGCCGACATTGACCGGGTGATCGATGCCGCCCAGGCGGTCGCGATTCCGGCAGACCAGAAGATCCTTCACATTCTGCCCCAGGAGTTCGTGATCGACAGTCAGGAAGGCATCAAGGAGCCCATGGGGATGTCCGGTGTGCGCCTGGAGGCAAAGGTTCACCTGGTGACCTGCGCGGTGAATGCCGCCCAGAACATCGAGAAATGCGTCAAGCGGTGTGGCCTCGAGGTGGATGACATCATCCTGGAGCAGCTGGCTTCCAGTCACGCCATCCTCACCGAAGACGAAAAGGAACTTGGGGTCTGCGTTGTCGATATCGGTGGCGGCACCACCGACATTGCCGTGTTTACCGGCGGTGCGATTCGACACACGGCGGTGATTCCGATCGCCGGCGACCAGGTCACCAACGACATTGCCATGGCACTGCGCACACCTACGCAGAATGCCGAAGAGATCAAGATCAAGTATGCCTGCGCCCTGACCCAGCTGGCCGGCGCGGATGAAACCATCAAGGTGCCCAGTGTGGGCGATCGCGCTCCGCGGGATCTTTCCAGACAGGCCCTGGCTGAGGTGGTGGAGCCGCGTTACGAGGAGCTGTTCACCCTGGTGCAGTCGGAATTGCGCCGGTCCGGGTTCGAGGATCTGATTCCGGCAGGCATCGTGATAACCGGCGGTTCGTCCACCATGGAAGGGGTGGTGGAACTGGCCGAAGAGATCTTCCACATGCCGGTAAGGCTGGCCTGTCCGCAGGCAGTTTCCGGCATGACGGAGGTAGTCAATAACCCCATCTACGCCACCGGCGTCGGGTTGTTGATTCATGGTTTCCGCCAGATGGACCTGGGGCGGGCACCGGTGCTCAAGGGTGAAGATGCACCCTCGCTGTTTGAGCGCATGAAAGCCTGGTTTACCGGTCATTTCTGACGGAACCGGGTGGGTAGTACACGAAGGTATCTCGAAAACACAATCTCGAACAAACAGCCCGGAACAAGGGCTGAAAACAGCACGAAGGAGTAGGGGAAATGTTTGAACTCGTCGATAATGTCCAGCAAAACGCTGTCATTAAAGTCGTCGGTGTAGGCGGTGGTGGCGGTAACGCCGTTCGCCATATGCTTAACAGCGACATCGAAGGTGTGGAATTTATCTGCGCCAACACAGATGCGCAGGCGCTGACCGATATGGACGCGCGCCAGATCATTCAGCTCGGTGGCAACATCACCAAGGGTCTGGGTGCCGGCGCCAATCCGGAGGTTGGTCGTCAGTCCGCCCTGGAAGATCGTGATCGCATCGCCGAGGCCATCAAGGGCGCGGACATGGTTTTCATCACCGCAGGTATGGGCGGTGGCACCGGTACCGGCGCTGCGCCGATCGTGGCGGAAGTGGCCCGTGAGCTCGGCATTCTGACCGTTGCCGTGGTCACCAAGCCGTTCATGTTCGAAGGTGGCAAGCGCATGAGCGTTGCCGAATCCGGTCTGAAAGAGCTGGAAGAAAGCGTCGACTCCCTGATCACCATCCCCAACGAGAAGTTGCTGGCCGTGATGGGCAAGAAAACCAGCCTGCTGGACGCCTTTGCCGCCGCCAATGACGTGCTTCTGGGTGCGGTTCAGGGCATCGCCGACCTGATTACCCGCAACGGTATGATCAACGTCGACTTTGCCGACGTGAAGACCGTTATGTCCGAAATGGGTATGGCGATGATGGGCACAGCTCGCGCGACCGGCGAAAACCGTGCGCGGGAAGCCGCCGAGGCGGCCGTTCGCAGCCCGCTGCTGGAAGACATCAACCTGCAGGGTGCCAAAGGTATTCTGGTCAACATCACCGCCGGTATGGACCTCAACCTGGGCGAATTCTCCGAGGTTGGCGACATTGTGCGCGAGTTTGCGTCTGATTCTGCCACGGTGGTTGTTGGTACCGTCATTGATCCGGAGATGACCGACGAACTCAAGGTAACGGTTGTTGCGACCGGTCTGGGCGGTGATCGCGAGAAGCCGACCAAGGTAGTGGACAACACCCGCACCCTGGACGGCAAAACCGATTACAACCAGCTGGATCGTCCTGCTGTTCTGCGTCGCCGGGCCGTTTCCCACGGGAACGTGGCTATCGACCAGAGCAAGGACAGCGAGGAGCAGGGTGTCGACTATCTCGATATTCCCGCATTCCTCCGTCGTCAGGCTGACTGATAATCTGGTGCAATTGTGATCCGGTTCCGGTTTGTCATCGAAATATGGAACCCGAAAACCGGTGAATACGTGCACCGATTGCCAATAGTTGCGCGCTGAATGAACATTCAGCAACAACGGATTGGTTAAATGGTATTCAGTCTTATTTTCTGATATTCTCCGGGCAGATTTTTGCCTAGAATATCGCCTTTTTGTGACGGAATTATGTACCGATGATCAGACAACGGACACTTAAAAACACCATCCGTGCCACCGGTGTTGGCTTGCACTCGGGTGAGAAGGTCTATCTGACCCTCAAGCCCGCCCCGGTGGACTCCGGTATCATCTTCCGCCGTACCGATCTGGACCCGATGGTTGAGATTCGTGCTTCTGCGGAAAATGTGGGTGAGACCATGCTGTCCACGACGCTGGTAAAAGACGGTGTCCGTGTGGCGACTGTTGAGCATTTGCTCTCGGCCATGGCTGGTCTCGGGATTGATAACTGTTTCGTCGAGCTTAGCGCCGCGGAAGTGCCCATCATGGACGGCTCTGCCGGTCCGTTTGTGTTTCTTCTGCAATCCGCCGGTATTGCCGAGCAGGATGCGGCCAAGCGTTTTATCCGCATCAAGCGCGAGGTTACGGTTGAAGAAGGCGACAAGAAAGCGACCCTGCTGCCTTTCGAGGGCTTCAAGGTCAGCTTCGGTATCGACTTTGATCACCCGGTGTTCAAAGGCCGCGCCCAGACCGCAACCGTTGATTTTTCCAGCACTTCCTTTGTCAAGGAAGTGAGCCGCGCACGGACCTTCGGGTTCATGCGTGACATCGAAAAATTGCGTGCCATGAACCTCGCCCTTGGTGGCAGTGTGGATAACGCTATCGTTGTGGATGATTACAAGATCCTCAACGAAGACGGTCTGCGCTATGACGATGAATTCGTTAAGCACAAGCTGCTTGATGCCATCGGTGACCTTTATCAGTTGGGTAACAGCCTGATTGGTGAGTTCCGCGGTATCAAATCCGGTCACGATCTGAACAACAAGCTGTTGCGCAAGCTCAGGGCAGAAGAGGATGCCTGGGAAGTGGTTACCTTTGATGATGAGGCCACTGCCCCGATTTCCTACATGAAGCCTGTGCTGGCGGCGGGTTAAAGCCGGACGCTTTAATCCCGGACGTGGCTAGCGAGTTTTTCGAGAACCTCGCGTAATGCTTTATCCTTCGTGTGCCCGGCTTCCTCTTTGAGGAGCCGGGCATTTTCTTTACTCAAGGGCTCCTTCTTGAACACCGGTTTTTCCCGGAATCGCGGCGGCGCAACCTTGACCCTCAGTTTCCAGACGAACCGGAAGAGTTCGTTCTCTCTAAGCTTTTCCATGATCTCGTGCTGGCGGAACCGGATCTGACTGGCCTTCCCGGCGGTTTCGGCTGTCAGAGCCAGTTCGCCGTCTTTGCAGCTGACAAAGCGTGTGCCCTTAACCAGATCCTCCGGAAGGGCTGCGAGAACTTCTGCCTCTGCCTGTCGGTGAAGTTCGGCCTTTGCCACTAGATCCTTGAGTACCGGGGTCTTGCCCAGCTTGTCGAAGGTCATTTTTTGCTCGCTTTTGCGTTTCATGGCGGCGTTTTTACTCGACGGCTCCGTTTACGATTGGTTACACTTCGGCACGGTTTATGCGTAGTGCCTGTATTACACTCGTTTTACATTGTGATAAATGAGTATGTCTACCGGGCGCTGCAATTTTTTCAGTATGTAGCTGTTGCCAAAGGATGGCAGACCCCCTTCGGATTTTTCCGGGGCGCAACACTACAGGATGCGGTTGCGGCTCAACGATGAAACCTGATGATGATATGAACATTATTTTCGTTGGCAAACACCACGGAAAATCCCGGGTGTTGTCTATCAACAGTACGCTTGCTGTTGCTCTGCTGTTTCTGGTGCTTTCCCTGCTGGTTGCCGCAGGTTGGGCCGGTTACCAGACGGCGATGGAGCAGGTAGAGGCCAGGGAGCCCACCAACGCCGAACTGGTGGCCGAGTGGCAGCTGAAGCTGGCAGAGCAGAAGGCGGAGTTGGCCAACATTGAAGAGAACGTCCAGCAACAGGTAGATGCATTGACTCTGCGCCTGGGCGAGATTCAGGGCCGGTTATTGCGCCTGGATGCCCTGGGCCAGCGTTTTGTGGAATCCGGCCTGGTGGCCAGTGATGAATTCAACTTCGATCAGCCTGCTGCAGTGGGTGGCCCGGAGGATGCCTTGTCCGGCGATTCCTTCTCCGCGCCCGAGCTGACCCGCATGATCGAGGAGATGGAATGGCGAATCGAAGACCGCGAACAGCAGCTCCGTTTGCTCGACCAGTTGGCATCCAGCAAACGGCTTGAGGACGAACTGTACCTTGAAGGTCGCCCGATAACCTGGGGTTGGCTGTCCTCCAAGTACGGCTACCGTTCCGATCCGTTTACCGGCAAGCGTACCTGGCATGCCGGGGTTGATCTGGCCGGTAAGGATGGCAGCGATATTATCTCGGTTGCGGGCGGTGTGGTGACCTATGCCGGCGAGCGCTATGGCTACGGTAACCTTGTTGAAGTCGACCATGGCGATGGTCTGATCACTCGCTATGCCCATTGCAAGACCATCAAAGTGGAAGTGGGTGATGTTGTCCAGAAGGGCCAGGTAGTCGCGCTGATGGGCAGTACCGGGCGTTCCACCGGTCCTCATGTGCATTTTGAAGTCATTCGGAATGGCAAGTCTGAAAACCCGGAAACCTACATCAAGCGTGCCAGCCGCTGATCCGGTCCCGGCGCCGCAGCTTTCACAATCTCTCCGTCAACCGGCTCCGGGCCGGTTTTTATCTGTGAATCCGGTGCCTCACCGGCGACTTGTTGCGCCTGTGTGAGGCCTGCCTTTTGTCCTGTTACAAAATAAGGTTAGAATGCCGGCTTCCTCCGTTTAATCAAAGAAGCAGTGGTCTATGTTCACAAAGCTTGCAACCAAGATGTTCGGCAGTAAAAACGCCAGAGAAATCAAGAGAATGCGTAAATCTGTCATACGCATCAATGAGCTTGAAGAGCAGTATGGCAATCTGTCCGACTCCGAGTTGCAAGGCAAGACCGCGGAGTTCCGTCGCCGGCTTGATGAAGGCGAATCCCTCGACGCCCTGCTGCCTGAAGCCTTCGCGACCGTGCGTGAAGCAGGCCGTCGCGTTATGGGAATGCGCCATTACGACGTTCAGCTGATCGGTGGTATCACCCTGCACGAAGGCCGTATCGCGGAAATGAAAACCGGTGAGGGTAAAACTCTGGTTGCCACTGCTGCGGTGTATCTGAACGCGCTGCCCGGCAAAGGTGTCCACGTGGTTACCGTGAACGATTACCTGGCCCGCCGTGATGCCGAGTGGATGGGTAAGCTCTACCGGTTCCTGGGCATGCAGGTGGGTGTAGTGGCCTCGGGCCAGCCGGCGGAAGAAAAGCGCGCGGCGTATCAGGCGGATATTACCTACGGTACCAACAACGAATTTGGCTTCGACTATCTGCGTGACAACATGGCGTTCAGTACCGAGGACAAGGTCCAGCGCGGGCTGAACTACGCGATCGTGGACGAAGTGGACTCGATCCTGATCGATGAGGCCAGAACGCCGCTGATTATCTCGGGTGCGGCTGAGGACAGTTCAAAACTGTACCAGGCCATCAATGAGCTGATTCCGGGCCTGGAAAAAGGTGAGGTGCCTGAAGAGGGTGAGCCTACCGGCGATTTCACCATCGACGAAAAATCCCGCCAGGTGGAATTGACCGAGGGCGGTCACGAGAAAGTTGAAGAATTGCTGCTTGAGCGTGGCCTTCTGAAGGAAGGAGAGAGCCTGTATTCAGCGGCCAACCTCAGCCTGTTACACCACGTGCACTCGGCACTGCGCGCCCACCATCTGTTCCAGAAAGACGTGGATTACATTGTTCAGGGCGGCCAGGTGGTCATCGTGGACGAGCATACCGGCCGTACCATGCCGGGGCGCCGCTGGAGCGAAGGCCTGCACCAAGCGGTTGAGGCCAAAGAAGGCGTCAAGATCCAGGCCGAAAGCCAGACTCTCGCGTCCACGACGTTCCAGAATTATTTCCGGCTTTACGACAAGCTGGCCGGCATGACCGGTACCGCAGACACCGAAGCTTTCGAATTCCGTCAGATCTACGGCCTCGACGTGGTGGTCATTCCGCCCAACAAGCCGATCCAGCGGACCGATTACAACGATCTGGTGTATCTGACTCAGGAAGAGAAATTCCACGCGATCATTGATGAGATCAAGGATGTCACCGCCGAAGGGCGCCCGATCCTCGTGGGTACCGCGTCTATCGAGGCTTCCGAGCTTCTCTCCGTGCTGCTCAAGAAGGCGCGGATCGAACACAAGATCCTGAACGCCAAGCAGCACGAATCCGAAGCTCATATCATTGCCCAAGCGGGCCGGCCGGGCGCAGTCACCATCGCCACCAACATGGCCGGTCGTGGTACCGATATCGTACTCGGCGGTAACTGGGAGCACGAAGTCGCCGCCATGGAGAATCCCTCGGAAGAGGAGGTTGCCCGGGTCAAGGCGGAATGGACCGAGCGCCACAATCAGGTTCTTGAGGCCGGTGGCCTGCACATCATTGGTACCGAGCGTCACGAATCCCGCCGGATTGATAACCAGCTTCGTGGCCGTGCCGGTCGCCAGGGCGATCCCGGTTCCTCACGGTTCTTCCTGTCCCTGGAAGACAACCTCATGCGTATCTTCGCACCTGACCGGGTCAAGAGCCTGATGCAGGCAATGGGCATGAAAAAGGGTGAGGCCATTGAACACCGGATGGTGACCAACGCGATCGAAAAGTCCCAGCGCAAGGTCGAAGGCCGCAACTTCGATATGCGGAAGACGCTGCTGGAATACGACGACGTGGCCAACGATCAGCGGACGGTCATCTACGATCAGCGTAATGAGGTCATGTCCTCCAACGACATCTCGGACATGGTCAAGACGATCCGGGAGGACGTTGTCGATTCGCTGATCAGTGAATACATCCCGCCCCAGAGCATGCCCGAACAGTGGGACATCACTGGTCTGGAAGCACAGCTCCAGTCCGAGATGGCCATTGATCTTCCGGTACAGAAGTGGCTGGAAGAAGATAACAAGTTGTATGAGGAAAACCTGCGCCAGAAGATTCTGGACGAGATTGTCGCCGCCTACGAAGCCAAGGAAGAAATCGCCGGCTCCGAGGCCATGCGGAAGTTCGAGAAGCAGGTATTCCTGCAGGTATTGGATACCCTTTGGAAAGAGCATCTTTCCAACATGGACCATTTGCGCCGGGGCATCCATCTGCGGGGTTATGCCCAGAAGAACCCCAAACAGGAGTACAAGCGAGAGGCGTTCAACCTGTTTGAAACCATGCTTGATACCATGAAGCGGGACGTCACCCGGGTGCTCTGTCATGTTCGTGTCCAGAGCCGTGAAGAAATGGAAGAAGTCGAGCGCCGTCGCAAGCAGGAACTCGAAGAAGAGCTTGCCAGGGCTCGCCTGCGCCACGATGAGACCAGCGCCACGGCCCAGAGTCAGGGCGAGGGCAACGCTGACGATTCCCGCCAGTCGACCCCCGAAACCTTCGTTCGACAGGAGCGCAAGGTGGGTCGAAATGAACCCTGCCCCTGCGGGTCCGGCAAGAAGTACAAGCAGTGTCATGGCAAGGTCAGCTAATACAGACTACTGACTGCACCATCGGAACCCGCAATCTGCCAGCCACGACTGGTGGACTGCGGGTTTTTTCGTTTCCAGCGGGTTGTGCGGTACTTCGAGCGCAACCCCAGACAAAAGGAGTGGCAGAATGGCGGTAGGTCCGGGAACCTTACCTGAGTTTCACCCGGTAGCGGGGGTTAAGATCGGTATAGCCAGTGCAGGCATCAAGAAGCCGGGACGGAAGGACGTGGTTGTATTTGAGCTGGCCCCGGAAAGCCGGGTTGCCGGGATTTTCACGAAAAACCAGTTCTGCGCGGCACCGGTTACTCTCAGCCGCCGACATCTGGCCGAGACCTCGCCCCGGTATCTGCTGATCAATACCGGTAACGCTAATGCCGGCACCGGTGAGCAGGGCATGCGGGATGCCGTGGCCTGCTGCCAGGCTCTGGCAAACCAGGCGGGCGTTGCCGAAGCGGAGATCCTGCCGTTTTCCACGGGCGTGATTGGCGAGCCGCTGCCGGTGCAGAAGATTGTCGGTGCCCTTCCGGACGCCCTGGCGAACACCGCCGAGAACCGCTGGGCAGAGGCCGCCAGCGGCATCATGACCACGGACACTCGCCCAAAAGGCGCCTCCTGTCAGGTTGAGCTGGACGGTCACACGGTCACCATCTCTGGCATCAGCAAGGGCGCGGGGATGATTCGCCCGAACATGGCGACCATGCTCGGGTTTATTGCCACCGATGCCCGGATTGCGCCAGAGCTGCTGCAGACTCTTGCCTCCGAGCTGGGAGAGAAATCCTTCAACCGGATTACCATTGATGGCGATACCTCCACCAATGATGCCTGCATGCTGATGGCCAGTGGCCAGTATTCCGGCCCCGAGATTACCGCCTCCAGTTCGACGCTGCCAAAGCTGCGGGAGGCGCTGCAAAAGGTCTACCTGGAACTGGCTCACGCCATCGTCCGTGACGGTGAAGGCTCTACCAAGTTTGTCACCATTGATGTGAACGGCGCTGCCAGCCAGCAGGAAGCGCTGGATGTGGCATACACCGTGGCACATTCGCCGCTGGTCAAGACGGCGCTGTTCGCCTCGGACCCGAACTGGGGAAGGATCCTCGCGGCAGTCGGGCGCGCCGGTGTCGACGGACTGGACCTTGAGGCCCTGGAAATCTACCTGGGGGATGTCTGCCTGGTTCGCAACGGTGGTCGGGCTGACGACTATTCCGAGGCCCGTGGCCAGGCCGTGATGGATCGGGAAGAGATCACCATTGCCATTGACCTCAAGCGGGGAGAGGTAAGGGAGACGGTGTGGACCTGCGACTTCTCCCATGATTACGTCACCATCAACGCAGAGTACCGTACCTGACCATGTCTGACTCTGCGTCTGCGTCGGAAGCCGGGGTGAAAGAAGTTCACGTTGCCGTTGCGGTTATTGTCCGGGATGGACGGGTGCTGATTGCGCGGCGGCCAGACCATGTCCACCAGGGCGGTTTGCTGGAGTTTCCCGGTGGCAAGGTGGAGCCGGGGGAAAGTGTCCAGGCTGCACTGGTGCGTGAGATTGCCGAAGAAACCGGTCTTCGTGTGCCTGAGGATTCCCTGGAGCCTGTCATCGGAATTCGCCACGACTACGGTGACAAGCGAGTTTTTCTGGACGTCTGGGAAACCGGGGCGGCGGAAGGCGAAGCAACAGGGTGCGAGGGGCAACCCGTTGAATGGCTCGCCCCGGATCAGCTACGGGACGAGGATTTCCCGGCCGCCAACCGGCCAATCATTCGTGCTCTGCGGTTACCCCGGCAGCTTGCGATCACTGGCGAAATCGGTGACCTGGAGCCGACGGTTAAACGCCTGGAGATGGGGCTTGAAGTCGCGAGGCCGCCCCTGGTGGTGCTCCGGGCTCCGTCCTTGAGCGAGCGGGCGTACCGGCAGCTGGCTGAGGAAGCGGTGTCGGTTTGTGACCGGGCCGGAGTCGCCCTCATGGTTCACGGTGGTCCCGATATATTCCGTGCGACCCTCGGTGCCCGGGGGCTGCATTTGCCCTGGCGCGAGGCTGCGGCGCTCTCGGCCCGGCCGGTTCCGCAAGAGGTGTGGTTGGGAGTTTCCTGTCATAGCCGGCAGGAAATCGATCATGCAGAGGCTATTGGCGCGGACTACGTGACCCTGGGGCCTGTCCAGCCCACGGAAAGTCACCCGGGTGCGCCCACCCTCGGTTGGCGGGCCTTTGCCGAGCTGGTGTCGGAAGCTGCGCTGCCGGTCTTTGCGCTTGGCGGGCTGTCGTCCGGCGATATTCAGGGAGCCCGTCAATGTGGCGGCCAGGGAATAGCCGGCATCGGCTTCTGGTGGCCCCGGAACTGACGCTTGTCAGCGACGCCGGGCCCATCTCTGTTATGCTGTCGTTCCTGCATTTTTCACTATCTTGCACAACCGATTCCGGGGGATTCCGTGAGCAAACTGACCCATCTCGATGACAAGGGCGAAGCCCGCATGGTGGATGTAACCGACAAGGCGGCCACTGAGCGGGAGGCGCGCGCTGAAGCCACCATACGCATGGCGCCGGAAACCCTGAATATGATTATTGAGGGTGAGCACCCCAAGGGTGATGTGCTGGCCGTTGCCCGCATTGCCGGCATCATGGCGGCCAAGAAAACCCATGACCTGATTCCCCTGTGTCACGCACTGAACCTGACCTCCGTGAAAGTCGAACTGAACCCGGGCAGCGATGGGGCATCTGTGCATATTCTCACCCGCTGCAAACTGTCCGGTCAGACCGGTGTCGAAATGGAGGCGCTGACAGCAGCAAGTGTTACAGCACTGACGCTTTACGACATGTGCAAGGCCGTAGACCGTGGCATGGAGATCGGTTCGGTGCGTCTGTTGGAGAAGAAAGGCGGCCGGAGTGGCCACTGGGTCGCCGATAACGCCTGATCTGGCGAACCGCTGCGCTCGTAAAAGCTGGTTATCAGAACCACTCCGGAGGAGCGACAGTGCCGAGACTACGCCAAGCGGGCGGGCCCGTGCTAGAATGCGCGGCCCGATTGACTGAACCACGAGGAAACACTGTGGCTGTTCGTTACATCCAGACCTGCCGGTTGCCGACCCCGTTCGGGGTGTTTGATATGCACGGCTTTGAAGAACCGGACACCGGAAAGGAACACGTTGCCCTGACTCTGGGCGACCTGGACAGTGACGAACCCATGCTTGCCCGCACCCATTCCGAGTGTCTGACTGGCGATGCCCTCTACAGCATGCGTTGTGATTGCGGTTATCAGCTGGAAGAGGCTCTGCGCAGCATCGCCCGGGAAGGTCGGGGTATTCTGATGTATCTTCGTCAGGAAGGGCGGGGCATCGGGTTGCTGAACAAAATCCGCGCCTACCACCTGCAGGATCAGGGTGCTGACACAGTTGAAGCCAATGAGCGCCTGGGGTTTGCGGCGGATCTGCGCGATTACAGCATGTGCAAGGACATGCTGGAGCACCTGGGTATCAAGAGCCTGCGGCTGATGACCAACAATCCCCGCAAGGTGAAGGCGTTATCTTCCTACGGTATTGCTATTGCCGAGAGAGTGCCTCTGCATGTGGGCAGAAACCCCCACAATGAACACTATCTCGATACCAAGCAGAGCAAGTTGGGGCACTGGTTGGAGACACACCAGGACGATGATCCCGAGGTGTGACTCGACCCGCTACTGATCTGCTGACGAAAAAGCCCGCGAGTTTCGGGGGGTTTTTGCGTTTTCAGGGCAACTTGCTCGTTTATTTGACGACTTTCAGGCTCTGGTGGCGGAGGGTTTCCATCCGCGTGCGAATGGAAGATTCAATGCCGGTTGCATCCAGACCGCATTCGGCCAGCAGTTCTCCATGCTTGCCATGGTCCATAAAGGTGTCCGGCAGGCCCAGTTGAAGAATCGGCATGGACACCAGCCGGCTGTTCAGAAACTCGGTTACAGCGCTGCCCGCGCCACCGGCAATGGCGTTCTCTTCCAGTGTCACCAGCAGTTCATGCTGCTCGGCCAGTTCCAGAACCAGTTCTTCATCGAGGGGCTTTACGAAGCGCATGTCGGCAACTGTTGCACCAATTGCCTCCGCCGCCTCCAGCGCCGGGGCCAGCAGGGTGCCAAAGTTCAGGATGGCAACTCCTCTGCCGCTGCGAAGCTTGCGGCCCTTGCCAATCTCCAGAGGGGTCAATTCCTGCTGTATTTCGGCGCCGGGCCCGGTACCGCGGGGATAGCGCACTGACGCCGGCCCCTCATACAGCATGCCGGTCTGGAGCATCTGGCGGGTTTCGTTTTCATCTGACGGTGTCATCACCACCATGTTGGGCACGCAGCGCAGGTAGCTGATATCAAAGGCGCCGGCATGGGTCGGGCCGTCTTCTCCGACCAGCCCTGCCCGATCTATAGCGAACAGGACATCGAGGTTCTGTATGGCGACATCGTGGATCAACTGGTCGTAAGCTCGCTGCAGGAACGTCGAGTAAATGGCGACAACCGGCTTGGCACCATCGCAGGCCAGGCCCGCGGCTAAAGTGACGGCGTGCTGCTCGGCAATGGCGACATCGAAATAGCGTTCCGGGAAGCGCTGTGAAAATGCCAGCAGATCCGACCCCTCGCACATGGCAGGGGTGATGCCGACCACGCGCTCATCCTGCTCGGCGGAATCGCAGAGCCACTGGCCGAACACGTTGGCATACTTGGGCTTCTTCGGTGTCGGCTTGACCGGCTCGGGCTTGCTCGGTGGCACCGGTTCAATCTTGTTGATGGCGTGGTAGCCAATCGGGTCGGCCTCGGCAGGCGCAAAGCCTTTGCCCTTGGTGGTTACCACGTGGAGGAACTGCGGACCTTCAAGTTCGCGGATGTTCTCCAGGGTATCCACCAGCAGGGGCAGATCATGACCATCGATAGGGCCGATGTAGTTGAACCCCAGTTCCTCGAACAGCGTTCCCGGGGCAATCATGCCCTTGAAGTGCTCCTCGGTCTTCTTGGCCAGCGCCATCAGGTGTGGCGCTCCCTGCAAAACTTTCTTGCTGCTGTCGCGAACCTGGTTGTAGGTGCGACTGGACAACAGTTTGGCAAAGTAATTGGACAGGCCCCCCACATTGCGGGAGATCGACATGTCGTTGTCGTTGAGAATAACCAGCATGTCGGCGTGCAGGTGACCGGCGTGATTCAGGGCCTCGAACGCCATACCGGCGGTCATGGCGCCGTCACCAATAACGGCAATACTCTTGCGGCCGGACTTTTGCAGGCGCGCGGCGATGGCCATGCCCAGTGCTGCGCTGATGGAAGTGCTCGAGTGGCCAACGCCAAAGGTGTCGTATTCGCTTTCGGCCCGTTTCGGGAAGCCGGCCAGCCCGCCCTTGCGCCGGATGCTGCCCATTGATTCCTTCCGGCCTGTCAGAATCTTGTGGGGATAGGCCTGATGGCCGACGTCCCAGACCAGGCGGTCACTGGGCGTATCAAAGACATAGTGAAGGGCAACGGTAAGCTCAAGCACGCCGAGGCCCGCGCCGAAATGGCCGCCGGTCTGGCCCACTGACCATAACAGGAATGCCCTGAGCTCCCGGGCGAGCAGGGTCAACTGCTCCGGGGCCAGCTCTCTCAGCTGGGCCGGTTCATCAATCCGGTCCAACAGAGGCGTGTTGGGCCGCTGCGACGGGATTTCCTTGAAAATATAAGTGTCCTGCATCTGCTCGGGTCTTTTCCGGTACGTTCAGTAACTGACTGGCATTATAAGGGAACAGGGGAAGCTGTTTCACACAAAGCGGGCCAGTTGTTACGAAAATATTTACGGCCAGTGTGCGCCTTCGGGGCGCCGGGGTTCAATGGGTTCTTGCCACCACGTAATCGGCCATGGCCCTGAGGGGGTCGGCTTCGGCGCCGAAATCCTTCAGGCTTTGCTGGGCCTGTTCAAGCAGATCTGCCAGATGCTCCCGGGCGCCGGCCACGCCCAATAGAGCGGGGTAGGTGGGCTTGGCTCGGGCCGCGTCCGAACCCTGGGGCTTGCCAATGACCGTTGTGTCGCCTTCTATGTCCAGCAGGTCATCCTGAACCTGGAAGGCCAAGCCCAATGCCTTGGCGTACTCTGTCAAGGAGGCCAGAGCCTGCTCGCTGACAGAGGGTGCGGTCAGGGCGCCAATCCGCACGCTGGTCTCGATCAGGGCGCCAGTCTTGTGCCGGTGCATGGTTTCGAGCTGGGCCAGTGCCAGGGTTTTGCCAACGGATTCAAGATCGATGGCCTGGCCACCAACCATTCCACCGTGGCCGCTGGCCCGGGCCAATTCCCGCACCATAATCAGGCGCACGGATTCTGGCAGTCCCGGAGCTTCGGCCAGCCAGCCGAATGCCAGCGCCTGCAAGGCATCTCCGGCCAGGATGGCTGTGGCTTCGTCGAAGGCTATGTGGGTGGTGGGCCGTCCGCGGCGCAATTCGTCATCATCCATGGCCGGCAGGTCATCGTGGATCAGTGAATAGGCATGGATCAATTCCACCGCGCAGGCCGGGATCAGGGCCTCGTCGCCGGTCTGTCCAAGTGCCTTTGCCGCGGCAAGGCAAAGGGCTGGCCGGATCCGCTTGCCGCCGCCCAGTACGCTGTAGCGCATGGCTTCCTGCAATCGGCCGGAGGCAGAATCACGGGTGATGCAACGGTCCAGTTCCGCATCGACGCGGGCCCGGCAGGTTTCCAGAAAATCAGAGGCAAGCGGGTTTGGTCCGGGCATCAGTCAGCATCATCCGGAGAAAACGGGCGGGTTTCGAGGGTGCCGTCGCTGTTCTGGACCAGCTGTTCAACCCGTTGCTCGGCGCTCTTCAGCGCCTGCTGGCATTCACGGGTCAGCTTTACACCTCGCTCAAACGCCGTGAGGGACTGTTCCAGAGACAGCTCGCCCTGTTCCAGATCGCGAACCAGCCTTTCCAGCTCATCCAGAGATTTCTCAAAATCGGCTATCGATGTGGCGCCTTGTTCACCAGCCATCAGGGGCCCTCCGATCGGGTGGCAGAATTTCGCGGATTATACCAGAGCCTGATCGCTATCGCTGCCAATGGAAGTGACGTCGTTCACCGGGTTCGGCGTCCGGGCCCCAGCTCTGTTCGGTCACCTGGATTTCGCCCCCTGCAGAGACGGTCACCACGGTGGTTGCCCGGGTGCCATAATCGGTCCCGACGATAAAGGGCGATGACAGGAAACGCTCGGTCCCCAGTCCAACACCGGTGTCGGGCAGCAGATGGTCCGGTGCCGGCGTGCTGTCCTGAAGCAGGGGAATCAGGTCGTTGTGCAGCTTTTCCGCGTTCTGGCCGGCGGCGCCAATGATCTCGCCTGCAGACTCGCGCAAACGCAGAAGTTTGGGCCAGGGCGTCTGCAGGAGGTGGTTGCTCAGGCCATAGACCCCGCGGTGGACATGCCGACCGGGGTGTGCATCCCGATTACTGAAATACCAGCCGCTTTCAGTGGTAAGGCGCACTAGGTTGAAGCCGGAAAACTGGTCGGCCTTATCGAGCAGATAGCCCTCAAGCTGCTCCCGCGACTCGGTCAGAGCCCTCAAAGGCAGTTCGCCCCGGCTGATTCGACCGGTTTCCGGTGTGCCTTCGCGAACGTTGGTTACAGCACTGACCTCGCCTTTGGCATTCACCGCAAGCCAGGTGCCCCCGGAAAGCAGGTCGCGGCCGGCAAGTACCCGGGCGCCGGAGTCCGTGGTCCACCAGTCCATGGCGGCCGTCGGGCGACGGAAGAATTCATCCCGATTGGCCGCGACTACCAGCGGAAAATGAGGGTTCTGGCCAAGGGTAAAGGCGATCAGGCACATGGTGGCGGATGGCGCTCCCGGAGTTAATGAAGTTGACTCTTGCGCTGTGTATCATACCAGCCTTGGTTTTCCCGGGTGTGCCTCTAACTATGACCCTGTTTTATGTAATTGCATCGTATCTTGCCCTTGGAGCCCTGGCGGGCACCGTAGCGGGCCTATTCGGCATTGGTGGCGGGCTGATCATAGTGCCTGTGCTGATGTTCAGTTTTGGTCTGCAGGGAATCAATCCGGACATTATTCCCCATCTGGCCGTTGGTACCTCGCTGGCAACCATCGTTTTCACTTCGGTCAGCTCTATCCGATCCCATAACAAGCATGGGGCCGTGCGCTGGGACCTGTTCCGACCCATGACCGTGGGAATCGTGGCCGGGGCTCTGGTTGGTGCCTGGACAGCATCCCTGTTGAGCGGGCGCGCCCTGGAACTGGTGATCGGTATTTTCGTGATCCTGGTGGGTCTCAAGATGTTTTTCCAGGTCGATCCCAAACCCGGTCGCGATGTCCCCGGCGTCGCCGGTCTGGGCGTTGCCGGCGGAGGCATCGGCTGGGCCTCTGCAATTTTCGGAATCGGTGGTGGAACCCTTACGGTTCCCTATCTGAGCTGGTGCAACGTGCGGATGCAGCAGGCTGTGGGAACATCGGCGGCCTGTGGCCTGCCGATTGCCATCGCCGGTGCCCTGGGTAACATCTGGACGGGATGGAGCAACCCCGCATTGCCGGAGCTGAGTGCCGGATTCATTTATCTGCCGGCCCTGATCGGTATCATTCTCACCAGCGTTTTCTTTGCCCGGGTGGGTGCCAATCTGGCCCATCGGCTGAATGCCCGGATTCTCAAGCGCACTTTCTCCATCATGCTCCTGCTGGTGGGGCTCCGTTTTCTCCTGAGCTGAGAGGTAGTTGATGCTGCAGCATCCCCAGATTGATCCGGTGGCGATTGCTATCGGTCCCTTCAAGATCCACTGGTATGGTCTGACCTATCTGTTCGGCTTTGTGGCCGGTTGGTGGCTTGGGCGCATACGCACCCGCAAGCCCTGGTCGCCCATCAATGAAGAGCAGATGGGTGATCTGCTGTTTTACCTGGCCCTCGGGGTGATCCTGGGCGGGCGATTCGGCTATGTCCTGTTCTACAACTTTGATGCCTTCCTGGCTGACCCGCTGTGGCTACTCCGTGTCTGGGAAGGCGGCATGTCTTTCCACGGTGGTCTGCTGGGCGTGATGCTTGCCATGTGGTGGTATGGCCGCAAGGTGGGTAGTGGTTTCTGGCGCATGGCTGATTTTGTAGCGCCGCTGGTACCCCTGGGTCTTGGCGCAGGGCGGATCGGAAACTTCATCAACGGCGAGCTGTGGGGCAAGCCTACGGATGTTGCCTGGGGCATGGTATTTCGGACGGCGCCGGATTCGCTCGCCAGACATCCCTCCCAGCTTTATCAGTTTGCCCTCGAAGGTGTCGCCCTGTTCGTCATCCTGTGGTGGTTCTCATCGAAGCAGAGGCCAACCATGGCGGTGTCCGGTCTGTTCCTGGTCTGCTACGGCGTATTCCGGTTCCTGGTGGAGTTCGTGCGCCAGCCGGATCCGCAACTGGGTTACCTTGCTTTTGACTGGCTCACCATGGGGCAGGCACTGTCCTTCCCGATGATCGTTGCCGGCGCCGCCCTGATGTTTATTGCCTACCGGAGACAAGCCCGATGAAAGCCTATCTGGACCTGATGCAAGACGTTGTTGATAACGGATTCGACAAGGGAGACCGTACCGGTGTCGGCACCCGGTCGGTGTTCGGCCGTCAGATCCGTTTCAACCTGCAGGAAGGCTTTCCCCTGGTGACCACCAAGAAGGTCCACCTGCGCAGCATTATTTATGAATTGCTCTGGTTTCTCCGGGGCTCCACCGACAACACCTGGCTGCAGGAGCGGAAGGTCTCCATCTGGAACGAGTGGGCCCTGGAGAATGGTGACCTCGGGCCCATCTACGGCAAACAGTGGCGTAGCTGGCAGTGCCCGAATGGTGAGGTGGTCGACCAGATCAGCGAAGTGATCGAACAGATCCGCACCAAGCCCAATTCCCGCCGCCTGATCGTCTCCGCCTGGAACCCGGCGGAACTGCCGGACGAATCCATTGGTCCCCAGGACAACGTTCGCGAAGGCCGCATGGCCCTGGCGCCCTGTCACTGCCTGTTCCAGTTCTACGTGGCCGACGGCAGGCTTTCCTGCCAGCTCTACCAGCGCAGCGCCGACCTGTTCCTTTTATCGGAACAAAAGAAACCTGCACATTACGTGATGATTGCGTAAATTCTTGTCAACCTTTTTTGTTTTATTCCCGACAGTTGAAAAATGCACAACATAGATCTATCATGCTTATAAGCGTGGAGAGATCTTTTGAAAATACTTGTTGCTGAGAATGAAGTTCTAACTGAGAGTCAGATAGACGAAATAGATGCAGAACCACAGTCCATTTCAGGCGTTCTTGTTCTGGACGACGATGAAAGGGTTGTTTGTTATCCGTCTGAGTGGTTAACCACGCTTACACACCTGCAAGACCTTACCTATAAGACCGCCGTAACGTATGCACGGAATATCTCGTATTTCATTGATTTTCTGGGCAGTAGACCCGAATTTTTTGGCTTGGATGCGGATCAAATGCTCCTGCGGGTTAATCGGTCACTTCTTGAAGACTGGGTAATCAATCAACAGGAAGATGTTTGTCTTGACCGGACAACAGTGAGGAACCGCGAAGGGTGTCTCAGGTCATTTTACACATACCTAAGTGATAATGAGCGTCGCAATGCTGTTCTTGAGAAGAGCCCGTTTCCCAGTAAGTACCTAAGCGCTAAGCCCCATGTGAAGCAAGTCGTCAGTGCAAGTTTGGATGAACTTGTGTCGCTCATGAACGAATGCAAGCACGAAAGAGAGCGCCTTTTATTGCAGTTCATGTACGACTCAGGGCTGAGAATTAGCGAGGTGGAAAGAGTCACTTTTGGTCATATTCAGAATGCCATTAAGTTCACAAACTCTGGGTTCGTATCGTCTAAAGCGAAAAATGCTCCAGCCCGTCCAGGTTACGCTCCACTTTTAATACTGGGTTCGAAAGGGCGTGGAAATTCGATCAAAGAAAGGCACGCCATAGTGACGCTGCCTACCCTGAAGAGAATTTCTACCTATCACTCAAGTCCACTCTACAGGCGTTACCAGCGGCGGTATCAGGATAAAGGGCAATGCCCAGCATTCTTAAATACTGTAGGCGATCCTTACAATGAGGAATCGCTGGCGAAAATGATTAAGCGGCGCTCGGACTCTGCTCTTCGAAAGAAGCTCATTTCGAAAAAAGTGCACGCACATCTGTTTCGTCATGGGTCAGCCTATCTGACGTTGCAAGATCCCAATCTCGGCGGTGACTTCCTTGATCGTCTGGTGAATGTCCAGAAGACACTTGGGCACAGCTTTATCAGCACTACAGAGCGTTACACCAGCGTTCCTCATGACATATACGATTCCATAGCAGATTCGAACTTTGGTGCCCTAAAAACCAAAATCGAAAAGATGGAGGCGGTAGTCGAGCGAACGAAACTTAAGATACGTCCGGGAGATAAAAAATAATGGCCCGGCGCACACATGGTGAATACCTGGAGCAGGTTCAAGCATGGATTGAGAGAGCCTCGAGCAATCGCGAGCTGCTTTACACAGTGAAGTTAACTGACAGGTATAGTGAAGTGCCTGTCGTAAATGTCGAGAAATTCCTTGCAAAGCTGAATCTTCCTTCCTCTGGGCAAAAAATAGTCAAAAAGAGCTGCTCCTCTGAATTGAATCAGATTCTTGAGTTAATGCAGTCAGAGGGATTGGTTGCGAAAAATCTGTCAGCGAAGGAGCTGAACCTAATAAATTCTTTGAAGCTACTTCTGCGACGAATCGAAAATGACCATTCCTTGCTTCAACGCGTGAAGATATTCGGTAATCAGGTTCAAGGCCCAAAACTGATCCACGAGTTTTCAGAATATGAATTAAGCACCTCGATCTATAACCCTCGTGGAAATTTCGGGAATCAAGCTCGCGAATTCTTCCGCAATGTCTTCTCGACCCGTGTTATGGAGTTGATGGAACAGACGGGGCTGCGAGATTTTTCAGGTTATAAGCCAGTGGCTCAGCGTCAGAGTCCAGAAACTTCCGTTCCCCAGAAGTCCCTTTTTAAAGAGGCTCGAAATCGGTTGAAGATCAATTCGGCCGATGAATTTGAGAGGCTGTGCGAGTCCTCACAGGATGCTGTTTACTATCTCTGTGCGTTGGGTGCACGTGGTGTTTTTCAAGATTCCGCCATAGACAACTTCAGTGCCACTGCCGCTTACCTCAAGAGGTACTGTCAATCAGTCGAGCTGATTGAGTTCAAATCGGTAAGTGAAAGCTTCACGGAGTATTTTGCGCTGAAATTTCGAGTCTATCTCGAAGATCTGATTGCAAGCGGACAGATCTCACCAAGTTGGGGATCGACGATGCTGTCTTGTCTCCAATTATCGCTGACTCGTTTCTCGGAACTCGATGGAGCAAATGATTACAGCTATATCAAAGTCGAAGGATTTGATACACGCGGACGTACCACTGACACGTACAGGCCTTATGGCAAAGAGCAGCGAGAAACTATAGCTAACGTGTTGGAAAAGGATATGCGCCGAGTGTGGATTTTCCACACGGATACTTACGTTAAAGCTGAGTCAGGTCAGTCGTTTCTGAAGAAAATCAAAAATGGCTTGCGTATCGATGGGGCTCTTTGCACAGAGGAGAATCTGCGTTGGTTTTTTGATCATAAGCTTGGGGGAGAGCGCATGTCATTCAAAAGCTTGTCGAGCTATGACAGTAGCTCCGACGAGGCGCTATTCTATAAAGCAGTCAGAAAGTACCTGAGTCGTAATTCAGCAGAAGCTTCGAGACTCGTGGACCTTTACGAATTATGGGGCGTTCCGAGGGATGTATATCGTGAGGAGTTGTTTCCGTTTTATATGCGGCTGCTACAAGTAACTGGCATGAATCCCGTGCCTGCGCTTGATTTGGAAATTGATTCGTTCGAAGCTGCGCATCCCGCGACACTGAAGCCATGCCTTAGATATTGGAAAGAGAGAAGCCTCGGGGCAAAGGAGCTACATCTCGATCTCTTTGACTCTGAGATCACTTGGCTTTCCAGTTCTCAAGCTAAGGTAGTCGCAGAAATTTTTGATCAAGTGAAAGTGCTCACTGAAAGTGTGAGAAGCCGACTACCAGCAAATCACCCTTTTAAGAACCTTCTTTTCATTGCTTCCGGTAAACCCCCGAAGGGCTATGGGAAGGTAAAGCGTCTGTACGAGAGTAGCTATGAAAAGATCAGGACCAATTTCGAGGATAGGTACCGTGATGCGCTCATAGAGAGTGAGACCGGAGAGAAGATTTCTCTTGTAGGGACTCGCTTCAGAGCTTCCCTTGTGAGTGAAATGGTCGAAGCAGGGGTATCAATCCGTGAAATTCAGTTGATGCTCGGGCACGGATCTATTACCACCACGTTGAGCTATTTGGATCGAATGGATTTCAACAGGCAAGCCAGGACCAAGATTGAAGAAAAGCTCAGGCAAATTTACGACAATTCGTGGAAGTTCGATGACAGGGAAGATTTTTCCGCGCAAGAGCATTACCGTGGCGAAATCATTTTCAAGACCCCTCTCGGTGGATGTGCGAATATCTTCAATCCACCAGATTTTATAAAGAATTCGAGTAACTATGATGGAGGCGCTTGCTCAAACTTTAATAAGTGTCTCAGTTGCGAAAACGTGATTATCACACGCTCCCACCTTCCTGATCTTTTTGCAATGTTACGCGACTACCGTAGTGCCTGGAATAACGGATCGGTTGCCTCTACACCTTATGGGACAGTTATCTTGGAGAATATTGATATCCTTGAATCGCTTCTTGGAGATGAGTCTGAGTTCGAAAAAAGCGAGTTGAAAGAGGCTGAGAGGCTCTCAAGATACATCGATTCAAAGGTGGTCATTGACGGAGTCGCAGTATGAATACTGAGGCCGTTTTGGAATGTATCAAGAACTACAAAAAGATACCGACGTTCGTCATTGCATCTTGTTTAAAGGAGCGATCAGATGAAGCCAGTGCTTCAGCTCAAGAAATACAATTTATTGCGGAGATATTGAGCTTAGAGGTATCCGGGATTTCTCGGTTTACCGACTCAGTATGGGCTTTTCCAGAAGCTCAAGAGAAAGCTGCCAAGACACATTTCGCGAGTCGGTTTGAGATTGACTTCCGTGCCTACAGCGCCATTCCCGAGTTGGTTCTTTTTCAGTCAAAGCTAGTGCTGCTAATGGCCATGTTGGTCCCGAGGTCTGAGCTTTCTAAGGGACAGAAAAAAAATTCAGCATTAAAGGTGCAGTCAGTCCTTCCCCTGTTCAAAGGTTTTCTGTCGTACTTGAATCACGTATTTAGCAATATGAATTCAATGTTCGGGAACGATGTTGTGATTGAGAATTTTCAGTCGTTGGATGCACTCAAGCGCAATCACTACCTTCAATACTCCGAGGGATTCGAAACAACGTCAAAGGTGGCTGTTCAAATTGAACGAACGGCCAGCTTCTTCCAGTCAGAACGCGTACACAAGCTGCTGTTTTCTGAGCATGTCTCTTTTCCTCGGTTGGCTCAAACTTCGGCGGTAGTGGTCGAATCGAAAAAAGATGATCGTGAGAAGGTTCTGCCGGATCGCGGCTTTGAAGAGGCATCGGCAGTTTCTGGCTATCTGGTTGCAGATTTTTTGACCAAGTTAAAGCTTGAGGTGGCAGACCAGAAGTCGCTGGAATTAATGCATAGTTTCCCGTTCGATATGGGTACTGTAGAGCTTGTGAGCATCGACTGGGTGATGTTCGACAACTATGCGATGTCGAGATTGGCTAGTAAGAAATATCCATTTGAAGATGCACTTCATTTTGTCGGATCGGCAACTAACCTGCTTACCGATAGACATATACAGAGTAGTTACAAGAACGCTTTGCTCCAGTATATGGGCGCTACTTGTTCCATCGATAAAATTCGCAGGTACTTGGACTCAGTCTATCGAGCAGCTGTTTATCTGATCGCCCAATACTCAGGAATGCGTCCATCAGAGCTGGTAGGTATTCTATTGAATACGCCCTTAGAAACTTCATTTGGCGTACCTTGCTTGGTATCTCACGTCCTAAAGCACCAAAACTCGGAAAGAGCCCTCTTTGACGATAAGTGGGTTTGTATTCCCGCGATGGTCGATGCTCTCGAGGCTGCACGGATCATTTCACGCACCAGGGCAAACCCATATTTAATATCAAAGGCTGAGACCGTTCCTTGCGGCGCTGACCCGTCCCCCATGTCTCGGAGTGGAATTAAATATATTCTTAAAGAATATTTTCAACAGATTCGTCCATCTGGTTACAAGGATTTCTCGCTGTATCCTTATGTATTGAGGCACACCCTTGCCTACCAGTTGTTCCGAGCGGATCTCGGTCTTCCCTTCATCAGTCACCAGTTAAAGCATTTTGGCAATCTCGTAGGGGCATTTTCCTCCGCATCCAATAAAGGATTTTCTGTCGAAACTCTCGGATATGGAGAAATAGGAGAAAAGCTTAGCGGGTCAAGCTCGAGGGGAAGAGGTCTTCGTCACCAAGCCGAAATTGATGCGGTCAGGTCATCCTTTGATCCAGATGCGACTTACGCAGGAGTTAACGGAGAGGAGCATTCTCAAAGGATGATTAGGATATTCGAGGGTTATCAAGCGTCTGGTTACTCAAAAGACGAGATCTTCGAGGCGATGGCAGAGCAGGGAATGGCTATTGTTAACGTTGGTATTGGTATGTGTTACGGCGGTAAAGCCGAAGACTTTGATGACAGCTTACCATGTATTGGTGGGCTGAGGTGCAATCCTGTCAGGTGTTCTAATGCGGTGGTTACACCATCACATATTCCCAAGTGGCGCGAAGTATACATTGACAACATGAAGCTCGCTGAAAGCGAAGAAGAAAGCGATATCGTGAGGGAACAAGCTCGAGTGATAGCTGATGAGGCCCGAATGGTTCTGAAGTCTTTGGGGGCACTGTAGATGACTGAGCAAGCATACGATGAAAAAAACGAAAGAGACTATGACGACATTACTGAAAGCATAAATGATGGCTTGCTCGAAATTCGCCGAGACCCAAATTTAAAGACCACTATTCGTCAGCTGGAAAAGCTATCCGGTGTGCATCGAAATACCATAGGTAATCGAGAGTGGCCCAAAGATCGACTAAAGGAGATCGCCCTTGAGAGGAAAGTTGAGGCTGAGTTAAAGAAGAAAGTCGCTTCTTCTGAGCCCAAGCCTTTGGAAATTGTCACAGATAGGCTTGAGAAAGCTCACTTGGAAATACTGCATTGGTTTAAAAAATATAACGAAATAACAGAGCTTTATGAAAATTCTAAGGAGAGTATCAAGTACCTCACAAAATCCAAAAACTCATGCGCGCTCAAAGTCGAGGCGTTAGAGAAGGATTTAGCGCAGTTGAGGGCCGAATACGAACGAGTTTGCGATTTACTGAATACGGTGAGGGAAAAATGAAGCAGTACCTAGAATTATGTCAACGGATTATCGACGAAGGTGTGTGGGTTGAGAATGATCGCACCGGCAAACGATGTCTGACAGTGATCAATGCGGATATGGAATATGACGTTGCTGGCAACCGCTTCCCCTTGATAACAACCCGGAAAAGCTTTTGGAAGGGAGCCGTTGCAGAGTTGCTTGGTTATCTCAGGGGTTACGATAACGCGGCGCAATTTAGAGCAATCGGCTGCAATACTTGGAATGCCAATGCCAATGAAAACGAAGCCTGGCTTAACAACCCGGCGCGTAAGGGCGAGGATGACATGGGACGTGTTTACGGCGTTCAAGGTCGCAGTTGGCAGACACCCGATGGAAAGCATATAGACCAACTCCGTAAAGTTGTTGATAATTTGTCTAAGGGCCTTGATGATCGAGGAGAAATTGTTAGCTTTTACAATCCAGGTGAGTTCCATTTGGGCTGCCTGAGGCCTTGTATGCACACTCACAATTTTTCTTTGCTCGGCGATACACTCTATTTGACGTCAATGCAGAGGTCCTGTGACGTTCCACTCGGCTTAAACTTCAATCAAGTCCAGGTTTTCTGCCTGTTGGCCCTTATTGCACAAATTACGGGCCACAAGCCTGGGACCGCGTTTCATAAGATCGTAAATGCCCATATATACGAGGATCAGCTGAAGCTGATGCGCGATGTGCAACTGAAGCGCGAGCCGTTCCCTTCGCCTAAATTTCATATAAATCCTGATATCAAAACCCTGGAAGACATTGAGACTTGGGTAACTGTTGATGACTTTGAGGTCGAGGGTTATCAGCATCATGAGGCCATCAAATATCCTTTCTCTGTCTGATATCGACGGTGGCATGTTTGGTCGTTCAATAACTGTGGATACCCCAAATGTTGCCAAGGGTGGTCTCGATTGGCCCTACTCTGGAGTTAAGTCAGGGTATGCGAGCTATTTAAGCTGGCCATTTCAGCGGCTCGCCGCTGGCTACTGGGAGGACGCAGTCGTCGTTCAATCTAACTCGGACAGGGCACTGCCCTTACCGGGAGAGCCCAACATAAGTGGTTCGTCCAAATGCCTGCTCTGCTGATGAGAGTTGCTTTTGCGGATATCACTGCAAACCGAAGTATCTTCCTTAAGGAGAGGTGGTTGAGGCGCATCCAGTACACTGGCAAGCCCCCGATATCTTAGACACCTGACAGCTTTGTGAAGTACTGCTTTTCGAAGTCCACCGGCGACAAGCCACCGTTGTTGCCGTGACGGCGAACAGGGTTATAAAACATCTCGATGTAATCGAAGATATCCTGCCGGGCTGTTTCCCGATCCTTGTAGATTTTCCGCTTCACTCGCTCACTTTTGAGTAATGAGAAGAAGCTTTCCGCAACCGCATTGTCGTGACAGTTTCCGCGACGGCTCATACTGGGCTTCAAACGGTGGTCCTTCAGGAAATCTCTCCATTCACGGCTAGTGTATTGAGAGCCTTGATCTGAATGAATCAGAACCTCCTGCTTCGGCCTTCGCCGCCAGGAAGCCATTAGTAAGGCGTCCATAACGAGGTCTGTCGACATCCGTGGCTTCATGGACCAGCCCACAATTTGCCGGGAGAACAGGTCCAGAACGGTGGCAAGGTACAAAAAGCCCTCGTGGGTCCGAATGTAGGTGATGTCAGTCACCCAACGTTCGTTCGGCTTCTGAGCCTCAAAATCACGATCCAGGTGATTGGGCGCGACGTGAGCAGGTTCCCCGCCGTAGTAGCCTTTGTGGCGTTTATAGCCGCGCTGAGCGCGGATACCTTCGGCCTTCATCAATCGATATACCCGATTTTTACTGCACTTCTCGCCGAGGTCCTTGAGATCCAGGGTGATGTTCCGATAGCCATACACGCCACCACTTTCGAGCCAGGCTTGTTTGATCAGTCCCACCAAGCGGCGGTTGGCCTTGGTGCGAGGGCTTTCTGGTGCATTTAGCCAGGCATAGAAGCCACTGAAGTGAACGCCTAGAACTCGGCACATGACACGGACTCGAAATTCACTCTGGTGAGCCCTGATGAAGCGATACTTTACTTGGACTCCTTGGCAAAGAACGCTGCGGCCTTTTTTAGTATGTCGCGCTCCTCGCTGACCCGGCGCAATTCCGCTCTGAGCTTGCGCAGCTCTTCCTGCTGCTCGCTGATTTGTTGGTGTTGGCTTCCAGCATCGCCGTATAGCTTGATCCATTTGTGCAGGCTGGCCGAGGTAATCCCCAGTCTCCGGCACACATCAGTCACTTTGTAGCCACGCTCCGTGACTTGCTTGACCGCCTCGATTTTGAATTCTTCGGAGTATCGCTTTCCGCTCATTACCAACACCTGTAGATTTGCGTTTAGTGTAACGCTATCAGGCGTCTACTGTATCGGGGGCTTGCCAGAGTTCAAGTGGTTACCTGCTACCTAAAGTACGTTATAGATCCCTACAAAGCCGCCGAGTTCGAGCGCTATTCTAAGATGTGGATACCCCTGGTCCAGAGGTTCGGCGGTCAGCACCATGGGTATTTCTTGCCTTCCGAGGGTGCCAACAATATCGCTATCGCACTATTCACGTTCGAGTCTCTGGCAGCCTATGAAAAATACCGTGAGGCTTCGTTCCAAGACTCAGATTGTCAGGCCGCATTCAAATACGCCGAAGAAACTCGTTGTGTACTAAGCTGTGAGCGCAGTTTTATGAGGCCGGTCTTTGAGTGAGCTTGTAACAAGCGCATTAAGTCTGTTCCGGCCCGATGGGCCCCCACCGGACGCCCTAGTCGGGCGCCACTTATCCAAGCGTTAAAAACTAAGGGAGGTCTTTCCCATCAAATTACTCGACTATAAAAGAGAAATAATATCAGCGCTTTTGGGAGCTTCCTTGGCGGGCTTGGCCTCACTTGGCGTGGGAATGTATAGCCTGACAAAATCGTTTGAGTATACGCAGAACAAAGAGATCCTATACAGCATTCGAAAGGATGTGGAGTACCTGCGTCGGATTGAGTCCGAGATTGACGAGAACATAAACTCTCTACTCCACGAAAATTATGAAGTCGCCATCGAGTTTGGCGAGCCTTTCGACATGATCGAAGTTATGTCTGAGTCCCCCTCTGAAGATCAGGAGGAAATGACACCTCGTCAAAAACAGATCATGAGTCAAATGATGGGTATCGCAGTTCCAATTCTGAAACTTGAGGCTCCTCGAGAGTTTCTGGTCGTAGATGCTTGGGAGGTCGGTTTTCCTGAGACGAGCAATATTGAGTTCGATTTGCTGAAACAGATAAATGACTACTACAGATCAGTGAAGCGAGTAAACACGACCGTTGAACGCTTAATGGATATGGGTCAAGGGCGTACCGTCAGCCAAGGCTTTGCAGAGACTCTGAAAGTTCATGCAAAAACTCACAACGATGTAGTTGATGATCTTAAAAGTAGGAATTTTGTTTCTCTTAAGAACAAGATTTCCGAGGAAAAAGCCAGGCTGACAAAAATTCGGAATCGATTGGTTGAAGAGGCAGGGAATTTTTAACAAACCGCAGCAGTACGCGGCCTATGGCCGCCGGACGCCCTTTCCATGGCTCCTTCGTCGCCATTCCAAGGTCGCCGCTGTGCTCAGCGTTAGGCAGAAAGGCTAATCATGGATGCTGAACTAGTCACCGCCAAAAAATATGGCTTGTTTTGGGCTAGGTCGTTTGTGGAGGACGAGTCGGGGAGGGTTATTGCTGACGGGCTATACATATACCAACCAGATCGGTTTTGGGAACCATTCTGGGCGCTTTTCGAAAGGCTGGGCCAACTTAACGATTATTGTTTCAATCAGCTTGTGGCCTCGGAAACTAAGCTAAGCGAACTTCAAGCGGAACATGATCGCGCCATTGAGGACAGAGCCGCAGGGGCTGAAGTTTTCGATTACCTTTCGGAGCAAATTCCAGCTTGGGAAGATAATGTAGCTATCTTCGCAAAGGCTGCGCCGATCGTTCTACTAGCTAGTTTTACCGAGTGGGGGCTTAAGCATATAGCGATAAACCTCTTTGGGGGCTCACCCAAGAAGGCGGATCGCAGAACAAGCGATATCCAGTTTTATTCGCATCATCTCGTTAGCTGTGGGCTTGAGGTAGAAAATATTGATGAGCTTCTGTCACAAGTTGGGACTTTCCGCTCAGTAAGGAATAACTTTGCTCACGGAAAGTGGAATGAGATAGAGACAAATCTTCAAGAGCTTAGCTTGAGAGAAGCATTTTCGGGCGTGTCCGCTATATTTGAGGCATTTGAAGATGCAGCATGGCGTCGAGAAGATGCGCTTACCTAACAATGCCATGCACGCGACAAGCGCGTGATGGCGAGCGTAGGACATGGGATTGGCCAAGCCTGCTAAGGAAGACTTAATTGCTGTACTCAAGGCGGCGAAGGAGGCCGGCACGATCGCTGGAAATCAGCGTATTTCTGACCTCGCTTCCAATTCAGTATCTGATGGCAAGCTGTTGGAGGAATGTGGAAACTCAGCACTGCGTTTAGATGTGGACGGTGACCTGCCCCCAACTTTCTAATCCATCGTGAT